>Ga0116147_1001008_pt1 | contig 31739 bp, 30 predicted proteins | sample AD_JPNHG3_MetaG_FD_89749 | JGI IMG/M metagenome (GOLD analysis project Ga0116147, IMG submission 89749) | Active sludge microbial communities of municipal wastewater-treating anaerobic digesters from Japan - AD_JPNHG3_MetaG | ecosystem: Engineered > Bioreactor > Anaerobic > Digestate | place...
CCGTATTTCCCGCCGCCGGCCTGGCACTGGCTTGCGCACTCCTCTTCGGATTGCGCGCTCTGCCGGGCATCTGGACGGCCTCTTTTCTGCTGAATCTCTCCAACGCCTGGCTCCACGGTTCGCTCAATCCGAAAACCGCGGCTGTCGCAGTCGTGATTGCCGTCGGAGCAACCACGCAGGCCTGGGTCGGATCCCGGCTGATCCGGTCTTCAATGGGGCAAGCCTGGCGCGGTCTGAAAAGCGAGCAGGATCTCTTTCGTTTTTTCCTGTGGGGGGCGCTGGCGGCCTGCCTGGTTTCGGCCTCGATCAGCGTAAGCGGGCTTGGACTGTTCGGCGTCATTGAATCTTCCGAGTGGTTTTTCACCTGGTGGAACTGGTACCTGGGCGATGCGCTGGGCGTGATGGTTTTTGCGCCGCTGACCTTTTGTTTTCTCAACCGGTCGGATGAACTCTGGAGAGAAAGGCGCCGACAGATCGTTGTGCCCATGCTGCTGATCCTGGGTCTCGTGTGGCTGGCCTTTTACGGCACCGCCCGCTGGGAAAAACAGGCCGTGGACAGAGATATCGAGGCGGACGGTTTTTCCATTGCCAACCGCGTTCAGGACCGGCTGATCGCGCACCGGGAAGTGCTTTCCTCCCTGGGCCATTTCATTGAAGCGACGCCGGGTTTCACTTTTCGTCAATTTCAAAAATTTACCCGCATTACGATTCAGGACAACCCCGACATTTCCGCGCTCAGCTTCAACGACTGGGTTCTCCACGAAGATCGGGCGGACTATGAAAGCAGAATGAGCAGGCTGTCGCCGCTGGGTTCTTACCGGATTACCGAACTGGACAATCAGCAACGGCTGGTTCCGGCCGCCGAAAGGCCGGAATATGTTCCGGTGCGCTATATTGTCCCTCTAAGCAAAAACCGGCCTGCAGTGGGATATGATATTTGTTCCGAACCCCTTCGCCGGGATGCGATCGAACGTGCCCGGAGAACAAGCGCCATGTCCGTCACAGCCCCACTGCAATTGGTGCAGGATCGTGAAAAGCGCGTCAGCCTTCTGGCGCTGCTGCCGGTCATCGTGGAAACGGGGGAATCCGGGTCGATCAAGGAGCGTTTGATCGGCTTTGCCGCGGCGGTGGTCAGGGTCGAGGAGATGATCGACATCGCGACCCGGAGCAAAGTCCCTTCAGGTCTGGTCTTTCAGGTGACGGATTTGGGTGCTCCCGATGGACGGGATCTGATTTACCGTTCGGAATCGAGTGAATCTGTTTTTGGCGCGCGGAACCGGACGCCCCGGTGGAAAACCATACTGTCCATGGGTGACCGGAACTGGGAGCTCGCGGTGGACATCACGAAAGAATACCTGCGAGAGAGACGGCCCTGGATGGCTTGGGCGGTGGGCATCATGGGCCTGATTTTTTCAGCGCTTCTCCAGATGCTGCTGCTTGGAATGACCGGGCAGGCTCAGGTGATCCGGAAAAAGAATGAAGAGATTCAAGCGCTGGCCGACTCCCTGGAGAAACGCGTGGAAGAACGAACTGCCGAACTGCTGGATGCCAATCAGAAGCTGACCCTGGAGATTGCCGAGCGCAGGGCGGCCGAAGAGGCGTTGACGAAAAGCGAGGATCAGTTCAGGACCCTGGTTTCGAATATCCCCGGTATCACTTACCGGTGCAAAAACGATGCAGACTGGACGATGATTTACATGAGTTCGGACGTCGATTCGGTTACGGGGTATCCGGCCTCCGATTTTATCGGCAATTCCGTTCGCTCCTATGAAAGCATTATTCACCGGGACGATACCGCCGCAGTCGACCGGGCCATTGAAGAGGCGCTTCGGCTGGATAAACCCTGGGAAATCGAATACCGGATTTTGCATCGGGACGGAAACGAGCGCTGGGTGTATGAAAAAGGCCGCGGCGTCACCGGAGTGGATGGGGCCGTGCTGTATCTGGACGGGTTTATTTTTGACGTTACGGAGCAAAAAAGGGCGGAAGAAGAGCTGCGCCGGATGAACGAGGAGATGGAAAGACAGGCCGTTCTCTCACGGCAACTCGCCGAGCAGGCCCAGCTGGCCAGCAATGTGAAGTCCGAATTTCTGGCGAGCATGAGCCATGAAATCCGGACGCCGATGAATGCCATCATCGGCATGGCGGAAATGCTGCAGGAAAGCCCGCTCAATGAAGAACAGGCCAAATATGTCCGGGTTTTCAAGGCGGCGGGGGAGAACCTTCTCAATATCATCAATTCGATTTTGGACCTGTCCAAGGTCGAAGCGGGGCAGCTGATGCTGGAATCGATTCCATTCAGCCTGCGGCAGGTGGTCGGCGATGTCTGCGCCATGATGGACGTACGGGTCGATAAAAAGCATGTCCGGCTTTCCTGCCGGATAGCTTCGGAAAACTGCGATTCCGTCATCGGAGATCCGACCCGGGTGCAGCAGGTTCTGACCAATTTGATCGGCAACGCCATCAAATTCACGGAGCAGGGAAGCGTGGAGGTAAACGTGATGACCGAAAAAGCCCCCTCCGGAAGCGGCGAAGACGATTCTTGCCGCGTGCATATTTCCGTCAAGGATACGGGCATCGGCATTCCGCCTGAAAAACTGGGTGTAATTTTTGAGCGCTTTACGCAGGCCGACTCCTCCGTGACGAGAAAATACGGCGGAACCGGTCTGGGCCTGTCCATTTCCCGCCGGCTGGCGGAATTGATGGGAGGCCGCCTCTGGGCGGAAAGCACGCCGGGTCAGGGAAGCACGTTTCACTTTACCCTGCAGCTGAGTCTTCAGAAAGCCGGTCGGCCGGTGGAAGCAACGCCTGAAAAGCGCGGGGCGCAGCCAGTCCCCGGACAGCGCCCGTTAAACGTTCTTCTGGTGGATGATTCGGACGATAATCGCCTTCTGGTGAAAACGTATCTCAAGGGGGATGCCTACCGGATCGACGAGGCGGTCAACGGCGAAGAGGCGGTCTCGCTTTTCCGCTCGGGCCGCTACGACCTGGTGTTCATGGATATGCAGATGCCGGTGATGGACGGCTACACGGCCACGCGTGTTATCCGTCGCTGGGAAGAGGAGCAGAAAAGACAACGGACGCCGGTGATCGCGCTGACCGCCTATGCCCTGAAGGAGGACGCGGCAAAAAGCGAGGAGGCGGGCTGTGACGCGCATCTGACCAAACCCATCAAAAAAGCGGTTCTCATCGAGGCGATCCGGCAATTGGTCCGCAATGCCGGCAATGCAAACGATTCTCACCGTTGAGCTTGCAGGGTTTTATTCTTCTGATCTGATGGGCTATGTTTCCGATAAATAAAGAATAAAATGAAATGATTCTTGCTATATGATATAAGGCGTTTACATACAGTCACTGGTGCCAACTTATCAAAGCTATTCGGAAGCTTGGTTTTGAGGTAATCCGTACGAAGGGTAGTCACAATTTCTTACGCCATCCGGACGGCAGAAGTACAGTCATACCGGCGCACAGCGGCGAGACGATTGGGCGTGGACTCCTTGCTCAAATCCTGAGAGATTGCGAACTTTTCCGGGATGAGATCCAAAAAATACTTTAAATACGATTAAGTGAAGAGCGAACAACCGCATCAATTCCGACTGGCAATTACGCCGGACTCCACTGCCGGCCGGTTATGCAGGCGTTGCACCTTTCAAACGGTAATGATCGAAAGCCGGAATCCAATAGTTCATCTTGCAGGGACGGGCGGCAAGTGATAAAAGCCGTCAGCTATTTCAGGAAAGGTTTGCATAGATTTTCATGAAAAAGAAACTGATTGCCCTGATCGCGCGTTCCGTCGGGGCCTGCGCCGGCAAGGGACTGCTGCCGGAAGGGGATCTTTCGCGCATCGAAGTCGAAGTGCCGGCCAATCCGGAGCACGGCGACTATGCCTCCAACGTCGCCATGATTCTGGCCTCCCAGGCCGGACAAAACCCCCGAAAAATCGCCCAGGCGATTCAGGAAAACCTCGACGATCCGGAAGGCATCGTTGAAAAGACGCAAATCGCCGGTCCCGGTTTTTTGAATTTCGTGCTCAAAAACGATGTGTGGCGCGAAGTCCTGCGGGATGTGCTGGCGCAGAAGGACCGGTACGGCTGCCTTCCGGCAGGTTCCGGGAAGAAGGTCCAGGTGGAATTCGTCAGCGCCAATCCGACGGGGCCGCTGCACATCGGGCATGCGCGCGGGGCGGTGGTGGGCGACGTCCTTTGCAATCTGCTTGCCGCGACCGGCCATGAGGTTTCCCGGGAATATTACATCAACGACGCGGGAAACCAGATGAACAATCTGGGCAGGTCCGTGCTGTACCGCCTGCGGGAGCTTGCGGGAGAAGTTGTCGAATTTCCGGAAAACGGCTACCGCGGAGACTACATCAAAGAAATCGCCGGTGATATTTTCGGGAAGGAGGGGAACCGTTTCCGGGACGAAAACGAGGAAGAAACGATCCGCCGCTTCACTGAAGCGGCAGGCTCCGTGATCCTTGACGGAATCCGAAAGGATTTGCAGGATTTTGGCGTGACCTTTGACAGCTATTTCAGCGAGAAGGAGCTGTACCGGGACAACGGCGTCGGACGCCTGCTGGACGAACTGCAAAAGCAGGGCTTCATTTATTCCGACGGGGAAACGCTGTGGTTTAAAACGACCGACTATGGCGACGACAAAGACCGGGTGGTGATCCGGAAAAACGGGGAGCCGACCTATTTCGCGGCCGACATTGCCTATCATGCCCATAAGTTTTCCCGAGGGTTCGATTTGCTCATCGACATCTGGGGGGCCGACCACCACGGCTACATTCCCCGCCTCGAGGCCGCGATTCAGGCCATCGGTCGGCCCAGGGAAGATCTGAAAATCATCCTGGTGCAGCTGGTCAACCTGCTGCGCGCGGGCGAGCCGGTAGCCATGTCCACGCGCTCCGGCGAGTTCGTCACGATGCGCGAAGTGCTCGACGAAGTGGGCAGGGACGCGGCCCGCTACAATTTCCTGATGCGCCGCTCCGACAGTCATCTGGATTTCGACCTGGAAATCGCCAAGAAGCAGTCCAACGAAAATCCGGTCTACTACGTTCAGTATGCCCACGCCCGAATCTGCAGCATTCTTCGGACGGCTGAGGAGCGGGGGATGACCCTGCCCGGTTTCACCGCGATCGATCCCTCCCGGCTGGCCGAACCGGAGGAAAGAACGCTCATCAAAATGATGGCGCGCTACCCCGAAATGCTGGAAGGGGCGGCAAGGACGCTGGAGGTTCACCGCATCACCTTCTATCTGAATGAACTGGCCGCGGTATTTCACGGCTACTACAACAAGCACAAGGTCGTTACGGAAGACGCGGCTCTTTCGGCCGCTCGCCTGGTGCTGGTTGCGGCGGTGCGCGTGGTGCTCGCCAACGCGCTGAGGATTCTGGGCGTGGCCGCGCCGGAGAAAATGTAGGGGGTCGGACATGGGTTCGGGGAATACCAGGAAATTTGAAGTCAGGCTGGGGCAGACCGGATTGGCGGTCCTGATCGTCGGCATGGTCGTCCTGCTGTTCCTTTCGTTTCTTTTCGGCGTCGGAGTGGGAAAAAATATCGACACTTATCCCGAAAAAATTTCCTCTCTGCCGCAGAAGTTCCTGTCTCTCTTCTGGCGGCCGGCCAAAGTCGCAGGCGAACAGAAAGCCGTTGCCGGTTCGTCCTCAAAGCCGGATCGGGGAAATGTGGATCTGGCATTCCATCAGGCCCTGACCGGCTCCAAGACCGTCCCGATTCAGCCCCGGCCGGATCCCGATAAAACGGCCGAGGTGGAGGCCTTCGCCGATAAAGAAAACCGCGTAAGCCCGCCGGTGCCGCCTCAAAAGGAAAAGGCGGGGCCGGTCAGGACCGAATCGGCCGGTCAGAAGACGGCCATTGGGGAAAAGCCTTCCGCGGAAGTTGCATTAAAAGGCGGCAAAGCGGATTCCGGCGCCGAAACCTATCAGGTGTTCGTGGCGTCTTTGAAAGAAAGGGAAAAGGCCGATCAGATCCACAAGATCGTCACCCGGGCGGGGTATGCGTCAAAAGTTGTAAAGGTGGAGTTGAAAGGGAAGGGAACATGGTACCGCGTGATCGCCACAGGATTCGATACCCAGGCCAAAGCGCAGGCCGCCGCCGATAAGCTCTCCAAGAGGGCCAAGACGAAATGCATCGTGCGCCCTGCCGCAACCGGAAAAGCGGCGAATCCCTGAGAAAAAAAGCCGCCCCAGCCCAAGGCGGGGTAAGATTCCGGGCGCGGAAGTTCATGAAGGTTTGAAATATGTTTGAAAATCTTGCGGAAAAACTGGAAGGTATTTTTAAGAAGCTCAAGGGCCGTGGTGTTCTCAACGAGGAAAGCGTCAATGCCGCGCTTCGGGAAATTCGGATGGCGCTTCTGGAAGCGGACGTGAACTTCAAGGTCGTCAGGGATTTTATTGAAGACGTTCGCGGGCGCGCCGTCGGCAAGGAGGTGCTGGAGAGCATCACGCCCGGACAGCAGGTGGTCAAGATCGTGCATGACCGCCTGGTCGAGCTGATGGGCGGCACCAGCACCGCCATCAAGTTCGGCTCGCGGATTCCCGCGCCGATTATGCTTGTCGGCCTTCAGGGGTGCGGAAAAACAACCACGGCCGCCAAACTGGCAAGGCTCCTTTCCGCGGACAAAAGGGTTTACCTGGTGTCCGCCGACGTTTATCGCCCCGCCGCCATGCAACAGCTGGCCGTTCTCGGACGGCAGGTCAAAGCGGGCGTTTTTGAAGCCGGTTCGCAAAATGATCCTGTAAAAATCTGCGTGGAGGCGATCGAGCAGGCTCGAAGGGAAGGGTACGAAGTTGTTCTGATCGACACCGCGGGCCGGTTGCACATCGACGAGCTGCTGATGGAAGAGCTTCGCCGGATCAAGGAAAAAGTCAACCCGGCCGAAATTCTCTATGTGGCCGATGCGATGACCGGCCAGGACGCGGTCAATGTCGGGGCCAAGTTCAACGAACTCATCGGCATTGACGGCGTCATCATGACGAAAATGGACGGCGACGCCCGTGGCGGTGCGGCCCTGTCGCTGAGATCCGTGGTCGGCAAACCCATCAAATTCGTCGGCATCGGTGAAAAAATCGACGCACTGGAAGTGTTTCATCCGGAAAGGATGGCCGGCCGGATTCTCGGCATGGGCGACATTCTGTCGCTGGTGGAAAAGGCGCAGGCCACCATCGATGAAAAGACCGCCCGGCAGATGCAGGAGAGCCTGCGCAAGAGCGATTTTACCCTGGAGGATTTCCGCAATCAGCTCCGGCAGATCAAAAAAATGGGCCCTCTGAAGGACATGATCGGGATGATCCCGGGCATGGGTAAAATCAAGGCGCTCAAAAACCTGGAACCGGACGATCGGGAGCTGGTGAAAATCGCGGCGATGATCGATTCCATGACGAAGAAAGAACGGAACAATTATCTGATCATCGACGGCCGCAGGCGCAAACGGATCGCCCTGGGAAGCGGAACGACCGTTCAGGACGTCAACCGGATGCTGAAAAATTACATCGAACTTCGAAAGATGATGAAAAAAATAAATTCCAAAGGCGGCGTGAAAGCGTTGATGAGGAATTTCCCCTTTTAAAATCAAAATATTTGTGATAAAAAACCGAACAATTTTTTTTGAAGGAGGTTTGGAGTAAAACTACATGGCCGTGAAAATTCGATTGACCCGCATGGGTGCGAAAGGCAAACCGTTTTATCGTATCGTCGCCGCGGATAAAGAATATCCCCGCGACGGAAGATTCCTTGAAATATTGGGGAATTATGACCCCAAGAAAAACCCGGCGGAAATCACTCTCAAAGAAGACCGCGTTCGCGACTGGTTGTCCAAAGGCGCAAAACCGACGCTGACCGTATCACATTTACTGAAGACAAAAGGAATCGTTGCCGCCGTCAAATAGGCGGACCGCAGCCGATCACGCATACAAAATACAGGATTAGAACCTCACGTCATGGAACGGAATAAGCCGTGTGAAAGTTGAAATGATTTTTCAGACGCATTAACCAATACCAGTGGAGGGGCTGACGATGAAAGACCTGATAAAGTACATTTCTCAAGCTTTGGTTGATAATCCTGATCAAGTGGAAGTCACGGAAGTCATCGGAGAGCAGACCTCCGTCATCGAACTGCGCGTGGCCAAAGAGGATCTGGGGAAAGTGATCGGCAAACAGGGAAGGACGGCCAAAGCCATCCGCACCATTTTGAGCGCCACTTCCGCCAAGGTCCACAAGCGCGCGGTGCTGGAAATCATCGAGTAAAATGGATTTCTTTGTTTTCGGGGAGATCGTCAAGACACGCGGTCTCCACGGATGTTTGAAAGCTTTGTCTTTTTTGGAGTCAACGGATCTTCTGGACGGACTGACGCAGGTTTACCTGGAAGACGCGTCCGGCCGAAGACGCCGCCATGAAATAAAAAAACTAACCTCTTCCGGTAAATTTCTGTTTCTGGAAATCGAGAATGTGTCCGGCGTGGATGCGGCGCGGAAGCTGGTCGGATCGAGGCTGCTCCTTCCGCGCGACAGGCTCGCGGCGCCGGATGCGGACGAGTACTACTGGCACGACATCATCGGCCTGGACGTCCACACGACGGAAGGCCGCCGTCTGGGAAGGATCGAGGCCATCTTCCCCACGGGCAGCAACGACGTCTACGTCTGCCGGGGGGACGCCGGGGAAGTCCTGATTCCCGCGACGGCCGAAGTGGTCCGGCAGGTGGATCTCGCCGGAAGAAAAATGATCATCCAACCGCTGGAAGGCCTTCTGCCGTGATCCGATTTGATGTTTTGACCATTTTCCCGGAGATGCTGCACTCGCCGCTGGAGTTCAGCCTTTTGAAAAAGGCGCGGGAAAAGGGGCTCATCGAAGTCGGTCTGCACAACATTCGGGACTGGGCGGAAGACAAGCACCGCATGACCGACGACGCGCCTTACGGCGGCGGCTGCGGGATGGTGATGAAAGTCGAACCGGTGGCGCGGGCGCTTGCGGCGGTGAAGAAATCCGGAGGGCCTTCGCTTACGGTCCTGATGACGCCTCAGGGTGAAATCTTTCACCAGAGCCTGGCGGCCGAGCTTGCCCGGCAGGCGCAGATCATTCTGATTTGCGGGCGGTACGAAGGATTTGACGAGCGGATTCGGGAAAACCTGGCGGACCGGGAGATTTCGCTGGGCGACTATATTCTGACGGGCGGAGAGCTTTCCGCGCTGGTGGTCATCGATGCCGTCTCCAGACTGATTCCCGGCGTGCTGGGAAACGAAGCCTCCGCGTCGAGGGAGTCTTTTTCGCAGGGTCTTCTGGAGTACCCGCAGTATACGCGTCCGGCCGAGTATTCAGGGTGGCGCGTTCCCGAAGTGCTGGTCTCCGGCAACCACGCCCAGATCGAGAGATGGCAGCGAATCGAGGCGCTTCGCCGGACCTGGCAAAGAAGGCCGGAACTGCTCGAAAAAACGGAGCTGGGCGAAGAAGACAGGGAACTTTTGGAAAAAATTAAACAGGGCCGGATATAAAGTCTTGATTTTCAGACGGGTTTGGGGTAATGAAACCAACCTTTACAGGCTTAGCGATTGGCTTTTGAAACGCCGCAGGAGGAACGATAACATGAATGTATTGGAAATGATTGAAAAAGAACAGATGAGAGTCGATATTCCCGCCTTCAAGACGGGCGACACCGTCAAGGTATATGTGCGGATCATCGAAGGGCAGAAGCAGAGAATTCAGGCTTTTGAGGGCGTGGTCATCCGCAGGCGCCGCGGCAACAGCCGGGCGAACTTCACCGTTCGAAAAGTGTCCTACGGCGTCGGTGTGGAGAGAACCTTTCCCATTCATTCACCGGTCATTGACCGGATCGAAGTGGTGTCGCGCGGCATCGTGCGCCGCTCTCGCCTGTATTACCTGAGAAGCCTCAGGGGGAAGAAAGCAAGAATCAAAGAAGCCACCGGCCAGTAAACCGTTTCGTGTTTTTCGATGAATGTATTCGAAAAGCTTGCACAAGTGGAAGGCTACAAAACCATCGCGGGCGTTGACGAAGCGGGCCGGGGGCCTCTGGCCGGCCCCGTGGTGGCCGCGGCCGTGATCTTTCCGCCCGAATATTCCCATCCCGCCATCAACGATTCCAAGAAACTGACCGCCGCCAAAAGGGAAGAACTCTACCGGGTCATCATCGCCGAGGCCATCGCCGTAGGGATCGGAGTGGTGGAAGCGGACGTCATCGACCGGATCAATATTCTTCGGGCGTCGCTTCAGGCGATGCGCGAAGCGGTGACGGATCTTCGTGTGAAGCCGGATTATCTCCTGATCGACGGTCTCAATCCGATCGACTTCGACGCGCCGCAAAAAACCATCGTCAAAGGGGATTCCCTCAGCGTGTCCATTGCCGCCGCGTCCATCATCGCCAAGGTTTCCCGGGACCGGATCATGGAAATGTATCACCGACAGTTTCCGCAGTACAACTTTCTTCAAAATAAAGGATACGGCACGGCCGGGCACCGCCGGGTTCTTCAGGAAATCGGCATGTGTAAGATTCATCGCCGGTCCTTTCATCTCAAAAATCGGAATCTCCCGCAGACCGCACTGGACTGGTCCGAATGAAGGATTCGCAGGACAGGCGAAAAATCATCACCGGCAAAGCCGGAGAGGCGATGGCCGCCGATTATCTGCTTCGCTCGGGCTACCGGATTGTCGAATGCAACTACCGGTGTCCCATCGGGGAGATCGACCTCGTCGCCCGGGAGAAAGACGATCTGGTGTTTGTGGAGGTCAAGACGCGAAAATCCGGCGCGATGGGATATCCCGAACAGGCGGTCGGCGTTGCCAAGCAGAAAAAAATGTCCCGGCTGGCGCTGTGGTATCTGCGGGATAAGAATATTGCGGACGCAGCGGTCCGCTTCGATGTGGTGGCCATTCGGTTGCTTCCGTCCGGAAACGACATCCGCCTGATCCGCAACGCTTTCGACTTCATTCCCCTGGAATAGACCGCCGGCTGTGCCGCGGGCGGCGGATGCTAATAGCGGGTGAGTGCCGGTTTCCCGATGGAAAACACGTTGAAACCGATTTCAAAGCACTTCCGGCGATCGACGATGTTGCGGCCGTCGAACAGGAAGGCGGGTTTGACCATCGATTTGTAGATCTTCCGGTAATCCAGCTTCCGGTATTCTTCCCAGTCCGTCATGACGGCCAGCGCGTGGCAGCCCCGCGCTGCCTCGTAGGGGTCTTCGACATAGCGGATGTTTCCCTTTTCCTGCGCCAGATCGACGGCGGCGTTGGCGAGCGCTTGGGGATCGGTAATGACCACTTCGGCCCGCTCCGCCAGCAGTTTCCGGGTGATGGAAATGGCCGGGCTTTCCCGCGTGTCTCCGGTGTCGGCCTTGAAGGCAAATCCAAGAACGCAGATTTTTTTTCCGGCCAGCGTGTTGAACATGGACTGCAGAATGTTGGCGATGAAACGGTCCTGCTGATACTCGTTGATCCTGACAACGCTTTCCCAGTAGGAGGCCACTTCCGGAAGCCCGTAAAAACGGCACAGGTAAACCAGGTTCAGGATGTCTTTCTTGAAGCAGGAGCCGCCGAAGCCGATGCCCGCTTTGAGGAATTTGGAGCCGATGCGGCTGTCCGTGCCCACGGCGTGAGCGACCTCGGAGACGTCTGCGTCAGCCTTTTCGCAAAGCGCCGAGATGGAGTTGATGGAGGATACCCGCTGTGCAAGAAAGGCGTTGGCCACCAGCTTGGAAAGTTCGGCGCTCCAGATATTTGAGGTGATGATCTTTTCGCGCGGCAGCCACCGGGTGTAGATTTCCACAAGCTGGGCTCGGGCGGCCAATCCGCTTTTGGTTTCGCGCGAGCCGATCAGAACCCGGTCGGGGTTTTCCAAATCGCTGACGGCGGTCCCTTCCGCCATGAATTCCGGGTTGGAAAGGACGTCAAAGGTTATTTTTTTGTTTCCCGACGACAGAATCCGCTCCATGGCCTGCGCCGTCTTGATCGGCAGCGTGCTTTTTTCAATCACGATCTTCGGGGATTTCGCGTTTTCGAGAATCTGCCGGGCGGTTTTTTCCCAGTACTGCAGGTCGGCGGCCATGCCGGCGCCCGCGCCGAAGGTTTTGGTGGGCGTGTTGACGCAAACGAAAATGATGTCGTTATCCTGAATTTGCGCCTCGACATCCGTGGAGAAGAAAAGATTCCGGCCGCGTGTTTTTTTAACGATGGCGTCCAGGCCCGGCTCGTAGACGGGAAGCCGATCCGAGTTCCAGGCCGCAATGCGTTCGGGGTTGACGTCAACGACGGTCACCCGGTAGTCCGGACATTTGGAGGCGATCATTACCATCGACGGGCCACCGACGTAGCCGGCGCCGATGCCGAGAATTTTCTTTTTGAATTTCATGTCGTCATTTTCCTTTTGCCGTTATGAAGTTTTCAGAATCTCCCTGAAATACGAGATGGTGGCGGTAAGGCCCTGCTCGAGTGAAACGGAGGGCTCCCAGTCCAGTTTTTCCCGCGCCAGCGTGATATCGGGTTTGCGCTGCGAAGGGTCATCGGACGGCAGCGGCTCAAAAACGATCTTCGATCGGCTGCCCGTCAGATCGATCACCCGGCGTGCCAGTTCCAGGATGGTGAATTCCCCGGGGTTGCCGAGGTTCACCGGACCGTAGAAATCGTCCGGAGCGTTCATCAGCCGGATCAGTCCGTCGATCAGATCGCTTGAATAGCAGAAGGAGCGCGTGTGGCTTCCGTCGCCGTAGACGGTGATGTCCCGGTTCTGCAGGGCCTGAAGGATGAAGTTGCTGACGACGCGTCCGTCGTTGACGGCCATCCGCGGTCCGTAGGTGTTGAAGATGCGGGCGATTTTCGTACGGACGGCGTTTTGCCGCCGGTAGTCCATCATCAGACATTCCGCGGCCCTCTTTCCCTCGTCGTAGCAGCTGCGGATGCCGATGGGATTGACGCGGCCCCAGTAGGCTTCCGGCTGCGGGTGGACATCCGGATCGCCGTAGACTTCCGAAGTGGACGCCTGGAGAATTTTCGCCCGGGTCCGTTTGGCGATGCCCAGAACGTTGATGGCCCCCATGACGTTCGTTTTGATGGTCTTGATGGGGTTGTACTGGTAATGAACGGGCGAAGCCGGGCAGGCGAGATTGTAGATTTCGTCGACCTCCAGATAGATGGGGTTGATGATGTCGTGCCGGATCAGCTCGAAATGTGCCTGCCCCAGCAGGTGCGCGATGTTGTTTTTGCTGCCGGTAAAAAAATTGTCCAGGCAGATCACGTCATGGCCCTCGGTCAGAAGCCGCTCGCACAGATGGGAGCCCAAAAAACCCGCTCCGCCGGTAATCAGGATTCTTTTCATGTCTGGTTTGTTGTTCTTCCCGGTAGTATTTTATTTTCGTCTCTGCTAATAAAGCCGAAGGCCAAGGATGTCAACACAAAAAAGGCCTGAAGGACGGCTCAATGGACAAAGAAGCGCAGGGGATTCTGTATATGGTGGCCACGCCGATCGGCAATCTGGAGGACATTACCCTTCGGGCGCTTCGCGTGCTCCGGGAAGTGGATTGGATTGCCGCGGAGGACACGCGCCGCTCCAAAATTCTGCTTTCCGCGCACGGGATCAAAACGCCGCTCATCAGTCTGCACGAGCACAACGAGAAGGAGCGAAGCGGTGAGATTTTATCCAAGCTCCGAAACGGAAAAAGCGTCGCCTACGTCTCGGACGCCGGAACGCCCTGCGTATCCGATCCCGGTCAGCATCTCGTTCGCGCGGTCCGCGATCACGGCATCCGGGTGGTTCCCGTTCCGGGCGCCTGCGCCCTGCCCGCCGCTCTTTCGGTTTGCGGCTTTCACGCCGAGCCCTTTTTGTTCTGCGGCTTTCTGCCTTCGCGGTCCAACCGGCGCCGCCGCTTTCTGGAATCCGTCCGCCGGGAAGAATGCTCCATTGTTTTTTATGAGTCCCCGGCCAGAATTCGCGAAACGCTGGAGGATGCCCTCGACATTCTGGGCGACCGGCAGGTCGTGGCGGCGCGGGAGCTGACCAAAGTGTTTGAAGAAATCAGAGAGGGTAAGATTTCCGATTTGTTATCCCGATGGCCCGCCTCGGGGTTCAAGGGGGAATTTACGGTGATGATTCAAGGCGCCGCCCGCGAGGCTGAAATTCTTTCGGAGGAGGAGATCAAAGAGCGGCTTCTCAAAATCCGTTCGGAGCAAGGCATCTCCCTGCGGGATGCCATAGCCCAGCTGGCAAGTCAGACCCGAATGCCCCGAAAGAAAATATACGATGCGGCGATCCGGATTTGCTAAACATGACGGTCCTCATGCCTTGGCCGCCGCGGTTTACATATTGCTTGAAGAGTTGTCGTCACTATGCTAATCCCGTATGAAAATGAAAGGGATTTCCTTGCGTCAGGGAAGAGCCTTCAGCCCGGGGAAGCGAAGTTTTGCAGCGCCGCCAGCTTTTCCGGCGTCGGCGGCAAATGCATTGCAGCCGGATTGAAAAATGAGAGGTGCCATGAAAATCCGCCCGATTTGTTTTGCTCTGATCGCTGTGCTTGCCGCATGCCTTTGCGCCTGTTCGTCGCGCGGCACCGATGTGCTGAAAAACGAAGCCGCTGCAAAGGCGGTGGGCCGTGTTGCCCTGTTGCCGGTGGAGAATCCAACCGGGGACGCCAGAGTGTCGAAAATACTCCGGCACAAATTATCCGAGGAACTCCGTTTCAAAGGCTACCCCCAGGTGGACATCGAGCTCATCGACAGCCGGCTGGCTTCTCTGGCGAATGCGAACGGAACCGGAAAAACTGAAATTTCTCCCGGGGTCGTGCGGGAAATGCTCGGAGCGGACGCCGCCATGTACTGCAGCCTGGTGGAGAGCAAAATGTCCAAAAAATTATTTTACACGCCGGTCACCGTGTCGGTCCGTTGCGAATTGCTAAGCACGTCGACCGGCGAGATCCTGTGGAACGCCCAGGGCAAAGCAACCGGCAGAAGCTTTGATCTCAGAAGCAAAACGCTGGATCTGAAGGCTCTGGGAGATCTGGAAGCGGTGATGGAAGAGGTGGTGGGCAAGGTGATGGAATCCCTGCCTTACGGACCTAAATTGAGCGGATAATCCGCCGCCGCATTGGAATAAAAAACAGGATCCGGTTTTGAAAAAGGAGAAAAGAATGAAGAAAAGGACGAAAATCATCGTGGCCCTGCTTTCGTTGCTGTTGCTCGGCGCCGCCGCGCAGGCCCAGCAGCCGGTTGCCGTCAAAATGACAAAAGGACGGGCGCAGATCACCTCTTTGCAGGGAAAGGTCTCCATGGTCTGCCCGGGACAGACAGAGGCGGCCTACCTCAAAACCTATGATTTCATCCTGCCCGGGTGTGAAATCGCTACGGGCCCGGACGGTCTGGTGGAGATGGTTTTACCCGACAGGAGTGTCGTCCGTTTTGCCCAGAAGACAAAATTCAAACTGATTCAGGCCGACATCGGCGCCCGAGGGAGCCGTTCGGTCGGTATTTCCGTCACGCTCGGGAAAATCTGGTCAAACGTGCGCAAGTCCTTGGTGGGCGGAGGCGACCGGTTTGAAATCTCCTGCCAGAATGCCGTAGCCGGCGTTCGCGGCACCGTTTACCGTATGGATGTCGAAACAGACCAGTCTGCCGTGGTCAAGGTTTACGACGGTGAAGTCAACGTTGCGGGCGTTTCCCGAACGCAGTCCCAGCAGCCGGTTGCCCTGGGGCCTCCCAAACCGGTTGCCGGGCCGACGGTGATAGAAGGACCGAAGCCCGTCTCCATGGAGCAATGGGTGTATATCGTCCGGTCCATGCAGCAGATTCAGATCACGGCGGATGGCCGGGCCCAGAAGCCCAGGGATTTTACGGAAGCGGAGGATATGGACGACTGGGTGAAGTGGAACAAAGAGAGAGACAAACAATACGGTCAATAACATCCGCCACGGAACGTGTAGATGAATATCCCCAATTTTCTATCACTTTTGCGGATCATTCTGGTGCCGGTATTCGTCATCTTTCTGATGCAGGCGGAATATGACCGGGCATTGATCACGTTCATCATCGCCGGTTTGACGGACGCTCTGGACGGAACGCTGGCGAGGCTTTTGCAATGCCAGACGGTTCTGGGCTCATACCTGGACCCCATTGCCGATAAACTTCTGCTCGTCACCAGTTTTGTCATGCTGGCCATCATCGGCCTCATTCCGGCCTGGCTGGCGGTGGTGGTCATCAGCCGGGACTTCATTATCTTGCTGGGCATCGCCATATTCTCACTGATGTCGATTGCTTACGAGATAAAACCGGCGATTATCGGCAAGATAACCACCGCTTTCCAGGTGGCCACTATTTTTTTCGCGCTGCTGAACAAGGCGCTCCCCCAGAATTTCGGAGACTTCTGGGTTGCCATACTTTTCTGGGCTACGGCTTTGTTCACCTTTGGCTCCGGCGTCGTTTATATTTTGCGGGGGATACGGATACTGAATAAATCCGCACCCGAACAGGCGAAAAAGTAAGATATTTTCTTGACACGAAAGCGTTTTGCTGCTAGGTCACCATGCGCTAAAGTTGAAGATAGGCAAGTAGCTCAGGGGGAGAGCGCCATCCTGACGCGGTGGATGTCCAGGGTTCAAATCCCTGCTTGCCTACCATTTTTTATCTTCGCGCACATGCCGTTCATGCCGATTGAAAGAAAAGGGCATCAGCAAAAATGGTGATGCCCTTTTAAAATGATGTAAAACATTGAAGATTCGCTGATGAACCAAATGGATATCAAGATAATTTTCCCGGACCGGTCGGAACAGAAATTTCCGGCCGGCGTACCCGTTTCCGAAGCCATTGCAGGCTGGAAAAAAGAAGCGCTTGCCGGTGCCGTTGCCGCAAACGTCAACGGTGTTGCCGTCGACCTGAGTCTGGCGCTTACGGGAGACGCTACGGTTGAACCTATTGATATTGCTTCAAAGAAAGGAATTTCCATACTCCGCCACAGCATTTCTCATGTGATGGCGCAGGCCGTGCAGGATGTGTTTCAGGGCGCAAAAGTCACCATCGGACCTTCCATTGAAGACGGGTTTTACTACGATTTCGAATATGCGGAACCTTTTACACCGGATGATCTTGAAAAGATTGAAAAGAGGATGAAGGAAATCGTCGCGGCCGATTACCGTTTTATCCGTGAGGAGCTGCCCCGCGACAAAGCGGCGGAGCTTTTCGCTGAAAAGGGCGAAGATTACAAAGTGGAGCTGATCCGCGACCTGCCCGCGGATGTTTCCGTCGTCAGCCTCTACAAAGACGGTGACTATATTGATTTATGCCGTGGCCCGCACATCCCCCGGACGGGCATGATTAAAGCCTTCAAGCTGCTGAATGTCGCCGGAGCCTACTGGCGCGGCGATGAGCGCAATAAGATGCTTCAACGCATTTACGGCACGGGGTTTGCCGACGAACAGGCGCTTCAGGATTATCTGACGCTCCTGGAAGAAGCCAAAAAGAGGGACCACCGGCGTCTGGGCAAAGAACTTGATTTGTTTCAGGTCAATGAAGAGGCGGGCGCGGGGCTGGTCATCTTTCATCCCAAGGGCATGCTGCTGCGGTACATCATCGAGGAGTGGGAAAGAAAAGAGCACATGAAGCGCGGCTACGACATGGTGATGGGTCCCCAGATTCTCAAAGTGGACCTGTGGAAGAAATCGGGCCATTTCGACCATTACCGCGAAAATATGTATTTTACCGAAGTGGACGAGCAGACTTACGGCATCAAGCCCATGAACTGCCTGTCGCACATGCTGATCTATAAATCCAAAATCCGCAGCTACCGGGATCTGCCGCTCCGGTATTTCGAGCTGGGCACCGTCCATCGCCACGAAAAGACCGGCGTCCTTCACGGATTGATGCGCGTGCGCCAGTTCACTCAGGACGACGCGCACATCCTGTGCATGCCCGAGCAGCTTAACGAGGAAATCCGAGCTATAGCGGACTTTGTTCATTATGCGATGGGCATTTTCGGCTTTGAATACGAGGTGGAGCTCAGTACGAGGCCGCCACATTTCATCGGCTCCGAGTCGGACTGGGATCTGGCCACAAAAGCGCTTGAAAACGCACTGAAAGACAACAAGATTCCCTACGAGGTGAACGAGGGCGACGGGGCGTTTTACGGCCCGAAAATCGACTTCAAGCTCAAGGACGCCCTGAAAAGAAAATGGCAGTGCGCGACGATTCAGTGCGATTTCACGCTGCCGGATCGGTTTGACCTGAGCTACATCGGCCCGGACGGAGAAAAGCACCGTCCCGTAATGCTGCACCGGGTCATTCTGGGGGCGATCGAGCGGTTCATGGGCGTTTTGATCGAACATTACGCCGGGGCGTTTCCGGTGTGGCTGGCACCCACGCAATGTGTGGTGCTCACGGTTACGGACAAGCAGATTCCCTATGCCCGGTCGGTGCAGGATGATCTGGTTCGAGCCGGCGTCCGCTGTGAACCGTATTTCGACAACGACAAACTGGGGTACAAAATCCGCCAGGCGCAGATGCAGAAGATTCCCTACATGCTGGTCATCGGCGACAAGGAAGTCGCGGCCGGGGCCGTGGCCCCGAGGGCCCGCGACGGCCGGAATCTCGGCGCGATGCCGGTGGATGAATTCATTGCGCTGATTCGGGAAGCGTGCGAGAATAAGCGATAGCAGTTGATTTACCATCCGGGAGGTGCCGTATAGCTAAGGATTTAAGGATCAATCGAGAAATCAGGTCGGCGAACGTCAGAGTCATCAACGAAGAGGGCCAGCCGCTGGGCGTGATCCCCCTGGAGGAAGCGATGGCCCATGCGGAGAGAGCGGGCCTGGATTTGGTGGAAGTGTCGGCCAGCGCCGATCCGCCCGTCTGCAAAATCATGGACTACGGGAAGTTCCGCTACAAACAGAGTAAAAAAATTCACGATGCCCGGAAAAGCCAGACGGTGATTCATGTCAAGGAGATTCGATTGAGACCCAAGACGGAAGCCCATGATTTGCAGGTCAAAATCAAGCATATCAAAAAGTTTTTGGAGCAGAAAGACAAGGTTAAAATATCCATGATTTTCCGGGGGCGCGAAATCGCATTTACCGAAATCGGCCGCAAAATCATGGAGCAGATCAAGACGGCCCTGGCCGATGAATGCGTCATGGACCAGGAGCCCAGGCTGGAAGGCCGGAGCATGGTGATGATTGTTTCACCGAAAAAATAAATCCGCGGGAATTCAAGAAGAGGTGAGAAGATGCCGAAAATGAAAACACATCGAGGGGCGGCCAAGCGCTTTTCCGTAACCGCAAAGGGGAAGATCAAGCGCAGCAAGGCTTTTGCCAGCCACATCCTTACGAAGAAAACCACCAAAAGAAAAAGAACGCTGAGGAAGGCCACGCTGGTGCACGGCGCCAATGAAAAGGCCATCAAAAGGCTGATTCCGTATTTGTAGGCCGCCGGAGAAAAGAAGTTGTTTCATATCGAAGGAGAGTAAAAGACAATGGCTAGGATCAAAAGAGGCGTCACCGCCAGGAAGAAAAGAAGAAAAATTTTAAAAATGGCCAAGGGGTTTTTCGGTGCGCGGAGCCGTTTGCTCAGAACCGCCACCGAAGCGGTCAACAAGGCCATGAGCTATGCCTACCGCGACCGCAGGGGCCGTAAGCGGGAATTCCGCGCACTGTGGATTGCCCGGATCAACGCGGCCGCGCGCCAGAACCGGATTTCCTACAGCCGCTTGATGGACGGCTTGAAAAAGGCGAACATCGGTCTGGATCGCAAGATTCTGGCGGAACTGGCCGTAAACGACCCGCAGGATTTCGCCCGAATTGTGGCGACGGCTAAAGGCGAGCAGGCGGCATGACCGGGGACCTTCAACAGCTGGAAAAGGATGCTCTCGCCGAACTGGAAAAGGTCGGCGACGAGAATTCGATTCTGGCGGTGAGAACGAAGTACCTCGGCCGCAAAGGCCTTCTCACCGGGATGCTGAGAAATATTTCTTCCGTGCCGGCCGAAGAAAGACGCGCCTTCGGCATGCGCTGCAATGAAGTGAAGGAGCTTCTGGAAAAAAACATCGAAGAAGCTCTGCGTCGTCAATCCGAGGATCGGAAGGCCGAAGTTCTGGCCGGCCAGCAGATTGACGTGACGCTGCCCGGCAGGGGCATTCCCGCGGGCCGCATTCACCCGGTGATTCAAATCCGCAACGAAATCTGCGGGATTTTCGCCGCTTTCGGGTTTTCGGTTGTCGAAGGGCCGGAAGTCGAGCTGGACTACTACAACTTCGAAGCGCTGAATATTCCCAAAGATCACCCCGCCCGGGACATGCAGGACACCTTCTACATTGAAGACAACATGGTCCTGCGCACCCATACCTCGCCCGTGCAGATCAGAATTATGGAGAAGGTGAAGCCGCCCGTCCGCATTTTATCCCCGGGGCGGGTGTACCGGCCGGATTCCGATGTTTCCCACACGCCGATGTTTCATCAGATTGAAGGTTTGCTGGTGGATCGGGGCGTCAGTTTCGGCGATCTGAAGGGTATTCTGACCGCTTTTCTCAAAAAAGTTTTCGGGGAAGACACGCTGCTGCGCTTTCGACCCAGTTTTTTCCCCTTCACGGAACCGTCCGCGGAGGTCGACATCCGCTGCGTCATGTGCGGGGGCGGAGGATGCCGCGTCTGTGGGCAGTCCGGCTGGCTGGAAATTCTAGGCTCGGGCATGGTCGATCCCGCCGTTTTTCAAAATGTCGGCTACGATCCTGAAGTTTACACCGGTTTCGCTTTCGGCCTCGGGCTGGAACGCATCGCCATGCTCAAATACGGCATTTCCGACATCCGCCTTCTGTTTGAAAACGACATTCGGTTCCTGAAACAGTTTTAGGAGAACGTGATTGCATGCTGGTCAGTCTCAAATGGCTTAAGGATTATATCGATCCGGAGATGGCTCCCGAGGAGCTTGCCGACCGGTTGACCATGGCCGGTCTGGAAGTCGAGGAGATTCGGACGATCGCGCCCAAATTTTCCGGCGTCGTGGTCGCGAAAATTTTATCCGTCCGCCCGCACCCCAACGCGGACAAGCTTTCCCTGTGCGATGTCACCGACGGCTCGCAAATCCGTCCCATCGTCTGCGGCGCCAAAAACATACAACCCGGCGACATCGTTGCGCTGGCCAAAGTCGGGGCGGTTATTCCCGGCGGCTATACCATCAAATCCACCGTCCTGCGCGGAGAAAAATCCGAAGGCATGCTCTGCTCGGAGGCGGAGCTGGAAATCGGCGATGACGCGTCGGGCATTCTGCAATTGCCGGCCGATATGGTGCCCGGAACGCCTCTGGAAGAGGCCCTGGACCTGAATGACACGGTTTTGGATGTCGGCGTCACGCCCAACCGCTCCGACTGCCTGAGCATGATCGGCTTGGCCCGCGAAGTCGCCGCCCTGACCGGGAAGACCTTGAAAATGCCCGAAGGAAAAGTCCGGGAGTCGGTCGAAGATGTTTCGCGGCTTTCATCGGTGACGATTGAAGATCCGGATCTTTGCCCTCGGTACACGGCCCGGTTGATCCGGAACGTGACCATCGGCGATTCTCCCGTCTGGATGAAGACCAGGCTGGAGGCCGCCGGTTTGCGCGCCATCAACAACGTCGTGGACGTAACCAACTTTGTCATGCTGGAAATGGGGCAGCCGCTCCACGCGTTCGATTTTCGTTTTCTGGAAGAGGGGCGCATCGTGGTGCGCAAATCAAAGCCGGGCGAGGAATTCGTTTCACTCGACGGAAAAAGCCGCGTCCTTCCCGATCATACGCTGCTCATTTGCGACGGGAAAAAACCGGTGGCGATTGCGGGGATCATGGGAGGGCTGAATTCCGAAGTCAAGGACGATACCCGGACCATCTTACTGGAGAGCGCTTATTTCAATCCCTCGTCCATCCGGCGTTCGTCGCGCCGCCTGGCGATGCCGACGGATGCCGCTTTTCGCTTTGAAAGGGGGATTGATCCCGAAGGCGTCCTTCGGGCGCTGGACCGCGCGGCGCAACTGATGGCCGATCTTTCCGGCGGCCTGGTCTGTAAAAACCGCCTGGACGAGTACCCGGCAAAAATCAAGCCGGTTGAAAACATTCTGCTCAGGATGGACCGCGTCCGGCAGGTGATCGGCGCTGCCGTCCCGGCCGGGGAAACCGTCCGCATTCTGAAGAGCATCGGGATGAAGGTGCGCCGTGAAGGCAGGGGAGCCTACCGGGTAACCCCTCCCAGCTTCCGGGTGGATATCGAAAGAGAAATCGATCTGATCGAGGAAATCGCTCGCCTGTATGGTTACGATCGTGTGCCTTCAACGCTGCCGTCCGTTTCCGTGGCGGAAACGGAGGCGATTCCCCGCCTGACGCTGGAAGAGAGAATCCGCCGGTTGCTGACGGGCTTCGGCTATTCGGAAATCATCAACTACAGCTTCACGTCTCCCTTATCCGTTGAAGCGCTCGGCCTGCCGCCGGAGGATGAAAGGCGCCGGTTGGTCGTCATTCGAAACCCGCTCACGGAAGAACAGTCGGTCATGCGCACGACGCTGATCTACGGCCTGCTGGAAACGCTCAAGAAGAATATTCACAATGCCTCTTTGAATCTGAAACTTTTTGAAATCGGACGGACCTTCCTCCGCCGCGAAGAAGGAGAACTGCCGGAAGAAAGGAACATTTTGGCGGCGCTGCTTGCGGGCAAGGCGTCGGACGACCTCTGGGGTTCGAAAGTCGGAGTGGACTTTTACGATTTGAAAGGCTGCCTGGAAAATATTTTTCAGGATTTGAAACTGGAGACGCTGCGCTGCCGGGCCCGAAAGCCGGAGGCTTTTCTGCACCCCGGCCAGTCCTGCGGCGTATATCTGGGCGATGTTCAAATCGGCTGCCTGGGAAAAGCACACCCGGATGTCCTGAAAAAAATGGATATCAAGAGCGACGCTTATCTGTTTGAAATCAATCTTGATCTGCTGGGGGCTCAAGCCGAGCGGCGCATTCGGTACAGGGAAATATCCAAATTTCCGGCTATCCAGCGAGATGTCGCTTTTTTGCTTCCGGCGTCCATGGAATCCGAGAAAATGCTGGAGACGGTTTTGCAACAGACTGAAGATTTGCTTGAAAATGTTTCCATTTTTGATATATACGCTGGCCAAGGTCTGGAAGAAGGAACCAAGAGCCTGGGTTTGAGATTTTCTTACCGCGCTCTGGATAGAACGTTGACGGATGCGGAAGTCAATACCATTCACAACCGGATTGTGGACAACACGGTACGGCTGACGGGTGCAAAAATAAGAGCCTAACAGTTTACTCGACGTTAAAACGGAGGAATAGACATGACAAAGATTGATATTATTCAGAATGTTTACGAAAAACTCGGCTTTTCCAAAAAAGAATCCTCAGATATCGTAGAATCCGTGTTTGACATCATTAAAGACAGCCTTGCCGCCGGCGAACGGGTGAAAATATCGGGTTTCGGGAATTTTATGGTGAAGGAGAAGCGCGCGCGCCGCGGCCGTAATCCCCAGACCGGAGAGGAAATCTCCATCACCGCGCGCCGGGTTCTGACATTCAAATCCTCCCAGGTACTGCGTAAATCTTTAAATAGCTAATGCGTCATTTTTTCTGCGCCGCCGGAAGGCCTGCCGGTTGATTTGCGGCCGGAACCGTTTTGCTGTTTTCCGCGTGTTTGTGAAATCCTCCGCAAGAGCTCAGGAATCGTATGGACGTCGTCATTCCCGACAAAGCTTATTTCCGCATTGGGGAGGTGAGCAAAATCCTCAATGTTGAACCGTATGTCCTTCGCTACTGGGAGACGGAGTTCAAGACCGTCAAACCGGTGCGCACCGGCTCCGCGCAAAGGCTGTACCGGAGAAAAGACGTGGAAGAATTGCTGATCATCCGCAACCTTCTCTATCAGCAGCGGTTTACGATCAGCGGCGCCAAAAAACAGCTCATGAAAATCCGCGGCGGCCAGGAATCTCCGCCCGAGGCCGATCCCCGGGACAGACTGATCCTGATCAAAAAAGAACTCCAGCACATTAAAAAAATGATAAGCTGAAAAAGCCGGCGTTTGCCGGCTTTCGGTTTTCTGCGGGAAGGCGGAGATTACTTCTTGCTGGCCCTTTTCGAGGCTTTGAGCGGATTGGTCTTTTGCGTTTCCTTGATTTCTATTTTGATGTGCGATGCGGTCGGGCAATTGCCGGTCAGCCACTTGCTTTTGGGATCCGGATAAACCTTGCAGTATCGTCCGGTTTCATAGTCGAAAATTTTATTGCAATCCCCGCATCGATCGATGATCGGATGACAGCTGTTCCCGAAAAAGCCGCAGCCTTTCTTGGACATGAAAGCGCATTCCACTCCCTTTTTGACTGTTTCGCAAAGCATGTTGCACAAACCCCCTTAGTTGGATTTCCTGAACTGTTCGACGCCGCAAAAAGCGGCCGGCCCGGCGTCGTCTTCCGCCGGCCTGATCGTAAAAACCGGCGTGTCCTTAACAGCAAAAAAAACGGCTGTCAAGAAAAAATAAAGAAAAATTAGTGGTTAGAAGCTCCCGTGATTAAATTGACACAACCTGGCATTTATGTTAGTTCCTTGGCCGCATAAAAGCAGGGAAATCATCGGAATATGCGCGTTTGAGGGAGTCCATGAAAAAAGGTTCCTTGCTGAACATCTTGTGGAGGACTTTTTTTATCCACGCGGCGCTGAACTTTCGCCGAATGCAGAATCTCGGTTTCGCGTACGCGATGATATCTCTGCTGAAGCACCGGAAGATGGCCGATCGGGAAGCCGAAGAGATGCTGGTCCGGCACCTGCAGCGGTTCAACACGAACCCCTATCTGTCGGCGCCGCTGATCGGATCGATCCTGCGGATGGAGGAAGACCGGCGCGACGGGGAAGATGCGGCGCCCGTTGTAGCCGTGAAGCAGAGCCTGATGGGGCCTTATGCCGCAATCGGCGACTCTTTCTTCTGGGGCGCGCTTCGGCCCTGTGCCGGAATCGCCGCCGCCGGTCTGGCCTGGCTGGGATGCGCTTTTGCGCCGCTGGCCTTTCTGCTGATCTATTCGCCGGCCCACATTCTGGTGAGGGGACGCGGTTTTTTTGAAGGCTACCGACGCGGAAAGCAGGGAATCGAATCGATTCGTGCGCTGGATCTTCCGGGAGTGACCGGCCGCATCCGCTGGCTGTCCCTGGCGGCACTCACGGCAGGCAGCCTCTGGATTTTCGGCATCGGATACCGGGGCACGGCCGGGGAAACGCCCGCAGCTGCCGTTGCGGCGGCGGTGACGGCTTTGGTTTTGCTCTGCGGGTGGCTGGTGAAACGGGGTGTGTCGCAAATTTACATTCTGTACGGCGCCGCGGCGCTGTTCATGATTTTTTCGACTAGAGGATGGTGGCTGTGCTGGAAATGAAAACCTTTACCTTAAAAAATAAACTGGGCATGCACGCACGCGCAGCGGCGCTGTTCGTTCGGATCGCCCAGAAGTACCGCTCGGACATCGTCCTGGAACGCAACGGGCAGACCGTCAACGGAAAGAGCATTCTCGGAATCCTGACGCTGGCTTGTCCGATGGGCGGCCAGATCACCGTAAGCGCCAGGGGAGATGACGCCGACCGGGCGCTTGCCGAACTGGAAACGTTGATTGAAAATAAATTCGGAGAAGAATAAAACCAGCTGATGATATCGGACCAGGGAAAGAAAACTTTTGTTCTCAAAGGCATCGGCGTTTCCCCGGGCGTGGTGATCGGAAAGGTTTACCGGTTCGACCCCCTGGATGCGCAAATATCATTTTACAAGCTGCACAGCGCCGACCTGGTGCCGCGGGAAATTGAGCGTTTCAAGAACGCGCTCAAAGAGTCCTCGCACCAGCTTCTGGAAATTCAGGAAAACCTGAAGAAAACCAAAGTCACGGAGCCGCTGTACATCATCGACGTCCATATTTTGCTTTTGTCGGACAAGAAATTCATCAACCGCACGATCAAATACATTCGCCGCCTGGGCGTCAACGCGGAATGGGCGCTGCGCATGACGCTGGACCATTACAAGCAGGTCTTTGAAGGCCTGGAGGATGTATACATCAGCGGCCGCATCAGCGACGTACAGTATGTGATTCAGCGGATTCTCCGTAATCTTTCCGGCGAGAAGCGCGAAATCGTCTGGGACGTCGGCCAGGAAGGCGTCGTGATAGTTTCGCACGACCTGTCGCCCGCCGATACGGCGCAGATGAAAATGGATAAAATCGTAGGGTTTGCCACCGACAGCGGCGGACGAACGTCGCACACGGCGATCGTGGCACGGTCCATGGAATTGCCCGCCGTCGTCGGGCTCGATAATGTCACCCGCTATGTCCGCACCGGAGACGACATCATTGTGGACGGTACGTCGGGGCTCGTGGTGGTCAATCCCTATCCCGACATGCTTAAACGCTATGAGGAAAAGAAGCGCCACTACGACGCCGCCAAGGACGAATATCTGAAGTACGCCCGGCAGCCGGCTGTGACGCTGGACCATTACAGCGTGAAAATCGGCTGCAATATTGAATTTGTGGAAGAGATTCCTTCGGCCGTTTCCCACGGGGCGGAACACGTGGGACTGTACCGGACGGAATTTCTCTATATCTACCGGGATGATCTGCCGACGGAGGAGGACCATTTCAATAATTACCGGCAGGTGGTTGAGGAAAAAAACTTTTCCTGGTCGACCATCCGCACGTTTGATCTGGGCGGCGATAAGTTCACCAAATATCAGAAACATGCCAAAGAACTGAATCCGCAGATGGGCCTGCGGGCGATCCGCTTCTGTCTCAAGGAAATCGAAATTTTCAAGACGCAGCTGCGCGCGATCTGGAGGGTCAGCGCGCTGGGAAAAGTAAAAATCCTGTTTCCGATGATTTCCGGAATCGAAGAAATCCGGGAAGCCAAACGCCTGCTGGAAGAAGCGCGCCGGGAATTGCTGGATCAGGAGGTTCCGGTTGCCGACCGGATGGAGATCGGGGCGATGATTGAAGTACCGGCGGCCGCCGTGATTGCCGACCAACTGGCGAAAGAAGTCGATTATTTCAGCATCGGCACCAATGATCTGATTCAGTATGCGCTGGCGATCGACCGTTCCAATGAAAGGGTCACCTACCTGTACGAGCCCCTGCATCCGGCGGTTCTGAGGCTGATCCGGCGCATCGTGGATTCGGCGCACAAGGCCGGCATTCGCGTGGCCATGTGCGGAGAAATGGCCGGGGATCCCCTTTGCTGTCCGATCCTTCTGGGCATGCAGCTGGACGAACTGAGCATGAACCATCTGGCGATTCCCCGCATCAAGAGAATCCTTCAGCAGTCCAGTCTGGCGGAATCCCGAAAGCTGCTGGAGCAGGCCCTGTCTTACAACAACGCCGCCGAGGTTCGGGCCTGTGTCCAGGACTATATGATTCGTCGTTTTCCCGACGAGCTTCAGAAGAGGGAAATATAGGCGCCGAATGTGGATTCCAGGCCTGGTCAACAAAAAGACGGGGGAGTAATGAGCGAACAAACGCCCACCCAAAACGGACAGCCGGACGAAGAATATTACTCCGGCTGCATTTACGCCGATCAGGATCTCTGGCGCTTTCGCCCCGCCAAGGCCTATCTGTCTCGGGTTTCCATCGCCGACGAGGATGTCCACGCCCTGAAGGAGCTCTCCCGCAAAGGGGTCGTGGTTTACGCCATCAAGCAAAGAAGCAAACTCAACAGCCTGATTCTCGCCGAGATCAGCGCCCGCAAGGGCCTGCCCATGCCGGTCTACAGCCACGGCGTCAATATGTCTTTCTGGCAGCCGCTCTCCAAAATGATGAAATTTCTGGGGTCGTCTTTTCTGCGCCGCTTTCGGCAAAACGCGGCGGCCCGTCAGGGAAAGCTCGATTTTCTGGCCGGAAAAGTCGCTGCCCGGGAAAGCATCATCATTCATCTGGGAGAGTCGGAGTTCATCGAAAGCCGTTCCGCCGAGGACGCCATCAAGACGCTGATGAACCTGCAGGGGGGGCTCCCGTTTCCCATCTATATCGTACCGGTCTTGGTGGCGTACGGCCGGCGCCGGGAAAAGGAGGACGAAAGCCTGTTCAATATCCTGTTCGGGCAGACGGAGCACACGGGAGCGTTGCGCCGCCTTATCACCTTTATCCGCTATTCCAAACAGGCCTTTATCATCCCTGCCGGGCCGGTCCATCTGGAAGAGTATCTGTCCGCGAACCGACATCTGACCCGGGACGAGCTCGTGATGGATTTACGCGGAGAGCTGATTGACCGGATCGAAGAGGAAAAAACGGCCGTGGTCGGGCCGGAACTGAAATCGCGTGAAGCCATCATCGGCATGGTGATGCACGATCCGAAGCTGAACGGTTTTCTGGATGAGTACGCCCAAAAGAACAAAAAGGACCGAATGGGACTGGCCCGGGATGCCCGCCGCTATCTGAACGAAATTGCGTCGGATTACCGGGAAACCTTCGTCGAACTATGGGACAAGGTCCTGACCTGGCTTTGGAATACGGTGTATGACGGCGTGTCCATCGACTCCGAGGGACTGGCCAATCTGCGCAATCTGTCCAAGAAGATGCCTTTTGTCATCATTTCCTGCCATCGCAGCCACATTGATTATCTGCTCTTGTCCTACGTCTTTTACAAAAATAATATTCAGCTTCCGTTTATTGCCGCGGGGAACAATCTTTCTTTTTTCCCGATGGGATACATCTTCCGCCGTTCCGGTGCGTTTTTTCTGCGGAGGAGCTTTCGCGGCAACGAAGTCTATGGAGAAGTCTTTTCCAAGTACATGGCCGTACTGCTCAAGGAAGGCCTTCCGCTCGAGTTCTTCATTGAGGGCGGCCGAAGCCGGACCGGAAAAATGGTGATGCCCAAATACGGGCTCCTGTCCATGATTATTCAGGCCTATCAGGACAAGTATTGCGAGAATCTGGCTGCGGTGCCCGTGTACATCGGCTACGACCGCGTGATCGAGGAAAAGTCCTATCTGCAGGAGCTCTCCGGCGCGCCGAAGGTCCAGGAAAATACCGTTGAAATCATCAAATCCACGAAAATTTTGCGCAAGCGGTACGGCCGCGTTTACGTCAACATCGGTGAGCCGATCGTTTTAAAAGACTACCTGGCCGCTCAGCAAAAATCCATGGATGAAATGACGGTGGAGGAGCGCCAGAGCCTTTACCGGAAAATCGGCTACGAAGTGGTGCTGGAGATCAATAAGGTTTCCGTGGTCACGCCGTTTGCGCTGGTGGCCTCCGGTCTTTTAAGCCATGACCGGCGCGGGATATCCCATGAGGAGTTGAGGGGCATTTTAAACGAATTCTACGAGTATCTGTGCACCCGAAAGGTGAAATTTGCAGATACCTTCGCGAATCGGGACCGGGCCATCACGGACGCCTTGAATATCTTTGACACGACGGACATCATCTCCAAGATAGAAGCGGATGAAGAGGAAGAGGAAATGCAGGAGGTGGTCTATTCCCTCACCGACGCGAAAAGGCTGAATCTGGAATATTATAAAAACAACATCCTTCATTTTTTCGTTCCCCTGTGCTTCATGGCGACCTCGCTCGTGAAGAATCCCGAAGACTCCATGTCGCTGGCCAAGGTGATGGGGGACTACCGGTTTCTGAAGGGGCTTTTGTGGAACGAGTTTATTTTTGACGAAAACCGGGAGGATGCCGAAGACGTCCAGGAAGTCCTGACCTACCTGCATTCCCGATCCATGATCCTGACCTCGAGGCGCGACGGCGAAGCCTGGGTGGAAATCAAAAGCAGGGGAGGCGACAAGCTCAAACCTTTTGCCGGCCTGATTCACAACTATCTTGAATCATACTGGATCGTCATCCGCAGCCTGGTGTATCTCAAGAAAAAGCCGCTCACGCAAAAGGAATGGCTGGCCAAGATCCGCTCGCTGGGTGACAGGATGTTCCGCAAGGGGGAAGTCCTGCGCGCCGAAGCCCTGTCTCAGGCCAACTATCAGAATGCCATCCTGTTTCTGGAAGGCGCGGAAATGATTACGTCCCAGACCCGGGAAGAAAAAGGTGGCCGGAGGGAAATTCTTTACAGTCCGACCAACAACCGGGCGCAGCTGGAAGTGTTGAGACGGCGCCTGTTCAAATTCCTGTAGCTCCATGCAGAAAGGTCATTTTCCCATCTCGGGAATAGGGCCTTTTGTTGTTTTATCGCCGCCTTATATTTTTTTTGCGCTGACCTTTTAAATTTGAATATTAATGATATCAGGCATATGGACACGTTCTTTTTGGCTTTATCACAAGGATGACGGCTGATTGTAAGGCGGAGTTTCCGGAGGATATAAACGGCTTAAAAAAAGTCGGAATATATGAGCCATAGAAAAATATTTGACAAACGAAGGGAAAAGTAGGAAAAGAAAACCGTTTTTCTTAGATTCTTATTAACCGACTTACTCAGGGAGGCTAGTATGCCGAAACGCATGAAAATCATTATAGCGTTTGTATTAATTATGCAGATGGTCATTCCTTATCCGGTATATGCCGCCACGGTGGGCAAGTTTACCTCGGTGGTGGGCAATGTGATTCTGACCAGAGACGGCAAAGACTACAAGCCTGTCGTCCATTCAGCCGTCAATGAGAAGGATATCATCGTTACCGGTGACGGCGCTTCGGCGGTGATGTCGTTTACCGACGACAGCACGATGACCCTGTCTCCAAAGACACGGATGCAGGTCAGAGAATTCGGCATGGAGGGAAATTCCAGAAAGGGAATTTTCTCGCTGTCGATCGGGAAGCTGGTTGCCAACGTAACCAAGTTTATCGGCGGGAAAAACAAGTTTGAGGTTCATTCGCCGACAGCCGTCTGCGGCGTTCGCGGAACATTGTTCGGACTGGAAGTGGCCATGGTCGGAACCGTCATGACGACGACCGCGACCTGTACAACGGGCGCCCTTTCCGTGTCCGCTTTGTCGGCTACGGGGGCTATCGTGGCGACCTCGTCGATTGTCGCGGGTCAGACGGCCGTTATCACTTCCACGGGCATCACCGTCGGTGCGGCCGGCGCGGCGGCCGGAGCGGGAACAGCGGCTACGACAACGGCAGGGACAACCGGTGCGGCCGGTACGGCAGGCACGACGGGTGCTGCAGGAGCAGGAGCGGCCGGCACGACATCAGCCGCGGCGACGGGCGCGGCAGCCGGTACGGCCGGCGCAGGAGCGGCAGGAGCGGCCGGTGGAGCAGCCGCGGCAGCCGGTGTCGGCGCCGGAACCATTGCCGCCACAGCGGCGGTGGCAGCCGCGGCGGTCACGGCAGTGGTTGCAACGACGGGCAAGACGGATCCAACTCCTACGCACACGACGCCCTCGCACCATTAAGAAAAAAGTTCATTGATCGGACACATAATAACATTCCCCTTTCATTAGCCGTTCATGGTTAGTGAAAGGGGAATTTTTTGTAATTGAGAAGCAGCATCATGGACGCCGAAAAAAACACAAAATTATTCCTTCATTTGAAAAAGTGGTTGGAAAAAGCGGTTTTGGACCATCGCATGATTGACGAGGGAGACCGGATTCTGGTCGGGGTTTCCGGCGGGGCGGATAGTTTTACTCTTTTGGATCTGCTCGACACTCCGATGGTCTTCATCCCGCAATTTTCTTTTATTCCCGTCTATATCGATTTGGGTTTTGACCAGGATTTTACGACCTATCGGTTGCTGGAACAATATTTTCAGGAGCATCCATATCCGTATGTTTTGGAAAAAACGGACATCGGAGTGCTGTCCCATTCAGATTTCAACCG
>Ga0116147_1001026_pt1 | contig 31492 bp, 25 predicted proteins | sample AD_JPNHG3_MetaG_FD_89749 | JGI IMG/M metagenome (GOLD analysis project Ga0116147, IMG submission 89749) | Active sludge microbial communities of municipal wastewater-treating anaerobic digesters from Japan - AD_JPNHG3_MetaG | ecosystem: Engineered > Bioreactor > Anaerobic > Digestate | place...
TGACGCGGCTGACACGGATAGGAAAGACCGGGAAGAGCATGGCGGCAGGCATGGCGCTGTCCCGTCCAAGCGACTTCGCGGTAGGGTGCGCAGGCCCGCAGACCACGCAGAAGGACGCAGAACTGGGCGGGGCCTCGGCGCGCACAGAGTACGTTCGCTCCGAGGGAGGCGCGCTCTACGAGCTTTCTTTCATCGCCGTGGTCTCGCCGAGCATCGCGATTCATCGGGAGTGATGGCTTGCGGAGTCTCGGGGATGCCACCACCCCCAACCCCCTCCGCAAGCGGAGGGGGCTGGAATTTTTGGGGACGGGGGACCGGGGGTGGCGGCCTGGCGGCCTTACCCCCGGCTACTGTCTGAAACCCTTTCAGGGTTTTGAAGACGGGTTGGGGAATGGGCAGGGGAAGTGCCGAACTGATGACGGGCGTTGTGGGGGCATGGGAGTTTTGGAGACGGGACGTCTCCAACCCCGAGGTAATTGATGGTGCGGGTAGGGGCTGGGACGTCTCGTCCCAGAAAGTTCTGGGTGCGAGGGCGCGGAAGGTGTGGAGACGGGATGTCTCCAACCCTGAAGTAATTGAGGGTCTGGATGGGGGCTGGGACGTCTCGTCCCAGAAAGTTTTGGGTTGCGAGCGCGTGGGAGGTGTGGAGACGAGACGTCTCCACCCCCGAAGTCATGGAGGGTCGGGATGGGGGCTGGGACGTCTCGTCCCAGGAGGTTCTGGGTGCGAGGGCGGGGGAGGGATTGGGTAGGGACCTGTTCCACCAGGTCCCTGATTTCCTGTGGTTGACTTGACCGCGGATGGCGCGGATGACACGGATAAGAAAGAGCGGGAGAGCATGGCGGCAGGCATGGCGCTGTCCCGGACGAGCGACTGTGCTCGCCCTGTGCGGCGTCTCCCTTATCCGCGAAATCCGCGAAATCCGCGGTCCCTTCTTTGTGTGCGCCCTGCCGGGCGCGCAAAAAAAAAGGGCGGCGCTCGATGAGGCCGCCCCGCACAGGAATGATTCTGAGCCGGCTAGATTTTCTTCGGCATGGGCGTCCAGGCCCCCTTCTTCTTGCTGCTCTTGACGCAGGTTTCGATGAAGGCGATGCCCATCCAGCCGTCCTCGACATTGGCGTATTTCGAGCCGTCGCAGTTGAATTTCTCGCCGGCTTTCCATTTTCGGACATCGGCTTCGAAGCAGCGATGGAGCCGGGCGAACGCGTCGTGGAACGCTTCCGGATGACCCGAGGGAATGGTGGGTTCGGCCATGAGATCGGCGGGCACGTCCTTGGGCAGGAAGCCGTCGCCGGGAACCACCGCGCCGCGCCAATAGACGCGATCGGGCTGGTTGGGCAGGTGGATGGTCAGCGACTCGGGCTCCTCCTGGCGCCAGCGCAAGGTGCCCTTGGTGCCGACCACCTCGATGCCGAGGTCGTTTTTGTGGCCGATGGCCACCTGGGTGGCGCGGACGAGCGCCTTGCCGCCGTTGTTCAACTGGCAGTAGATGGTGAAATGATCATCCAACTGCCGGCCGGTCACGAAGGTTTCGAGCTGGGCGCTGACCTTGGCCACTTCCAGGCCGGTGACGTAGCGCAGTTGCATCAGCGCGTGCGTGCCGATGTCCCCGCCGCAGCCCGAGCCGCCCGCGCGCTTGGGGTCCACGCGCCACGAGGCCTGTTGCTGGCCGGTGGCTTCGAGTTTCGTGGCCAGCCAGCCTTGCAGATAGTAGCTGTCCACCCACCGGATTTCGCCCAGCAAGCCGCTGCGAACAATGTAGCGGCTCAGGCGGCTGGTCCAATGGCCCAGGTACGTATGCGCCACGCCGAAAGGAATGTTCAGCTTCCGCGCGGTTTTGACCAGCTCGTTGGCTTCCTTGAGATTCAGACACAACGGCTTTTCGCAGAACACCGCGATTCCCGCCTTCATGGCCTTCATCGCCGGGTCGAAGTGGACGTGATTCGGGGTGACAATGAGGATGTAATCCAGCTTCTGGTCCTCGGGCAGGGAGGCATTGGCTTCGATCATCTCGGTGTAGGAACCGTAGCCTTTGATCGGGTAGGGCCAGTTGGCGGCTTCCTCCAGCGCCACCTTGGGGTCCGGGAACAGCGCGCCGGCCACCACCCGCCGGGTGCCATCGAAATGAATCGCCTTCTGGTGGGGATGGACGATGAACGCGCCTCTTCCGCCGCCTACCAGGCCGACATTCAGGGGTCTATTGGACATAGTGAATTCTCCTGTTCTGGGTATTGATTGATCGTTTTGTTTCTATTTGCTGCCTGCCATCCGGCATATCAAAGGGGTTGAATTAGCACCCCGCGCCTTTATAGTGACCCGAATTGCTTGCGTCAACGTCTTATGCCTTTTACCGCTGCTGAAATTGCCCGCCACCTTGGCGGCGAGGTGCTCGGCGACCCCGAGCTGACCCTCCGCGGCTTTGCCCCGGCCGACCGCGCCCAGCCCGGCGACCTGACCTTCGCCGAAAATGAAAACTACTTCCGCCGCGCCGAGCAAAGCGCCGCCTCCGCGATCATCATTGACGGGCCGTTCACCTCCACCGCCAAGGTGCTCATCCGCGTGCCCAACGCCCGCATCGCCTTTGCCAAGGTCCTGCCCCTGTTCTTTCCCGAGCCCGTCCTGCCGCCGGGAGTTCATCCGACGGCGGTCGTGGCGCCGTCGGCCGCGATTGATCCCTCGGCCCATATTGGGCCCCACTGCGTCATCGGCGACCAGGCGGTGATCGGGCCGCGCTGCGCGTTGCATGGCGGCGACCACGTCGGCGCCAACTGCCGCCTCGGCGAGGAGGTCGTGCTGTTTCCGAATGTCACCCTTTACGCCGGCACGGAAATCGGCAACCGCGTCCGCATCCACGCCGGGACCGTCATCGGCTCGGACGGCTTCGGCTACGTCCAGGACGGTGGCCTGCACCGTAAAGTGCCGCAGATTGGCAATGTCATCATCCGTGACGACGTCGAAATCGGCGCCAATGTCACCATTGACCGGGGCGCCCTGGGCCCGACCACCATCGGCCGCGGCACCAAAATTGACAACCTGGTGCAGGTGGCGCACAACGTGACCATCGGCGACCATTGTTTGCTGGTCTCGCAGGTTGGCATTGCCGGCAGCACGCGTCTGGGCAATTACGTCATTCTCGCCGGCCAGGTCGGCCTGGCCGGCCACCTCAAAATCGGCAACCGCGTCTCGGTTGCCGCCCAGTCCGGCGTCATGACCAGCATCCCCGACGGCGAAAAATGGCTCGGCTCACCCGCCGCCCCCGACCGGCAGACCAAACGCCAGATGATCGCGCTCCAGCGCCTGCCCGAACTGCTGCGCCGGGTGGCGGAACTGGAAAAGAAGCTGCAGTCAACCTGACGGCCCCATGCGGATTACCGGTGGACAGGCTGCGCGGCGGATTCTCAAAGCTCCCAAAGGCTTGGGAGTCCGCCCCACTCCCGACCTGATGCGGCAGGCGGTGTTCAACAGCCTGGGGATGCGCGTGGCCGGCGCCCGGGTGCTCGAGCTCTTCGCCGGCACCGGCGCCCTCAGCCTCGAAGCCCTCAGCCGTGGCGCGGTTTCCACCGTCTGTGTCGAGCGTTCCCCCCGGCACGCTGAAATCCTGAGGCAGAATTTCACCGCCGCCGGCTTCAATCCCGACACCTTCCAGGTCCGCGTCCAGGATGTCTTTGCCGCCATTCGCCAACTGGCCGCCGCCGGCGAGCAATTCGATCTGATCCTGGCCGATCCGCCCTACGGCGAAAAGAATGTCGGACGCCGCTCGACTTCGCTCGCTCAACAACTTCTTGATGACCTGCAACTCCCCGGTTTGCTGCATCCGTCGGGCCTGCTGGTCCTGGGGCACGCCCGCCGCGACACGCTTTCCCTGCCCGCCCAGTGGGCGGAAAAAAAGCTGTTAAAGCACGGGGACAACCAGATGCGAATGCTGGCCGTTAATTCCCCGCCCCCAGGTTGAGAATGATCTCGGGATGCGGCTGGTTGTCGTTGTTCCAGCGCCGCCGCGCCGTGTCGGTATCGGCCACCAGGCGGCTGTTGAGAATGCTCTCGGCATGGCCATCGGCGAAAGCGATGTTGGCCCCGCCGTTATGACGGTCGGGCGAGAGGCGCGAGCCGTCGCCCACCGCCAGCAGGTAGCTGAAGGTTTGGACGGTGTTGACCGGGGCGTACATCGAGTCGCCAATCGCAATCATGTTCGCCGGCGACCGGATGCGCGCGGGGGTGATTGGCGCGTAAATCCGGCCAATTGGCACGGACGGCCCCATGCCCAACATGGCCAGCGAGGTCCCCTCATCCACATAGACCGTCTTGGTTGACTGCAAACCGTAGCCGTTGTAGCCGTAGCTCACCCCGCTGACGGTGTAGCCCGGCTGGGGCGGCCGGTAGATAAAGAAACCGGGCGCCATCCACACCGCCGCTTTCCTCACGTCCTTGTCCCCCGGAAACGACGGACACGCCATGAGTTGCCAGTTTTTGCCAAACTGCTGCTCCATGGCTTCATACCAGAACCGCTGGGTCTCCCAATCCAGCGCAAACGGGTAGCCGTTGGATTCCCCCTCATACATGGTCAGGGCGATGCCCAACTGCCGGAGGTTGTTCTTGCAGTGGGTGCCGATGGCAGCCCGCTTCGACCGCGACAGCACCGGCAACATCAACGCCGCCAGGATCGCAATAATGGCGATCACCACCAGCAATTCGATGAGCGTAAAACCCCCTCCGGGTCCTGCGGCCCGCGACTCCGACACCCCTTCAGCCCGCTGGCGACCCTCGTTTTGCATCTGGCTGTTCTTTAGCACACTTTCGGATTGGCCGCAAAGCGTTCCCCAAAACGCGCGTGACTCGCCGCGCGTTCCCCGCCACCATTCTTCCATGCAGTATTGGCTGGTGAAGCAGGAACCGGAGGAATACTCCTGGGACCAATTCGTCCGCGACCGCGGCACGGCGTGGACCGGCGTGCGCAACTTTCAGGCCCGCAATCACCTGCGCGCCATGAAACGCGGCGACCGCGTCCTGTTCTACCATAGCGTGTCGGAAAAAGCCGTGGTCGGCCTGGCCCGGGTGACGCGGACGGCCTATGCCGACCCGACGGCGGTGGAGGGGGACTGGTGCTGCGTGGATTTGGCGCCGGTGCGGCCGCTGGCGGCGCCTTTGTGCCTTGACGCCATCAAAGCCGACCCCGGCTTGAAAAACCTGCCCCTGGTCAAACAGGCCCGCCTCTCGGTCATGCCCCTGAGCCGGGCCGAGTTCCACCGCATCCTCGAACTGGCGGGGACTCCGGCGGCCTGATCCTTCTTCGATTCCATGCCAAAGCCCCAGGCGGTCATCTTCGACATGGACGGCGTGATCGTGGACAGCGAATCGCGCCATGAACAAGCCTTCCTCGACACGGTCGAGCGCATCGGTTACGGCCAAACCCACGGCATCAACTTCCAGAATTACGTTGGCCGGTCCGACCGCGAGCTCTGGCAGGAGTTCCTTTCGCGGCACCAGCCCGGTTACAGCGCCGAGGAATTGCTGCGGATGAAATCCCAGCGCGTCATCGAGATTCTGCAACGCGACCAGCCGCTCTTCAAGGGGCTGCCGGAGCTGGTCGAGCGACTCGCCGCGCGTTACCGCCTGGCGCTGGCGTCCGGCTCCGACCGGATCATCGTGGAAGCCGTGTTGGACCTGGGCCGGCTCCGCCGTTATTTCCCGGTCACGGTCAGTTGCAACGATGTCGCCCGTGGCAAACCCGCCCCGGACATTTTCCTGCGCGCGGCCGGGCAGCTCGGGGTGCCCCCCCGGGACTGCTGGGTCATCGAAGACTCCAAACCCGGTGTCGCCGCCGGCCGCGCCGCGGGCATGACGGTTGTCGCCATCACCAACACCCATCCGGCGGAAGAACTGGCCGAGGCCGATTTCGTCGTCGCCACCTATCCCGAAATCGCACGGCTGTTGCAGTAGCCGTACCTGACCCTCACAACTCCAGTTTCACGCGGTGCACGGTCTCGGGGGACTTGTCCGCGCGAGCATAGGATTCGGCAAAGGCGCGGGCGAAGCGGCCGGAGCCCGCCCGCAGGCGCTCCACCGACTCCGGCGGGATGGGCTGATACAAAAGGGCCACCTCGGCCCGCAAACGGCCGGCCGTCCCCTTCAGGTCAATCCGATAGGTCACGCGGTCGGCGCCGCTCCCTTTCCGGTTGAAGTTGGCATCCTGTTCCGCCCCGCCGCGGATGCGGGTGTCGGCCGCCGCTGCTCCGGTGTTGGAGAATCCCCGCGGCGGGAGGCGGTTGTCCTTCAAATACGACCGGGCCCTGAGCAGCGACCAGGTCGGGGCGCCCTGGTCATCGCCCAGGATCGCCTGGTAAATCTGCACCTGGCCGGGCTCGGTGATTTGGTCGTAGTGCGGCGCCTGGCCGCCCGGGAGGCCCCGAATGCGGCCCTGCTCGTGGCCGCCGGACTCAAACACCGTGCGGCCTTCGGCGTCCGTGACCCGCACATGCAGCCAGGCGCGCCGATCGGGATACCCGGTTGGGAACTTGTGTCCCGCCAGGTTCTGAACTTCGACCTCGAGCACGGCCTGCTCTCCCTGCCGGCGGCCTTTCACCCGCAGGGTGGCCGCGCGCTGAATCTGGCGCCGTGCCGCGGCAATCAGCGGTTGGAACTGCTGCGGCTCCGCCAGCGCCTGCCCCGGCGCCTCCCCGGCCGCGAGCAGGCGGAGCATCAGGGTGTTGCCACCGACAAGCTGGTGGCGCCAGAAGGGTTTGCGCGGTCCCAGCCAGGGCGGGCGGGCGCTGATTTTGACCGGCTCCTCGACCCGGGGCATGTGACATTCCTGGCAGGTCTGGCCGCGTTTCGGATAAAGGCTGTTGCGCCACTCGAGGTAGGGCGTCTGCTCGGGGAACTGCCCAACCACCCGGCCCGCCTCATCCAATATCGGGGTGTAGAGAGTGTGACAGGTTGCACAAAGCTCCGATTCCTGCGTGTGCCGGCCAAACTGCGGCGTGTACTCGACGTGCCGCCGCATTGGCATCGCGACGACTTCATCGTAGGGACCGAAGATGATTCGGTTGGCGCCGATCAGGTAGCCGCCGGAAAAGCTCGCCGGGCGGCCGAGGTCGTGGTCTTGAATCTGGTGGCACAGGGTGCAACTGACTCCCTCGACCGAGAGCGGGTCGGCGAGGCCCGTGGAAAACGCGAGCTCGCCGGCGCCGTCGTGCCGCGCCTGCGTGTGCGCCATCGGCGCATGGCAGGTCTGGCATTTGTCCTCGATGAACGATTTGAGGTGCGGGTGCTCCTCGACCTCGGCCTCGAGCCGGGCCCGCCAGAAGGGGTCCTGAAACGCGTGCGCCATCATCGTGCCCCGCCAGTCGCCCACAATCGAGAGATCGTTGCCTTTGCGATCCCTCAGCGCGCCGCCCCCCTGGTCATGGCAAAACGCGCACGGAGCCGAGCCACTGAACAGCGCGGTGGTGTGGTCCGAAAGGCCGGCTCCCCGCATTTCCGGAGGCGCCGCCGCCAGCCCGAGGGCCAACGCCAGGGCCGGGAGAAAAAACCGCTCGACCGGCAGGAAGACCAAGCCGGCCCTGCCGGCGCTCTGCACAGCCAGGCTCATAAGTCCATGAGACGTCTCCGAACGCAAATCGTCAAGGCCACAACTCGAAAGCGTTCAACGTCAAAGCCTCGATGGAATGGCGGCTTTGGCGGGGCGATGAAACGCCCGGGGTTCGTCGGACAGCCGGGACGATCACCCGGCGGCAGGGGGGAACCCGGCCGACCTTTCCGCGCCCGGGGTCCGCAAAGGCCGCCAAGCTCGCCTTGCACTGGGGGCCGGGTGCCGCTAGGCTTCGCCGGAATGCGGCTGCTCGACCGTTATCTGCTGCGCGAATTGCTCGTTCCGCTTGGCTACTGCCTCAGCGGATTTTTTATTTTTTGGGTTTCGTCGGACCTGTTCGCCGAGCTGCGGAGTCTGCAGGAGCGCAAGCTGGGTTTGGGGGACATTGCGGAGTATTACCTGGTCAAATCGCCGGAGTTTGTGGTGGTGGTGCTGCCGGTGGCGCTGTTGCTGGCGCTGTTGTACAGTCTGACGAATCACGCCCGGCATCACGAGATTACGGCCATTCGCGCGGCCGGCATCAGCATCTGGCGGCTGGCGCTGCCGTATTTCGGGGTGGGTCTGGTGTCCAGCCTGGCGCTGCTGGCGCTCAACGAGCTCTGGGTGCCGGACAGCAGCGACCGCGCGGAGCAGATCAAGGAACGGCACGTCCCGCCGCCGCCGGGCGCGCCCGGAAGGGACCAGGTGCTCAAGCTGGGCTTTACCAACGCGCGCGAAGGGCGCTTGTGGCAAATCCCGGTTTACAACCTGGAGAGCGGGGAGATGTTCAATCCGCAGGTGATCTGGGCGCAGCGAGACGGGACGCGGCTCTGGATTCGGGCCGAACGCGGGTGGTGGACGAACGGCGTGTGGGTGTTCGCCAAGGTTCGGCTGGACCGCGAGCCGGCCCAGACCAACTCGTTGCTGGTGCCGGTGCTGCAGACCAACGTCATGGCGTTTCCCGAGTTTAGCGAAACGCCGGAGCAGATTCGGAGTGAAATGAAGATCAGCCAGGGCATCTCGCTGCGCGGCGCGCGCAAGGCCGACATTCCGGTGGCGGCCATCCTCAACTACCTGCGGCTGCATCCGAATCCTTCGGCCTCGGACGCGGCCTGGCTGTTTACCAAGCTGCACGGGCGGCTGGCGCTGCCGTGGACCTGCCTGGTGGTGGTGCTGATCGCGATTCCGTTCGGGGGGGCGTCCGGCCGGCGCAATGTGTTTGTCGGGGTGGCCAGCAGCATTGGGATTTGCTTCGCCTACTTCGTGCTGCAACAGTTGTGTCTGGCGCTGGGCACGGGCGGTCATTTGCCGCCCTGGCTGGCGGGGTGGCTGCCCAATCTTGCCTTTGGCGGCGCGGGCCTCTGGCTCACCGCCAAAGTCCGTTGACCGATGCCCCTCGACCCCCAGGAACTCCAAGCGCGGTATGACCGGCTCAACCGGCTCTACCGGGTCGGGCAGGTCATCCATTCCACCCTCGAGCCGCAGCAGGCCCTCGAGCTGATCATCCGCGAGGCGGTCGGGCTGGTCAACGCCACCAGCGGCTCGCTCGCGCTGGTCAATCCCAACACCGGGTTTCTCGAAATCCATGCCGCGTGCGGGCTGCCCCCGCGCGCGGAGCAGTTGCGGTTGCGCGTGGGCGAGGGGATTACCGGCTGGGTCGCCCGCACCGGCAAGGCCGCGTGCGTGGCGGATGTGGCGGCCGACCCGCGCTACATCATGCTCCGACCCGAGGTGCGCTCGGAGCTCGCCGTCCCGCTCGAAGTGGAGGGGGAGGTGCGCGGCGTGCTCAACGTGGACGCGGACCGGCCCGGGGCGTTCCGTGCCGAGGACCAGGAATTGCTCGAGGCGCTGGCCGCGCAGGCGGCCCGGGTCATCCACCACACCTGGCTTTACGAGCAACTGCGGCTCAAAGTCCGCCTGTTTGAATCCCTGGCCGCGGTCAGCCGCGCCCTCAACTCGGCCCTGGGGCTCGATGAAGCGCTGCAGGTCATTACCCGCGAAGCGTGTGGGCTTGTGCGCGGCCGGCTCTGTTCGGTGATGCTGCTGGATGAGTCGCGCGAGTGGCTCGATCTGCGCGCCTGTTTTGGGGGGGGCGAGGACTACCGGCGCAAGCCGCGGCTCAGCGTGGCCGAGAGCCTGCTCGGGATTGTCGTGCGCCGCCGCAAACCGGTCCAAATCGAGAACGTCCAGACTTCGAGCCGTTATCAGAATGTCGAGGTCGCCCGCCGGGAAGGATTGGTTTCGCTCCTGAGTGTCCCGCTCACGTTTGAACGCGAGGTCCTCGGCGCGCTCAGCGTCTATACCGGCCAGCCTTACACCTTCTCCAACGAGGAAATTCAAATCCTGTCCGCGCTCGCCGAACTGTCCGGCATTGCCATCCAGAAGGCCCGGCTGTACGAGCGCGTCGTCGAGGTCGAGGAACAACTGCGCCACCACGAAAAACTCTCCGCGCTCGGGCTGTTGGCGGCCGAAGTCGCCCACGAAATCCGCAATCCCCTGACGGTGATCAAAATGCTGTATCACTCGCTGGATTTGAAGTTCCCCGAGGGCGACCCCCGCGCGCGGGACGTTCGGATCATAGGCGAGAAAATCGAGCAGTTAAACCGGATCGTCGAGCAGATTCTGGATTTTGCCCGCACGGCGGAACCGACGTTTGCGCCGGTGGACCTGAACCAGTTGCTTGACGAATTGGGCTTGCTGGTCCGGCACAAATTGCAGCAGCAGAACATCCGGCTCGAGCGCCGGCTCGAGCCCGGGCTCCCGCCCATCCCGGGCGACGCCGCGCAGCTTGCCCAGGCCTTCCTGAACCTCATGCTCAATGCCACGCAGGCGATGGCCGAAGGCGGCACGCTGACCGTCACGACCCGCCCGGCCCCGCCCGCCACATCGCGGGGCGGTCCGGCGGTCCTCATCGAGTTCCAGGATACCGGCTCGGGGATGACTCCCGAGCAATGCCGGCGCGCTTTCACGGCCAGCCTGGCCACCACCAAGGTCAAAGGCACGGGTCTGGGACTGGCCATCGTAAAGAGAATTGTGGAAGCTCATCACGGCCGGGTGGCGCTGCGCTCCCGCCCCGGTCACGGCACCACGGTTTGCATTTCGCTCCCCCTCGGGCCCGTCCCGGACGCAACCGCGGCCCCGGAGTAAACCCTCCGCTCAGCGCCCAAGTTTTTCCAGGGCGCGACCCACCGCGCGGCGGTGCGCCTCGATCGGCGCCCCGTCGGGGGCAAACTGCGTCAGCGTCCGCGTAATGGTTTCGGGGACCTCGAGCAGTTTCGCGAAGGCGGCAAGGTCCGCGGCGGAGAGGCGGCGTTTGTGCTGCTCGAGCCGCTGGCGCAAAAGGCAAAGGTATTCGTAATCCTCGATGCCATCGCGCAGGTGTTCCCAGCGGATGGAATCCACCGGCCCGGCCAGGACCGGGGCCGGCGGGTTGGCGGAGGCGGCGGCCAGCGGGGGGTAAAGGAAGCGGCCATCGCCGTTGCCCCAAGGCAGGCGCTTGCCCGCCGGCGTGCTGTAGCCTGAGGTCCAGCTCATGGGGTCTTCGTAAGGATTCTGCGGGCGGCCGCGATCGGGGTAGGCGGCGCTGCTGGTCCAATAGTTGATCTGCCACACCAGCAGGCCGTTGATGCCCCGCTGCCAGGTCTGCCACACCCAAATGCGCATCTCCGGCGCAGGGTGGTCAATGAACAAGCCCGCATAAGGCGCTTTGGGACCGGTGCAGACGTACCACCAGAATTTCTCCCCCAGCGCCTGCCTTTCGGCGGCGCGGTCGGGTTGAAACTCGTTGCTGATGGGGCACCAGAGGTTGGGGCCGCCAACCAGTCCGGGCTCGACCTGTTCAGTCAGCATGCGGGTCAAGCCGGGCGCGTAGCGTTTGAGTTTGGCGAAACCGTTCATGACGAAGGGGTATTGATCCGGGCTGGGCTCGTCGAACCAATAGACGAACGCTTTGTCCAGCCAGCCGCGCTCGCGCAGGTGCGCTTCCAACTGGCTTCCATACGAGGCCATCAGCAGCGGGTATTCGGGGTCGTCCTCGCGGAACCCGAGGAGACTGGGCGGGTCAATCTCGTGGAAGGTGCCGCCGCCCAGGCCGGGGAATGGCACTTGAAACGAGTTGAAGTGATAGGTGTTCATGGCCCGCTCCATCGCGCGGTCCCAATCGCGGAAATCGAACTCGACTTTCAGCTTCTCCGCGGCGACAACCGGTTCCGTTCGGGGTCGGCGCTCGAAATCGCCCCCCGCCAGGCACTCGCCGCCGGTGCCCAGGTCGGTCAGGGACAGGTCATCAAACCAGACCAGGCCGACAGGTTCACCCGCGTCGGTCCACACGGTCGCGCGCAGGTGAAGGCGGACGAACGCCGCGCCCTCCGGAAAACGGGTCAGCCGCTCCTCAATGGCCTGCCATTGGCCCGTGCCGGCGAAGGCGAGGTCGTTGTTTCGCCCCGACATCCACTGGCGGTTGGCGTCGTAATGGTTGAACGAGAGAATGAACCGGTGCCCGGGCACGGCCGTGCGGAACCAGGCGCGAAAACCAAAGCCCTTTTCGGGAATGGGAATCAGGGGTTCATACGTGACGGTCACATTTTCGCCGGGCTTGTCGTCGTAAACCAGGAGCGCACCCCGGCCCGAATGCACCTCGTTGGTCACAATGCGCAATCCAGCCCAGTCATCCCAGGGCGAGCGCGGCGGCCGAACGTCCGGCCAGCGGACCTTGAAGCGGTCCAGGGGCGCGGGGTCGTAAGGCGAAACGTGATGCGCCGCCAGGTTGGCCAGGTATTTATCCAGAACCAAACGCTTGTCCGGGTCGGTTTTCAGGCCGTGATAGCGGAATACTTCTCCGGCGGAGAATCCAAAGGCCGTGGTGCAGGTCATCCGGTCCGGCAGCGTAAAATCGTAAACGACCAGCTCGAGCGGCGCCTCGGCGGTGCATTCCGCGGCGGCGAGCCGGACCACGCCGCGATAGGCGCCCGCCGGGGTTTCCTTCGGCACGAACACGCGTATCCAGAACACGTGGTTCGAGCCGGCGCCCAGGTTGAGCGGGCCTTCGATGGGGAGCAGCGGATCGGGCCACCAGCCGGGCTGGGAGTGCCGGTCCGTGGCCTGAGTGATCTGGAGATACCTGACTTGGAGAAACTCGAGGTGCTTCGCAGGCAGCACCCCCCCTCCCGGTCCGGCAAGCGGGCCCGCCGAAACGCTGACGCCGGTCAGAGACCGGGCCGGGTTGACGACGAGGCAGGCGGCCTCGTATTCGTTGCGGGCGCTGTGGAGGGTGATCGCGCGGCCCGGCAGTTCGGGAGCGGGAGTGGACGGTTGGATTTTGGCGGCGCTGGACAACGCCCACCACAAGGTCAGACCCGGAGCATCGGCTGGCAGCCGTTCACCGGAGACAAGGGGCGCGGCGGGCGCGCCAAGGCCTGCCAGAGCAAGAAGCCACGCGGCTGCCTGCCAACGAAGCTTGAATTTCATGAGCACCTCCGCGTTCGCGTGTCTTTCAGCGTTTCGCTTCAATTTCCGCCCGCGCCTTGTCCAGAACCTCTTGGAGCGTCACCTCCGCGCCCCCGCGGCGTTTGCTTTCGTCAGCCGCCTCCATGAACGCATACAGCTCGAGCGTTTCCTCGAAACTCACCGGCGTTTTCCCCGTCCGAAACATTTTCACGATTTCGATCAGGAGGGGATCGTAGCCGTCGTAGGTGCCGACGTCGGCCTCGCCCTTTTCACCCCATGCCCGGCCGCCGTAACCTTTCCGGTCCGTTCCGTTGGCTTCGCGGTAAATGCCGGTTCGTCCTCCCTCCCAGGCGCCGATCACTTCGATCTTTCCGTCCGTCGTCGTGGTCCGCTTCACAGACTTGCAGCCGGTGCCCAGGAGCGTGAAAAGAACCTCGCAGCCATGGACACCATACCAGTAAAGATCGGGATGGGTGGGCTCGAGGTTGGCGGGGCTGAAGGCCTCGACCCGGCGGACTTTGCCAATCGCGCCGTCGCGGACCGCCTGGGTGCTCTTGCCGAACCGCAACGCGGAGGAGCAAAACATGGGCACGCCCGCCCGTTTGGCTTCCTCGACGATGCGCAGCGCATCGGCCAGGCTGCCGGCAATGGGCTTGTCAATGAACACCGGCTTGCCCGCCCGAAGCACCGGCCGGAGTTGCTCGAGGTGCACCCGGCCGTCGTTGCTCTCGAGAAACACCACCTCCACGCGCTGCAGCAACTCGGGGATTGAGTCCACGATTTCAACCCCGAGTTCCTTCACGCGGGCCGTGTACTCCGGCACCCGGCGGGTGCTGGACTCGATGTCCTTGCTGCCCTGGGGGTAGGCCGCCACCACCCGCACACCCGCCAACTCCGGCGGCGGAGACGTCCGGTTCAGGCTTCGGGTAAAAGCCAGCACATGGGATGTGTCCAATCCAATGATGCCCGCCCGCAAAGGCTGCGGCGCGTCTCCCGAAACCGGCGCGGCCAGCGCACTGAGGGCGCCGCTCAACAGCATCAACCCGGCCAGGCCGCTCTGAAGGAACCGGCGCCGACGGCAAAAACTGGATTGGGAGGCAAGGGAGCGGAGTATTGTCATGCTCATTTGAGTTGTTGTTGGTTCGGACGATTTGCGGGGACGGCTTATTCGGGCTCACCAAACCGGCCTTCGACCGTTGATCCCCGCCAACCGCCTCCATGAAACCGCGGTGTCGCGTTAAAGACAAGACAAACAACCTGCATTGACGCGCCGGGACGCAAAGAAGACTGGCTCCCGCCCGACCGGCCTGGCCCAAGCGAGCACAAAAGTATCAGAACTGGGCACAATTGGCGGAGCCGCCGGTTCGGCCTTCATCCAGACTGGTTCCTGACTCGGCTGACAACCCATGAATCCCGGAAGAAGGCAAGCGGAAACGCCCGCTGGAATAATGAGAATTGCCTTGCGATGCCTTTGCCTCCCGTTGTTGGCGCTCCCCACCGCGGCGGCGCAAACTCCAAGCCCCCCGGCCCCCGCCGCCATTGACGCCGCCAGGTACCCCAGCCTCCAGGCCGCCATTGACGCCCTGCCCGAAAGCGGGGGAACGGTTCAACTCCCGCCCGGCCGCTTCGAAATTGTGCGGCCGTTGATCCTCAGCCGCGGGGACTCGCGCCTGCAAGGCGCCGGCCCGGCCACCCACATTGTGAATCTGAATCAGGCCGGCCAGCCCGCGTTGATTGTCCGGCCGCCCAATGCCGACAAGGATTCGAAATCGCGCCTCTGGCGGGTGCAACTGGACAATTTTCGCGTGAGCGGGAATCCCAAAAGTGGCGCGGGCCTGCTGGCCCAGGGGATTAATGAACTGAACCTGCACAACCTCTCGGTGGATCACCACGGCGGCGATGGCATCTTGATGGTGGACTGCTACGAGGACCCGCGGGTGGTCCAGTGCATCATCACCTACAACGCCGGGGCGGGCCTCAACCTCCTGACCAATCACGACATTGTCGTCAGCGCCAACCAGTTCGAGGAGAACCTGGATGCGGTTCGCTGCCTCGATTCCTTCAATCTTTGCTTCACGGGCAACAACCTGGATGATCACCTGCGCCATGGGGTGGTGATTGAGAATACTTACGGCTCGGTGTTGTCCGGCAACATGATCGAAGAATGCGAGGGCGCCGCCGTGGTGCTGGACCGCGACTGCTATGGCATCACCTTGAGTGCGAACGTGATTGCCCATCACCGGGGCGGGGGGATTCACCTGCTCGACGCGTGGGGCTGCGCCGTTTCCGCCAACACCTTTACGCTGGTCCACTCCAACTCGATCCTGGTCTCCTCCAACAGCGGCCGGATCACAATCACCGGGAACAACTTCTGCAACAGCTACATCGGAGGAGGAGGAGACAAACGCCCCGCCACCCACAAAAATCCAATGAGCCGGGACGAGGGCACGGGCATCCTCCTTCAATCCACCACCGGGATCGTGATTTCCGGCAATGTCTTCTCAGGGCTTTCCACCTCCGCCATCCGGGCCGAAGGCCCCTGTTCCCGCCTCAACATCACGGGCAATGTCGCAACCGATCCGCGCCGGCAGGCGCTCGGTCTGCCCGCGTTTGACCTGCGTTCGGTCACGAACAGCATCATCGAGAACAATTTGCAGCCTTGATCCCACAATCAACACTCTGGAGCTTATGAATCAGACGCAAATGGCTTGCAGCCGGAATAGCCGGCGCATCCTGGCTTTCACACTCATCGAGCTGCTGGTCGTCATCGCCATTATAGCGATTCTGGCGTCCATGCTGCTGCCGTCACTGGCCAAGGCCAAGAAAAACGCCGAGCGCGCCAATTGCGTTTCCAATGTAAAACAGGTGGCGTTGGCGATTCAGATGTACGCCAACGACAACGAGGATGTCCTGCCGGGGCCCAATTGGAACGGCCAATATGTCCGCTACCGCGCCGGCCAGGATTATCAACTGGTCAATTATCTCCACACCTACCTCGCGCTGCCGGCGCCGACCAATGTCTATCAACTGGCCCGCGTGATGGCCTGCCCGAGTTTCATGAAATACGCCCAGAGCACCGAACTGTCCTGGACCAGCATCGTTTGTTATGTGACCGCGGAACGGGTGCGCGTCGCCGGCAATCTGGTGTATCCCCTCGGGTATCCGCAGGATTCCGCCGGCAAACGCTGGGAACCCATCAAGCTCTCGACCATCCCCAGCCCGTCCACCAACTGGTTCATGAAGGACGCCGACAAAATGAACTGCCGCATCAACCCGTGGTGGGTCAACCTCCCTCTGAATCCGGTCCACGGCAAGCTGCGCGTTCACGGTTACTTCGATGGCTCGGTCAACTCGGCGGTGGGGTTCCAGTATGCCACCCCGCCTTGACCCATCTTTTCGAACCGGAAACCCGATAGGATGATCGCGGAGTGATTGCCTGGTCGAAGGGGACCGGCTGTTTGAGGCCGTCGCACTCCGCGCCCATGACAACGACCACCACCGGCCGGCGGCGGCTCTGCCACCTGACCCGTCGCTCATCAAAACCGGTTTTTGGGCCGGGTGCGCTACCCCTCGGCCCGGGGTGAGCGGATTTGACTCGATGCCAGAAAGACACCCTCCTGCCCCGAGGGCGTTACCCATTGTTGCCCAATCGCCAGGCCATGCCGCCCCAATTGTTCCCCCAGCCGGCTGGGAGTATAACGATAGGAAAAAAACAGCCGTAAGTCCGCGCCAGCCTCGAATCGCACCGCCTCGTTTTCGACCCAAACCTCGCGCGGTTGGCCGAACTCGAACCGGGCGGTGATGCGGCGCAATCCGGTGGCCGGGTCCTCCTCGATGACAAAGCGAAGGTGGCCGTCGGAGGGCTCGACGCCAAGGTCGGCGAGGAAAACCATCAGCCAGTCGCGCGTGAGCTCGTTGTCGTATTGCGGCAGGACCTGGAGTGTCCCTTTGGCGTAATCGGCGCCGGGAGCCAGGTTGGCGCTCAGCAGCAGCGAGTCCGCGGGACGGGTCAGGGCCGCCAGGCGCGGCAGGATGTGCGCGGGGTCAAAATTGGGCATCATGCCAAAGAAGGTGAGGATGCGATGCGCTCCCGGCGGTTCCTGGCGGGTGAGGAGGTCATCCAGGCTCGCGGCATCGGCCGTGCCCAGATCGCAGACCACCGCGTGGCAGCGCGCCTCCGGCACCTCGGCCAAGGCCGCCTCGCGCGCCACCAGCACCATTGGCAGGCTGACGTCCACAGCCGTGTAGCTCGCCTCGCGACCTTCCCCCCGCAAGCGCCGCAACAGCCGCACCTCTTTTTGTCCACCCCCGCACCCGAGCCCAACCAGGTGAACGGGCCCGGGTGGCAAGGCCAACAAGACCGCCTCGAAACCTTGGTCGTAAATGGCCTCGCAGGCGGGGTCGTTGCGCGCGGGCGAAAGGGCCTCATGCAGCCGCAGCCATTTGCGGGTTTGCTTGTAGCTGTCGTAATGGAATTTGGGATTGACGTTGCGGGACCGCAGTGAGTCCAGGAGCTGGGCGCGGACGCGTCCGGGAAAACGGCTGCAATGCACGGTTACAAGGGCCGCAGAGGACATAAAGAGTCAAGGGTCATGGCGGCTGCGGCGGGCCGCACCGCGCCGCTCCCCAAGCCGGCGAGCGGTTCGGTTCGGCGCGTGGGGCGAGCCGCCGGCGAACGGCGAACGCTCGGCACCAGACTAAGGGCCGGAGTCCACCACCCGTTGCGCCGCCGTTGCGTGCTTTTCATGGGCCAAAACTGATTCCAGGTTCCACCAACCGGGCAAACTGGTCCCGTACGATTTCGGCAATTCGCCGGGCCCCGTCGGCATTGGGATGGAGATGGTCGGGGAACCATTCCGGATGGTCTTTCAGCCCGGTCCAGAGGTCAAGGGTGTCGGCGCCGGTCAAGTCGGCCGCCTGGCGAATCAGGCGGTTGACTTCCTCCACCACTGGCTGCCCGTGATAGGTTTGGCCGGGGAACAGGGGAGCCAGGGGCTGCCACAGGAGGATGCGCGGCGCGGTCGGCAGCGCGCGGTAGGCGCGAATCAGCTCGACATAATCGCGCACGAAATGACGGCGATGCGGATCGGCAAAGGTCGAGACGTCGTTGATCCCGAGGTTGCAAATCACCACGTCGGGGTGAAAAGCCAGGGCGTTGGTGTGTTCCGGCTGCCGGACGTAACCCCGGGGCCACCGATTCGTCGAGTCGCGCGTTACCGTGCATCCGCTTCGGCCGAAGTTGCGCACCGCGTAATCCGGCCCGAGCAGTTGTTGCAACCGCGCCGGGTACGTGGCGGCTGGGTCGTCCAGACCATGACCGAAGGTAATGCTGTCGCCGATGCAGGCCACCCGCACGGGACGATGGGTCGTGATCCAGCGGTCCGTGCGGAAAGGGGAGGCCGGCAACCCGGCGGCGTTGAAAAAGTTCAGCTCCCCGCTCGGCACCCATGCAAACCGCACCGCCACCGGCTCGGCCACCGCCGGCGAGGAAACCACCACGGTGTGCTCCACCACCACGGCTTCCGCGGGCAAGAACCGGCGGTCGGCGCCGGCGATTTCAAACAGGCGCAGGGGTTGCCCGTCCGAGGAAACCAGGCCGCCGGCGACATGATCAAACTCGAGCACGATCCGCGAGCCCTCGACACGCTGACGGCGGAAGACCGGCCCGGAGCACTCGAGGTCCTGGCCGTAAACCCGGGCGCGGGCAATCCGGGCCAGCCGGTCCGCTACGGGACGTTTGTTGGAGGGATGAACGTTGGCCGGGTCGCCGAGATCAAAAGCAACCGCCATCGCCGTTTTCGGGATGGCTCGCGCGCACTGCAGTTGGCTTTCCCGAAACCACGGCCAGGAGGGCCGGTTCAAACGCGGAAGCTGCACGAAACAGACCGGCAGCGAGGGCTGCCGCCAGGCGGTTCGCCAGGCAGCGACCAGGGCCTCAAACGCCTCGGTGTGCCACCGCGCCATCAGACCGTAATCAAAGTCGTAGAAGTCCGCGTTGGTCTCGCCCTGATACCAGAGCAGGCCGCGCAGCGCAAAGGGCGCCACGGTCCCCAGCCCCAGCCGCCAGCAGGCGCCGGGCTTGTAAGGATGCTCGGGCATCGGCTCAGGGCGCCCGTGGGCATCCCATTCGGCGAGGTTTCGCAGCACGCGAGTTTTGACGAAAGCCGGCACCCGGTCCGATTCCAGGAAATGCTCGGCGATGGCACGGAGCCGGGGATGCGAAGCGATGGCCTCGGGCGGCAGCCAGCTTTCCAGGGGCGTGCCGCCCACCGTGCAATCAATGAGACCAATCGGCACGTCGAGGTTCGTGGCCAAGTGATGCGCAAACCAATAACCAATGGCGGATACGTCCCGGGCCGAAACCGGGTCACTCGCGGTCCAGGCCCCGGAAAAATAAGTCTCCGGCCGCAGGCGGGCGACTTCCCCGGGCGACCAGGGCCGGTTGTCGGTGCGGGGCGCCTCGGCCAGGTGCAGGTAGCGGATTAGCGAGTTGGTGGCGGCCGCGGCAAAGGCCGGACCGCCGTCCGCTGCCGCCAGCGGCCAGTCGGCGTTGCTTTGCCCGGCAATGAGCCAGACCTCGCCCACCAACAGATTGGTCAGTACCAGCGTCGCACTGCCGTTCACCGTCATGGACCCGGGCTGGCAGCTCGCGGACAAGGGCTCGAGTTCAACCAGCCAGTCGCCATCCGGCCCCGCCCGGGTGCTGCGGCTCTGGCCGGCAAAGGTGACCGTGACACTCGTGCCGGGAAGGTCCACCCCAAAGACCGGACATTTGCAGCCGCGCTGGAGAACCGCATTGTGGGTAAAGGGACGCGCGAGTTTGAGCGAACCATGCGCTGCCGGACCGGCCGCATCCAAACCCGACGGTCCCTGGACGGACGCCGCACCGGCCAGCCCGCCGGCCAACCCCAGCAGCCCCGCCCCGAGCCCAAGACCGGCCAGATACCCAGGCCACCGGCGAGGCCCCGCCGCCAAAGAACCCGCCATCCGACAAAACCGAGTGTCAATCATCACATCCATGAGCCCGTTCATCCTGCCGGTCACATTGCATAAGCACTTGCTCATTGACCGCCGGCAAAACGTTCCTCCCATTCTCCGTCGAAACCCGGCGCCGAGTCAAAACCGCGCGGCTTGTCCTTTTGTCGGACAGGGCCGACGGCCCGTCAGAATCCGAGCAACGTGTACGGCGCCACCGTGTCGGCGCCGACCTGGTAGCGTGGGAAGGCCTTCAGCGAGAAAGTGAAGGCGGCGATGAATTCGGGGTTGTCCCCCAGGTTGTCGCGCAAGCCGCAGGTGAGGGCCGCCGTCCAGCTCCGGAGGTCGCGGTAGAGGGTGTAGAGCTGTTCCTGGAGCCGGCCGTCGCGGACGTTGAAGTAATGCGACGCGCGCGCGCCCCAATCTTCATTCAGCCGGACGAAAAAGGTGCTCATCAGGTTGTTGTTGCCCAATCCCAGACCGCGCCCCGGCTCCGAAAGGTCGTCGCGCAGGTAAAAGTGTGTCAGGCCCCAGCTCCAGACTTCGTTGGGCTGGAGGCGGAAGGAATGCAGCGCCAGACGGAACTGCCCGCTGGCCACGTCATAGCGCGTGAGGGACTCCAGCGTCAGCCATTGGCGGGGCCGCAGCAGCACGTCGGAGAAAATGTCCGGGAAGGTGTCCTGGTCGGGGCGGGGCCGCAGCCGCCAGTCGGTGTAAAGGTCCCACGAGACGACGTCCACAACCTGCCCGCGCCGTTTGGTCTGGAGGCGGTTCCGCAGGCCGAACCGCACGGCGTTCTGGCTGTCAATCGAGTCAATGGCGTTGTAGTCGGGAAACTCAAGCGGCAGCAGGCGCAAAGTGGGCAGTTCCATGTCGAATTGCGGCAGCTCGGGCGGCCGCGGACTGGGACGCGGAACGTAAACGTAATTGACCGAGGGCTCGACAATGTGCCGCACGCCGTCCATGTCGAAGAGTTTGTTTTGAATGCCGGGCCAAAGCCGGGAGACCTTGAAGGTCGCCTCGGCCCCGGTGTTGAACACCCCGCGGGAGGCCTCGTCGGTGGTGCCGCCGGGGCCGCTGGCTTCGCTGTAATAGGTAAAGCGTCCGCCGACACGCGGCGTGATGTTGAGCCAGCCGAAGAAGGTCTGCGGGAGGAGAACCTGGTGATAGGTGTCCGCGCGGGCGGCCTCGTAATTCAGGCCGGGAGCCGGCCCGTAAATGCCCGTGTCCTCGGCGAAACGCCGGCGATAGTAGCCCGCCGAACTTTCGCTTTCGTAATAGAAGGGCGTGGGGCCCAGTTGCTGGCGGTAGCCGGTCAGCCGGATTTCCGGCAGGCGCTCGACGGTCTCGAGAAAGTCGTTGATGCGGGGTTGGGCGTAAAGGTCCAAACTGAAGTTGTCCCAGAACTTCGTAGCCTCAAAGAAGGTGCTTGGCTGCGGGTTCTGCCGGTACTCGGACTCAAAAAAGTCGCGCGTCACCCCCAGGTCACTCTGGTAGCGCACCACGGACAACAGTTGCAGGTTGGTGGCCGGCATCGCCTGGTAGGAAAACCACACCCGCTGGCGGTCCTCGGGAATGGGAATGTCCTGGATGCTGGCGTTTGGGTCCTGGTCGTGCAGGTAGTAATACTTGATGGTGCCGTGGCCCCACCGCCCCAGGTTGTAGTTCAGGTCCGGCCCCAGACCCACCCCCCGCTCCGTGCGGTAATCCACGTGCACCGCCCCGTCGAAATCGTCGCTGAGGTAGAACAGGTAGCTGGAAAGCAGGTAGGCGCCGTAAGAGCCGCGGTAGCCGGGGGTGAAGGTGAAATGGTTCGAGCGGGGCCCGAGCTTGCGGGAATAATACGGAAAATAGAACACGGGCACCTGGCCCACGTATAAAGTCGCATCCCGAGCCACCACTTTTTCGCCTGGAATAATTCGGATGCTCCGGGCGCGCAACTTGAGCAGCGGCTGGGAGAAATCTTCCGTGGTGATCAAGGCGTTGGTGGCCGTATAGATGCGGTTGGTCAGGTCGGCCTCCAGGTTTTGCCCCGAAGCGAACACCGGCAGTTTGCCGGTGCGAAACTGGCGCGACTGCATCTGGCGGGTGAGGAAATTGTAGCGGATGTGTTCGCTGGCCCAAATCTGGTCATCCTGCTGAATCCGCACCCGTCCCTCGGCGATGACTTCGCCGGAAGTCTGGTGGACCGCGACCTGCTCCGCCGTCAGCACGGCCGTGCCGTAGCGGACCAAGACCCCGTTGGTTGCCATCGCAATGCCGGTCTGGAAATCGTAAATGACCCCGCTGCCGCTGCCGAGCGCCTCGATTTCCCAATCCGGCAGGCGCTGCGCCGGGAGCAAGCCCGGCAGCGCCAGCCAGCCCAACGCCAGGGTACAAATGATGCGCAGACAAGACATTCGGCGAAGGCGAGCTAAGCAGAACCGCCTGCCGCTGCCAAGCCGATTTGAGAATGGCACGTGACCTGCAATCAAAATCCCGAGATTGAATGGCGACCAAGATTAAAATGCTTAAATTGCTGCAGGAGATGCAGGGCTTGACCCACGTCACCTGCCGGCGCCCCACCCCCCGGCATCCGGGTCTGATTGCCGTGCAAATCCGTATGGAACTCCGGGACCGGGCGTCCCATCTCAAGCGCGTCCTGCCTGTCACTGACCACGAGCCTCCCGACATCCCCCATCCGGTCAAAATCAGGCACTTGCAGCCGGAATCCGCCGCCCAGCCCCTCAACCCGGCCATTTAAAGCCTTTCCCTGCCGAAAGCCTGTCGGGACCCCCGAAGATTCGCCCCGATACCCCCTGCTTCCCAAAGCCGGCGTACGGAACTCAAAGCCGGCGGTGGGCTTCCCTCGCCTTCCTCCGGCTCGCAAGGCGCCTGGTCCCCCGTGTCCCGGTTGACACCTCCCTGCGCAAAAACAAGGCAACGTGCCTCCGGTGGGGCGTCCAGTTTTCTGCGAGCCACTGTGGGCAAATGGATGAATCAAGGCCGCCGGCACGCACCGGAGGGGACAGGGCCGGGATTGGGACACTGGAACTGTGGCTCGCCTGGCTTGAGCCTGTCGAGCTGATCCCCCTCTTTTTTCCCTCTTTTCGTCCTGGCGTCCGGTGCGCCGGGATGGCCCGCGCTTGCGCCTTGCATGAATGCGTCAAACCCCGACAATGGGCGCGGCTTTTTATGCGGCTGCTGATCAGCTCGTATCACTTTGACGCGATGCCCGAGGGAATCTGCACCGGGCGTCTGGTTCGCGCCCTGTTGAATGCGGGCTGCCGCATTACTCTCGTCACGTCGGATGAAGCCGACTGCTCGTTCGCACACCCTCAGCTTGAATATGTCCGGGTGCCGTCCCCTCGGGTGCCGCACCTCGTGTTTGCACTGCTTTCGCGGCTCTACCGCGCGCCCGGGTCCTTCGTCCTTTGGTGCCGGCGCGTCGCAGCCAAGGCCGCCGGCTTGGAGCGCCACGATCTGATTTACGGCCGCTCCGCCCCGATCAGCAGCGCGGAGGCCGCCCGCTTGATCGCCAGCCGGTTGCGGCGCCCTTACTGGATTCATTACAGCGACCCCTTCCCCGCGCCCTGGGTGGCCGCCGGCACCCACTTGTTTCGTCGTCTTCGCCATTATTCCCGCCGCTTGCTGCGCCCGGCGCAGGCCATCACGTTCACCACGCCGGAAGCCCTGGCGTTTCAAGAGAAGTGCCTTGGGTTTCCCCTGGCGGAAAAGTCCTTTGTGTTGCCGCATGTGGCGCCCGAACCCGCCTGGCTGCCGGCGCGGTCCGAGCCCCCCTCGACCTTCGCCTACCTTGGCTCATTTTATGGCAAACGAAACGCCCGCGCCTTGCTCGAGGGCTTCGCGCGCCACCGCCAATCCAGGCCCGGCTCACGCTTTGTCTTCGTCGGCACCGACCCCGCCACGGTGCTGCCGGACGCCGAGCGCCTGGGTATTGTTGCTGCCGTGGAAGTGCGTCCCCGGGTCAAGGACGTCAAACCGGCGATGGCCGATGCGGACGTGCTGGTCGCCCTGGATGCCGATTTCGGCGAGCCGGTCTTCATGACCACCAAGATCGTCGAATACCTCATGGTCAATCGCACGGTGTTGATGGTGAGTCCCGAATCCAGCTCCAGCGCCCGCCTGGTGCGCCGTTTTCCAGAAACGGCCATCCTGGCGCCGGGGGAGGACCCGGCCCGGATTGCCGCCAGCATGACGGCGGCGCTCCAGCTCAGGGGGGGACGCGAAGACTTTGCGCGCCGGTTTCAAGGCATGAGCGATTTCAGCGCGCCCCGCGTGGCCGCGCAATTCCTGGCCGAGGCGGCCCGGCGGACCGGCGCCTGAAGCACCCGGCATCGGTCCCATGGCCCGGCTTACCCCATTGCTCGCCCGCGCCCGCAGCTCCGCCGTGATCTGGGCCTGGGCCTTCAACGGGCTCCGCCTGGCTTCGGGCCTGATCCTCCTTCCCTTGCTGGCGTATCAACTGCCGAAAGCCGAATTCGGCATGTATTACGTCTTCCTCAGTGTCACCGCCCTGCTGCCCCTCTTGGACGCCAGCTTTTCGGCCACGGTCGGGCGGTTCGTAACCTACGCCATGAGCGGCGCGACCGCCTTGCAGCCCCAAGGCCTCGCCGACCCCGCGTCAGTAACCGGCACGCCCAATCTCCCGTTGCTCCGGCAACTTCTCCAAACCACCCGCGCCCTCTACGGCTGCCTTGCTCTGCTGGCTTTTATCGCCATGGGCATTTGGGGCACCGTGCTGGTCGCGGCCGGCGCCAGCGAGACGGCTTCGCCGGCCTGGACCTGGCTGTCGTGGGTCGTTGCCCTCGCGGGCGCGACCATCGAGCTCTATTCCGTCTGGTGGAACACGTTTCTTTATTACTGCAACCGGGTGCGGGAAAGCGCGGCGATTTCTTTTACAGCATACGGGACCCGGATTGTGCTGGCCTGCCTGCTGCTCTGGCTGGGGGCGGGCCTCATGAGTGTGCCTTTGGGGGGCATCACGGGCGCCTTGCTCAACCGCTGGCTGTCCCGGCGAAAATGCCGCGAGGTGCTGGGAGCGTTCGAACCCGGCCAGCCTGGCGCCCGCGCTCCCCTGCTGCTCGGGTTGATTTGGCCCAATAGCTGGCGCCTCGGGCTTCAACTGCTCAGCACCTACGTGCGAAACGCGGCTTTAACCACCCTCTGCGTCTCCCTCTATGGCCTGGCGGCCAACGGCGCCTACGGGCTTTCCGTTCAGATCATCGGCATCGCCGCCGGCATGGCCACGGTCTGGACGTCGGTCAAATGGCCCGCGGTTGGCCAACTGCGCGCGGCGCACCACTTCGACGCCCTGCGCGTCATGTTGTGGCCGCGCATGTGGCTGCAAATTCTCACCTTCCTGTTGTTGGGCGCCGCCGCCATCCTGGCCGGGCCCCCCTTGCTGGAATGGCTCGGCACCGATAAAGCTCTCGTGGCGCGCTCCTGGCTGGTGCTCCTGGCAGTCAACGCCCTCCTCGAAATGGGCTACCTCTTCTGGGGAACCCTGCTCTCGGTGGAAAACCGCATTCCCACACTCTGGTCCACCGTGGCGACCAACGCGGGCAGCATCCTGCTGGCCCTGGCGCTGGCCCGGTGGTCGGGTCTGGGGATGCTCGCACTGATTCTGGCGCCGTTGCTGTCGGGACTCTTGTTCCTGTATTGGTATTGGCCGGTGGCGGGGGCTCGGAGCCTGGGCGTGTCCCTCCTGCCGTTCATGTTTTCGGGGCCGGGGCCCCATTCGAAAACCCGCTAATCGGCCACCACCGCGCGATAAAACCGGGTCGGCAGATTGGTCACCGCGGGGTCGGCAACCCGCACCCAGCCGGCCACCGGCGTGGCCTGGGCGACCGGCTCCCAGTCCCGCAAATTGGTTGAGGCCTCGACGGTCACAGTTTTGAATGCCGGCACCCCTTCAATCTCGAACTCGAAGCCGCCGGGTGTGATTTGCGGGCTCTGCGCCGAAATGACAAGTCTCAGCGGCGGCTCGGGCAGGCCCGGGGACGCAAAGGTGGCAACCGCCCGGCCCAGCAGTTCGCCGCCGAGCATGGTTTCGTGGACCGGATTGTAGGCGCTATAGTAATAGATGGTCTGGTTGGTGTAAGGGGTTTCGCCGAACTGGTCCACAAACCACTGCTCGGCATCCACCAGGTGATCGCATAAATCCCGGTGCTGCCGGATCCACCCATTCAACAGCATCAAGAGGTTGCTGTTGTTGGCCGTCCAGGTCGTGCCCGTCCGGTCAATGGTCCAGCCCACGGTGGTAAAGCCGTTGGACCGGCCCAAGGCCCAGAGATTCGTGATCGCCTGAAACGCATTGGTGATGTAATTCGCCTGCGCCTTGTCCGGCCCGAGAAAATCGTTGTGCCCGCCGCGCACGGTGTAGAGGATTCGCGGATACTGGGCGTTGGTCCGAAACAGGGAGTTGGCCGGCCAGCGGTGCTCCATGCTGTTGGTGTTGCCCACGTTTCGCGCCGAGACCAGCGTGCCGCCCACCGCTGAGTTGGTTAAAATGGAATACAGGCCCCAGGTTTCCGGTGTTTCACACCAAAACCAGGTCCACGGATTGCTGACGGTCTTGGAATCGCCGTCAATGACCAGCCCCACCCGCGGCACCCAGGCGTCCACCTGGCACACCTCGTTGCTGGTCAGAGCCCGGTCGAAATAGGCAAAGCCGCGAATGAGGCCCAGCCAGCCGCAGTTCGTGTTGGCGAGCGAATTCCGCCAGGCAAAGCGCAGCACCGTCGGCGAGGCGGTTACCGGGTAAGCGCTGACGAAATGGGTCGCAGCCCGCGGATAGTCGGTCCGGTAAAACCCTTCACCTCCCGCCGGACCCGAAGCCAGCGAGGCTACGAAAAAGGAATTGTACGCGTTGATATGTCCGGTCCCAATCTGACTCTGCGTTCCATTGAAGAAATACGGTCGCGGCGTCCACCACGCATGGTACGAACAAATCGGATTAAGCGTCTCACCCTGCGCCCCCGGCCCCGTCAGCTCGAAAATGCAGTTGTTCACGTTGTTGCTGACATTCGGGTAATAGGCCGGCGCGCCCCAAACGATGACCGTCCGGCCCGCCGGCGTGGGGGGGAGGTTCGTGAAATAAAGGCCGTTGTTGTTGGTCTTGTTCGGAAATTCGAGCCCGCCCCGCAACCGATGGAGGGTGCCGAGGACCACTCCGGTGTTGTTCAAAGACAGCGGGGGGCCTGACGGGGTGTTCAGGTCGGCCGAAAAGAAGGCGAAGTCCGCCAGGTTCGTCAGCAGGCCGGCCGTTTCCAGACCGCGCACAAAATCATAAACCTGCTGGCGTCCGGCGGGGGAGGTCACCGCAACCCGGGCGCAATAATCGCGCGCCACTCCTGCGGCATCCGGCTGGTCAGCCGTTGCGCCCGACGCCAGACCCCCGAGCAAGACCCAACACACACTTCGCGGCCACCAACGCATAAAGCGAACTTGACAAAAGAGCCCGGGGCTGTCAACGCAAAAGTTTGATCCGGGGATTGACGGCGGGCCGGGAGGTGGTGTATCCATTGATTGGGTCTGAGCAGATTCAAGATGTACGTATGGACCATGCTTGGGCGCCTGTGCATCCGAAGAAAGGCATGAAATGAACAAGACCCGTTCAGACAACACGGCCCCTGCGCCGGCCGAGCCGACCCCAAGACTCAACCCGCGGCGCAACGACCAGGAACGATCCCCCGGTGAATCCCTGAACCTGTCACCCGATCGCATTAGCCAGGGGGCTTCCACCACAACCGGGTTGTTGGCTGAAATCCTGGCGCAGACCGAGCAAACCGGCCAGGTTCGTCATTGGGGCATCAACGAGTGACGGGCTGCCAAACCGGGCAGCTCCACGGGCCGGAATGGAAGGGCGCGACTGGGGGCTTGACAGCCCGGGTGTCGCTTTTTGCATAGTACGAATACGTTAATCAGCGGCCGATCAGAAGGCAGCGCTTGATGGGTTTCGGTTGCCAGTTTTCTGGTTGCCGCCAATATCGGGCCGTCCCGATCAACCACGGCATGAAAACGCCACGCGGCATCCGCCCGCGCGACATAACAGAGCCCAACGGCCGACAAAGGGCCGGGCGGGTTGGTGCCACGAAACGCCGCTCGTCCGCCGCCGTAGCGAGACGGTTTGCCGCCTGGGCGTGGCGCGGGCTGGCAGTCGGCTGGTTTGGTTTCGGTCTGATGCCAATCCCGGGTTCGGCCGAGGTGGCTGTCGCGGAAACCAATGCGCCGGCGCTCGCGCCCGCCGCCAGCGTTGCCGATACCAATTTCCTGCGCACTCTGGAGGCCATTCGCGAACTGCACGAGCAGCTCCAGTCCAACCAGCTTGCCATCACCCGCACGGCCGAGGAAGTTCGCGCCGCCGCCGCCGGCCACGCCGCCTTGCTCTCGAACGGCCTGCAGACCCTCGAGCAAAGCCTCGCGGCGCAGCGCGAGACCCTGTCGGCCCAAAACGCGCGCGAGCTCGAAGCCCTCCAGGCCTCGAACCGCAGCACCCTGATTGTCGGCGGCACCTTCGCCGCTCTGGCCTCGCTGGCGGCTTTGATTATTGCTTATTTCCAGTGGCGGATGAGCAAGGCCTGGGCAAACCTGGCGGCGGGGCTGCCGCGCGCGTATGGCCCGGCTTGCGATGCGGTTCTGGCCTCCGCGGGTGAGGGGCAGCCGCAGCCGGCCCTCGAGGGAACGCCTCCGGATTCGACCCAGCGGTTGCTCGGGAGCCTCGAACAGCTTGAACGCCGCATTTCGCAACTGGAGCAGCTTTCGGCCCCGGCACCGCCGGGGGCGGCGCTGGACCCGGCCGCCGCCGGCAACGGCGGCTCGGAAGGCAACGCTGGCAACCCGGATCGGATTGCGGCGTTGCTTCAGGAGGGCAAGGCGCTGCTCAAGGCCGGGGATTGGGAGGGCGCTATTGCTCGTTTTGACGAGGTGTTGACGCTCAACCCGAATCACGGCGAGGCCCTGCTCAAAAAAGGCACGGCTCTCGAACGGCTGCAAAAGCTCCACGAAGCCTTCGAGTGCTACGACCGGGCCATTGCGGTCAACGACTCGATGGCCCTGGCGTATTTGCACAAAGGCGGCCTTTACAACCGGCTCGAGCGGTTCAAGGAAGCCTTGGAATGTTACGAAAAAGCGCTCCAAACCCACGACGACCGGCACGCCTGAGCGCCGCCGCCAAGCCGTCGGTCCCCCGGGTCCGGCCAGGATGAAACCGGGCTGTCATGAACCTGTTGCTTCACCGCCGCGCTGACTCCGCGCTGAGCGAGCTGGACGAGCTGCGTAGAATCCTGGACCGCCTGCGATCCTCGGACCCCCAGACCCGGTTCGCCGTCGGCGCCGGCGTCTGTCTTGCCAACATTGATTTCCTCCGCCGCTTCTCCAGCATCGAAGCGTTCCGCCGCATCCCGGCCGAGGACCAAAAACGCTTTTGCCAGGACCTCAACGATCTGGAACTGGGCTTGAGAAGTCAGGAACCCGGCATGGCCATCGGGGTGGGGCTTTACCGGATTTGGCTGACCGACGCGCTGGCCGAGCGCTATGTAGTGGCCGATTTGCTGGGGGAAGAGCTGGCGGAACTGAGCCGCCGCGCCGCCAGCGCCTGAAAGCCTGCACGGTGGACGCGCGGACGCGGGACGCGCAGAATTGAGCTTTCCAAGACGCGGCGGAGGGTATTCAATCCGGCAGTCACATGATGAGCCAGCCGTCAACCCGCGCTGCCAACCCCGCGGCGGTTTCGCGCCGCGAATTCATCTCCACCACCTCGAGAGCCGCCGCCGGCGCCGCCGCGGCGTTTCCCTTCGTCTCCCCCGGGAGGGTGCTCGGCGCCAACGACCGCATCGGCGTGGGGTTCATTGGAGTGGGCGGACGCGGCCGGAGCCACGTGGCCACGGTGCAGCGGCTGATCGAGGCCGGGGAGAACCTGCGGATCGCCGCCGTCAACGACGTGTTTCGCTACCGGCTCGAGGAGGCGGCCAGGCCGACGGGGGCCAAGGCGTTCATGAAGCACACGGATTTGCTGGCGGAAGCGGGCGTGGACGTGGTGTGCGTGGCGACGCCGGACCGGCTGCATGTGCCGCAGGCGCTGGATGCGATTCGCGCCGGCAAGGATGTCTTTTGCGAAAAGCCGATGGGCCACTGGTCGCAATTCGACCTGGCGCGTCAGTTTTGTGAGGAAACCCGGCGGCTCGGACGCGTCGTGCAGATCGGGAACCAGGGCAATTCGAGTCCCGCCTGGGGCCAGGTGCGCGACCTCGTGCAGCAGGGCGCCATCGGCCGGTTGCAGCATGTCCAGGCCGGCTTCTATCGCGACGGCGATTGGGGGGAACGCATGCCCATCCCCGACCCGGACGCGGCCCCGGGGCCGGACCTGGACTGGGAGGCGTTCCTGGGCGATGCCCCCAAAGTCCCGTTCACGGTCCAGCGCTTCTTTAGCTGGCGCAAATACCTGGACTATGCCGGCGGGCCCTGCACCGACCTGTTCCCGCACGTGCTGACGCCTTTCGTCAGCGCGCTGGGCCTCACGTATCCCGACCGCGCGGTCGGCTCCGGCGGCATTTTCAAATACACGACCTACGACCGCGAGGTGCCGGACACCTTCAACATGTGCCTGGATTATCCCGAGAAGGCCTCGGTGGTGCTCGTCTGCACGCTGAGCAACGAATATCCCACCGAGCCCGCCATCCGCGGCGACGAAGGGACCCTCACTCTCCAGAATCCGGGCAGTTGGTCGGAAGGATTCGACAGCCTCACGCTCATCTCCAGGAAAGGGGAACGCAAGGTGATCCCCGGCACGAAGACCGAGGCCCTGAGCCTCCATTGGCAGAATTTCCTTCAGTGTGTCCGGTCACGCGAGAAACCCGTGAGCGACGTCGAATTCGGCCTCAAGGTGCAGGCCGCCATGTGCATGGCCATGGAGAGTTTCCTCAAGGAAAAGGTGGCGAAGTTTGACCACCAGAAACTTAAAATCGTGCTTTGAACAAACCCATGAAATGCCGCTCCCTTCCTTCCCGAACGGCGGCCGCTCTGGCGGTCCTCGCCGCGTGGACCGCCCTGTCGCTGCTCGCGGCGGCGGCCGAAGGCTTGCGGGCTGGCACCGACTCCCGGCCGAACCGCATCACCCTCAGCTTTCGCGACAAGCCGGTGATGGTTTATGAATTTGCGCCGGACCGGTACAAGCCCTACGTGAAGGAACTCCGCACGCTCCGCGGGGACAACGTGCTGTTGGACGCCCCGGCCGACCATTTGCACCACCATGCCCTGATGTATGGCATCAAGGTCAACGGGGTGAATTTTTGGGAGGAAATCTCCGGCAGCGGCGTGCAGCGGGTGATTCAGACCGCCGATCCGGAACTGACCACGGACCGCGACGGGTTGCCGGCGGCCATCCTCCGGCAGGAATTGGCCTGGGTGCCGGCGGCGGACGCCTTCCTGCCAGTCACCCACCTGCCGGTGCTGCTCCGGGAAAACCGCACCCTGACCCTGACGATTGATGAAAAGGCGTCCGAA
>Ga0116147_1001027_pt1 | contig 31491 bp, 27 predicted proteins | sample AD_JPNHG3_MetaG_FD_89749 | JGI IMG/M metagenome (GOLD analysis project Ga0116147, IMG submission 89749) | Active sludge microbial communities of municipal wastewater-treating anaerobic digesters from Japan - AD_JPNHG3_MetaG | ecosystem: Engineered > Bioreactor > Anaerobic > Digestate | place...
GCCGGGTATCATCGCAAAATACCGCGCCTAAACCCATTACCGGACTTCTACCTAACAAAATTTAAAATCGCCGCGGATTCGCGGCGATTTTTCATTCTCTCTTGCGGAATCAGCCTAAGGGCGCAGGACCGTGTTACTGTTGCGGCGTGAGGCAGTTACGTATTTTTCTCCCATCAAATGTCTTTATTTGACGGGGGCCCCGATAAAAGCTTGGTCGGGCTATCAGGGGTTCCCATTGAATGCGGAGCATTTAATGGGGTAAATTCCGAGCCTCGTCCTGCATCCCTTATTCTCATTCCGATGGCTTCAGGATTTTTGGATTATTTATAGGTTTTAGGTTTTAATCAAGCTCCGCAAGTAGGTCGGAGAAAATCTTAATGTGGAGTTCCTCGTCAAGGATAATGCGCTCGAGGAGTTTTATCACTTGGTGATTGGTGAGGCGAAGAATTGTCTTTTCATAGTTGTAGATGGCAAGCTCCTCGCCTCTAATGTTGATTTCAAGAATTTTTCTGAGGTCGCCGGCGTAGTTGACGAAGCTGCCGCTCCAAGGATAGTTGGCGCCGCCCAAGACGGGATAGCCGCCCAGCTTGAAGATGGTTTTTCCCAGCTGCTCGTGGTGCTCCATCTCGGTGACGGCGATAAGAAGCAGCGTCTCGCTTATCTCGGGGAATTTCTCCGCCAGAATGTAGCTATGAAAGGAGTATTGACAGACCGCCGTCAGCTCGCCTTCCCGTCCCGAATAGTCGTTCATAAGCTTTTTGGCTTCCTCGGGCTCATTTGCGGGCTCGACTTTGGGAAAGGGCAAATTAACCGATACTTTCGATAAATCCATATTAATCTCCGCCTTATCATAAGATATGCGCCCCAACCGCCGTTTGTGTAGGAGCGTGGCGGTTTGATAATTAAAAAATTTAGTCAAAAACTAAACCGAACTTGAAAGCCTGAGCTTTTCGTGGTAATATTAGGTCGAGGTTACTATGGACTTGAAAAAACGGGCGGATTGGATAAACAAAGTGATGAGGGAGGCGGGAGCCTCGGGCATAGTGTTCGGCAACAGCGGCGGCAAGGACAGCGCCCTCGTCGGAATACTGTCAAAGATGGCGACCGATAACGTGCTGTCTGTTATAATGCCCTGCGAGAGCAGCGTAAACTTCGGCTCCGATAGGAGTCACGCCCTTCTTCTCGCCAAAAAATTCAACATCGAAACGCTTGAAATTGATTTGACGCCGGCAAAAGCCGCCCTTAGGGAAGCTTACGCGGGAAAAATCGCCGACAGGGGCTTAAACTACCAAAATATCAACCCGCGCTTAAGAATGCTGACGCTTTACGCCGCGGCTCAGGAGAGAAACTACCTTGTCGCGGGCACGGGCAACAAAAGCGAGCGGTATATGGGCTATTTCACCAAATGGGGCGACGGCGCATTCGACATAAATCCCATCGGCGATATGACGGTCGGCGAAATTTACCGTGCGCTCAAGGGGCTCGGCTGCCCCGAGGAAATTATAGTGAAGCCGCCCTCGGCCGGCCTTTTCGAAGGACAGACCGATGAACGGGAAATGGGCATAAGCTACGCCGCCATCGACGAATATCTTCTTAATAACAATGCTTCAAACGAGGACGCACAAAAAATCGAAGCCGCACATAAACGGACGGAGCACAAGCGTCTTCCGCCAAGAATATACCCCGACTGAAACGAAGAAAAAAACCATTCGTTCATCGCGAGCGGATAATAAATTAATTATTAATCAGCCTAAGAATAAAATCCTACCGTCATCGGTAGGATTTTAGTTTTTGATAGGGAAAATTTTAGAAAAAGCCTAAAAAATACTTGAAAAAATAATTTAAAAAACAGTTGACAAACACCGCGCCGCAATATAGAGTATAGTAAAATCGATAAACCGCTGATGTAGAGTAGTAGCCGGACAGATTGCCGCACAGAGAATTCCGGGTTGGTGCGACGGAAAGGGACGGGTCGGGTGAATGGACTACGGAGGGCAAGGGCGAGCGCTTTTGCGGGTAGCCTTTGACGGGTCTCCGCCGTAACGGGAGCGGATATGTCAGTATCCTGTATTAAGGCTGAAAGCTAAGGCTTTTCAGTGAATTTGGGTGGCACCACGACCGAAATCGTCCCAAGGTTTCGGTCGTTTTTTTATTTTTTTTGATCTTGTAAATGCAAAATGCGAGGCAAAAGGAAGCGGAAAACCGTTAGCTCAATAAAGCGTTATGGGCGCGAGAAGAATGAACGGTCAAAAACTTACGCTTGAAAACATATTGCAGTTTTCAAGGCAAAAAATGTAAACCAATGAAGCGCACGAGCGCTTTCAAGTCAAAAAATGTAAACAAATGCTTGAAAACATACCGCAGTTTTTAAGTCAAAAAATGTAAACCAATGAAGCGCACCGGCGTTTTCAAGTCAAAAAATGCTTGGAAGCATATTACCGCTTTCAAGATAAAAAACACCGTAAAGGAGGATAAAAAGATGAAGCAGCAAACAATACCGACCAAAATCTATTTGACCGAAGACGAGATGCCGCGCACTTGGTATAATTTGCGCGCCGTCATGAAGGAAAAGCATGCTCCCATGCTCCACCCCGGCACGCTCAAACCCTGCGTCAAGGAAGATTTGCTGCCCGTGTTTTGCAGCGAGCTCGTCGATCAGGAACTGAACGACCGCGACCGCGATATACCTATCCCCGAGGAAATCATCGAGTTTTACAAGATGTATCGCCCCTCACCCTTAGTCCGCGCCTACTGCCTGGAGAAAAAGCTGGGCACGCCCGCCGAAATCTACTACAAATTCGAGGGCAACAACACTTCGGGCTCGCACAAGCTAAACTCTGCGGTGCCGCAGGTCTACTACGCCAAGGCCGACGGCCTAACCTCGCTGACCACCGAAACGGGCGCAGGTCAATGGGGCACGGCGTTGAGCATGGCCTGTGCTTACTACGACATGAAACTTAAGGTGTTCATGGTCAAGATAAGCAGCGAGCAAAAGCCCTACCGAAAGGCAGTCATGGAAACTTACGGCGCCACCGTCATCCCCTCGCCCTCGACGACTACCGAGGTCGGGCGCAGGATTTTGAAGGAAAACCCGGGCACGGGCGGCTCGCTCGGCTGCGCGATATCTGAAGCGATCGAGGTGGCGACGACGACGGACAAATGCCGTTATACCTTGGGAAGCGTCATGAACCACGTCATACTCCATCAGTCAATCATAGGCGTTGAGGCCAAGACGGCGCTCGACAAATACGGCGTCAAGCCCGACGTTGTGATAGGCTGCGCGGGCGGCGGCTCCAACCTCGGCGGGCTGATCGCGCCCTTTATGGGCGAGAAACTCACCGGCGGCAAGGACTACCGCTTTATCGCCGTCGAACCCGCCTCCTGCCCCTCGCTGACGCGCGGTAAATACGCCTACGACTTCGGCGACACCGGCAAAAGCACACCTCTTGTCAAGATGTATACGCTGGGCTCGGGCTTCATCCCCTCGCCCAACCACGCCGGCGGGCTTCGCTATCACGGCATGAGCCCCATCTTGTCCAAGCTCTACCACGACGGATATATGGAAGCGCGCTCCATTGAACAGCACCGCGTCTTCGACGCCGCCGTAACGTTCGCGAGGATTGAGGGCATCCTTCCCGCGCCCGAATCGGCGCACGCCATCTGCGCCGCCATCGACGAGGCTATGGAATGCAAAAAGACGGGCGAAAAGAAGGTCATTCTCTTCGGGCTCACCGGCACGGGCTATTTCGACCTTTCCGCCTACACCGCCTACAACAACAAGACAATGACCGACTATGTCCCCACCGACGAGGACCTCGAGCGCGGCTTTGCCTCGATACCGAACATCGGACTTTAACCCTAAATTCTCTTTATATTAAAAAAATTCCCGCAAAAAACTGCGGGAATTTTTATCTTCATAAGTTCAAATATTTATCAAAAATATGACGGTTGATAAAAGGAAAGATCCGTTTTATTTATTCTACTTCGACTTCATCGGGAAGGATAGCATTGTGAAAAACGTTTTGCACATCATCCAACTCGTCGAGTTTGTCAATCATCTTTTGAAGCGTTTCCGCCTGCTGGTCTGTCGGCGTCACTTCGCTTATAGCAATCATATCGATTTCGGCGGAAAGCGGCGTGATTTTAGCGGCTTCCAACACCTCTCTGACCTTGCCCAAATCCTGCGGCAACGTGTAGATTTCGAAGACCTCGTCGTCGTCGGTTAAAATGTCGTCGGCGCCCGAATCGATGGCCAACATCATGAGGTCGTCCTCCGATATGTCGGACCTTGACACCACTATGACGCCGCGCTTGTTGAAAAGATAGGAAACGCAGCCGGTAGAGCCCAAGGAGCCGCCGTATTTGTCGAAGATGTGCCTGACGTCGCCCGCCGTGCGGTTTTTGTTGTCGGTCAAGGCCTCGACGATAAAGGCGACGCCGCCCACGCCGTAGCCTTCGTAGGTCATATCCTCATAGTTTATGTTTTCGCCCTCGCCCGACGCCTTTTTAATGGAGCGCATGATGTTGTCGTTGGGCATGTTGTTCGCCTTGGCTTTGGCGATGGCGTCGCGAAGCCGCGAGTTGGCGGTGGGATCAGCCCCGCCGGTTTTGACCGCTATGGCGAGCTCGCGCCCAATCTTGGTGAAGGTGTTGGAACGCGCGGCGTCGCCCTTAGCTTTTTTATGCTTTATATTAGCCCATTTACTATGTCCACTCATATTTATTTATTTTAACCTCCTATGGGTTGCAAAATTAAATCTCAGGGCGCGGGACTGTGTTACTGACTTCGGGGCAACGCGCTCATAGATTAATAACGAAAGAATTTATACATCGCAATACCCGCTGCCACAGCCACATTCAACGATTCCATGGCTTTCATGGGGATTGACATGGTGGCGGAAGCGGCGGCGAGAAGGGCGGGGCGGATGCCGTGCGCTTCGCTTCCCAAAATCAGCGTTACGGGCGGAGGCTTTTCCTCAAGGTCGCGGCGCCCCGAGGCGTCGAGCGCGACCGAGTAGGTCGACGTCGCTATATCGAGCGCGCGAGTTAAGTCAATTTCAAAGATATTAAGGGAAAGGACGGCGCCCTGCGACGCTCTGACCGTCTTTCCCGAGTAGGCGTCGGCGCACTCAAGTAGGTAGACGTCGGAAAAGCCGGCGGCCGCCGCCGTCCGAAAAATTGTGCCCAAGTTGCCGGGGTCGGACACTCCGTCCAAAATAAGCGCGTTCCCTATGGGTTTTTGGAATGGTTTTTGGGGCTTTTTCAAAACCGCCAGCACGCCGAAAGGGCTTTCGCTCTCCGATGCCGCCGCAAACGCTTTGTCGGAAAGCGTGTAGACCGCGACATTGGGAAAGCGCAAAAACACCTCGGAAAATTCCTCTTCCCGCCTCTTAGTTGTAAAAAACATCAGAGGCTCGGAAGAGCCGGCAAGGTCGCGGACGATGTTGCCGCCCTCGACGACAAAGAGACCGCTTTCGTCGCGCGCCTCTTTGTTTTTGAGGTTTTTCACAAACCGCACTTTATCGTTCGAAACCGAACTAATAAACTCGGGATATTGCATAAAATCCATTAAAAAAGCTGCCAAGCGGCAGCCTTTTTCAGTTTTAGTTGGCGGCTTTGACCTGCTCGCACAGCGCGGCAAATCCTGCCTTGTCGTTAACCGCCATATCGGCGAGTATCTTGCGGTTTAAGCCGATTTGAAGCTTCTTAAGCCCGTTCATGAAGCGGCTGTAATTTAAGTCGTTCAAACGCGCCGCGGCGTTGATTCTGGCTATCCAAAGGGTGCGCATATCGCGCTTTCTCTGCTTTCTTCCGACGTAGGCGTATGCCTGCGACTTCATGACGGCTTGGCGCGCTATTCTGTAAAGCTTGGACTTGCCGCCGAAATATCCTTTTGCCTGATGCAGTATCTTTCTGCGTTTCTTTAATGCGTTTACCGATCTTTTAATTCTCATCTTTCTATCCTCCCGCGGTTAGTCGTAGGGCAGCAGCTTCTTGACCGTTGCCGATTGCGTATCGTTGACATACCCGCCCTGGCGCAGACGGCGTTTCCGCTTGGTGTCCTTCTTGGTCAGGATATGGTTTTTGTTCTGTTTGTTTCTCTTGATAAGTCCCGTTTTAGTGGCTCTAAAACGCTTCTTGGCGCCGCTGTGCGACTTTTGCTTTATCATATTGTCCTCCGTTTGGCTGGTTATTTTTTATTGACGGGCGACAGAATCATCGCTATCGTCCTGCCCTCGAGCACGGGCTCTTTTTCTTTGACGCCGTAGTCCTTCACTATGTTATAAAAATCCGACATCACGCGCATAGAGATATCCTGATGCGCCATCTGCCGCCCCTTGAGGCGGATGGAGGCGCGGACGCGGTCGCCGTCCGACAAAAACTTGATTGCCGAACGCGCCTTGGTATTGAGGTCGCCCACGTCGATGGTCGCCGACAGCCAAACCTCTTTGAGCTCGACTACCTTTTGCTTGGCCTTGGCCTCTTTCTCGCGCTTGGACTGCTCATAGCGGAACTTGCCGTAGTCCATTATCTGGCAGACGGGCGGAACCGCGGTCGGTGAAATTTTCACCAAATCGAGCTCCATCTCGGCGGCGAGACGGTTGGCCTCATACGCCGACATAATGCCTAACTGCGCTTTATCGGGGCCGATTACCCTAACTTCGCGGTCCCGAATCTGTTCGTTCAGTTGATGTTCTTTGATAAGCGTTTCCTCCCAAAAAAAATTGCGGCAGCAAAAACCACCGCAACGAAAGCTCATGACTATTCGTATCAACAACCAAACCGCATTGCAACTTTGGTGAGAAAGTGATTTCTGCTTGCTTAGATATAATAATCAAATTATAAAAAGTTGTCAACCGTTTTTAAAAAATTAAAAACTAGGGCATCTTTGGATTTAACTGCTTTCGAGCAGCTTCAAAAACTCCGCCTCGTCAATGACCTCAATTCCCAGCTTTTTTGCTTTGTCGAGCTTGCTGCCCGCGCCCGGTCCGGCTATGACGAGGTTGACTGATTTTGAAACGGAGTCGGCGACCTCGCCGCCGCGCTCGGAAATCAGCTTTTCGGCTTCGCTTCTCTTATAAGTTTCGAGCGAACCCGTAAGCACGACGGTTCTTCCCGAAAACACGCCTTCTTTCTTCTCTCGCTCTTTGAATCGGACGCCCAAAGAGAGAAGCTCCTCGATTAATTCAAGGTTTTTGTGGTCACCAAAATAGTTTATGACGTTTTCGGAAAGAATATCGCCGAAATCGGGAATTTCTATAAGCTCGTTCATAGTGGCGGACTTTAAGGAGTCGAGCGACTTGAAGGCGTCGGCGAGCTGACGCGCGCTCTTTTTGCCAATGCCGGGGATTCCCAAGGCGAAAATAAAGCGCTCGAGCTCGGTGTCCTTTGCCGCTTCTATGGCGTCGAGCAGGTTTTTTATTTTCTTTTCGCCGAAGCCCTCGATAAAATTGCCTTCCGCCGTTGTGAAGCTTTCGGCGGCCAGCCTGAAAATCGAGGCCAAGTTGGTGAGAACACCCAAAGAGTAGAGTTGCTCCGCCGTCTTTTCCGAAAATCCCTCTATGTCTAGGGCGTCCTTGCTCGCAAAGTGCTCGAAATGCGCTATGATTTTAGGCGCGCACTCCCCGGCGTTTTCGCAATAGACGAAAGCGCCCTTTTCAACGACGCCGCCGCCGCAGGAGGGGCAGACTGTCGGCTTTTCAATATCCACACCGTCCTTTGCCGCCTCGGCGACGCCCAAAATCTCGGGAATGACGTCGTTACTCCGCCGAACGAAGACGCGGTCGCCGATTCTGACGCCCTTTTTAATGATGTCGCCGAAGTTGTTGAGGGTGGCGCGCTTAACGGTGACGCCGCCGATATCGACGGGCTCCAGCAGTGCAAGCGGATTGATTTTGCCCGTTCTCGACACCTGCCAGATGACGTCCTTTAACACGGTGGACATCTCGACGGGCTTGAACTTATAAGCCACAGCCCAGCGCGGGAATTTTTCGGTGAAGCCGAGTTCATCTCGGACTTTGACCTCGTTAACCTTAATTACTGCGCCGTCGATTAAAAAATCGAGCGAGAACCGCTCCTCCTCAATTTGGTCAATCAGCGCCTGCGCTTCCTCGATGGTTTTCGCGATTTTAAGCTCGCCCATCGTTAAAAAGCGGTTTTTTTGAATAAACTCGCGCATCTCCGACTGCGACTTAAAATATTTGTCGGAATAGCCGACGTTGTAGCTGACAAAATCCAGTCTGCGCTCGGCCGTAATTTTGGGATTTAGGCACCTGATGGCGCCCGCCGCGCCGTTTCGCGCGTTTTTCAAGGGGACAGCCGCGTTTTTGTTGAACTCCTCAAGCGCCGAAAGCCGCATAATCCCCTCGCCCTGAACCTCAACTTCGCCCGGGTATTCGATGGAGAGCGGCGCCGATTTAATGGTCTTGACCTGCTCGGTGACGTCCTCGCCGCTGACGCCGTTGCCGCGCGTCGCCGCCGTGACAAGCCGCCCCTCTTTGTAGAGCAAATTCAAGGTTAGCCCGTCGAATTTATATTCCACGGTAAGCTCGGGAAGATAGCCCACCGCCTTGATTATTCTCTCCGCCCACCTAACGAGCTCCTCGCGGCTCTGGCACTTGTCGAGGCTGTAAAGCCGCTGCTTGTGGACGTAGGGCTTAAATTCGGTGACCGCTTCGCCGCCCACGCGCCGCGTTGGCGAGTCGGCAAGCACGGTGCCGGTGCTTTCCTCGAGCGCCGAAAGCTCGTCGTAGAGCCTGTCGTATTCGGCGTCGGACACCGCGGGCTCGTCTTTGACATAGTAAAGGTAGGCATAGCGGTTTAAAATTTCGACTAGTTCTTCCATTCTTCCCATATCGCGAACCTACCTTTCTTTATTCTAACTATCTATCCAATTATGGATATTTATAAACTAATTATTATTAATGGCGGCGGCCTTATATCAGCTTCATATGGCTTGCCGCCATAAGCAGAAAGAAGCGCTTGACGCCCAAACCCTGAAAAGCGATGTCGAGCATGGTGTTCTGCCCCTCGCCCGAGGCTTTGATGATAATCCCCCGTCCGAACTTGTCGTGATAGACCTCGCGCCCCTCGCTAAAGCTCTTATAGTCGACTTCGGCCTCCTCAAACGGCTTTCGTTGGGGCGCCTTAGAGGGAGCGGAAGCGGGAGCGGACGGCGCGCTTTTCCCCCAACCGTCGCCTTTGCCTCGGTTCCAATCAAGCACCTCGCGCCTTATCGCGCCCTCGTAGCCGCGCGGCTTATATTCGGCGGTTTCGGGACAGCCCATCTCGGCTAAAAAGCGGCTTCTCAAATTGAATTCCGACTTGCCGAAGCGGAAGCGCGACTGGGCGTGAGAAAGGTAAAGCCTTCGCTTGGCGCGCGTCATGGCGACATACATCAGCCGCCTTTCTTCCTCGATGTTACTCTCGGCGATGGCGCGCGCCGAGGGAAAGATGTTTTCCTCGAGACCGGTGATAAACACCGCCGAAAACTCCAAGCCCTTGACGGCGTGGACTGTCGCCACGGTGAGGTAGTTGCCGTCCGTTATCTCGTCGGTGTCGGAAATTAGTGCGACCGACTGCAAAAACTCCGAAATTGTGCCTTCGGGGTTGTCGCGCTCGAACTCGTAGACGGAATTTAAAAACTCCTCGATGTTTTCATAGCGGTCGCGCTCGGCGGGGTCGCTTAAGCCCATATAATAATTTTTGATGCCGGCGCGCTCAAGAACGAATTTTACGAACTCGGCGGGCGATTTTTCGGCGGCGGCGGCAATCAGTTCGGCTAAAAGCTTTCTAAAAGCGGCGAGCTTTTGCGCGGCAAGCTTGGGGAGGCTCTCCTCGGCCGCGAGCGCTTTCAAAATGCCGCCCCTGACCGAGGCTTGATAGGACAGCGCGGCCACGGTGGTATCACCTATGCCGCGGCGGGGGAAGTTGATTATCCTCAAAATCGACTCGGTGTCGCTGGGGTTGACGGCGGCGCGAAGGTAAGCGACGACGTCTTTTATTTCCTTGCGCTCGAAGAACTTAAAGCCGCCGAACACCTTATAGGGAAGGGAGTTCAAATTGAATGCGGTTTCAAAGTTAAGGCTCTGGGCGTTCGTCCGCATTAAAATAGCTATATCGCTGAACTTATAGCCCTCGCCGACGAGTCGCGAAATCGACCTCACCACGAAATCGACCTCGTCACGGTCGGAGGCTGCGCGGTAGACCTCGATTTTGTCGCCTGCCGCTATATTCGTCCAAAGCTTTTTGCCGAACCTCGACGCGTTGCATTTTATGACGGCGTTGGCGGCGTCCAAAATGTTCTGCGTGCTTCGGTAGTTTTGTTCCAGCTTGATGAGCTTTGCCTCGGGAAAATCCTTTTGAAACTCCAAAATGTTCTTAAGGTCGGCGCCCCGCCAGCTGTAAATGCTCTGGTCCTCGTCGCCGACGGCAAAAAGGTTGCCGTATCCGCCCGAAAGAAGCTTGAGCAGTTCATATTGCGTGCGGCTGGTGTCCTGAAACTCGTCGACTAAAATATATCTAAAGCGCCGCTGCCATTTTGACAAAACGGATGGCACCTCGCGGAGCATCTCGAGCGCCAAGTTCATGAGGTCGTCGAAATCCAGCGCATTGGCGGTCTTAAGCTCGGCTTTATAAGCCTCGTATATATCGCGGGCAAGCGCGGCGTTTTTTTCGCCTCGGAGCATGGCGCGGCCCAAATATTCCTCGGGCGTGTATCCCATCGATTTAGCCCACTTAATTTGATATTTGACGTCGGCAATTACGCCTTTTTCGGTAACGGAACGGCGCTCGAACAGCCGTTTTAGCACCCTTTCGCTGTCGGCCTCGTCGTAAATTGAAAAATCGCTGTTAAAGCCGACGGTGTGGCCGTCGAAGCGCAAAATCTTGGCACAGAAGGAATGGAAGGTGGAAGTCCAAACGGCGCACTCGCCGCCGATTGCGGCGTTTATGCGCTCCTTCATCTCGCCCGCCGCCTTGTTGGTGAAGGTGATGGCTAAAATTTCTCCGGGCGCCACGCCGCACTCGATGAGATGAGCGACGCGCGCGGTAAGCACGCGCGTCTTGCCGCTGCCGGCGCCGGCAAGCACCAAAACGGCGCCCTCCGTCGCCTCGGCCGCCTCGCGCTGTCTGTCATTGAGCTTGAACGAATCTAAAACCAAACTTACTCCCGAACTTGTAAACGTTTATTTATAGATTATCCGCATTCCGCACCAAGCTACCGGAGCATTATGCAAGGACGCTTCCGATTAGTCTTCTTTGTCCTAAGCAAAATGCGCGTATAAGAACACAACGGAATACCTATAAAACTCTATCAATTTTACTCTTAATATTATACCATACGGCCGCCGCCTTGACAACCGCGCGCGGGCGCGGCCTAAAAAAACCTTGTCGGTGGTTCCAACCTAAATATTGCCTAAAAATATTACAAACTCAACACGGCGCGGGCGCGGACATAAAACTCTTTAGCCTTAAGTAAAATCTTATTTTCTATCTTCACGGATTGACAAAAAGAATGATATAATAAAAAAGACCGCGTTCCAAAAAACACGCGGATTCGGGTAGCTAATGCATTTAGTCTATATCTTCGCGGGTCTTTCGGTGGCGTTCGCCGCGCTCTGCGCCGCGTTTCACCTGAGGGGCAAGCTTTATTTAAAGACTGTTTTCAAGTCGGCGGCGTCGCTTGCGTTTATCGCGGCCGCTGCTGCGGCGTATTTCGCGTGCGGTTCTTCGCCGCGTTATTTCGTCTTTGTGATTTCGGCGCTTTCCCTGGGGCTTTTGGGCGACGTTCTGCTTGCCGTCAACGTGTTTTTAAAAGGCAAGAAAAAATCGCTCGCGGAACTTTTGGGCGGCGCCGCCTTTTTGGCCGGTCACGCCGTCTATATCGCGCTTTTTTTATCACTTGCTTCTTTCAACTACTTAATGCTCATCGGAATAGCCGGTCTTCCCGCCCTCTTTGCCGCGGCATTTTTAATTAAATTCAAAAGAGCGGACGGCGCCTCGGCGCCCCTACTCGATATGGGGAAATATAGGTTCCCCGCCATCGGCTATGCCGCCGTCCTCTCCCTAATGCTGTTTTCGGCGGTCAACCTCTACGTCTTTTGCGGCGGCTTAAAGGCCTCTGTCGTCCTCGCCGCCGCAACGCTCTTCGCGGCGTCCGACGTCTTTCTTGCCCTCTATAATTTTTTGACTAGGGAATTTAAGTTCAAAAAATATTTCATAGTTTTCGTCATGCTCTTATACTACACCGCGCAGTCGCTTCTCGCCATCTCCATTGCGTTATAATCACCATCCGAGCCGGAGTGCATTACATCACCTCGCCGCTCGCCTTATAAAGTAGAAAAGCCGCCATTATGACGGCTTTTGTTTTATTTGTAAATATTAATTTTCGGGCGCGTAGCAGGCGCCGCCGTCGCAACGGTAGAAGGTCGTCCTGTCGTTGATCAGCGGGTAGGACTTTGTCGGCTCGAACAGCACCGTTATATCGGCGGTAAAGTTTTTTCTGAGCTTGTCGAGGTCGGCTTTATCTTTAAGGACGCAAATAATGCGCTCCTCGTTTAGCCGCTGCAAAAGACCATAAAGATAAAAGCCGTAGCCCGCCGGGAAAGTCTTCGCCCTCGCGTAGATGAAGTCCGCTTGCTTTTCGGCGTATTCAAAAAGCGCGGTGTTGTCCTTTAAGCGCGAAAGCGAAAGCAGATTTAATGCCATCACCGAGTTGCCCGAGGGATATGCCCCGTCGTGGACTTCTTTGGGGCGGGTAATGAGATTTTCCGAGCTTTTGCCGTAGAGGTAAAAGCCATGAGCGGTGTCGTCCCAAAACTCCTTGATGACTATGCTGTTGAGCCTTTGCGCCAAGTCTAAATACCTATCGTCGAAGTCGGCGCGGTAAAGCTCGGTAAGCGCCAGAATGAAGTAGGCGTAGTCCTCCAAAAACCCTTCGCGTGAGCGCTTTCCGCCCTTGGAGGACACAAAGAGGTGAATGCCGTCGTAGTGGTTTTTCTCGATAAAATCAAGGCAACCTTTGGCGGTCTTCAAATAGTTGTCGCCGCCCAAAATCCGATAAGCCTTGGTGAAGGCGTATGCGGCCATAGCGTTCCACGCCGTCAGAATTTTTTCATCGCGGAACAGCCTGCTTCTTCGGTTGCGATACTGAAAGACGGCGGGAATCAGTTTTTCTGCCGAAGGATTTAGAAGGATGTCGGCGTCCAAAAGGTTTAATACGTTTTTCCCTTCAAAGTTACCTTTTTTATCGACGCCGAAATGCTCGCAAAACCTCTCGCCGTCCTCCGAACCCAAAAGCTCGACAAGCTCCTCGCGCGTGAATACATAAAAATTGCCTTCGCCTCCCTCGGAGTCGGCGTCGAGCGCGGTGTAGAATGCGCCACCATCCGCCGCCATATCGCGCGACAAAAAGGCAAGCGTCTTTTCGGCCACCGACTTATAGAGCGGGTTTTGTGTCAAGCGGTAAGCCTCAAGATAGCAGACGGCGAGCAGCGCGTTGTCGTATAGCATCTTCTCAAAGTGCGGCACCAGCCATTTATCGTCGGTCGAATACCGCGAAAAGCCGTAGCCCACATGGTCGAATATGCCGCCGCGATACATGCTTTGAAGGGTGTGCTCGGCCATATCGAGGGCGCCGCCGTCGCCGAACCGCTCAAAATAAGAAAGCAAAAACAAAATATTATGCGGCGTGGGAAACTTTGGCGCGCGCGAAAATCCGCCGTATCTCGGTTCATAGGCACGCTTTAATGCGCGCAAGCCTTCATGAACGAAATCGTCTTCGGCCTCGGCGTTCTTGGATGCCGCCTCGGTATTCAGCGCGTTCACTATCTCCTGACCGCTTTTAATCAAACGCTCCTTGTCGGTGCGCCAGTTTTCCTCGATGACGGCAAGGATATCCAATAGCCCGCTTCGGCCGTGCGTGGAATGTTTGGGGAAATAAGTGCCGACGAAGATGGGCGCCTTGTCGGGCGTCAGCACCGCCGTCAGCGGCCAGCCGCCCGCGCCTGTCAGCATGAGCGCTGCCTCCATATAGGCGGCGTCTATGTCGGGACGCTCCTCTTTATCGACCTTGATTGAAATATATGCGCGGTTTAGTGCGTCGGCCACCTCGGCGTCCTCGAAGCATTCGCGCCCCATGACGTGGCACCAATGGCAGGTGCTGTATCCCACGCTTAAAAACACCGGCTTATCCTCTTTTTTGGCGGCGGAAAACGCTTCCTCGCCCCAAGGATACCAATTGACGGGATTCTCGGCGTGCTGGAGTAGATAGGGGCTTGCTTGGTCTTTCAGCCTGTTTGACATAGGTTTTCTCCTTTGAGAGCAAGACGGCGGGCGGAGCCGAACGAATAATGAACAATGAATAGTGAATAACTGTGGATTTATTCGTTTGCCGAGGCGAGAAGCCGCGTTGCTCGGTTGGCTATTTTACTTTTAGTTTTCTCGCATTTTTCAAAAAAAATTTTTAAGATTTTGCCAAAAAGCATATCTTAACCGCTTGACAGGCGCATACTATGCAATGTATAGTATTATGCGACGGGAGGTATTGATGGACGCTCAAATGAAAAAGGGAATTTTGGATGCCTGCGTGCTCGCCGAACTTAGGGGGCGCGACGGATACGGCTATTCGATTTTGAAAAGCCTGTCGGGCGTCGTCAATATTTCGGAATCCACGCTCTATCCCATCCTCCGTCGGCTGGAGCAGTCACACTGCCTCACCACCTACACCATGGAATGCGACGGCAGGCTCCGAAAATATTACCGCATAACGGAAGCCGGCAGGCGGAAGCTCAATGATTTTTTAGTCGAATGGCAGGAACTCGCCGCCGTCTATAACTACATAAGGGATAAAACACGATACTAATATTCAATCTTTACAAGAAACCAAAATCCGTAAGGGAGGCAGATATGAATAAAGAGGAATTTTTAAGATATTTAAGGCATCGGCTCAGGCGCTTCCCCGCCGCCGAGGTCGAAAACGCGGTGAGCTATTATGACGAGCTCATTTCGGAACGCGTCAGAAACGAAAGGATAAGCGAATACGAAGTTGTCCGTTCTCTGGGCGACCCCAAGCTTGCCGCGGCCAGATGCGCCGCCGAAATGATGGCGGACAGAAAGCAGCCGAACGCGGGAAAAGGCGCTCTCATTATTTTGGGAATTTGCCTGTCGCCCGTTCTCCTGCCTTTCGCCATCGTGGTGTTCACGCTCTACATCGTGCTGTTCGCCGTTTGGATATCGCTGGTGGTGTCTTTCGGCGCAACGGCGGCGAGCGCGCTTATCGGCGGTTTAGCCACGATATTTTTAGGGTTTGACCCCAATATCACGCTAGCCGCGGTGGGCGGCGGGCTAATAGCGTTTTCTGTGCTGACGGCGCTTACCGTGCTGACCGCGAAGGCGGGCGGGCGTTTAATCGGAAGCATTTCGACTAAGACGGCGCGCGTCATAATGTCAAGAAATAAAGAGGTGGCATAATGAAAAAGTTTTTTGTTTTTATTTTGGTGGCGGCATTTATTGCGGGCGCGGTGTGCCTTTCGATAGGCGGAGCCGCGATAGCAAAAGAGCCCGACAAATATTTGGACATGGTTTCGGAGAAATACACCGCTAAGACCATTGTCGAGGAAAGCGAGGTTACTTCCTTCACGCTAAATACCTTGGCACATTCCGTTAAAATCGTAAAGTCGTTGGACGGCAAACTCAAAATCGACTACTACGACGGCGAAAAGACTTACTTTGAATATAGAATGACGGAAGGAGCCGCCGTTTTAGAGCAAAAAGAGAACATAACGGTAGATAATTTTTACCTCTTTAATTTCGGCAATGTAAAGCACGACACCGTGGTTTATCTTCCCGAATCTGTCAACAAAGTCATTGATTTAACGGTAATGTCGGGAGATTTGGACTTCGATTGCGGAGATTTTATGGTCGAAACCTTTAAGGTAAGCATGGCCTCGGGCGATATGTCAATAAAGGGAGTGGAAGCCGCATCGCTCAAAGCCAAAACATTCAGCGGCGATATAACTCTCTCGGGCATCAAGGCGCAGTCGGCGGCCGTCGAGACGGGCTCGGGCGATGTGACAGTATCGGATTCGGAGTTTGTCGACTTCAATTCGGCGCACAACAGCGGCTCGCTGGAAATGGAAAACATCCTTTTATCGGGCAATATAAACTGCGCGCTGGGCTCGGGCGACGCCACGCTGAATCTCGTATTAGTGACGGCGGATTACCGCGTCGAAACCCGCGTAGGCTCGGGCGACTCAAGGCTCTTTGTCAACGGCTTGCGTATGGGCGGCGACGAGGACATTGCTTGGGGCACGGGCTCAAAAACCATTAAACTACGTTGCAACAGCGGCGACATAGCTATAACTCTAACTGATACAAACACTTAGGTGGGCTACAAAAAGGTATATGATAATTTGATAAAAGCCCTGCGAACCGCAGGGCTTTATTTATTCAAAGTTATTCGTTATTCGTTATTACTTATTCGTTCCGTTCGGCGCTCTGCGCCTTACCGCAGTTATTCATTATTTATTCATAAACTTAATCTCTTAATCACCGCTTCCGCCATTTCGGAGCAAGTCAACGGCGTCGTGCCGTTGTCGAGAATGTCGCGCGTCCTTAGCCCGTCGTCAAGCGCCGAGTAAACCGCTCTTTCAACTGCGGCGGCTTCCTTTTCAAGGCCGAAGGAAAGCCTCAGCATCATGGCGGCGGAGAGAATGGTGGCAATGGGATTGGCGGCGTTTTTGCCGGCAATGTCGGGCGCCGAGCCGTGAATGGGCTCATACATGCCGCGGCTTCCCTCCCCCAGCGACGCCGAGGGCAAAAGGCCGATGGAGCCCGTTATCTGCGACGCCTCGTCGGAGAGAATGTCGCCGAACATGTTGGCGGTCACCACAACGTCAAACTGCGAGGGGTTTTTAATGAGCTGCATGGCGGCGTTGTCAACCAGCACGTCGGTGATTTCGATTTCGGGATATTCGCGCCCCAACCTATGCACCGTTTCCCGCCAAAGCCTCGAGCTTTCTAGGACGTTGGCCTTGTCGACGCTGGCGAGCTTTTTCTTGCGCGTTTTGGCAAGCTCGAATGCGACGCGCGCTATCCGCTCAATTTCTTTTTCGCTGTAACGCTCGGTGTCGTAGGCCTCTTCGCCGTTTTCGCCTCGGCTTCTTCCGCGCGCGCCGTAGTAAATGCCGCCGGTCAGCTCGCGGATTATGACGAGGTCAATGCCTTTGTCGCGGATTTCGGGCTTAAGTGGGCAGGCGGCGGCGAGCGAGGAAATGAGCTTGGCGGGACGGATGTTGGCGAACAGCCCGAGCTCCTTTCTGATGGCCAAAAGCGCGCGCTCGGGACGAAGATGGCCGGGCAGCGTGTCCCACTTGGGCCCGCCGACGGCGGCGAGCATGACGCTGTCGCATTCAAGGCAGGTTTTGAGCGCCTCCTCGGCAAGCGGGACGCCGAAGCGGTCAATGGAAGCGCCGCCGGCAAGAACCGGCGCGTATTCAAACCGATGTCCGAAAATTTCGGCGACTTTTCCGAGCACGCCGAGCGCGGCCGCCATAATTTCGGGGCCGATGCCGTCGCCCTCTATGACGGCGATTTTATATTTCATATTCTTCCTTCATGGCGGCGAGCAAGCCGCCTTTTTCGATTATTTTCTGTAAAAATGGCGGGAAAGGCGGGAATTTTCCGCTCTCGCCCGAGGAAATATTCCTGAGGACGCCTTCGTCGAAGTCGATTTCAATTGTGTCGCCCTCGGCGATGTTGCCCTCAAATTCGACGATGGGTAGGCCTGTGTTTATGGCATTGCGGTAGAAAATGCGGGCAAAGCTCTTGGCGACGACGCAAGCAATTCCGCTCTCTTTTATCGCTATCGGCGCGTGCTCGCGCGAGGAGCCGCAGCCGAAGTTGGCGCCCGCCGCCATGATATCGCCCTTTTGAACGCGCGCTACGAAGGTCTTGTCGAGGTCCTCCATGCAATGCGCCGCCAGCTCCTTTTTGTCGGAGGTGTTCAAATATCTGGCGGGAATGATGACGTCGGTGTCGACGTTGTCACCGTATTTTATTACCTTTCCGCTTATTTTCATGACTCCTTTCCTTTTACGAAATATAATCTAATCCGCAAAAATCCATATATTATTTTACGTAAATAAATATATGAGTTGCAATCGAGTTCTTGCGCTTCCACAGCGCCGTCCGTTGACTGATTATTTAGTTCGGAATTAAGATATGGGATGCGATACAAGGCTCGGCAAGCCGGGTGGCAGACGCGTATTGTAATACGTAACTGCCTCACGGCGCAAACAGAAACGCCGTAGCGCGCCCGTAGACTTAATTCCGAACAGGGATATACTCTTCGCGATTAGCACCTACGGAGATATACGTTATCGGGCACTCCACTGAATTTTCCAAAAACTCAACGTATTTTCTGGCGTTTTTGGGAAGGTCGTCGAGCGTCCTCGCCCCGCTTATGTCGGAGCCCCAGCCGTCAAGCGTGATGAAATGCGGCTTACAACGGAGAAGGTCGGCAACGGGGGGAAACTCCGTTATGACTTCGCCGTCTAAAATATAGCCGTCGCAAACGGGTATCTTTTCCAAATAAGAGAGGATGTCGAGCTTGGTCAGCGCAACCTCGTCGGCCGCCTGCATCTTGACGCCGTATTTGGATGCCGGGATGTCGAAGCCGCCGACGCGCCTCGGCCTGCCCGTCGCCGCGCCGTATTCGCCGCCCGCCTTTCTCAGCGTTTCGGCTTCCTCGCCGAACGCTTCGGCAACAAAGGGGCCTTCGCCTACGCAGGTCGAATAGGCCTTCATGATGCCAATCGTCTTGTCGATTTTAAGCGCGGGAGCACCCGCGCCGATGGGCGCATATGCCGAAATAGTGGAGGACGACGACGTCCAAGGATAGATACCGAAGTCGATGTCGCGGAGCGCGCCGAGCTGCGCCTCGAACATGATGTTCTTGTTTTCTTTGGCGGCGCTCATAAGCAGTTCGCCGGTGTCGCAAATATAAGGAATGAGCGGCGCGCCGTAGAGCTCCAGCCAATTCATTGTCTCCTTGAGCGTGACCGGCTCGGCGCCGTAGCCCGACAGCATAAGGTTTTTCCAGTCGAGAAGGCCTTTCATTTTGTCGGCAAGATCGGCCATTCTCTTTAGCTCGCCCATTCTTATCGTCTTTTTAAGGTATTTATCGCCGTAAACCGGTCCGATGCCGCGTTTGGTCGAGCCGAATTTGTTGTCCTTGAGCCGCTCTTCCTCGAGGCAGTCCTGAAGGACGTGGTAAGGCATGCAGATTGTAGCCTTGTCACTGATTTTAAGATTTCGGGGACCTATCTCAATCCCCTTTGCGCGAAGGGCGGCAATCTCTTTGTCGAGGTGGGCGATGTCGACGACCATGCCCGCGCCCATGACGTTTACCACTCTTTCGCGCAAAATTCCCGAAGGAAGAAGGTTTAAAATAAACTTGCCCTTGTCGTTTATGATGGTGTGGCCGGCGTTGTTGCCGCCCTGATATCTGCAAACGATATCGTATTCCGAGGTGAAAAGATCCACCATTCTGCCTTTTCCCTCGTCGCCCCAGTTGACTCCCACGATTGCCGTAATCATAAAACCTCCCTACGCTCAAAGGCGTTATCATTTAACCATTCTAACACATGCGGGCGCGCCCGCAACAAAAAATAGTATATTTTTTCGGTTTTTTAAACCGTTGCCCCTATTTAAGGATTAAAACCTCAAAAAATTACCTAATCTCAACCTCGTAAGGGCTGGTAATCCGACCGGTCAAAGCCGATGCCGCGGCGACGGCGGGGCTGGCAAGATAAACCTCGCTTTCGGGATGCCCCATTCTTCCCACGAAGTTGCGGTTGGTGGTGGCAATGCAGCGCTCGCCCTTGGCCAAAATGCCCATATGCCCGCCGAGGCAGGGGCCGCAGGTCGGCGTCGACACCGCGCATCCCGATTCGATAAAGGATTTTATCAGCCCGCTTTCCAGCATTTCCAAATAAATTTTCTGGGTGGCGGGAATGATTATGACGCGCACGCCGCGCTTGACCTTTCTTCCCGCAAGGAGAGCGGCGGCCGCCGCGAAGTCGCTGTAACGGCCGTTGGTGCAAGAGCCGATGACGACCTGGTCTATCTCGATTTCGCCGATTTCGTCGAAGGTTTTTACGTTGGAAGGAAGGTGCGGGAATGCCACCGTCGGCTTGATTTTGGCAAGGTCAAGCCTAAATACCGCGTCGTATTCGGCGTCAGTGTCGGCATTAAAGACTCTCGGCTCTTTTGCGCCGCACTCCTTGGCGTAGGCAAGCGTCAGCTCGTCCACCTCGAAAATGCCGTTTTTGGCGCCCGCCTCAATCGCCATGTTGGCAATGGTGAAGCGGTCGTCCATGGTGAGGTAGTTAAGCCCCTCTCCCGAAAACTCCATCGATTTGTAGAGCATGCCGTCGACGCCTGTCAGCCCTATTATGTGGAGCATGATGTCCTTTCCCGAAACCCAGCGTTCGGGCTTGCCGAAGAGCTCGAACTTGACGGCCGAGGGAACTTTGAGCCAGACCTTCCCGAACGCCATGCCCGCCGCCATATCGGTGGAGCCGACGCCCGTCGAAAAGGCGCCCAGCGCGCCGTAGGTGCAGGTGTGGCTGTCGGCGCCTATGACGAGGTCGCCCGGCGCCACTAAGCCGAGCTCGGGCAGAAGCGCGTGTTCCACGCCCATCTCGCCGACGTCGTAAAAGTGCGTTATCCCCTTGTCCGCTGCGAACTCGCGAACGGTCTTTACCTGTCCCGCCGCCTTGATGTCCTTGTTGGGCGTGAAGTGGTCCATGACGAGCACCACCTTGCCGCAGTCAAAGACGCCTTCGCAGCCGCATTTTTTAAATTCCGAAACGGCTACCGGCGCCGTGACGTCGTTGCCGAGCACTAAGTCGACCTTGGCCGAAACAAGCTCGCCGGCGCGCACGCTGTCGAGACCGGCATGCGCCGCTATAATTTTTTGGGTCATCGTCATTGCCATATCACACCTCGTTCTTAAAGAGATAATATTCTATTGCGTCGGCGAGCGCTATCCAGCTCGCCTCGATTATGTCGGTGGAAACGCCGACGGTCGTCCACACCGACTTGCCGTCGGTGTTCTCGATTAAAACCCGGACCTTGGCGCCCGTCGCTTGGTCGCCCGACAGCACGCGCACCTTATAGTCGGTAAGATGGACGCCGTTGAGCTCGGGATAAAACACCGAAAGCGCCTTTCTTAACGCCAAGTCAAGGGCGTTAACGGGCCCGTTGCCCACCGCGGCCGCAGTTTCGGCCTTGCCGCCGACCTCGACCTTAATCAGCGCGAAAGCGGAAAGCTCGCCGTCGGGCGCGGGGTTTTCGCCACTCGTCTTATACATTTGCATCTTAAAGTGCGGCTTTAAGCGGTTCAATTCCTTTAAAACCATCAGCTCGAAGCTGGCATCGGCCGACTCAAACTGGTAGCCCTCATGCTCGAGTTGCTTCAATTTGTCGAGTATGGCCTTGGTCTCGGGCGAGGACTTGGTGAGCTCGGGCGCGACGCCGGCGATTTTGGCGACGACGGTTGTGCGCCCGCTCATCTCGCTCATAAGGTAGCGGCGGCGGTTGCCGACCGACTCGGGCGGGACGTGCTCAAAGGAACAGGAGCATTTGTCAACGCCGTCGATGTGCATGCCGCCCTTGTGGGCAAAGGCGCTGAGGCCGGCATAAGGCTTGTTGTTGGGCGGAATAAGATTGCAAATTTCGTAAATTTTAAAGACGGTATCGGTCAGCTTTTTGAGGTCGCCCGAAATGGTCTTCTTGCCCGATTTCAATTCAAGATTGGGAATGAGCACGCTCAAATCGGCGTTGCCGCAGCGCTCGCCTATCCCTATGAAGGTGCCCTGAACCTGCCGCGCGCCCGCTTCCACCGCCATCATGGAGTTGGCTACGGCGCAATCGGTGTCGTTGTGACAGTGGATTGAGAGTTTGGCACGAGGCAGCCGTTCGGCGGCCGCCTTGGTAATTTTGTAGATATCGAGCGGCAGCGTGCCGCCGTTGGTGTCGCAGAGCGTCAGCGTGGAAGCGCCGGCGGCGTAAGCCGTTTCCAGCACCTTGAGCGCGTAGTCGGGGTTGGCCTTGTAGCCGTCAAAAAAGTGCTCGGCGTCGAAAATGACTTCCTTTCCCTTCTCTTTAAAAAAGCGGACGGTGTCGGAAATCAGCTCTAAATTTTCTTCGAGCGTCGCCTTTAAAATCTCGAAAATATGAAGGTCCCAGCTCTTGCCGAATATGACGACGGTCGGCGTCCCCGCCGAAAGCAGAGATGTCACGTTTTCGTCGTTTTCGACGGCGGTGTTTTTGCGCCGCGTGCTGCCGAAGGCGGCAAGCGCGGCGTTTTTGAGTTTTAAACTCTTCGCCTTCTCGAAAAACTCGATGTCCTTGGGGTTGGAGCCGGGATTGCCCGCCTCGATATAGGCGACGCCGAACTCGTCGAGAGTCCTCACTATGTTCAGCTTATCCTGAACGGAAAAGGAGATTCCCTCGCTTTGGGCGCCGTCTCGGAGCGTGCTGTCGAATATTTCCACTTTTTCCATGGTTTCCTCAATCGGGGGCAAAGCCCCGCCTTCTTATAAATCCAGTAGCTTGTTGATGCCGTTGATATAGGCGAGAATACTTGCCTCGATGATGTCGGTGGACAGCCCTTTGCCGGTATAGGCGCGGTCGCCGCAGCGGATTCTCACAATGACTTCGCCCAAGGCGTCGTTGCCTTCGGTGACGCTTCTTATTGAATAGTCGTCCAGACTGTGCTCGGGCGCCTTGACGATTTTGTCGACGGCTCTGAATGCGGCGTCAACAGGTCCGTCGCCGATAGCCACTTTCTCCACCAGCTCGCCGCCGCGGTTAAGCCTGACGACCGCCGTCGAGGTCACATAGTTTCCGCTGTTGACGGTGAAGCGGTCGAGTTGATACTCTTTTTCCTGCACAACAGCGGAATGCCCGATGAGCGCCTCGAGGTCGGCGTCGTTGATGACTCTCTTTTTGTCGGCCAGCTTTTTAAAGCTCTCGAACACCACTTCCATTTCCTCGGGCGTCAGCTTGTGGCCGAGCTCAAGGAGGCGCTCCTCGATGGCGTGCTTGCCGCTGTGCTTGCCGAACACCATGCGGTTGGACGGAAGACCTATTGACTGCGGCGTCATGATTTCGTAGGTCTCGCGGTTTTGAAGCACGCCGTGCTGGTGGATGCCCGCTTCGTGCGCGAAAGCGTTGCCGCCCACGATAGCCTTGTTAATGGGCGCGTAAAGGCCGATCGTCTTATAGACCAGCTTGCTGGTGCGGTAAATCTCGGCGGTGTTGATGCCTGTGTCGCCGCCGTAGATGTTTTTTCGAGTTTTAATCGCCATCACCACCTCTTCGAGCGCGGCGTTGCCCGCCCTCTCGCCCAGCCCGTTGACGGTGCATTCCACCTGGTCGGCTCCCGCCTCGACGGCGGCGAGCGAGTTGGCTACGGCAAGCCCCAAATCATTGTGGCAGTGAACCGAAATAACCGCTTTGTCGATGTTTTCGACGTTTTCTTTCAAATACTTAATGCGCTCCGCCATCTCCTTGGGCGTGGCGTAGCCGACGGTATCAGGAATATTGACGACGGAAGCGCCGGCCCTGATGGCTGTTTCTACGGCGCGGCGCAAGAATTCGGGCTCGCTCCGCATGGCGTCCTCGGCCGAAAACTCGATTTCGGGAATTAAGCTTCTCGCGTATCGCGTCATCTCGTAAATGCGCTCGATGACGTCTTCCTCGCTCATTTTCAGCTTATACCGCATATGGATGGGCGAAGTCGCAAGGAAGATATGTATTCGGGGCGACACGGCGTCCTTGACCGCCTCGTAAGCGGCGTCGATGTCCTTTTTCACCGAACGGGCAAGGCTTGCGACGGTGCAGTTTTTTAGGAGCGCGGCAACGCTCTTGACCGACTCGAAGTCGCCCGGCGAGCTCACCGCAAAACCGGCCTCGATGATGTCGACGCCCAGCCGTTCGAGCTGCGCCGCCACCTCCAGCTTTTCCTTTAAATGCATACTGCAGCCGGGCGCCTGCTCGCCGTCCCGAAGCGTAGTATCGAATATTTTTATCTTTCTCATGACCGTTCTCCAAAGCCCATTGCTGCTTAAATCAATACTTTATAATGTCGTTTTGTTTCTATAAACTGTCGTTTTTGCGAATAATTAAGATAATTACTTAATTAGCGAGGCACCTGTGTCCGCCGAGCCGACCAGCTTGCGGTAACGCTTTAAATAGCCGGTAAGCCCGCGTTCGGGAGGAAGTTTTTCGTTCGCTATTCGGCGTGTTAACTCGGCGTCGTCGACCTCAAGCGTCAGGCTGTAATTTTCGATGTCGATGGTGATTTTATCGCCTTCTTTGACATAGGCAATCGGGCCGCCCTCCCGCGCTTCGGGCGATATATGGCCGATAGCCGCCCCTCTCGTGGCGCCGGAAAACCTGCCATCGGTGATGAGCGCAACGTCGCGGTCTAATCCCATGCCGGCGATTGCCGAAGTCGGCGACAGCATTTCGCGCATTCCCGGCCCGCCTTTGGGCCCTTCGTAGCGGATAACGACGACGTCGCCCGCCTTGATTTTGCCGTCGTAGATGGCGGCGACGGCGCTCTCCTCGTCGTCAAAGACGCGCGCAGTGCCCGTGTATTTCAGCATCGACTTATCGACGGCGCTCCTTTTGACAACGGCGCCGCGTGGAGCTAAACTGCCGAATAGCACGGCGAGCCCGCCCGTCGCGGAGTGGGGATTTTCTATAGGGCGAATCACTTCGTTATCGTAGTTTTTGGCCGACTTAATCCTACCGCCCGCAGTCCCTTCGACTGTTGCGGCCGAGGTGTCGATAAGACCGCGCTTTGAAAGCTCCGCCATGACGGCGCTTATGCCGCCGGCGCGGTTTAAGTCCTCGACGTGGTGGGGCCCTGCCGGCGAAAGTTTGCAGAGGTTGGGCGTTCTTTGGCTTATCTCGTTGACTAAATTCAAATCAAAGGGGATGTCGGCTTCGCCGCAGATTGCGGCAAGGTGCAGCACGGTGTTGGTCGAGCAGCCCAGCGCCATATCGACGGCGAGCGCGTTTTTAATCGACCTCTCGTTTATGATGTCCTTCGCCTTAATATCGGAAGCGACTAAGTTCATAACGGTCTCGCCCGTTGCTTTGGCAAGCCTGATTCTCTCGGAATAGACGGCGGGGACGGTGCCGTTGCCGGGCAACGCCATGCCTACAGCCTCGGTCAGACAGTTCATAGAGTTGGCGGTAAACATGCCCGAGCAGCTTCCGCAGGTGGGGCAGGCGCACTCCTCGATGTGCTTCAGCTCGCTCTCGCCGATACGTCCGGCCTTGAAGGCTCCGACCGCCTCATAGACGCTGTTATAGTCGAGGCATTTACCGCTTGGCTCACGGTAAGTAAGCATACAGCCGCCCGAAACAAATACCGAGGGCAGATTGAGCCTGACGGCCGCCATCAGCATGCCGGGCACGATTTTATCACAGCTGGGAATAAAAACTATGCCGTCGAAAGCGTGCGCCTTAGCCATGCACTCGATGCTGTCGGCAATAATTTCGCGGGTGCACAGCGAATATTTCATTCCCTCGTGCCCCATCGCTATTCCATCGCAGACACCGATGGTATTGAACTCGAGCGGTGTGCCGCCCGCGGCAAGCACGCCGTCCTTGACGGCGCGGGCTATGGCGTTCAAATGGATATGCCCCGGCACGATTTCGTTGAATGAATTGGCTATGCCGATAACGGGCTTTTTCATTTGGCCGGCAGTCAGCCCCGCCGCGTAAAGTAGCGATCTCATCGGCGCCTTCTCGGCGCCCGTCTTGATGTTGTCCGATTTCATAAAAACCCTTCCCCGCCCTCTTGCGGGTATATTTATTTGGTTTTGAGTTTAGCCGAACATGGGCGCAAACCGCGTCGAACATTCGGAATACTAAAAGTAGGCTTTTAAAGAGATTATTCTTTAAACTCCTGCTTTTTCCACGTCATTTTGGCGCGGAGTTCGGCACCCGTCTTTTCAATCCGGTGCTCGGCCTCTAGGCGTCTCATGGCGTTGAAGTTGGGACGGCCGGCCTGATTTTCCAAAATCCACTCGCGGGCGAAGCTGCCGTCCTGAATCTCTTCAAGCACTTTCTTCATCTCCGCTCTCGCGGCGTCGCCTATAATTCTCTTCCCTATCTTGTAGCCGCCGTATTCCGCGGTGTCGCTTATTGAATAGCGCATAAAGGACAGCCCGCCGTTGACGACTAGGTCGATGATGAGCTTCATCTCGTGGAGGCACTCGAAATATGCGCTCTCGGGCTGGTATCCGGCCGCGACCAGCGTTTCGAAACCGGCCTTCATCAGCTCGGCGACGCCGCCGCAAAGCACGGCTTGTTCACCGAACAAATCGGTCTCGGTCTCCTCCTTGAAAGTGGTTTCAAGCACGCCGCCGCGCGAGCCGCCAATACCTTTGGCGTAGGCGAGCGCGACACTCAAAGCTTTTCCGCTGGCGTTCTGGTAGACGGCGACCAAGCAGGGCACGCCCTTTCCTTCCTCGAACTGGCTTCTGACGGTGTGGCCGGGCCCCTTGGGCGCAATCATGATGACGTCGACGTCCTTGGGCGGCACAATCTGGCCGAAATGGATGTTGAAGCCGTGCGCGAAGGCAAGCGCCATGCCCGGCCTTAAGTTGGGCGCGATATCGGCCTTGTAGAGCGCGGCCTGCTTTTCGTCGTTGACCAGAATCATCACTAAGTCGGCGGCCTTGACGGCGTCGGCGGTGTTCATGACCTTAAGCCCGCGCGCCTCGGCCTTCGCCTTGGACTTGGAGCCCTCATAGAGCCCGACGACGACGGAAACGCCGCTATCTTTAAGGTTGAGCGCGTGCGCGTGTCCTTGACTGCCGTAGCCGATGATAGCCACGGTCTTGCCCTTCAGCGCCGACAAATCGCAGTCGCTGTCGTAATAAATCTTCGCCATTTGTTTTATCTCCTTTTTACCTTTTCAAATTTTTTATCTTTAAATATGCTCCTCGCATATTCATTACTTATTAAAAAACTTAAATTCCTTTGTTGCTCACCTCGGGCGGCTGCTTCCATAATAATTTTGTTGCTTATCGGAGTCAAGATTTGGGATGGAGTGCAAGGCTCGAAACTTATCCCATTGAATGGCTTGCATTCAATGGGGCCCCCAAAAAGCACGAACGAGCTTTATCGGGGCCCATCAGATATCTAATCTGATGGGAAGAAATTCACGCCGCAGACAGTAAGGCCGCAATTCGCCCAAAGATTAATTTCGCCACTATTCGTCTTTGGGAGTGAGAACGCTGCTGCCTCGGGATATAGCGGTAATGCCCGTCCTGCAAAGCTCCGCTATGCCGAAGGGGCGCAGATATTCGAGGAAAGCGTTGCACTTGTTCCTCTCGCCCGTTATCTCGACAGTGAGCGAGGTGGGCGTGAGGTCGACGACTTTGGCGCGGAAAATGGAAATCGCCTCAAGTATCTCGCTTCTTTCGCCTTGCGCGACATTTACCTTAATGAGCAGAAGCTCGCGCGTCACGGTGACGCCGTGAGGCATGGACTCAACTATGAGGACGTCGTGCAGTTTTTGAAGCTGGAGCTGAATTTGCTCCTTGACGTATTCGTCGCCCGTCGCCGTAATCGTTATGCGGGAAACCGACTTATCAAGTGTCTCGCCTACCGACAAGCTGTCGATGTTGAAGCCGCGCCGAGCAAAAAGCCCCGATACCCGAGTCAGCACGCCCGCTTCGTTCTTGACCAGCATAGACATTATAAATGTTTCCATAATCTCCTCGCTATTTTTTAGCTGTTCATCTTAATTTTATCTGCTTTCGTCCGTTTTTCGTTATAAAATTCAGTTAGGATTTATTATTTCTTTATCGGTTTTTATCGCATAAACGACGCTTTAGCTATCCGTTTTCGCGATATAAACTCGCTGTTTGGAATTATGCCTTTAATATTATGTCGTGAATGGTGCCGCCCGGCGGAATCATGGGAAGCACTTTCTCGTCACTGTCAATGACGGCCTCTATGAGGTGCGGCCCTTTGGCCGAAAGCCCCTCCGTGACGGCGGAAACAAGCTCGCTGATATCGGAAATTCTTCTCGCCGTAAGCCCGAACGCCTCGGCGAGTTTGACGTAGTCGGTCTTTCTTCCTAGCGAGGTGTTGGAATAGCGCTTGTCAAAAAACAGCGTCTGCCACTGGCGGACCATGCCGAGCACGTTGTTGTTTATGACGATGACTAAAATGGGAAGGTCGTTGCTGACGGCGGTGGCAAGCTCGTTCATATTCATGTGGAAACTGCCGTCCGAGGTAAATAAAATGGTCTTTTTGCCCGTGCCCACCGCGGCGCCGATAGCCGCGCCCAGCCCGAAGCCCATGGCGCCGAGGCCGCCCGAGGTTATGAAGGTGCGCGGTTTTTTGAATTTATAATACTGCGCCGTCCACATCTGGTGCTGGCCGACGTCGGTGGCGACGACGGCGTCTCCGGCGTATTTGGAGACGGTTTCAATGAGGTTTTGGGGATTTAAGCGCGACCTGTCCATCTCAAGACGGCAGTCGGGCGAGTTTTTGATTTCCTCAATGCGCGCCGCCCACTCCTTGCGCGAAGTCGGTTTGAGCGCCGCCGAAAGCTTTTTGAGCATGACTTTGACGTCTCCCACCAAAGCGACATAGGCGGGAATGTTTTTGCCGATTTCGGCGGGGTCGATGTCGATGTGCAACACTTTTTTGTTGTTGATAAACTCTTTTTTGTTGCCCGTCGCCCTGTCGGAAAACCGCGTGCCGATTGCAATAATGAGGTCGGACTCCGACATAAGCTTGGACGCCGCGTATTTGCCGTGCATGCCCGTCATTCCCAAAAACTTGGGTGAGTCGGCGTCCACCGCCGAAAGCCCCATCATCGAGGTGCCGATGGGCGCGTCGATCAGGTTTGCGAACTCCATGAGCTCGGCTTCGGCCCCCGAAATGACGATGCCGCCGCCCGCATAAATGAAGGGGCGCCTGCTGGCCTTTATGATTTCCAGCGCCGACAAAAACGCCTTTTCTCCGTTTTTAAATTCCTTGGAGGCCACTTTAATGACTTCGGGCTCATATTCGCACTCGGCAATCTGAATATCCTTGGGAATATCGATAAGCACAGGACCGGGCCGCCCAGAGTTGGCAATTAAAAAGGCTTCCCTAATCGTTGCGGCAAGCCTTTTAACGTCTTTGACCATGAAGTTGTGCTTGGTGATAGGCATGGTGATACCGCAGCTGTCCACTTCTTGGAAGCTGTCGCGTCCGATCAAATTTTGAGGCACGTTGCCGGTGAAAGCGACGAGCGGCGTGGAGTCGAGATAGGCGGCAGCGATGCCTGTGACGAGATTGGTGGCACCCGGCCCCGAGGTCGCTATGACGACGCCCGTCTTGCCGGTGGCGCGGGCATAGCCGTCGGCGGCATGAGCCGCGCCCTGCTCGTGGCAGCTCGCCACGTGCCTGATTTTATCGGAATATAAATAGAGTTGGTCGTAAATATGAAGGACGGTGCCGCCCGGATATCCGAAGACGGTGTCCACTCCCTGCTCGAGCAGGGCTTCCATAATAATTTTAGCGCCGCTACATTTCATGTTTCATTCCTTCGAGGCTGCCGCAGGTCCGAATATTAAAAAACCTGCGGCGGTTTTGCCTCAGGTTTTTTGCTTGCTTTTTATGACAATCTTTTTACCCTATTTGGCAAAACCATGAACAACGCTATCGCAAAGTAGAACGATAACGCCGAGCATAATTATTACTACGAGGGTCGCCAAAGCGGGCATTTTTTCAATCTCCAGCCTGTTTAGGTGGTTTATTTTCTTAAATCTAGCACAATTAAAAACCGTTGTCAACAATTTTTATATAACACGTGCGGAAATTCGATATTTATTTATATTATATGAGAAATTATTAAAAATGACCTCTAAATAAAAATTATCGGGGCACGCTCGGCGCCTTGAACTCACCCTGCCGCAAACCGTTTTAACTATTATAATAGGTTAAATTCTTGCTAAGATATTATACTGCCGAAATATTAAAATACTAGTAAGCCTTGGCTTTCAGCGCCGCCTTATCAATGACTGCAATTTTCCCGCGTGAGAGCGCGACGACGTTTTCTTCCTGAAACCGTTTCAAAATCCTCGTCACAACCTCGCGCGCCGTGCCTATGCGGTTCGCTATCGCCTCATGGGTATAGTAAATTTCGTCGCTTTTGCTTTGGGAAATCTCGTCCAAAAGAAAGCCGGCGAGCCGTTTATCGGTCTTTAAGAAAAGAAGCTGCTGCATTGCCCACATGACGTCGGAAAAGCGGTCGGCAAGGTGCTTTAGGACGAAGTTTTCAACCTCGATATTCTTGGACATCACGGCGTTGAATGCGGAAGGGGAAATCATGAGGGCTTCGGAAATTTCGACGGCGTCGATGTGAACGTCGAAGCTAATCTGCTTTATGGCGCAGGAATCCGACATGACGCAAAGCTCCCCCGCGCCGATTTTATAGAGCACGACCGCCCTTCCGTCCTCCGACAAAATATAAACCGAAAAGCTGCCCGAAAGCGCCAGCATTACGCCGACGCAATCTCCCCCGCCGTAAATGTTTTCGCCCTTCTCCGTTCTTATAATGCGGCTTGCGGCGGCGAGGCCTCCTTTTTCGGCCTCGGTGAGCCTGTTCCAGAACGGAAGCAACCGCGACAAAATGCTTTTGATGTCGGCCATAATCCGCCTCCCCCGATTAATCATTTTTATTAAAGTATAAAGCCGATATATAAAAAGGTCAATCCCGAATTATGCGCTTGATTTTAATATGACTAATGGAATTATAAAAAACCAAAATGAAAAATCCTTTTTAAAAACCTAAAATTCAAAACGCCCCGAGCTCGGGGCGTTTTTTATCTTTAGTATAAATTTATTTAGTTTAAATCGAAAATTCTTTTGATGTCGTTCTTGGAGCGAACGCCCACCGATTTTCCCGCCACCTTGCCGTCCTTAACCAAGACGAGGGTGGGAATGCTCATGACGCCGAATTTTTCGGAAAGCGCCGGCTCCTCGTCGACGTTGACTTTGGCCACTTTGACCTTGCCCGAAAGCTCGCCCGCAAGCTCGTCGACGACGGGCGAAAGCATACGGCAGGGACCGCACCACGAAGCCCAAAAGTCGATGAGAACGGGAGTGGTGCTCTCCTCCACCTCGCTACGATAGTTACCCTGATTTATTTTAACCGCTGACATATTTATTACCTCCTTTTTTGTATATTAATTCTACCTTTTTTCCGCGCCGCTTTCAGTGACAAAATCACACTCCCCGTCAAGGCGATGCAACGGGGGCTCCGAATTTATTTGGATTGCATTATCGCGACAGTGAAATGGGGCTCGGTTAATGCCGCTCGAGGGGGTAGGTTGTCGGCGCCGTAATAATGTGCCCCTCGACGTCGAAGCGCGAGCCGTGGCAGGGGCAGTCCCA
>Ga0116147_1001035_pt1 | contig 31334 bp, 27 predicted proteins | sample AD_JPNHG3_MetaG_FD_89749 | JGI IMG/M metagenome (GOLD analysis project Ga0116147, IMG submission 89749) | Active sludge microbial communities of municipal wastewater-treating anaerobic digesters from Japan - AD_JPNHG3_MetaG | ecosystem: Engineered > Bioreactor > Anaerobic > Digestate | place...
TATAGAGGTCTTTTTGAAGATCCTGCTGTTAGGGACTACATTTCCGCTGCTAGACGAGCTGGTGAACGTGATGGTTGGATCAGAGGCGGAATTCTTGGAGGAATTAGTGGAGGAGCAATAGGATCAGTACTTGGTGGTGGTATTGCTGCTGCTAATGATTTTGGACCAACTGGAGCTGTAACTTCTTTCATTATACTTGGACTTCTTGGTGCTGCTGCTGGTGGTGCTATATCGGGTTGGACATGGTCTAATGCTTTAAGTTGGCTCCGGAAGTGGAGAGCAGAGGATGATGTTGTTGCATTAGGTAGAGTTGGTGGAAAGATTGGTCAGACAACTCCAATTATTAAAGCTGATTTATAAAGGGGTTTATATGATATCTATAAGTTATTTATTTGAAGAAGACATTATTGATCAATTAAAAAGAGAAGTTTCTCCCGAAGAGAAACTTCTCAAATCTAATAGTCGAAAAAATTTAGCAATTGCCGGACTTTTAGGTGGCATAAGTGGTATGGGTTTAAGTCAATTAATTCATCAGATAAAAGACAAATGATACTTCTAATGAATTTAGATATTATAATTGCAATTCCTTATTGTACATATATAATTGATAATAGTTATTTATGACAAATAATGACATTATTCCACAAAATATTATTCCTATGTATACATCCTCATTAATCATAATGAATATTGATAGAGCAATTGTTACAGCTAATTTAACAGGTGTGAATAGTTTAATTTTTAATAACATTCTGGGAATTAAGTTTACTTCATAACCACCAAGTGATATTATTTTCTTTGTAGTTATAATATCTAGAATATTCAAGATAATAAAAATAGTTGCAAAAAATAGATTCATTTGAGCTCCTTAAACAATTTATTGTAAATTTATAATTTCTATGTAAAAGTTGCACAGATAATAAAAGGAGAAAAATGTGGCTGGAGAAGAATCTTTAATAAATCGAGAATTTATCGGTACAATTTTACCAGATAAAGATAGTACAAATAGAGGAATGTACAAGGTAAATATTCCAGAACTTCAACCACATATGGAAAGCACTTCTGGAATATTATGTAAAAATCATGTTTGTCGCCATCGAATATCGCCGTCTCAAAATGGAGTTGCTGGATCTTATTATCCACTTCAACCTGGGATGGCTGTCATTGTGAAGTTTTTTGCAAATCACATTGAATCTGGCTATATTGATAGAGTCATTTCTGATGCATATTCGAATACTTTGCCGCTTGAAATAATAGAAAGAGATGATTATTATCAAATTATAAGAACACCAAAACACAATCACTTAATAGCAATATACGATGGTGATTCGGCTTCAAAAAATGTTCCTAAAAATTCAATTCATGTTTACTTTAATAATTCTGCTACAGTTGTAGTAATTGATGAAACTGGGATTAATATTAAAACAGCGGCTAATGTGAATATTACTGTTGCTGGAAATTCTAAGATTACAACAACTGGAACAACTGATTTAAAATCTACTGGTAACGTAAATATTGAATCTGCTGGTAATATTAATCTTAAAGCTGGTGGAAATGTAAATATCGAAGCTGGTGGAGATATGAATCTTAAAGCTGGTGGGGTTATGAATCAACAAGCACCAACAATCAATCAGAATGGAACTGCTGCTGCCGCTGGTCCTGCTGCTGCGGCCGATGCCCCAATAACAATAACAATAGCGGATTATGAATATTTTACCAGAAATACAGGAAAATAGGTTATGTTAATTAATTATGATCAAACTTCGAAACTCATAACAGAAGGTGTTGATAATATAGACACTCTTATTGTTAACAATCTTGGCAGAGTAGATGCGGCCAAAGATCACCCTTCCATCTCTAATAAATTCAAACCAAGGCCGTTGGGCATAATTATATCCGATTCATATAATAATCCTTTTTTTCCTATCCGCCCCATGCCCAGGGTGGACTCTGCCAAGATTGATTTAATTTTAATATATAAAAGGTTTAGAGAATTATATTCTCAATTTGATATTACTCTTTTACCATGGCATTTTGTAATAGAGTTTATTAAAGATAGATATTATGTCTTTAATACTAGACCAGTTGATATGTTTTTTCCAATGGTAAATAAAGATGTTTTAAATCGGCAAGATCTGTGGGATAATACTACTAAAGCTTTTATGGAGCGTAAACTTTTTGATATTCAGGATGCTCTTCATGTTTTGATTGTTGGAGATTCTAATATTGATGTTTATACTAAAAAGTTTTATGAACTACTCGGTCGAGTGTGTATTGTTCCATTTATTAGATATTTTAAAATAGTACCTAATGATCATGAGACAATTGTTCCATTGAATATGGGTAGAAAATTTAATTTGAGTTTAACTACTAAATTTGTTAGGAGATAGGGGGTTATGATTTCAATTGTACAATATGTATCAGAAGGATTTCTAGAAAATCTCGATAAAAAATTTCAACAAACAGCTCTCGCCAAAACAGTGGACAAAGCAAATGATAAAATTGATAATTTTCTTGACAAGTCATCTGTTGGTCGTGGTTATATGAAGCTAGAAAACGCTACTGGTGAGGTTGTAAGACAAGGAGCTAATGCAATTTTAAATGCAAAAGATAGACTTCTTCGACGAAATTTCAAGATAAGAAAATAATTGGAGTGAATTTGTTATGATAGCACTTCATGAAATGATATTTTATGCGATATGTAATTGGGGTGAAAAGACACCACGGTCAATTTTTAATGTTCCCGAAGATAAGAAATGGCCAATTATGAAAGATAGTAATATTCTCATTCGAGATGAAGGTATTAATACATATAATTCTGAGAATATTAAAAAGTCATTATAATAAAATATGGAGGAATATTTATGAATAAACAGCTATTTGGTGCAGTTGTTGCTGTTGGTCTACTTTCAGAAGGTGAAAAACTTGATAAATTTGCTGGTTGGCTTGGAACTAAAGCTGGACAAGGTTGGAACATAACTAAGAAAGCTGTTACTCCTTATATTGCCACTGGACTTGAAAGTACCGGAAAACAAATAGCTGATGTTGGACGAAAGGCAGCGATTGGAACTGTTAAACTTGGAGCAAAACTAGGGCAGGCAATACAAAATAGATCTTTAGATTTGGGTCGTAAAACATTCTACAAGGGACAAGCATTAAGAAATAAATATTCATCTTAAATTTATTTTACCCGCAACTTCTAATTTTATATAGAAATATTATTACTGAAGATTTATTTTATTTCTTATCTTAGTAGTGGTGGGAGGGAAACATATTGTATCTGGAAACCGAAGAAGTAATAGAAGAACAAATGACTTCCGATTTGGATATTTCGTATAAGCTTCTATATCTACATGGATTTGATGTATTTAATAAAGCATCTAAGAGCGAAAGCATTGTAATAGATTCCCAGATGATAGATCGTTATTGGGAAGATTTGAAAAATCATTATTTTTTACAGCTCAATGCTCGTTCACCAACTGTTAAAGGATTATTTCTTTTATACCAAACTGCAAATGCTCTTTCCGCATACAATACGAATATACTAAAAATGTCCAACATTCAATTCAGATCTAGAATATTATTTCCATACTTGATATATATTTTACAACAATATTTGCCAGATGCACGGAAGTTTCTACAAACAATTATTAAAAATGTTTATGATCGTATTCATAGAAATTCAGAAAAATTGGTAAATGTTTATGTTAATTCATTTTATTTAGATCAAGATGTTATTAAACATAACATTCTTTTAGAGTTTCTCGGAAATGGGTTGAAAAAATTTAATCCATTATTAGTTGGTAAAATAGATTCATTTTATAAAAGTATGTTTGCCAGTATCTTTCATTTCTATTTTATGAAAAAACAGGATACTAGCAAATTATATACTAATTTTTGGAATATTGAGAATATACTAAGTTCATCTAATTCTTCGACCAGATTAAATCTTTATAGAGATGTATTGTATAATCTGCAAGTTGATAAATACTATAAAACCTCACCAATATACATTCAATTAGGAATGAATTATCGAATATTTAAAAATGTGATAGTTAATAATGAATTACAAGATGTATATATGGCAGTGAGAAATAATGGTAATTCGATATTTAAAATAACAAATCCAGAATACAAACTTATCAAAGTTTACAGTGATGATTTAATTAATGAAAAAACAATAGAAAAGATTAGAAAGCTCCCAACAATATTTAAGTTGTTAAAATGTGTTCATATTGCTAATCCAAAAGCCAAACCATATAATGATATGTTGATTAAACCAGAATTGGTCAAATCTGTTATTCTTGATGAATTATCTTATCCATTCAAGAATGTGTTTTCTGATGGATATCTTCAACCAATTTTAACAAGAATATCCGAAAATTTTGTCGGATTGGTATTAAGCGGCGAATATATCAATTTAATGACTTTAACTAATGTCAGAATTGATCAGATTAGTTTTGTTGAACAACTGAAAAAATTCGTCAAAATATGTTTGAGTGAAATTCAGGTATGAATAAAGGTAGTGATAATGGAGGCAAAAAATACAGGCGTAATAACAAATATTGAGATTCAAAATGAATTAGAGAATCGTCGAAAAGATTTAGAAGCACAGATTGATCATTTGGACAGATTTATTATAGATCTTACTTCACACAAACTATCTTTAGAAAATGCGAATCGACAGATAGAAATGTTAGCTAACGTCGAGACGGATGCCTCAAAGAGAGGAAAATTTTATACAGCTTTAAGAATGAATATTGAACTTCTAACGAAGATATTCGATTCTATTTCAAAAATAGAAAATATCAAACATAGTTATCATAAAGAGATTGATGATGTTATAGTTGGAAAAATTAAACTTATTGCTATTGATATCCGTAAAATTGAGGAAGCTCTGCGTAGTGGCGAAGGAGATCTTGTAGGATTTTTTGAGAAACTTGGAAACGCAATGTCCAATCTTAGTAAAGGTGGGAATGCTAGTATTAAGACTAATGTTGATAATGATCCAACGTATAAGTTGTAGGAGGATAATTTTATGATTTCCGTTGTAAGGGCTGGTTTTTGTCCTGAATTGTCACCTGGAAGTCGAATTATTGATGCACTCAATAATGAATTTTCTGAAGCACCAGCAATTAGTAATGTCAGAAAATTGATAGTTATCAAAAGAATAGATCCAGAGGAATTTGAAGATCAAGAGGTGAATGCTATGAGTGTAAAAGATGATGATTTTGAATTTTCTCAAGAGGATTTGGATGCTCTTGAGGATGAAATTCCACCGGAGGTTGACGAGATGTCTATGGAGGATCTTGGTTTAACTGATGATGATTTAGATGATATTGATCTAGATGACGATGGTTTTGATGATGAACTGACAGATGAAGATCTTGAGGCTCTTGAGAAGGAAATTCCACCTGAAGTGGATCAGTTGGAAGATGGGGATCTAGATGATGAAGGAGAAGGTGAAGAATCACCCAAAAGAAATAAAGAAGATTCTGATGAACTTGATGATTATATTTAATTAAAGGTGATAGAAAAATGCCAATAGATGATAAGGATAAAATTGATCTAAATCATATTATATCAGAATTTATTCAATATGTTAATGAAGATAGTTCAAATTTAAGTACAGATCCAAATGTTGTTAGAGTTAGAGTTATTAAACCAAACGAATATGAATGTCCAAGTTGTTCGAGATCTGCTAGAGCTAAATCTGATAATTAATTGATATAAAAATAATAAAAACAGAAAAGTTGTGGAGGCGAATGTGGCTAGAGCCAAAAAAGAAGAAACTTGTGTACATCTTGATTCATCACAATTTGATGCGGCTCCTATTGATTTTGCAGAAAAATTAGGTGTTGCATTTGAACATGTTATAACTACAACATATGGTTTTGCAAGAGCTCCAAAACCATATATTACACCCTTTGGAATTCAGCATTTAGATGCCCTGTTGGGAGGCGGAATAATATCTTCAGCACCAGTTGTACTGTCTTCAACACCAGAGACTGGTAAGTCAACATTTGCATTTCAGTTTGCTAAAATGTTCCAAACTATATATCCAAATTCAATTATTGTTTATTTGGATATTGAAGGAGCAGCTAATGCTTCTAGTTCGATTAAAACTGAAGGAGCAGCTATTAATTCATCGAGAGTTCATATTTTTGCAATTGATGAGAAAAGATTTCGTTACGAGCCGATTATTATTGACATTTACGGTTTTTTTGATATGATTGAATCGCTAGTTAATATCAAAAAAACATTCGAAGAAAAATTACAGAAAGAGTTTAAAATAATGATTGTCTGGGATAGTATTGCTTCTACTCCATGTTCGAAAATTTCCGAAGCTTCTGGACCAGATCGCATCATTGGTTTGAAAGCTCGACAATTATCTTTCTGTATTGAGAAGTATGCTCCTTTATTAGCTTATAATCGTATTACTTTTATAACAATTGATCAGGTTCGCGCAAATCTTCAACTAGAAGGTCAGTATGTTGCAAAAGAAAAATCTGTTGGAACCTGGAATGATTATAAAGCAGCGTCTTCTATTGTTGCTTTTAATCATAAAGTTGGACAATGGTTATTTCTTTCTAGAAAGACAGCAATTAATCCAAGTGATGGTATGGGTGTCACTGGTTGGTATATGAATGTCTTCACAGAAAAGAATAAGATTGCTCCATCTCAGGAATCTGTTACGTGCGTATTTGATAAGAGAACTGGATTGCATAAGTTTTGGAGCGAATATACTTTTATGTCGGAGATGACAAGGTCTGAAATTAAATATTTCAAGGAAGAAAAAAATCTTTGTTATCCACTGGCAATACGTAAGTCTGGTCCACAGGTTTATCTTGAATTTCTTGATCCGACTACAGGAAATTCACAATATACATCTGAGAAGTTTTATCGGAAAAATGCATATGAAAAGTATCTCTCCGATGAAAATTTTAGAAATGCATTTGACTATGTTATGTCCATTTCTGTTGAGCAACGAATTACAAATGGACTGTTTCAACTGAAAAATACTGGAGTATTAGAAGTTGCTACTACTTCAGATGAAGTTTTAGATGATATTACTCCTCCTGATACAGATCCTCTAAGTGAAGAAGTTGAAGAATCAAAGCGATATGTGATTAATAATGAAGTAACATATGAATCCGCATTCGATTAAGTTGGAGAATTATTACTATGAATGTAAACTTTCTAAAAGACATTAGTGAAGCATATGTTATTGATTCTGGATTGAAGATAGATCCGAATCAAATTTTTGAAGATCTTTACGATATTGCTAAATTTCTTCAATCATATGATGATACACTTTATAATGAATTATATGAAGCAACAACACTTCAACAACAGAGAATTCTCAAAAATTATCTTAATATTACATATGAGCAAATGCTAATTAATGAAGAATTTTCCGTTGTTATCTCTTCGACGCCTATTCTTCTTGGTATTGTTGGTTTGATTTTTGGTAAGTCAATTGCGAAAGGAGTTACTAAAACCATTTCAGTGGTTGGTGAATCTCTTGAAACTCTAGGAAGATGGCTTGCAAGACATGGTAAATATTTTCAAATTCGATATTCTATTGTTCAAGAGAATACCAGAAAATGTTACGCTAAATGTGGTGTACAAAAACCATCTGATATACATGTATTGTCATATTTTACAATTAAAAACACTTCTATATTTGGTGGACAGAAGAGTATTGAACAAGGGAAGTGTTTGAGAGAATGTTATATTAGCGAGTTGATTGACGTCATTGCGCTTCATATGGAGAACTATTTTGCATGCCTTAGAAAGACAAATAGTTTTGATGTTGTGCAAAAAACGGATTCTGATGATATTATGAAAATGATATCTAGTACAAATGTAGCTTCTGCTTGTGAAAGTTATTATACTGCTGCTCGAGATGCACTTGATAATTTTTATAGAGTTCTCGAACTGGTTTATGACGAACATTCTGAAGCTGATAAGCGACTAGAAAAGATCAATGCCCTTAGAACAAAGATTTATGAAGCTAGACAAATAGTTCAGAGAACAAATGAAAATCAAATTCAAAGGTATAGTCAACCACAATTTAGAACACAACAAAATAATTCAAATAATTTCAGGAGGAATTGAAATATGTTGTCTAAAGAAGTTATCAATGAGTCTTACGGAAGAAGTATGATTGCGCGTGGACGAAATGAGAAGATTAATGCTCTTAAGGGTGCGTTTGCTGTTAAAATTGCAAGAGAGAAAAATGATCCTCTTTATACAAAGATGATTCGATTTAAGAAGGCATATAAACTTGTTAAGAAACAACTTATTACTAAGTATGGTATGAAAGGTCTTATGGCTGCCCGCATCGCATCTCAGAGGGCAAAGTAGATAGATTATATTTTGAGGGAGATAGCAATATCTCCCTCAAAATATTTTGTTCATAAAACATATAGAAATTATAATTTTAAAAAGAAATCTGGAGGCGTAAGTGAGTGAATTTAACGACTTAATTAAATTATTAAATAGCTCAGAAATAAATTCTGCAAAAGTTATTAATAGTGAACAATTAAATCCAAATTTTTTTCCACAAAAACCCGAAGAAACTGTTTCTTACGAGATCGCGCCGAATCTTCCCACGAATTACGAACCATTCAATATTGATTCATTTATAAAAGAACTTTATGATAAATCATTTATTAAAAATCAATTATATCGAGAAACTGTTCAAAATATAAACGCCTATGATGTTTCATCTGGTTGTATTAGAGAAATTGTTTATAAATTAAATAACACACCTGTTGAATCATTTGCTGATAAATGGTTACCAATTTTAATGAGATCTATAATCGGAACTTCTATTCATGAATTTATTCAAAATAATACATCTCAATTTACAGAAAGAGAAGTCTCATTAAAAATACCATCAAAAAGGTTTTCTGGAAGATTAGATAATCTAATTGGACAAAACATTTTGGTTGAAATTAAATCATGTTCTTATTCAGATTACAAAAAAATTATTACGACTAAAAAGCCAAGAGTTAATGATTTTTATCAGACTATGGTTTATAAATATATTATAGAGAATCATTTAGAAGAAGCTAGAGATTTATCTATTCCAATTCGGGAAGGAACATTTAAACCACGATTTGATTCATATGATATTCAAACAGTACAATTTATTTATGTTGCACATGATGTAACAGCAACAGATGTTGATTCTTTTGCTGAAATTTTAGAAAGAATTAAGGATCTGAAAAGAGTACTCAATTCTAAATCAAATTCATTTTTCTTTATAACAACAATGGTTATAGACGTTACCAATGGTGTTGCTACCCCATATATTAATTATATAAAAAATAAACTTGACGTGATAAATTATTATTTAGATACCAAGACACTACCTGGTGCAGACGATCCATATATTGAGAAGAGTAAATGTTTTTTCTGTTTATATCGAAACCTGTGTGAATTGTAAAGGATTTTATGATATGGTCAGTACTAAAACTTCTAATAAAAAACCAAAATGGTTAAAACCAGAATACTGCGTCTATAAAAATATAGAATGTGACAAATGTGAACATTTTAAGAATAATTTATGTGAATTGTCTAAGAAGTATATTGAAGAAAAATAGAGGTTCATGGTATGATTGCTATTGCTAATTTATTTGAGCAAGAGGATAATCAAGACAAATTATATAAAGTTCCTATGATTGAAAAAAAGAAAATTCATAAATTGAATACTAGAACAAATAGGATGAAGAATTTTAAGACAGTTAAATATTTGTTTACAGATATTCCACCTGAAAAAAGGACTTTTAAGAATCGCCCACGTTATGCTAATGGAGATCCCAAAGTTAAAATTCAGGATTGGCTTGAGATTGATGCTAAAAAACTGAATCCGGCAGACTCTGTCACTAGTTGGGGTTGGGCTTCTAATGGGAAGTGTTACGGGTGGAGTCACAGAGCCATTTATGGATTTGGAATTGGTGATGTAGTTACATCCGATACTTGTGGCAATGAATCCAAAAAAGAGTACACTATTAAGACTAAAGAACAAGCTGAACAAGCCGCTAAGGATTTTGCTAGAGATGTGAGTTAATTTATTCTGGAGCTATAAAATATGTTATCAATTAATTACTTATTCGAAAATGCTCGCGCCGATGGAAAAACTACTCAAGCGATGGTTGAACATTTTACAAATAGAACAAATTATCATATTAAATTAGTTCAAAATTATCTTGATGAAATAATAGCTCTTAATGATCCTAGATTAGATAATAAAATATTAGAAAAAGAAAAAATAAATCACGACCAATCTAAGTTTAAAGATCCAGAATATATTCCATATCTTCATGTTAATTGGAGCTATAACCTTAAAAATCAAGGCAAGAAATATAATCCACCAGAAGCTATTAAAGATCAGATGCAAGCTGCCACATTTCATCATGTGAAAAACAATCAACATCATCCTGAATTTTGGGATGATAAAGCAACTATTGGATCTATTAATGGTAAAGATCGCGACAAACCATCAGAACAAATGGTTGATGCAACTTCTATGCCATTGACTTATATAGCTGTAATGGTAGCTGATTGGTTAGCTGTGAGTAATGAAAGAAAGACAGATCCATATCAATGGGCTGAAATAAACATTAATAAGAGATGGAAATTCAGTACAGATCAAGTGAAACTTATATATGATTTATTAGATACTATTTGGGGAAAGAAATTTAATGTTTCATATAGATAAACAATAGAGTGTGATAAGGAGGGTTTAAATAAATGCGAAATTAACAGGGAGGAAATAAAATGGCTAAAGCTCCTGCTAAGAAAGCGTCTGAGAAGAAAATGGACACTAAGAAAGCAACTCCTGCCAAGAAGTCTGCTAAGAAGAAATAATTTTATTTTTGCAACGAGTGAACACTTGAAGTTTTAAATCCCTCCTTTTCTTCTTGTTAGTAACTCGTTGCTTATTTTAAACAAAAAAGAAAGCTCGCCCATGAAAGCGCGAGCTTTCATGGGGTTAGACGATTTCTTTTCCCGCAAGGATTTTTCTTGCGATATCCTTGCGCTTAACATAAGCGAGGCCACCGAGGGCCAAGATCAGGATACCACCGTATCCGATGATCCTGCCCTCGAGTTCGGCCGCCGCGGTCGCCGCGACCGCCGCCTCCTCGGCGGCCTTCGCCGCTGCCACCGCTTTCGCAGTTTCGGCCTTTGCCGCCTCGAGTTTCGAGCTGGGCGTATAGCCCAGCTTATTTGCGGCCCAGTCCACAGGACCGGCTGCCGCCATAGTTGTGAACATAATTACTGTAACCAACATAATGAAACCTACTAACTTCTTCATAATTCTTCTCCTTTCATGGTTTGTTTAACTACTAATATAATTTCTATATATAGTTTTTGAATATCAGAAAATGCCTGTTTCATATAGAAATAATAGGGTTTAAAAATGCGTAAAAATATATAAAGTGGAGGCATAACTTGAACGACGAAATATTTGTTATCGGTTGTTGGACTGATACAAAAGAAAAAGAACAAAATTTAATTAGTGTAATTAAAGATATTAAAAGTAGAAATTATCCTATTTGTCTAGTAGCTCATTATCCTATTTCCAAAGAGATTCAAGAATTAGCTGATTATTTTATTTTTGAGAAAGAGAATGTATTAAGCCATAACTGGAGATTAACATTTTGGCGAATAAGAAATGGTATTAGAGAAGAAAAAGCTTCACTTGTAGATTATCATGCAGTTGCATGTTTAATGAATATTAGAAATGCTGTTGATTTATTAAAAGATAAAGAAAAATTTCAGTATATTCATTATCGTGAGGCAGATCTCGAATATGATTTTGATAGTTATATGAAACATTTTAATGATAGTCAGAGTAAAGATCACGTTGCACTGTTTATTCATTACCAAGATGGGGCTTATCGGACAGATCTTTTTTCATGTGATATTGATTGGTATAATTTAGTGATACCAAGAGTTCAGTCATGGGAAGAATATGTTAAAAATAAACTTGGTGATAATTTGATTCTTGAATATTGGTTTAGTGAAATTGTAAATTCAAAAACAAAATCAGAGCATATTACTTTTATTAAAGATTTTAAAGTTGGAAATAAATGGACGCAAGCTCACTATGTGGAGTGGGACGACGATCCTAGACCAAAGTTAGATTTTGCCGACGCCCCAGAAGTATTATTTCAAAGTCAAAATCGTCAAGAAAGTTTCATAAAAGTTCTTACATTACTATACAATAATAAAAAAGAGTTAAATCCGAATATAGTTGAAATTGGAGTAACGAGACAATTGGATAATATAATAGATGGTGATTCTACTTCAATTTGGGCATGGTATATTTCTAAATATGGTGGCTCATATCATGGTTGTGATATTTCAAGAGATAATTTAAAAATTTGTGAACAAGTATTAAAAAGATTTATTGGAAAAGAATCGGACAGATCTGTTAATGTAGCCTTAACATGTAGGGATGGAGTAGAATTTTTAAGAGGATATAATCGGTCAATTGATTTGTTGTATCTTGATACAATTGATTGGGAGAAAGGATCACACGAATCTGGAATATATCATTTAAAACTTATACTCGAGGCTATCAATAAGATTAAAATTGGTGGATATGCTATGTTTGATGATACATTTAATGTAGATACTTATGAGGGTAAAGCTGAAATAGCAATTCCATATCTTTTAGGTAGTAATAATTTTAGTTGCATTCATAAGGGTTATCAGTTTATATTTAGAAGAGATATTTGAGGTTTATAATGGAAAACTTTGAAGAACTTGTATTTGAAGTTTCAGAGTACAGAAGCAATATTCTAAAAGATATTGATCAAAATTTTGCTCGAATAAAAAAGAATAAAAATGATCTTGCCGCTAAAAAAGAATTAACTGAAAATATTAAAAAATTTTCGAGAATTGACCACATAGTATTAACATTTAAAAAAAATTATTTTAATGCGGCAGTTATACCGATATATAATCGATCTCTTTCGTTAGATCTTTTGGATATCTTTAAGGATTTTGAGGCCGGTAAAAATATTAAAACATTAAATATTGTAGAGGAATCAAACAAATATATCAAGAAAATGTACATAATATTTGGTAATGACATTATTGATATGTTTTCAGAGAGAGAATTGACTACAATTCTTTTACACGAACTTGGCCATAGTTTTACTTATACCGCGAATTTACCAAGGATTCTCTTAACATTGTTTCAAAAGAGTGTTGGAATTGCAGGAATGATGTTAAAGACTCCGATTTTAACGCTTTTGAATTTATTAACACTACCAACATACATTATATCATCCTTAATTGTTATGACACTTGTTCGGTCTCTGACATTCATGGAGCACAGAAGTGAGTATAAAGCTGATCAATTTGCCGTTAAATATGGTTATGGTGATGAAATGATTAAAGTACTATATAAGCTTCATAATAAGCAAGTTGAGGCCGAATCAAAACAGGAATGGTATACTAAAATTTGGAATTTTATAGGAGGATTATTCACTCCTTCTAGTCATCCAAAAAGTTCTAAGAGAATTGAAGAAATTAATGAACAAATGCTAACTAGTTATAAAAAGTTGTATCCGAAATTATCAGATGAGTTGAATATAATTTTAAAAGATATTAAAAATTAGTTCTTAATAAAAGTGAGGTGATCAGGTGAATATAACTGGTTATGGACAGTATTCAAAACAAGTTGCTGGTATTCGAGATCCAAATAAAATAATGAATCAGCAACATAAATTAATTTTTATATACCCAATGTTGTTTGCAGACAGAATTAAAGTACCAAATCTTGAAACATTATTAAGAGATTTCATTTCTGTCACATTTTTATCAGATTTGTTTGTTCAAAATACTCTTAATGTCATTGGAATAGCTAATCAGATTCGTCCACTTTGGGATGAGAATAAACAACTTATCGACCCAACAACTGCAATTATTCGGTCACTGGGTAATTCAGAAGTGCAAGGAGCGTATACTTCTACTCCTGTTATGCCAAACTATCCTGTCTCTCCAGAACATGCAACAATACTGCAGCAGAAGATCAATCAAAAAACAGCATATATTCAACAATTACTAAAGACTGATCCAAAATTTTCTAAACTTCGTCCATTTATTGAAATTATAACTCTTGGAAATATGATAGAAGTTCCTGTAATTGTTGGAACAACATCATACCCGACGGATACATTATCATTGATGTATGTACTGATTGCTGCAATTGGACTGAATAGGAAACTTAATAATAAGCAAGATGTTGACGCTATTTTTCAGGAATTGAAGACGATGAATGAAAGTAAGTATTGGAATCTATTAAATAATTTAATTCAGTCTCCTACTGAAAGAGCTGATATTGCAGACTGGTTTCGTGATAAAGCATTTAAAGTCACAAAATCTATAAGTGGTTGGAGAAATGTCCCAACAATTTCTGGTGCGGCTGAGAATTTAGCTACACGACTACAGAAACGTATAATGAATCCTCCGAAATTGAATCAAGCTAATGAACTTTTATCTCCATTATTTATTAATCAAACAAATTTAGCTCAGACAAAATTATACTTTCAGTTTGTTTTAGATCCAGATTTTGCTAAACGACGATTTGGAATAGATGCTTCGGATGAGGATACAAAATTGGTAGACTTATCATCTGCTAAACTTCAAGGGGAGTTAGCAAATATTCAAAGATTTATAAGATCCAATTTTTCTGAAGTGATAGGAACAATTGGTGTTGTACTTTTAAGATCAATTATTAACATAATAACTGTTAGTCCAACAAGTGTAGATTTTTCTAAGCTGAAAAAAGAGCATATTGATGCTGATATGGTAAATAACATTGATGATGATTTGAACGAAGTTCTGAAGGCAATTGATCATGGATTAAAAGGCAGTAGTTCCGAAGAATCAAGAAATAAAATTAAGATTCTGAAGTCTCTTTGTCAGATAGATACATCGAATTATATTTCGGAGTTTTCAAAGTTGATAGCTACTCATAGTATTCATTCTGATGATTTCAATATGGATATCTATAAGAATTTTCTATCAACATTTGATAGCATTGTTAGCAGTTGTTCAACTTTATCAGCTAAAATTGAAAATGAAGTGAAATTTTTAACTTCAGATAATGAAAAATCAATTCTTTTAAATAGACTGAATATAATTCAACAAGATATATCAGAAAGTTTATTAGACTTTTTCCAACCATATCAGCAAGAAGTTGCGAATGCCTCTGGCACTGATTATGTTAGAATTGCAGATATAACTAATGTATCATATACTGATATTGCAAATAAAATGATTCCAAAATTTAGAACCGGATTGGCAGATATTTTTTATTTTTTGTTACTTGCACAATTGCAGACTTCGTTATGCAAATTTGTATTAACTGCTGATGTTGATTTGGAGACAACTTCTAATGAAGTGACATCTTGGCCAAATTATATTCTTGTACTTCCTGTTGAAATTGTTTTGGCTCTACATGCTGCTATGATGGGTGTTAGTTGGAAACACATGTTGCAAGGTGGGGAATATGGTCGACCTGTTCGTAAATCGAATGAAGTAATCCGAGATACGGGAACTGGTACGCAGGTTACTATTCAAAGAAATAAACCATTAACTCATGAACAAATTTCTACAAAATCCATATACAATGTTAATGAACAATATGTCAAAGGAATTATCAAAGTTATATCTCAGAGAATTGGTGTTCCAAATTTGATTGTTGTTGATTCTCGCCGAGGTCACATTTATTATAAACTTATGAATCAAACAGATATAAATCGAACAAATATTTCAACAATCGATACATTTATTCGATCAAAATTAAATCGGCAAATGGTTTCACAATTTTAATTATTCTCAGGAGGAATATAAATGCAACTATTAACAGAATCTTATAATTTTGATATTATGAATGAATCTCGTAAAGCATTACAGAAGATTCAGGAATCAAAATCTCAGAAGAAAAGTCATATGGAACTCATTCAAGAAGGGATTCAGAAGGTAACTGTTGGTTCTGAATATTTTGAGCCATATGATAGTTTATTGTGGGAAGGAAAAGTAAAAATTGATATGCTTTATTTTGATCAATTTTTACAGAAACTTGAGGAAACTGAACAAATTTATAGTGCTCTCGGCGCATATTTCAAAAATATTCGGCAAATATATGAATTTGTCAACCTTAAACCAGAGATATATGGTAAAGGAGTTGACTATGCCATTCTCGAAAAATCAAATGAAGCTCAAAAACAAATTCTCTCAAATGTTATTTATGAATATTTTGATAGAAGTTTTTATTCTTTAACACCGGAACAGCGCAAAGAAAGATATCTTGAAGAGTCGAGAGATCTTGCGAAAACATTAATTTCTGAAGGTGTTGAGCCAGAAGAAGCGATTAAATTTAGTACAAAGGTGTCCATTGTTGAAAATTTATTGCAGAAGATTGCATTCCCATTTTCTGTTTGGTCAAGAATTAAATATCTTACTGAGTCTGATGATTATAGGAAAGTATTTGATCAAGATGCTCTTATTGATCTTGTTAATTCTTTTGAGAAAAGAGTCCATTCTATGTCAAAGGTTGTTGCATCTGTTGTCTAAAAATTTTATAAATTATTTTAGCTTACAAAGGAGAGAATTGTGTCTAAACAGGTATTAACAATTTATGATCAATTAGATAAAAATATACAAGCTGATCCAACACTTCTCACTAAACTGCATAGTGAATTAAGTAGAATGGTATCTTTGTCGTATCAACAAGCGATGAATTCTGATGAAGGGTATTGTTTCAAATTTACACTTCCAACAACATCTGTTATGGGGTTATATACTCTTCTAAAATTGGATCAGCAAGTGGTTGGAAGAGCATTTCAAGCAGATTGGAAATTTCCAAATCATGCAATTATGTATAATGATCCATATTATCAGATATTGTTGCTCATTGTATATTATGGTATTCGAAGGAATGATGATCAATTAATCAATAATGCGTTATTTTTGCTATTACAGAAATTGTGGAATGGTCGGAAATATGCGTATATTAAATATTGTGATAAGCGAGTTATGGCATATGTTGTAAATCATATGGTAAATAAAAAGCACAATGTTGCTAAATTTGATTCACCGTTGGCTCTTTTAAAAGATTATTTTGTGCCAACATTAATGAAAAAATATCGGCCAGAAATAGCAAAAGATGTATATCGATTACGCCAATTATTTATGCAGGGTTGGGTGAGAATTGATCAGATGTTTACATTTAATGCAGTCACTGATGTTAAAACTGGCGAGAAGAAAGCGCAAGGTGGATTACTACCACTTTATATGAAAGCAAAAAGTGAAGGATTGTATCAGTCTACTCCAACAATTATGAAAAGCGATTCTGAAGAAGAGCCAAATTTCGATCAATATTCGACAATTCATAATAGAGATAATATAGTGACGTCTACCGCAGATTATATTACGATGAATTCTAAAGCATCTTATCCACAACATTTTATTGATGAAGTTAATAAATCAACAAAAGTTTCTTCGAAGATAATCGAACAAATGTTAACTGCATTACACAATCATAAGAATTATGATTTAATTCATGATGCTTTAACTGTTATATTATCACGAACTAATGTAGTAGACAAAAATAGCATATGCAACCCGGAGTTTATGAATAGTGTGAAAAGAAATATTATATCATCAAAGAATACAGATGAAATCAGGAAGCTCCAAAAAATATTAGGCATGTTGACTTCTAAAATTTTCTTGGAGACTTTGAAACTCGATTTGAATAATTACGGAAAAGCTCAACAAATGCAGATCTGTAATGTAGTGTTATATGGTTTGATCTATAATTTGCAAAAACATAATTGTCAGAATCTTATTAGTATCACGTAATGTTTTTAATCGGCAAGATCTTAACTTGATCTTGCCGATTAAAAGGAGAAAAATATGAGTATAAATGATATAACTCTTGTATCATATCTTGACACAGTTTTTTCAGATGGTCAACCTCATTCGGATGTTATAAAATATTTTTATCAACAATTATATAGAGATTTTGCACCAGATATTAATGGCTATACTTTGGTGTTTTTTGTTCCTCCACATTTATCTGGTTATGAAGAATTAGTTGGCAAAGAATTATACGATATTGAGAATAAAGATAGTTATATGAAAATAGTTAGTAGAATTATAACATTTGCCGCAATAGATTTTAGTCCGCCGCAGAGTCAAGTAAGAATTGAATCTGTATCAACACGAAGCGGCTCAATTCCAATAGCTGCCGAAGTATCTGAAACTGATACAATGTCAATTACGTTTTTAGACAATAAAGAGTTGGACATTTATATGTTTCATCATATATGGGTTGAATATATTCGTGAAATTCTTGAAGGAACAATTGAGCCGAATCCTTCTTATTATGATTCCAGATTTGGTGAAGCGGACAATTATGGAGCAATTGATTATGCAGCATCTTGTTATATTGTCAAGTATAGGCCAGATATGAAATATGTTACTTTTGTAGCTAAGTGTGTTGGTATATTTCCACAGAGTTTGCCAAATAAAGAATTGATAGGGTCAAGAGCTACTAATGAAGTTGTAACCCTCCCTTTTACATATTCATGTAGTGGATATAGAGAAGCACTTCATATGGAAAAAGATTCATTTGTATGGATTTTTGATGAATTGGATGATGTAGTTAAAGAATTCGCGATACAATCTGAAAGCCCATTATTTGGTGGATTTCTCGGTGGAGTTCATAATAATGTTATTGGACCTGTAGGTGGAATGTTAAATAACTTAACAGGAAATGCCGCTAAACTTGCTGGAATTGTTGGTGATGCTCGAAAATCAGTATCAAAAGTTTCGACCGTAGTTAAAGGTATTTCTAATGGTGATTATTCAACGATATTTAAAATCAATAAATAATTTATGTAGTTCTTATTGGGGATAAAAAATATGGCAGCATCCTTACCATCACTTAATTATACAACTCCAGAGGAGTTTGTTAATTATTACTATGAAAAGCTTAAAACTGATTTGGGTGTATATGACTTGCAGATTAGTAAAGTTGGCTTTATAGGATTTTTTTTAAATCTGCTTGGTTATACACATTTTGATTTAAAACAATACTATGATAGCTTATTTAAAGAAGCATTCGTTGTAACATCCCAAACTGAAGAAAGCCAATACCTTCATGCTTCTATTTATGGGTATATTCCTGCTTTTGCGAACGCTTCTGTTGCAACTGGTACAATTGAATTTGATATGATCAATTGGTTACCGAGAAGACAGCCAGCTGTAGTTCGCAGGGAAGTAATTATTGGGTATGATAATTCAACTGGAACGTATATTCCTATAAGTAGCACTTTCAAAATAGAAGACACTCAGTTTATAATCGATGCTATTTATAAATTTGTTGAAATTGTTGAAAATGGATCTTATTTATATTACGTCGATATTATAACTAATGACGGTTCAAAAATTACACTGCCATCTTCTTCTTCTACAATTTCTGTTCCTTTATACTCAACATCACAATATATTAAAAAAGAAGTTTTTTTTGAACTTAAGCCATATAATTTTGGGTCATACCAAACATATTATTTTGATATTGATTCAGGATTTTATCTTTCTGACCTTGAAGTTTATGTTACTGAAGTTGGATCAACATCTGAAGAAAAGTTCGATGTTAAGTATACTAAATATCTTGAAAAAGGTAATGATACTGTTGTCTTTTTGCGAAAAATAACGTCAACAATTTATGTTATCGAATTTGGATCCGGAATTCGTGGTAAATGGGTTTCCGGGGCAAGTATTAGGTTAATTATTAAGTCGACACGAGGTGCTTCTGGAAATTTAATTGATAAAACAAATTTAAAGATACAAGTTTCTGGAACTGTTTTGGCATTTGATTATGTGTGTTCACCTAGTGGACAATTGACGCCAGTTAGTCCAAGTCCAAATGTGAGTCACCCTCCACTTGTAGATTTCGATTATTCTGAAGGAGGACTCGATCCCCTTAGTGGAGAAGATTTAAGGGATGAAATTATAAATTATATTCAAACAAGAAATAATATGATAAGTCGGCAAGATTTTTACAATATTGTTGGCTCATATGTTAATGATTTTAGATTCTTGTTTAAGAAATTTAACATATATGATAATATATTTCATCTTTGTAGATCTTTCAGAGATAGAAATCAAACAATTTTATATACCACAAATCATTCTGAACAGGTAATGAATCTTATAGCAACTTCACTTCCATCATTTACAATTTCAGCATCAGCATCTGTTGGTACTGGATCTCTAGTTTCTGGAGATTATGGATATTTTGTAGTTGCTGTTGATGAGTGGGGACAAACTGTGCCGTCTAGTGTTGTTTCCGTTTCTATTACTTCTCCAGAAAATTCTGTTATAATAACTTGGGATTCTGTAGACTATGCTACGAAATATCGTGTTTATGGTCGATATGTTACTTATCATGACCAATACTGGGAAGTCGATGCATCTTATCCTCAACCACCAACCTACTCATACACTGATGATGGAACAGATGGAACACCCGATATAGAGCCCATTTCATATGAGTTGACAGATTTGTATTACAGACCAACATTTACTATCAATGGTAGATCATTTATAAGTCCATATATTTATAAGGGAAATACAAGAATGAATTATTATGATGGGTATCTTATGAAAGATCTTTCTAGAGTTGAATTTGCTGAGATAGTTCCTGATATATCAACTCTTGGAACAGGATTCGATACTCCTATAGTATATCTAAATCTCGAATATGATGAATCATCTAGAGTAACTATTGTGAGATTAAGATCATATGAAACCATAAGTAATTTAGTTTTTACAATTTCTGTATTTGGTAATAATTTAAATATAATCAATAGACGTATGGAATGTTTCCCTTTGTCTAACAATTATTTTGAATATACATATACGAATCCCGATACTTTTGGTATATTTGAAGATGAAATACAAATTGAAGTAAAAGGTGGGATTTCTAATTCGGTTATAACGCATGAATGTGAAGACTATGTAATTAATAGTGGATCAAATGATACGTTGGTGATTAAATTTAATGATTCTTCTGAAGGATATACTGATCCATTTACAACAGTTACTTTTACTGCTGGAACTCAGACTGCCGCAACTTTAGCAAGTGAGATCAATGTTGCTGTTGGAGCTATAGTTGCTAGTGTTTATGAGGATGATGATGGAAATAATAGAATTAAAATTACACCACCAACTGGAACAGTATCAAATGTTTTTATAGCTTCTACGGGATCGACATGTTTGACTACACTTGGTTTGACTGGAGATGATACATCTCCAGCGGTTTTAAATGGGACAATGACCACTCTCAAATTCACATGTAGAACTAATAAATTTTACCAATTGGTTGATGTATCTGATCAATTAAGGTTGATGAGATATACAACTGGTTCTGATTCTTATGTGATTAATATACCGGTTATTGATAGTGCAACATTTGCATCAGATCCCGACTATTATCTTGATAAGATTAAAAATTTTATGACATCTGCTAATTTTAGTGAAAATAGAATGATAACTGATAATGTTCAATGTAGATTTTTGAATTCGTATTTGATTGAATCCCCATTTATAGAATCTGTTTTCTTGCAAAGTGGGAATATTTTTTCGAATGTGGATTACAATTGGTTAAATCCGGTTATTGAAACTAGAGATGATCCACCACCTATAACTTTAGATAGTACAACTTATAGAGTTGGTACTTCTCCTGCTAGTGGATCTGATTTTGATGGTCATGCGAATGAAATTGCAACTTATCATTCTGGTCCGCCTGCTTCTTGGGAGTTTTATTCTCCCGAGATAGATGATTTTGTATTAGATAGTAGTACGAATATTTATTGGAGATGGAGTGGATCTGCGTGGGTTTCGATTCCAAGTATACTACTTCCTATGAAAATTGAGGTTGAGATAAAAGCTGATAAAAATTATGTACAAAGAAATAATATCGATATTCCTACTGAAAAGGATAATTTATTATTAGCTCTTGCCGAATACCTCCAAAAGAATTTCACGGGAACAGATGTTGTGTTTTATAATAGTTTAATTATTGAGTTTATTCATACTGGCAGGGATTACGTCAAGTCTGTTCGAGTTTATGTAACTGATTCATCCTCTCCTCCTAATGAGATGAACAATGGAATTGAGGTCAGAAGTGACAATGACATTCTTAAAGGTTTAAAGGATAAATTGGATATAGTTAAATATGTACCACCAATTATATATTGGGATATAGACAACATAGTAATTACAGTTTATATAGAGTAGAAATTGTCTTATCGTCGGCAAGATCTTAATAAGTTTCTTTATTAAGATCTTGCCGATGTTGAAAAATTGGGGGGCAAAGAAATGTTACAACAATATAATCAGGAAATTATAAAAAAACCAACAATTAATCCAATATTGTTGCCACAAGATCAACAAACACTTAATTCCATTCAAGAAACAAATGGTGTAGATATTAATGATCTTAATGTTTCTGAATGGATTAAATGTCGCCAAAATCCACTTTATTTTATTCTTAATTTTGTTTATTTTCAAGAGATTGGTGGCAGACGCAAGTATGATAAAGATTTATTACATGCTAAATTCAGAAGGGTTGTGAGAGCCGCTTTTAGATATCACATGGTTATTCTTCTTGCGAGCCGACAATTAGGCAAATCAACAATAGCGGCTGGAGTACTTGCGTGGGCAGCAACTTTCTTTCCTAATAATAGAATTGTTATTTTCAATTTTAGAAAAGATGCCGCTCAAGAAAATTTAAGAAAAATAAAATATATAATTCGAAATTTACCTCCTTGGATGAGAGTTCCAAATTTATCCAAGAGTAGTATAAAAACATATCTTGAATTGCAAAATGGTTCAAGAATTGACACATTTTATCCATCAACTACTTCGTCTCCAGATACATTAGCTCGTTCACTTAGTGTTCCTATATTATATATTGATGAGGGAGCTTTTATTCCTCATATGCATGAGATATATGGTGCTGCGCAGCCGACACTCTCTACTGCTAGAGAACAGGCTGCCAGAAATGATTATCCATATATGATTCTTATAACATCAACACCAAATGGCATCGAGGGCGATGGAAAATTCTTTTATGAAATGCATGAAAGAGCAGTAGATTCTGATGATTTATTTATTGATAATTCAGATATTGGAATTGAAGATTGGAGGGAGGATGCGGATAAAGTAATTGCCGATCCATCCAAAAATAGTTTTATTAGAATTAGATATCATTGGTCTGAAAATCCAAACAAAACAAAAGAATGGTATGAACAACAAAAGAAAGAACTAAATTTTGATCAAAGAAGGATTAATCAAGAATTAGATCTTTTATTTGTTGGTGGAGCAAATTGTATTTTTGATGATGAAACACTCCAAAAATTTATTTATATTAATAAATCAGCAACAATTGATCTTAAAAATCAAGTTAAATTAGATATTTTTCAAACTGATTTTAATCCAAAAGATTATTATCTAATTGGCGTTGATACGGCAAGTTCTATTAAAGGTGCGTTTAATGCAATTGAAGTTTTTACATACAAGGATTTTGAACAAGTTGCCGAAACCAACGTTAGATTAGGATCTTTAACTAAATATGGTGAAGTTGTAGATAGTTTATTTCAATGGATGTATAAGATAGTTGGATCCAGAATAATTTTATGTATAGAAAACAATTCAATTGGTAAAGCAATTATCGAACATTTGCTTTATCATGTTACTGATTTTAATTACATTCCGTATATCTACAAAGATCTAAAGAAAAATGAAATTCCAGGACAATCAATTGATATGCAAAATCATGAATATGGAATAAATACAAATACAAAAACAAAAGAGCTTATGATTTCTTTGTTATATGATGCATTAAAAGAGATGCCAACAAGAATAAAATCTCAAGATTTAATTGGGCAAATGAGTTCAATTCAACGTACTAATCGTGGAACAATTCGCACATCTGGTTTTTCTGATATGTTTATGGCTGCTGCATTTTGTGCTTACGTTAGGAAAATGACAATGTTGCAAATTTTACCACTTCTAGATTATTCTAATGCACAAATTTCGCAGAACTTTTTTAATAGTATTAAAACCGCCGCCGAGATGATGAATACAAAATTAATTATAGCTAGCAAAAATCAAGCGGATAATTTTGTTGTTGAAACAAGAACTGTACAAGAAGATGAGATATTAACACAACAATATCAATCACAGTTGCAAAAATCCGATACAATTCAAGGGGAAGATTGGAGGATATTTATGCCAGTTATATCCCCATTTGATTAAATTTAAAAGAGGTAAATTTGGATTATGGCAAGACAACTTATGGCGCCAAATCAAATATATTCACCATACCAAAATGCTCCTGTTATGGGTGTTACTGGGAGTCAAGCTGAACAAAATTATAGAACAACTATGAAATTTCTTAGCCCAGTACAACAAAAGCTCATGTGGCCAACAATGATCGGGTCAATGTTTGATCCTTCTATGTTTGGTGGGATGGTTTCTCGAGGAGTAGGAAAATTTGCTCCTGCTGCTACGCCAATATTCGAAGGATTATCGAGGACTGTTGGTGGGGCGAGTATATTAATACCAAGAATGTTATCCGACATTTCTAGATCTGCTAGATTACCTTATGAACGACAATATCGTAGGGAACTCGGAACTATCGGTGGAGTTGGTAGTTTAATGAGTATTTGGTCACTATTGAATGCTCCTGGATCTACAGCTAGGGCTCTTTCGATGTTAGCTGGGCGACCTGATATTGCAAAAAGAATTCCAAGAGTTGAGAATTTTTTAACTGGAACTGGTGGAAATGTTATTACTGGTAAAGGTGGAGCTGCAGTCGAAGGTGGTGGAATTCTAACGGCTGGTTATCGTGGGTTAAAAGGTGCTGCTGATTATGTTACTGGTGGAAAAATATCTACAGCACTTGCTACTGGAGCTAAAACTGGTGGTCTCGCTGGATTGGCATCAACTGGAGTCGGGATGATAGATAAAGGCATTACTGCATTATTGTCATCTTCTACAGGTGTTTCTTTAGGATTAGCTGCAGTGTCTGTTCTTGCAAGTATCAGGAAATCCATGAAAATGGCGAAACTGCAACCGAATAGAGAGCCTCCTGATAAATTTGCTAGGAAATTTTACAGTTCTAAAATGGCTAATGAAGCTCTTAACAAGGTTATGACATTAGCTCAAAGGGGTGTGGATCCACAAACGTTATCATTTATGTTATTTCAAATTCAAATAGCTGAATTACAACGTTTAAACATGCAAGTTGCCGCATTTCGTGGTGAATATCGATCTGAAAATGAATTTCTTCGCGAGGAAAAAGATAAGGGTAAAGATACTTTTGAAGATTCTTATGAAAAAGAAATTTTAGGGCAGGATAATAGAGGATTAATTTCAAGGGGATTAGATAGATTAGAATATGGTGCCCTGCGACTCCAAGAGTTAAATCCGATTTATCAAGTTTCAAAAACAGTTGTTGATTTATTAACTGGTAAAGGATTTAGAACTTCTAAAGACCGTATAGCAGAATTAAGGAAATTTTATGGTTATGATGATGAGAAGCAGTTAACAAAGGAAAAAGCTGAAGAATTTGGTATAGCAATAGATCAAGCTAAAATTCTTCACACATCATCTAGATCTATTGCAAACCTGGCTCCTACATTTGAATCTAAAAAACTTGCATTTTTGTCTGCAATATTCGATGTTAATAGATTCATGTTAGCTGAGCTTATGACAATTAGAATGTCCGGATTCGGAATTGATCAAAATATTTTACATCGCAAAGAACCTGGTGTTTTTAAACAATTTATATCAGAAATGTTTGAAAAATTAAATCCATTAAATTTACCAGGTATTAATGCTCTTTGGAACATTACAAAAGGTGCTGGAAAACTTGTAGGTAAATTAATTGAAGCTCCTAATAAACTTTTTGAAATGGGAAAAAATGCACTCGGTTCTGCTAGAGATTTTATGTTGGGTGGAAGTTATTTAAATCTTAGAGATAAAGATAAGTGGATGAAAGCTGCTGGATTATATACTCCACAGCAAGAAAGAGTAGATAATTATCTTGGTAATATATTTCCAGACCAGGTTGAACGGATAAGATCTGTCCTTTTTGACATTTATTATGTTCAAGAAGAGATGCTTAATATAATGGGGGGAAAAACTACTAAGCAAGATGAGAGACTTATTTGGAGTCCAATTGAACAAAAATATGTTACTATAAAGAGTGCTAAAGTTCTTGAGGAAAGTCAGAAAATTGCTTTAGAGACCGCTAGAGAAAAAGCTTTTCGAGAAGGTCCTCTTGGAAAATTATTATATATTGTCGATGTATTGGGCACTCCTCTTGGTAAAGGATTTTTTAAAAGATTACAGAAAAAAGGAACAGTTGAAAGATCTTTAGAGAGAATGTTAGGTGCTGAGAAAGTAATAGGTGCTACTGAAATTGGTTTAGCTGGTGAGCCGATGACGTTTGAGACAAGAAGATCTTTAAAACAAATTTTAGCAGAATTATCTAGTATTAAGAGTATTCAAACTAAAGAGTTAGTTTCACTTGAAGAGATAGAGTCTGAGCGTCAATTAGAACGGGTTCCTTCTAGTCTGAAATGGAGATTAGGAGCTGGAATAGCATCTATCGGTTCTTTATTAGGATTGATTCTTGGTGGTCCATTTGGATTAACTGCTGCTGGTGCTTCCATGGGTACATATTTAAGGGCCAGACAAAAAAGAGAAAAAGAGATTAAGGAAGTTAGAGAGGCAGACATCGAGACAAGAAATCAACTTGAAAGAATAATTGAAATTCAAGAAGAGTATTTTGAAAAAGCTTATGCGGAGAGAGTCAAAGAATCTTCTCTTCAACGCGGGTTCACTGGAACTGATATTCGAAGTAAGATAACAACTCTTAATGAAAAAATGGTTGACTATCTTAGAGTAATAGCAATCAATACTGAGATGATGATTGATGTGAAATCTGGGTATCTTCCTAAAATCGCGTCTTATTTAGGTGATAATAAAGGTAGTATTTATGAACTTCTTGAACCTGGTCAACGGGTAGCTGAAGTAACAATTGTTGATAAGAATGCTGAACCGGTATTATTTCCTCCACCTGTTGCTCCAACAAATCTCTTACCACCTCCAACCTCATTTGCCAATGTCATTCCTTTTCCAGTTAAAAAGGAGGTAAAAGTTGCGGCTAAGAGTGGTGGGATTATTCCTAGTGGAGAACCGGTTTTAGTGGGTGAGAAAGGACCTGAAGTATTAATTCCTGATACTCCTGGATTAGTAGTTCCTAATGAACATATTAAAGAAATAAAAGGTTATGATAAAGGGGGAGTATTGAGTCAAGCTCCAGGAGATTATGGAATTTTCTCTAAAATTTATGAAATACTTACAAGTATTTTTAAGGTTAATAAAGAGACACTTGATATTGAAATTTATCAAGAAAAAAAGATTGAAAAAGATGCTAGAGAACAAACATTTTTTGAAAAAATGGCAAGTCTTAAACAGCGGCAAGATGAGAAAAAAGAATCTATTTGGAAGACTGATGTTGTTGATCTTTTAAAAGGGATTCTTAAAAAACCAATTTCTGAAACAAAGGCAAAGATAAAAGAAAAAGCAAATACTATTTGGGATTTGTTATCAGATCTCTTTAAGAATGCTGATTTTTTGAAAAAGATTTTAGCTGGTCTTGGTCTTGCTGGTGTTGGAGCTGCCATTTTGGCGTTAACTGATAAAATTGGTTCATTAGTTGATAAACTTAATAAATTTTTAGAAATGAATGGAATATCGACTGCTGAACAGCTAAAATTAGCTGGAAGAGGTATTCTTGGAGCTGGAATGGTAGTTGGTGGAACAATTCATGGAAAAATTCCTAAGTGGAAATCATATCTTGGGAAAAGTGTTGGTGGTGATTGGACTAAATTTGGTGCTGAGGAAGCAGCTGGCAGTAAAGCAGCAGGTAAAGTAGGTGGTTATACGTCTGAAATGATGGCTAAAGAGTTTGGGATGGAAGCCGGAACTAAAGAAGGAATGCTTACTAAGATTGGAAAATCGGCGCGAGCTGGACTCGCTACTGCTGGGGAGTTTGTTGGTAAAGTTGGTGGTAAAATTAAATCAATAACCGGTGTTGGTCCAACGGTATCTAAGGCCATAACTTTTATTGAACAAGCTACATCCAAGATTCTTGGACCGATTGGAAAAGTCATATCCTTTATGGGGGAAGCTTTTAGTCCATTACTAAAACTTCTTGAACCACTTGCTAAAGTAGTTGGAAGAATAGCTCTTCCACTTCAGATTATTCTCACAGCATTTGATTTTATATCCGATACAATACAAGGTTATAAAGAAGGCGGTTTAGCTGGTGCTGTAAAAGGTTTCTTTTTCGGGAAAATGAAAGATGATATGGAGACTACTCTCGGTCAGATTGGTAAATGGGCTGGAGTTGGTATGATAGCTGGTTTTCCATTCGGCGGATTTGTGGGATCTTTAGCTGGTGGTCTCTTAGGAGCTGCTTTAGGAGCCACAATCTCAGCTGTAAAAGGTGCTTTCGCATCTTATCAAGAGGGTGGTCTCTGGGAAGCCATTAAAACGTTTCTAATGGGGGAGAAAGAGGGTGGCCTTCTTTCTGCTTTTAAGACGATGGGACCATATGCTCTAGCTGGAGCTGTTGTCGGTTTCCCATTTGGTGGTCCTATTGGTTCTCTTATTGGTGGTTCAATTGGTGCTGCTATCGGTGGTCTAATTGGTTGGATTGGCCAAAATGCTATAACAGACTTTCCAAAAGCTATGGCTGAATGGGGACCAAATCAGTTTATTATTGATAATTTGTTTACCGGTGAAGGTCTTAATTATGCTACCAAATTCGCTGAATTTGGATCTATAGTTCCCATTGCTGGACCTCTAGTTGGTGGAATAATTGGGTCAGTTGTTGATCTAAGTATCTATGCATTTGAAGGAATATTATCAATTTTTGGAACAGTAAGTGGTTGGCTAGCAGAAGCTAATAATTCAATTATTAGTAAACAAGCCAAAGGATCATATGCAGAAACATTTGCTCAATATGGTGCTTTTACAGTTCCTATTATTGGTCCTATTCTTGGAGCAATGATTGGTTCTCTTGTTGACTTTGGTTCTTTTGTTATTACTGGTTTATCAAATTTATCTGAAAAACTTATTGGAATTGTTAAACAAAAATATCCCAAAATTGCAGCATTATTATTTGGTGATGGCACAACTGGCGGTCCTCCAATTTCTGCTGCTGAAGCTGAATTGGGTGTTGCAAATGTTGGTTATGAAAAAACAAGTACTGCTACTGGTGGAAAACCACCTACAGGAGTTGTTGCTAGACACATTAAGGAGCAAGAGTCCAGGGTTAAAAATTTGACTTCGGAAGAGGCGAAACAAGCTGGAAAAGTTGCTGCTTCTCAAGGTAGAACATTAACTCAGAATGAAATTAATGTTGCTGCTTATGATGAGGAGGAGAAGAAAGAATATTATAAATATAATGAAGCTTGGAAAGCAGCAAAAACTCCTGAAGAAAAACTTGCTCTTGAACAGAAGTATGCCGAAGAGAAATCAGCTCGTGATGCGGCTAAAGGGTTAAAGCCAGTTACTCCAGCTGGAACTTCTGGGGGAACGCAATATCAACAAGCAGCGTCTACTGCTCCTCCTGGACAAGCTCAAGCTTCTGTTATTCCAAGTGGTGGTACTTCATCTAGAAATGTTACTGTTGATGCTGCTTTACGAGAGGCGTCACAGTCTACTGATGTTCCATTAGATACATTAACTAGAATCGCAAAAGCAGAATCTCGCTTAAATCCACGAGCATACAATTCAGACAGTAAAGCGTCTGGATTATTTCAATTTGTGCCAGATACTTGGAGACGTATGATTGCTGGTCCTGCTGGTAAAAAATATGGATTTGATTCGTCAACAGATATTTTTGATGCAAGAGCAAACGCATTAATGGGAGCTGAGTATATAAAGCAAGAACTTCCGGCAGCTAAAGAAGGACCACAAGGTGGAAGTGTTGCGGATATTTATACGCTGCATTTTTTAGGTAGGCCAAAGGGATTAAAATTTTTCAAGGCAATTAAAGATGATCCTAATCAATCTGTACTTAATGTGATTCCTAGAACCTGGTTTAAAGGTAATGAGAGTGTACTTATGGCCAATGGAATGCCAAAATCTGTATCTGATGTTTATCGAGAATTGGCGGGAAGAGTTGCACAACCAGTTACAGATGAACAACTTGCTAGAGCTGGTGGGGCAATTGGAAAGGTAATTAGTGGTGCTAAAGATGTTGCTAAAGCTGTTTATGAGAAAGCTCCACAGAAAGTGAAAGATATTTTTAGTATTCTTACAGATGCTTTTAAAGAGATTAAAGACGCTCTTACAGAAGCTATTACACATCAATTTACTGATAAAGGACTTCATGAATCGCAGAAAAAAGATCCAGCAATAGTTACTGAGAAAGAGGTTGCTGCTGATGTTAAAGCAGCATCAGATGCTAAAGCACAAGAATACGCCGGATTATCTTCTGAGATGGAGGAATCTGATAAGCCATGCACTGAGATAAATGAGTTTGTGAGAAAACGTGCTCAGTTTATTTTAAATAATAAAGATTTCCAAAATTATTACAATACTCACTTAATAGCGACGAAAGATGGTAAAGGTACAAAACTATCTCCAGAGGATATTAGAACGGCAGCTGAGACAATTGCTCGAGCGGAATTTGTAGCTGGTGTTAATGTTCCAGGATCTATTTATAAATTTAATCCTGAAACAGCACCTTTTAGACAGTTTCTTTATGATTCGACAAAAGGTGAGGGTAAGGAAGTTTTAGCTGATTATGATGAAACAGTTGAAGATATTCGGAAACGTGCTGAAGCTGCCTCTAAAGCTCAGTCTGATGAAGAAGGAAAAAAGTTAGCTGAAGCTGCTAAACAAACTGGTGGTGTTCCTACTAATGGTGGAGTTGTTGCTGCTCTTGGTGGTGCTTCTCCTGTTAAAACAGCAACTGAGGGAGTTATACCATCTGGGAGTCTTGGAGAAATTTCACCTGAGGAAATAGCTAATTTTAAAGCTATGTCAGATGATGAAAAATCTGCTTATTTTGATAAAAATTATCCACCTGGAACTCCAATTCCTTTCCCATTAAGAGCGGAAGCTAAGAGACTTGGTAAATTAACTTATGAAGCTAGTCCAGTTGGTATTTCTAAACCAGTTACTGCTGAACAGATACAAGA
>Ga0116147_1001045_pt1 | contig 31211 bp, 27 predicted proteins | sample AD_JPNHG3_MetaG_FD_89749 | JGI IMG/M metagenome (GOLD analysis project Ga0116147, IMG submission 89749) | Active sludge microbial communities of municipal wastewater-treating anaerobic digesters from Japan - AD_JPNHG3_MetaG | ecosystem: Engineered > Bioreactor > Anaerobic > Digestate | place...
TCAATGGGGTATAATGACTTTTTCTTTTTGTTTATCCCTTCAATTAATTCATCACGGGTAACATGGAATGTAGGGTTGTTAGTTCTGAATATATTTATCTCGGAAAGAATCTCTGCAAAGCGTGCAAACTCGTGCATAAAATATGACTCGGTAAAAATGCATCCTTCATACTGATTATTACCATTTTCAAAATAGAGCATGCTACCATCAAGCATACTGCCATATTCATTTATAAATCCAAGCAGCATCCCTTCCAGCAGCATCACAATATCTTTGCTGTATGTATCTTCATACAGCTCATTTCGTTTATCAACTATCTTACGCTGGTCATCAAAAACCTGAATCATAACCTCTTTGCCTTCAGGGGCGTACGTCAAAAACCTGAAAAGCTCATCATAGGGATTTAACTTTTTATGTAAAACCTCTTTTGCTTTTCTCTTTAACGATTCCGCATCTTTACCTGCTTTTACAAGCTCATCATGATCAAAATTCCATGCAGTATCCGAAACCTTGGGAGCGCTTACATAAAACATGTTGATTATATCAGAAAGTGCAACAGGCTTACCGGTTATAAGAGCTTCAACGCATGCAACACAAAACGATTCAAATGAGGGCAATGACGTTTCCTTTTTTAAAATTGCAATCAATGAACAGTCATTGGTAATTGCCGGATATAAAAAACAGCGTATGGTGGTAACAAAATCATAGATGTACTGTTCAATAGATAAATTCTTTTTATTTATATTTTCCGGTTTTTTTTGCAAATCTTCACTCTCACGCATTTTCTGATCAATAAGCTGGATGATTGCTTCCTTTGTTCCTGTATCAAGAAGCGAAAGCTTAAGCAACGACTCAATATAGGGCGATAGTAACTGTTTATATTCTTCAGGTCCTGTCCACTTCAATTCCATATAGTGTTTATTCAGCAAACACACTGATTCTAAAGCATTGTACAGCACCACACAGTAATTGAATATAACAGGATTGTCGATTGACTGATCATCTACAATATCTGTTAAAATTTTGTACAGACGCTGGCGCAGTGCAGATTGCAGATCAAATAACCGCTGGCTTACTTTTAAAAATTTTTGCGATGGAATAAGCCGCCGTAAAAAGCCTATACCAAACTTGTTGTTTGCATGCACCAGCAGGCGTTTTTTAAATAGTCTGGTATGTTTATATTTATGGTACAAAACATTTGTATTTTTTGAATCATATTGTATTGTTTTTTTAAATTCATCCGCGCCCTTAACTTCAACTTTGCCGGGCGATACCGGCATAACAGGCTTATCAGGATAGTTTTTAACGAGATCAATAATTGCTCTGTACTTTTCTTCTTCTAATACTCGATCATTGGCAAGCAAAGCACGTACAATATCCATTTTGCCTGCAGGAATATCCTTTGATAGTAACAGTGCTTTAGCTTTACGTTTTAACGCTTTTAGATCGTTTTCCATATACTATGTCTATTCAAAAATTTGCTTTTACATTACAAATAATAGATTACGCTGTCAAGATTAATACATTACTGGAGGATGTTGGGTTTTGGCAGGCAAGAAAATCCATGCCAAGAGCCAGTACCATGCACGTTTATTATTTTGGTGCGTAGTATGTTGTCTAACTGCAACATAATAAAGTATTTATTATCATCTTGCCAATGCAACCATGGGTGATTATATACTCAATTAATTTCCAATTATAGACACCAAACCCCGCAATAACCTCATCTGCATCTGGATAGGGGCATTTAGACTACATACCACTTTTTAAAGTATTTTAAAGTTTTATTTTCGTCCAAAATCAATAAAGAATCCTCTGGTTGCAAAATTTAAAAAATCCTCTTCATTAATCTTTTTATCATTGTCAACAATAACCGAAGAATGATACACATACCTAATGTTGTTGAATGTCTTAGTTGAGTAGTAATTGATATGTTTAACATTTTTAAAGGTATCATCCTTATAAATGATAGTCGGATCAACAACCGTTCGTAGTACTAAATCTTTATTATATTGTATGAGCTTTGCATCAATAACTCCACATTTTGATTTGTTTTCAGTGTATATTTTCATAAGGTCTGACAGAAATTCTTCAGTTGTTTTATTATTGTTTTCATGAATTTGTAGTGAAATATTTATTGTTCCACAATTGCCAATAATGGCATATTTGTCATTGATATCAAATTCCCATTGATTGTTATATGGGAATATTATTGCATATTGAAGTATATAATTTGTAACAATAATAAGATCTTTTGTTTCATTTGTCATTATTGTTATGCCGGTTTTCTTATCTATAATAGTTTGATCTTTAAAAATATACTTTTTCTGGTAGCTATACAAACTATTGCCCATAAAATAAATAGAAAAAAACGCCACAATCAGGATTGTAGTAATTTTCTTCATCATTTTGTTCCCCTTTAAAAATATTTTCCCAATAAAGGTTTAATATAATTTCACATGCAATTTTGCCCATTCCCTGTAGTTAAAATATTTTTTGCTACAAGGTGCCAAATTATACCATGCCCTGTTTTTAGTAAAAAACAAACACTCAAACATTAAATAATGCAAGTAATTTTTGATATATGATGAAGTCACTTTTCCAGAATATTACATTGACATATCTGATGACAAATATTATAGTGAATATGCACCCTAAATGTTAGAGATTATTCCACGGAAGAACTTTATAAAAATTATCCATACATTTCCTTCAAACGCCAATGGTCGTTAAAAGAATGAGACATTCCAGATTAAACAGACCAGAGGAAAATCAGAAAATCTTAATAAAAGACGACGTGATTTAATGTTGCACATTCCAATAGGACAAAAACTCTCACTAGATGAAATAGTATCGCTCAACGTTACCATAGCTATAATGTATAATCGGCTGTCAAAAAGAACTTTAATGCGCGATGTTAAAGAATTAATTGATTTAGAATTATTGCTTTTTGATAACAATACGTATTATGCTAATATCGATTTGCTAAAGAAAAATATTTCACACAGAAAAAAGAAGAGGTGATTTTTGCATCTAACATTCAATTGTCTTCATAAAAAATGAGTAAATTATGGGAACCATAGTATACAAACCAATTGGATTAATCCATTCACCCTTTAATGATATACAAGGAATGCCCATTCAAACAACAGGAGTATTGTATGAAAACCGTAAAAAAACAAATTATCGCAATTTTTATTGCAACAGTCTGGATTAGTGTTTCCGAATTTGCACGAAATGAATTTATTGTAAAATCCTATTGGATCCAGCACTACAATAAACTTGGTCTGGTGTTCCCTTCCCAACCAATTAATGGTGCAGTATGGGGTATCTGGTCTTTGTGTTTTGCAATCGCAATATTTTTTATAGCAAAAAAATTCTCATTGATTCAAACAACTTTTCTGTCATGGTTTGCTGGATTTATATTAATGTGGCTTGTAAGCTGGAATCTGAATGTGTTTCCAATAGCAATACTACCTTTTGCCATCCCTTTAAGTTTGCTGGAAGCATTTCTGGCTAGTTTTATTGTAAAAAAATTAACTTGAACCTGATAGACGTTAACAAAAGATAGACAGGGTTAAACATCACATGTAACCTAAAACATTCAATACTATTTACTCATAATCAGAAATTGACTCCTCATCCACATCATCACTTATACTCTGGTTTTATCATTTTACCCAAAAACAATATTACTCCGGTGTTATTGTCCACAATAGCATAGATAAATGGACGATCAGCTTTAAATATCTTCTTTTCAAAAGAGACCATGGATTTTGTATTCATAACAATAGCCGTAACTGCAGCCGCCTCGGTTCCTTCCTCATTTACATCACAGAATGTTTTGTGAATAACCTTGCTAATATATAAATCCTTTCCTCCGGTAATCTTAGAAAAATCGGCTTTCATTTCATTAAATGCATCCTTTATGCCCATCTTTATTAAAGGCTCAACAAGCATATACCCGCATTCAACCTTAAATTTTGGCAAATACACGTCCACCTCTTCCTGTATTAAATTTTGACGCCAGCTTTCAAAGTTTTTATCATTCAACAGAGGCATAATACTTTTGATATCCTTTTTAGGCAAAATAACAAACATAGACAAAGCCTTCCCCTCATAGGGCAGTTCAATCATCTGGATATTGTTATTTTCCATATATTTAATTGTAACATTGCGTTGCATCATCATGGGCGTTTTTATTTTTTTGTTACTATCGATATAAAAATTATCTACTTTTGTTTGATTTTTGTCAAACTGATAGAGCCAATTAGCTTTAAAATACACAGCGTTGGTAAGTATAAGCCTTGTTAACGGTTTTACATCGTCCAATGTTATGGCTTCGCGTATTTTATCATAGGTATTGTTTGCTGCCCACGCATTGATCTTTTTTACAGCCTCTTTTCGCTTATCGTCATGGGTAAAATCTACATTGTAAGCCTCTGAGTGATAGTAATTTTTCAAAATGTCAGTGTACGTCTTTAATAAAGGATAATCCTGTTGAACCCAGAAAGCGTTGGCAATTGCCAGTTTATATTTTGCATTGTCAGGATTAAGTGTTTTATATATCGTTGAAAAAGCATTCCACCTGTCTTTGTCGTCAGGAATAAACGCAAAAACCGAAGCTATCTCTCTGGCGGTATTCCCGCTTGCCCCTTCATACGCCATACCAAATGCCATAGCAATGCTAAATGGCGAGATAAAGATATTTTTATCTTTTTGTTTACCATCTATCTGCTTAAACAGAGCAAACCCCGATGCGTTATTACCTGTTGCTACTATGGTTATGGGCGATAGTTCCTGGCTAAAGCAATAGCCTGTAAAAATAAATAACCATGTAAAAAAGCTTATCAATTTCATTGTATATATCCGCATATACGAGCCCTCCTTCCACAAAAATAGATTTATTGCTCACAGTTATTCCGGGCTTGACCCATAATCCCTTTTGCCACCTCCGTCATTCTGAGAAACACAGTCCCGTTAAATCTATCCTTTCACAAAACAACACGATTCTTCACTTCGTTCAGAATGACATACCACCTTCGCCATTCCGGGGTTGAACCAGAATCTCTATATGTATCCAGAGATCACAAAAAATCCTGAAATGAATAAAACTATTACATGGTCCCTAATCAATCATCTTCATTTGATATCTCCGGCTCAGGTATTGGGTATTCTTGATCTTTTTCTCTGTCATACTCATCATCAAACTGTCCACCTGCTTTTTCTCTTGCTTCCTCATATTTACCCTTATCAGCATCCTCTTTTGCCTTTTGAGACGATTCTGCAGCATCCTTTGCCTGATCCAGAGCACTTTCAGCAATGCAATGTGATACATTGAAACAAACACCGGATAGCAAGATAACCATAATAAAAATCATTATTTTCTTCATTGCTTTTCCTCATTGAAATTAAATAGTGATTAATAAAATACTGCCTATCATCAAAAAAATACACTGTCAAGTTGAAAATCATTATACCACTATATCGTGATATGCTAACTCTTTAAATATCATCATTTCTTACTTTTCCGGACTGTACGTTTGCCTGACCTTAAACGTGATTTTTTCCCTCGTTTGGTTATATTATAAGGGAACCACTCTCTATTTTTTCCACAAAAATTCTCATTCCCCATTGAAACTTTATGATTGTCATTCTGAGAAACACAGTCCCGTTAAATCTATCCTTTCACAAAACAACACGATTCTTCACTTCGTTCAGAATGACATGTTATTCCACTACCATATCGTTGTCATTACTTCGTACTAAATTAGATTTCATACACTGTTAAAAAAGTTATTCCACTACCATATCGCTGTCATTACCCCAACAGCAGTATCCGTTATACAAACAAAAAGAATTTGCTAAAAAGCTTTTCCCTTGTATACCACTACCATATCGCTGTTTTACATCAACACCAGTACAGTCTATACAAACAAATGAGATTTTGCCAAAACTTTTTCCTCTATTGCATCATCGTATCGCTGTCATTCCAACAGCAGCGCCACTATAAAATAAAAGGGGTTTTGACAAAAACCCCTTTTCCCTATTTTACCATATTATCCCCGCTGTCACCCCAACAGCCGCACCACTTTTTAAATAATAGATAATGGGCACGTCAATCTTAACCGCTCCAAAATTTAAACCAATCCCTGTCATAATACGCGCCCGTGCCCACGATGGCTTTTTATCCAGTGTTTTACCGTCAATGGTAACCTTGCCCGGAGTAACGATATACTCATTTTCAGGTAACGGAGTACCACCATAAGCAATGTTTTTAACCGTCGCATCAGACACCGATTGTAACTCCAGATCGGCATTACCACTTACCAGATCAATGCCAACACCCAGATTGATGTTGAAGAGCCATAGAAATTGTAAAGCGGTATTGATCTCAAAGGGAACGCTTAATGTATACATATCAAGCGTAATGTCAAATGAAGGGTCAACAACGACACTGCCAGTAACGTCGGTACCTGTACCAGGGTCCACTGTAAAGGAATCTGTCTTTGAGTCTAAATCAACCCGGTATGAGACATCGGTTGTTTGATATACCAAGCCTGTGCCAATGGTCAGGCCACGCCAGCGCAATAAGCCAGTGCCTGCTTCATCAAACAGGCTATAGGTAATGCCGCCACCAATAATCATGGTATCACAGCTGAAGTCGTCATCATCATATACCCAGGTACTGTCAAACTTACCAAATTTTACATTGATATAAAGCCCCGGAATAATCATCCCTGCGTTTATCCCTACATTAACGGCTGCACTCCCTGCAACACCAGCATATAAATCCCCTTTGTTTTCTATATCATCCTCAATCTTGCCATTGGTATAATAATCAACATTGGTAGTAGGTGCCTGAGCGCCAACCATAACGCCGGTGGTGATGGCAAACAGGCTATAGTTGGGATAGCCCTGCTGTGTGGCGGCATTGGTTGAATACATGTTGGCATTGGCAAAACCAGTAGCCAGTTTATCCTGATCATCATACTTTGCCAATTCGGCATTGGCATCAAGTATGGCTTGATTAAATTCTGTTGATACATCAATTGTGTTCCATGATCCACCTACATATACACGTAATTGTGGTGCAGTACCTGTAATGGTTGCTGCAAACAGTGGCTGTGCAATAACCACACCTGCTATAACCAGCACTACAATAAGCTTTTTCATAAGTCCCCCTTGCAATAAAATATTTGCCATCGTCACTCAGAAGAAGCAAAGCAACACAAGAATATGTCGTTTTAGCAAATAGATTCTTCGCCTTCGGCTCAGGATGACATACCCACCATTGTCATTTTAATAAACACCGTCCCCAAAGAATCTATTCTTTTAATACAACAAAACAAGATTCTTTGCTTTGACTGTCCTCGCCACCGGCATTATCGATTAAGAGTGACTATCGCCCATGGCAAACACCATTCATTACTTCATCTTCCATTATAGTTACTTTAGACATACCTGCTTTGCTTTACAAAGTGCAAAATTTTTTATATCATTATTTGTTAATCATATACCCATACATCCGGTATATCGTCAAATGGTATCACCTCAATGGTATTTTTTACTTTATATTTTTTTTGACCCGGATATACTATCCATGCCTTTTTTAACTGCAAATCCTGTACTGCATTATGCATTGATTTTGTCAGCACCGGTGCATCAGAAAATTTAAACTCACAACCCCATGCATATCCACCATGTTGCCATACCATATCCAGTTCAGCACCACTGTGGACACCATAAAAGAAAATTTCATCATCATTCTTTTTTATTGAGCGCACAACCGCTTCAAGTGCAAATCCTTCCCATGAGGCTCCTAACTTTGGATGGCGCAACAACGCGTCCTTGCTTTCTATCATAAGAAGGCTATGCAGTATACCGGAATCTCTGATATATAATTTTGGACGTTTTACCAAACGCTTCCCAATGTTGGCATACCACGGCTGTAATAGGCGAACCATAAAGGTACCTGCTAAAATCTCAATATAACGCCTGACCTGCGTATCCGAAATCTCTAATGACCTGCCTATCTCTGAAAAATTAACAACATTTGCATGATAATGTGCCAGCATCTGCCAGAATCGCAACAAGGTATAGGGCGGAATACGTATGCCAAGCAATGGAATATCTCGTTCTAAAAATGTTTTAACGTAATCTTTACGCCACATAACACTTGTAGTATCATCCGGAGCTAACAATGAACGAGGCAATCCACCTCTGAAGTGAAAATGCTCCAGCAAACTGTGTGGTAAATCTTCTTTACGAAATCCCATGAGCACATAAAATGATATTCTTCCCGCCAATGACTCCGATGATTGTTTGATTATATCAGGAGAAGCACTTCCTAATATACAAAACCTGCATTCAGGATTTTTATCGCACAGATATCGCAATACCGGGAAAAGTTCTGGTTTTAGCTGTATTTCATCTATGATTATCAATCCCTTTTCTTTATCAAGTTGTAAAACAGGATTTTCAAGGGCAGCCATATCCACAGGATTTTCCAGATCAAATATCATATCAGGTCGTAACATCCCTGCCAATGTTGTTTTACCTGATTGCCGTGGACCAATAATGGCTGTTACAGGGTAATAGCGTATGCGTTTTTGTATTTCTTCAATATCATATTTTCTTTCTAAAATCATCGTTTCCTTGAAATTTCTTTATGAGTTGCTGATTTATCATGGTATTCTACCCGGGTATTGGATACCTGTCAACCAATAATCGCATTATCCGCGTTTTGGAATTGGCAAAACCATGTTACCTATAAACTATCTATCGCAACCCTATTTGTATTTTTTTAACCGCGCATTGATCATTGTGTACAGGATCACAAGCCCAACAAAAAGAATGCTCACAATGATACAGGGTATAGTATAGCTTTTGAGGTGCAATGTTTTTGTTGCCCACGACGGCAGGATACTATAACATAGCGCAAAAATGAGCAGCACACCCAATAGCTTCCATTTGTCCCTGATTGCAAACGGGCTCATAACAATTTTAAATAGCACCACCGTCCACAAAAGAACTGTGGCAATAACAACCAATATTATTATGACGGTTATATCAATCATAGCAAATCCCTTTATGCGTTATTCTGGTGATATTCATTAAACCCATGATTTTTTAAATACATCACAATTGCGTCACGGTATTTCATAAAATCTTCTCTATGCTTTTTTAATATTGCTATAACTATTTCGGCATTAACATTACTGTATTGATGAACCACAACATCCCTGAATTTTACCATTTTGTTCATTGTATTAAATAAATCATCTGATACTTATAGTATTTTCATGTAATACCTTAAAAGTATCAGCATAGCTTTCCGGAATACGTAACTTATTATCAGCAATAATATGATTTGCTATATCAACACAGGTTTCTATCATTATCTGCAATGTCCGTTCAATTATTCGCTGTATCTTCCAGTCATTGCTATATTCATTCAGTGTAACACCTTTAAACTCTTCTATCTGTTTATAATATTCTTCCAGCTTCGAAAGCTTTTTAAGAATTAATGGTATATCTACCAATGTTATACCTCCTGAATAAAATCTGCTCCTCTTTCATTTTAAAATCAAAATATTTCCTCAATGTCAGTGATTCATATATATATCGCTTTAATGGCTCCTTATCTGTTAAGATTACTTTATTCAATACTATTCTCCCCGTAATGCTCTCCGGTGCAGTATTTAATATAACAATATCAATCTCAGATGTTTTTACGGCTTCTGCAAGTTTGCAAAAAAGATTGAATGTATAGTCAGCAACATCCGGTACGTCATCAATATAAATAGCAATATCAATATCCGAAAGAGGTGTGTAAAAACCACGTGCTAATCCACCAAAAAGATATGCAAAAATGATAGCTTCATCCTGCAATATCTTTGTTATATCAGGAATGTATGACATTACTGTGTCAGGAATAGGTTCGTAGTGCATCATAACTATAAACTTTACAATAAACTATCTATCGCAGTCTCAATGACATGGGTAAATAATGCCACATTTTTGCTTATTGTCAACAACAATACCGTTATCACCTGACAAGCGGTATCTCATCCCAGTGCGTTGTATAGCGCGGGGACAGATACCGCCGGCGCATTGCCCATTGCCGCTGCACACCCTCTGAAGCAAAATACACCGTGCCACGGCCACGTGCGGCATTAACGCTGTCAAGCGTTTGCATAAGGTTGTAGCGTTTCCGGCAGCTTTGCGCAGGTGAAAAAAGTGTGGGCGATAGTTCCTGTGCATCAACGATATCCGTAAGCATGATACCAACCTTTTTATAGCGATAGCCGCTCCGGAAAAGCCTGTGCAAAGCGGTTTGTGCCGCAGCAATGATATCCGGCGTATAACACGAGTGCATATCCAGCGTAATGGTGGCAGCACTGCTGTACTGTGGTTCATCCTTAAACGGGTTTGTTGACACAAACACCGTGACAACGCCCGCTGCACCATGTTGCTTCCGCAACTTCTGCGATGCTATGGATGCATAGTGCGCCGCCGCCTCCTGCAACTCATTACATTCCGTTACCGGTTTGCCAAATGAGCGCGAGCTTACAATGCACTTTTTTGGCGGCGGCGCATCCTCTGTGCTGATGCAGGGAATGCCCCGCAATTCATACACGGTTCTGAGTCCCACAATGGTCATGGTCTTTTTTATAAAACTGTCATCAGCGCATATAAGCTGCCATACCGTGTCTATGCCATGTCTGCGTAACATACGTGCGTAGCGCCCGCCTATGCCCCATACCTCCTGTACATCAATGTGCACCAATAAATTTTTATACAGGGAACTATCGCCCACAAAAACAAACACACCGCTTTGTGTGCGTTTTTTTGCAATATGGTTTGCCAGCTTTGCCAGCGTTCTGGTGGCGCCCATGCCCACCGAAACAGGCATCCCTGTCCATTGCAGAACCGTATGCTTTACCTGCAGCGCATAGCCTTCTGCATGGCACGGTGGGACATTGCACAGCAAAAACGCCTCGTCAATGGAATACACCTCCATATACGGCGCACAGGTTGCAAGCGTATCCATTACCCGCCGAGACATGTCGCCATACAGCGCATAGTTAGACGAAAACACTGCAACATGGTGTTTGCGGATGATATCAGTGCACTGGTAAAATGGCGCTCCCATTGCAATGCCAAGCGCTTTTGCCTCAGGGCTTCGCGCTATGACATTGCCATCGTTATTCGACAGTACCACCACCGCTTTACCCCACAGGGCGGGGTTGCACACCTTTTCGCATGAGGCATAGAAGTTATTGCAGTCAACAAGCGCGTACATAATCAGCCAACCGTCCGGATGATATGAATAACAACACCCCATATGGTACAATCCATCTCAGGGGTCAGAGCCATAGCTTCATAGGTGTCATTGTCGGGCACAAGCAGGGCGGCGCCGTTTTTTATGACAAGACGCTTTACGGTAAGCTCGCCGTTAACTGCGGCAATGACAATATTGTTGTGCACCGGGGTCAGAGCCCTGTCCACCACAAGGATATCGCCGTGGCATATCCCCGGTGTCATGGAATCCCCTGACACACGCACAAAAAAGGTTGCAGCAGGATGCCGTATAAGATATTCGTTTAAATCCAGCACCGTTTCTATATAATCGTCCGCCGGCGATGGGAATCCTGCCTTGATGGCTGTTGCATAGAGCGGTGCGATAGGCGAGCGCGATGAACAATTGATTACTGGTAATGGGCACATGACAATACTCCAATCATATATATGTATCCTGATGTTACGGTTGTTCCTTTCACAATCCATAGCGTGCAACTGCAATACTACCGCACACTGCCAGTGCGATAGCAACAATGATATACTATACATAAATTAAGTCAACACAAGTTTTGTATTTTACTGAAAAAATTTTTACCGATAACTATCGCCCGGCATTTAAAAATACTAAACAATAACAGACAACCATCCCATGATTGAACAAAGTTGTAATGTTTTGCAAAGAACATGCCGTTAAAAAATGAGAGGTGCCAGCATGAATTCCCCTGATAGATATTTTTTACAACCATACCAAAATAACGATATTGTGTTGCGCCTGAAAGCGTGGGCAGCGCTCATCTTTAATTTTTCAGTTATTTTTGCTGTAGTAATAATGGGAACCTTTTTTGCTGTTCGCGGCATAAAGGACCCCGGCATCCTTTACCCCTTTACGGGTACCATTTTTTCTGCAATTATTTCATTAGCATTGCTTCGCAAAGGAAAATTTCAATTTGCGGCTAACCTCTCATTTGCAAGTGTGCAGATAGCGTTGTGGCTTGTTATATTTTTTGAGTCCGGGTCTCTGCTGCAACGTATGGATTCCATTGTGCTGATTTCTGCAAGCCTTGCCTATACACCGCTTCTTTTTGTTGATCGAAGACGAGGTATATGGTTTTACTATACTGCAAATATGCTTTTGCTTATTATATTTGTATTGTATGCACATGCCGCGTTGGGGCTTGAACGATGGGAAGTTATTGAATATTTTATGGATTCTGCATTAGCATTAACATTTGTAACTGCCATCTCGTATCAAATCTTTTCAATTCATAAGCTGGGTATCATCAATGCATATAAAGCTCAAAATAAGATACAGAAGCAGTATGAAGAGCTGTCGGCTACAGCCGAAGAATTAGAAGCTATGAATGAGGAATTAACGGCAATAAATGAAGAGCTTGAAAATACTCAGCAGGAGCTTTTGATAAGCAATAGCAATCTTCAAAAAGAAACTGCACAGCTTCAAACCATTCTTTCTTCAATTACTGACGGAATAATCACAACTGATGATAAGGGAACTATCACCAGTATAAACTATGCCGCATTAAAACTTTTTGGCTTTAAGGACGATGTTATTGGAAAACAATTTGCCAGTTTTTGCATCCTGTACAATGCAAAAACAGGAATTCCCTATGAAGACCCGGTTACTCAGGTGCTGCGACAGGGGAAGCCTGTTTCTTTGTACCGCAACACCATGATACGTAACAATGGTGATACCTATTATGTTTATATTGTTTGCAATCCTCTCTATATTGCCAATAAAATTGCAGGGTGCATTGTTGTTATACGTGATATCACCGATCTTGTCCGCTATGAAGATGAAATGATAAAAACAGCAAAATATGAGTCGCTTTCTATTTTTGCAGGAGGAATTGCTCATGACTTTAACAACATGCTCAATGCAATCCTTGGTAATATTTCAATTATTGAACACCTTTCTCCCGAAAATGAACGTATTATTAAGGTAGCCGGACGAGCACAAAAAGCAATATTTAAAGCACGTGATTTAACAACACAGTTACTGGCTTTTTCAAAAGGTGGGGCTCCTGTTAAGACATCAGCATCACTTGTCAATATTATCAAAGATACAGCCGAATTCGTGCTCAGTGGTTCCGCAATACAATGCCGTTTCTTTATATCAGATGATTTACATAATGCATTGATTGATCCTGCACAGATCTCACAGGTTATCCATAATATCATCCTCAATGCTCGTCAGGCAATTGGACATCAGGGCATAATTACCATTACGGCTAACAATGTAGTGGTAAACGACCCTTCATTGCCAATCAGCGGTGAATTCATTGAGATAACGATACACAATACCGGTGAAACAATACCGCCCGATATTATGCCCTATATCTTTGATCCATTTTTTACGACACGTAAAGACGGACATGGGCTGGGATTATCCATTGTTTATTCCATTATTAAAAGACATGATGGGCATATCACGGTAGAATCGTCAAATGAAGGAACATGTTTTACACTCTATTTACCAAAAGCTGAATCAATATATAAGAAAGATCAAAATCAACCTGATACCGGCTATTTAACATCGCAAATGTCTATTTTGATAATGGATGATGATGAAACGGTAACCGAGTCACTTAAGGAAATGCTTTCCCTTCAGGGTTGCCATGTAATAAGCGTCAGGGATGGTGATGAAGCAGTAAAAGCAGCATTACAAGCTGTAAAGCAAAACAAACCTTTTGATATTGCTATTCTTGATCTAACCATTAAGGGGGGTAAAGGTGGTGTCGATAGTGTCCGTGAATTAAAGGCAATATTACCATGCTGTAAGTTTATCGCATCAACCGGATATGCTAACGAACCAATATTAGCTAACTATAAAGAATATGGCTTTGATGCAATACTGCCAAAACCGTATACCTTCAATGAACTCATCAAGGTACTGTCTTCACTTGGCAATAACCAATAATCTGTTATACAGGATTTATGCAATCAGGATCATTATACGCAGGGTTATTAACCTTTGTTGTAACCGGATGCATGATACAATTACCACTAAAGGGTTTTATCAATTCTTTTAATATGTCCAGTGGCGTTTCAGATTTTATCCAGAGTTCAAATTCTTTCTGCCGTATTATAAGAGGCATCCTGCTATGGATCACATGCATTGCATCATTTGCTTCAGTGGTAAGTATAGCACATGTACGTAGCTCCTTGCCTCCAATGATAGCAGTATCAAATATCCCTCCAAAACCAAAAAAATCATCTATCGTTATATAGTATGGTATTTTTTTACTGCCTTCCTTTTTCCACTCATAGAAGCCGCTTGCCAGTATAATGCACCTGTTATTGAAAAACGCCTTTTTAAAACCTGGCTTTACAGCAACTGTTTCACCGCGTGCATTAATGAGTGGTTTTACTCTGGATATATCCCTTACCCAATAGGGGATGAACCCCCATCGCAATAGCACTAACGATTTTTTCTTAGTATGCACCAGCGCTACAACATCCTCACCTGGGCTGATGTTGTAGCGCGGTGCGATAGTATCTATTAATACTTCATCAATTCCTAAACGCTGTGCAATACTGTCAATAGGCTCAATCTGTGCAAATCGCCCGCACATATCATTGATGTGTTTTTTCAATTAGTGCAATAAAGAATTTAACGCTTTTACCCATATCAGAAATACTTATACGCTCATTGATGCCATGGGTGCGTTTTAAATCTTCATTATTCATCTTTACAGGTGTAAACCGGTAAATCTGATTTGTTAAAGCATTATAATGTCTTGAATCAGTTGCCCCCAATACTAAATAAGGTGCTACAATGATAGAATTATCTAACTGTCGGGTGATAGTTGCTATGGAATGAAATGATGGCGCATTGATATCCGATACCGGTGAAGGATCATTTGACCATGGTGTTGACTCAATAAGTACTGCTTCATTACTGATAACCTTCTTTATGTATGCAGTGGTACTTTCCATTGTTTCACCGGGCAGGATTCGGCAATTTATCATTGCCCATGCCTGTGTTGGTAATATGTTATCCTTTTCGCTTGCACCTGCCATGGTAAGTGCAACAGTGGTACGCATTATTGCATTCGATGATTCGGCCTTTTCAAACTGCCACTTTAATACTGGCTTAAAACACCACATATTTGCAAACATAACTTTCAAAGGAAAACTCATATGGGGAGTAACATACTCAAACATCTGCTGTGCCGGGCCTTTAATTTCTTTTGGGAAGGGATTGTCTTCAATAGCAACCAATGCTCTGGCAAGCACCCCCAATGCAGTATGGTGAGGTGGCATGGATGAGTGCCCACCGGTACCTTTTACCGTCAACTTCAATGTTAAATATCCTTTTTCGGCAATCCCTACCATGGCTATAGGATTTGATATCCCCGGCAGCTCCCCTTCCATGATAGCACCACCCTCATCCAGAACATATTCCAGTTGAACATTACGATCTTTTAAAAGTTTAGCAATAGATTTAGCACCCTCACCACCAACCTCTTCATCATTACCAAATGCTACATAGATTGTCCGTTTGGGAACAAAACGTTTATTGACCAGATATTCTACAGACTCCATGATGGAAATTAATGCATTTTTAACATCAAGTGCACCTCTTCCCCAGATATAACCATCCGCTATTGCTCCTGAAAAAGCTGGATGGGTCCACTGATCAAGCGTTACAACATCTACAGGGACAACATCTTGATGAGCCATTAAGAGTATTGGCTTCAATGAGGGGTCAGAGCCCTTCCATGTGTAGAGCAGTGCATATCCATTAACAACCTCTTTTTTTAAGGTTTTATGCAACTTTGGATATGTTTTAGCCAAAAAAGTTTGAAACTGCTCAAATGGTTTAGTATCAGTTTTTGAGCTATCCTGATTGGAAATTGTTGGGATCTGTATAGCCTCTGAAAGATGTTTTGCAACGGTCATTATATCAATTTTATATGGTATTGTTTCTTTAACCTCAACCTGTTTTGATGAAACAGTTAATGCTTTCACTATAAGAATAATAATAAATACCAGTACAATGATACCAAGAATTTTTAAAATTTTTTTAATCATATTACATCCCCCTTCTAAAAAATGAATTCATACATAAATTAATAGACTACATTGCAATTAATATTCAATTATATAAATAAAATTACTTCAAGCTTTTTATAAATTTTTTTTTATTCTTTTATCCTTATGTAAGAAACTTTCATATAAAAACATATCTTCCAAAAATACTTTATTGCCTTTTTTATATTTAACCTAAAAAAGTATCAGCAAAAAAATAGAGGCAGTTTTAACCTGCCTCTATTTTTTTACTAAGAAATTAGCGTATTTATATCAATCCAGATCGGGAGGATACATAGCATTAATTTCTTTTGCATATTTCTGCTCAATAACTTTACGTTTTACTTTCTGAGTTGGTGTAAGCTCACCTGTTTCCTGTGTCCAGACAGCCTCAAGCAATGTAAACTTCTTAATTTGTTCAACCCGTGAATACTGTTTTGTATACTTAGCTATTTCATTGCCAATGAGCTGAATCACTTCTTCATTCTTGATCAGATCAGCATTATTAGCAAATTTTATACCTTTTTGCTTTGCCCACTTGCCAACTGCCTCAAAATCAGGAATGACAAGGGCACTTAGATATTTGCGTTTATCGCCAATGACTGCCAGTTCCTCGATGTATGGGGATTCTTTTACACTATTTTCAATATTCTGTGGTGAAATGTTTTTACCACCAGCAGTTACAATAATATCTTTAATTCTACCGGTTATCTTTAAGCAGCCGTCCTCATCAATGACACCTATATCACCAGTTTTGAAATAGCCGTCTTTTGTCATAACCTCTTCAGTAGCAGCTTTGTTTTTATAATAGCCCAGCATTACCTGTGGGCCCTTCACCAGTATCTCACCATCATCGGCAATCTTTACCTTTGTTTCAGGAATTGCCTGCCCAACGGTACCTGGCTTTATAAACCATGGCCTGTTATAGGTTATTACCGGTGTAGTTTCAGTAAGCCCATATCCTTCAAGTATTTTCAAACCCATACCAATAAAAAACTCTGCATCAGACACTGCGAGTGGTGCACCACCGGAAATAGCATAACGTAGCCTATCCAAACCTATAGCAGCTTTTAACTTTGAGAATACAAGCTTATCTGCAACATTGAACTGTATGGCAAAAAGCCCCTTCCGTGGGATATCACGGCATACATGCGGCAGATTCTTTTTAGCTGTATTGAGTGCAAAGTTAAAAATTGCTTTTTTTAAACCAGACTCGTTTGCAAACTTTGCTAAAATACCTGCGTGTACCTTTTCATAAATTCGTGGCACACTGATAATAACGGTAGGGCGAACTTCAGTAAAATTTATCACCAGTTTTTCAATGCTTTCAGCAAATGCTGTTTTTGCACCAGCCCAGATAGGTCCATAATAGCCGGTTGTCATCTCTAATGAATGGGATAGCGGTAAAAACGATAGCCATATATCATCAACGCTAAAAAATTTGCCCATATCCACCATGATATTCCTAACATTAGAAAAGAAATTATAATGGGAAAGCATTACTCCTTTAGGATTTCCCGTAGTCCCTGATGTATAGATAAGCGTTGAAAGATCGTCACGCTTTATAGATTTTAAACGCTTATCAAAATCTGCAGGCTTTGCTTTCTTTGCACCTTTTTCCAGTGCTTCTTTAAAGGTGATGACTCCCTGTTTTTTCTTTGAAAGATCATCAAAAATAATAAGCTGATCTAATTTGGGGCATTTTTTGATAACCTTTAAAACACGGTCAGCATGATCTTCAGTTCCCACAAAGCATATTGAAGATCCTGAATGCTCCAGTACATACTGAGCCTCTTCAGATGAGTTAGTAGCATAAATAGGAACGCTCACTGCACCAATAGATGTTGTTGCTAAACTTGCAACCCACCATTCCCAGCGGTTGGGTGCAAATATTGCAACTCTATCCCCCTTCTTAATACCTTCACTCATCAGGTAGTATGCTGTGTTGTGTACCATGGTATTCATATCGGTCCATGATATATCTACCCACCGGTCACCTTTCTTATAGGATACACAAGCTTTGCTTCCTAGCTTTGCTGCCTGTTCCTGAAATACGGCTGACATTGATTCTGATTTAAATTGCGCCATCCAATCCTCCTCTCACTTTTTTTAAAATTAATAATGAATATACAAATTTTTGTATTACATTTTATAACATAAAATTAAACTATTGATTAATCATAAGACTACGTAAATACAAATTGTCAATACTTTTTTAAGGGTTGTCTTAATTTTCAACACATATCGCGATATCAACATTAATAAAAAAGAAATAAAAAAAAATGAATGGCTTTAATCAATATTTATAGCAACACCTTGCTTACTATAAGGGTAACTATCGCCCAAAAAATTAAAGAAAACATTGTGTTTTGTGCTTGATTGGTACTACACTGGTATATTTACATACATAGCCATTGATAACCATAAACACATAAGCGGTAGCCTATGCACCATAAACAAAAGCTCTATACCAACCCCAACCTGATTATTGCATTTAGCATTACGCTTATTGTTGTCATGGGTGTTACAAACATTACGCCTGCATTACCTGCTATGGCAACTTTTTTTAATATCCCTTATTCATCGGTTGCCCTGTTAATCACTGTTTTTACCATGCCCGGAATTATTGTAACGCCTATCCTTGGCATAGTATCCGACAGGATTGGAAGAAGAATTTTAATAATCCCCTCACTGCTTATATTTGGCATAACCGGTACCATCATGTTTTTTGTTAAGGATTTTTCATGGCTCCTTATACTGCGCTTTATACAGGGCGTGGGAGTTTCGGCATTGGGCGCTATCAACACAACCATCATTGGCGACATGTTTACCGGTAACGACCGCACTGCAGCCTTTGGTTATAACGCAAGTGTTTTAAATATTGGCACCGCAGCCTATCCTGTCATTGGCGGACTGTTATGTATTGCTGGCTGGAACTATCCCTTTTTGCTTTCAGCCTTTGCCTTTGTTGTTGCATGGTTTGTTATATTTCACCTGCACAACCCAGAGCCTGTCAATGAAGTTGCACTGAAAGACTATTTCAAAACCATAGCTGCCATTATCAAAAAACCCTATATTATAGGGCTACTGTCTACCAATATCCTTACCTTTACCCTTTTATATGGACCCATTATTACCTATTTTCCCTACATCATCTCATACCGGTTCAACGGCGATTCTGCAACAATAGGGCTTATCATGTCACTGATGTCCATTGTAACAGCAATAACAGCTACACAGCTACAATGGCTTTCAACGCGCTTTTCAGAAAAAAATCTTATCTTTTACAGCTTTCTTGGTTTTGCCATTTCATTCATCATTGCAGGGCTGGCTCAAAACTATTTCTGGCTTACGGTGGCAATCATTATAGGTGGCGCTTCCAACGCTATCAACAACCCAAGTTTGCTTTCACTGTTAACAGGCGCTGCACCCACACACTATCGCGGAGCCATCATGTCATTAAATGGGATGGGGCTTCGTGTTGGTCAAACAGTTGGTCCAATCATTATGGCAATGTTATTGGCGATAGTTACTATTGATATAGCATTCTACATTATAGGCGGGGCAACGGTAATCATTACCATAGCACTGTTTTCCACCCTGCTATCGAATAGAGAATACACCGTGAAAACATGATTAACTATCGATACCTCTCGTTGATTGTACGTACTACCCAGGATAGCGGAACTACTCATTCCTGAGAAACTTCAGGCTGTTATCTGCTCAATCTGCCATGCCGTTGCTATCGCTTGTTTATTATGACTATTGCCGTTCAACTGTGCTTTATCAAATACTTATTCCCATATTGGCAATCTCATTCTTCACCAACCTCGTTGTTATTAGTGTTATACAACCCTCCAGAAGGAAAAAAATTAATACTTTTTTTCACCATCGCCCCCTGTTATTGAGGTTACAATGTTGATTCATGTCAATTTTTTAAAAAAAGAGATGGTAGTGAAGTATGGATGGTATTATACATGCATTAAAATAATTTGACATGTTACCAGCAGGCAGTAGTATATATACATAAAGGAGGCAACGTACCAATGGGATAAGCAGTAAGAATATATGAGGCATTTAAGGAAGACGAGATTAAGGCAAAACTATTAGCTGAGTTTATTGAGTTAGTTGAGCAGACAATATTAAATAATCAGTTAGCCACCCGGCAGGATGTAACGATCTCAGAATTGAAGCTGACCAAAGAGATAGAGCAAGGACAGGCAGATTTAAGTATAGAGATTGAGAAAATACAAACGGATTTAACCAGAGAGATACATCAAAGCCATACAAGCACATTACGCTGGATGATAGGTTTATTTCTCGCTGCCGTGTTAACACAGGCAGGGCTTATCATAGCGTTGTTGCAGCTTGCTATAAGTAAATAAGGTTAATGTACATATCATACAGTTTAACACAAAAAGCCTGAATATTTACAATAATAAAAAATAAAATAGAAAATCATTCTACACCCCCTTGCACAACAATACCCTGCTCATAGACAAAATGACATAGATTGAATAGTATTCCCACTCCTAAAAAAGCTTGCATCAATACACTGCATACCCTATGTATGTCATCATGAACAACAATGAAAGGTTAGCCATTATACAACAAAAGTTGAGCGCTGCACTTGGAGCATCTGTTGTCAGCAATGATCCCGATGTGCTTGAAAAATATGCCATTGACGAAACATCCGATCTTAAAGGCAATCCATGGCTGGTAGTGTATGCAAAAAGTGCTGAGGATGTGAGCACTGTTCTTTCAGTCTGTAACGAATATTGTATACCGGTGATTCCACGCGGGGCGGGTACCGGTGTTACCGGCGGTGCTGTACCTGTTTGCGGTGGTGTTGTTTTATCATTAGAAACAATGAATAGCATCGTTGAGATAGATGTCGAAAATATGATAGCAGTGTGCGAACCTGGCGTCATTACGGGTATATTGCAAAAAGAGGTAGCACAGTATGGACTTATGTACCCGCCCGATCCGGCAAGCCTTGATTCATGCTCACTTGGTGGCAATGTAGCTGAAGGTGCAGGAGGACCTCGCGCAGTAAAATATGGCACAACAAAAGATTATATCACAGGGCTTGAGTTTGTACTTAGTGATGGAAGTATCATTCAGCATGGTGGTAAATTTATAAAAAATGCTACAGGGTACAATCTTACCGGCATTCTCATTGGTTCTGAAGGAACACTTGCCGTTATTACAAAGATATACTGCAAGCTCATCCCTGCTCCGGCTTATACACTTGATATGCTTATCCCATTTGCAAGTCTTGAAGAAGCAATCAGGATGGTGTACACGTTTTTAATTAATCGCATTAAGCCTGCTGTTTTAGAATTTATGGAAGAGGATGCCCTTATAGTAGCCTCACAGTATTTAGGTCAGGCAATGCCTCATCCAGAAGCAAAAGCTCATCTGCTCATTCAGCTTGATGGCGATAGTTCCGAAGATATTGAGCGCATGCTGCAAACGATTCTTTCCCTTGGAATGGTACATCCCGATACAATATTGACAGCACAATCACCCCAACAAAAAGAACGGCTATGGAAGGCACGGCGTTGTATCCGTGAGGCAATAGATGCAAAAAGCCCCGTTTTTTTAGCTGAGGATTGCTCAGTCCCCCGCTCTTCTATTGCTCCTTTTTTAACGGGGGTCAAAGAGGCTCTGACCCCGTATGGCTTACAATCGATCATATTTGGGCATGCCGGTGATGGGAACGTTCATATTGATGTGCTAAAAAACGATATGCCCTATGAGGATTTTAAAAAGCTGGTACCAGCGCTTAAAGAGATTATATACGGGCAGGCTTATCGATACGGTGGTACTATCACTGGCGAGCATGGAACAGGATTTATACGGAAAGATGCATTAAAGAAGTTTGCTACTTCCCAGGAACTATCGCTTTATAAGCGTTTAAAAAAAGCCTTTGATCCCAACGGAATTTTAAATCCGCACAAGATTATTGATATAGATTGATGCCGATAACATTATTAACTAATATTAAATTGTACTGTTTGTCCACTGTTGCCAAAATAACGGGAGTGCTCTACCTTAATGCACTTGCCTTGAACTACTTTAAGCCCCGCATTGTTAGCTTTTTTTGCTGCTTCATTATGAGCAATCCCTAACTGCATCCATACAACCTTTGCACCAATTGCAATGGCATCATCAACAATGGGCGGGACATCCGCAGGTTTTCTAAAAATATCCACAATATCAACAGGGAACGGGATTGCTTTTATATTGGGGTACGACTGCAAACCCAATATGCTTTGTTTCGTTGGATTAACCGGCACCACTGTGTAGCCGTGATTAATTAAATAGCGTGCAACACGATTGCTATCTTTTGCTGGATCATCAGACAATCCCACCACTGCAATAATTTTATTGTTCAACAAAATGTTTTTAATTTCACTATCACCTGGATTGAATGCAGGTACTTCGCATTGCATATCTGCCATACCACCTCCTATCCCCGGCTTTTATTCAATATGCAGTACTATAATCTATAATAAATATAAACACATTTTCATTTTTTTACAATTTAAATATGTGAATATACCTATGCTTTTCTGAAAACAGGGGGTCAGAGCATCACATAGTGAAGGCATATGCTCTGACCCTTCTGGCATTATATGGTTGCTGCCACTGGTTGGCTATATTTTTTCCTGATCTCTTTTTTATCAATCTTTCCTACACTTGTTTTAGGGATAGCATCAACAAACTCAAATTTATCCGGAACTCCATATTTTGGAATTTTACCATCTTTAGCAGCCTTTAGCATAAAGGCATGGAGCTGTTTATCATCGACTGTATTCTTACAATCATCTTTTAGTTTTATAACCAATAATGGCCTTTCACCCCACTTGGGATCCGGGACGCCAACCGCTGCACATTCAAAAACGGCTGGATGTTGACTCATAATATTTTCCAGATCAAGCGACGATACCCATTCACCGCCTGTTTTGATAACATCTTTAATTCTGTCCGTTATTTTCAAATAGTTGTATTCATCAATAAATCCCACATCCCCTGTATGCAACCATCCATTTTTCCATAACTCTTTAGTTTTGTCTTCATCTTTGTAGTATCCCTTTGTAAGCCATGGGGAACGCACAACAACCTCCCCGGTCATACCTTGCTCCACCGGATTATCATGAGCATCAACAACCTGTACATCCGCTAAAACTGCAGGTAACCCTGTTTTGCATCTAAACGCAACCTGCTGATCCTTTGGTATTGATAGTAGTGTTGGTTTTAATAACGCAGCAGTTAGCAATGGACATGTTTCAGACATCCCATAAGCCGAATAGATATCAATACCTTTATCCAATGCCTGTTTACATAGATCCTCTGGAAGCATTGCTCCACCAATAACAACCTTCCAGTGAGATAGATCAACACTCTCAATCCCTGGAGCAGTAACAAGCATCTGGATAATGGTTGGAACGCAATGGGAAAAAGTAACCTTTTCTTTTACTATTAGCTTTAATAACATTGCAGGCTCATATTTCCCTGGATAAACCTGTTTTACACCCAGCAATGTTGCAAGGTAGGGGATTCCCCATGCATGGACATGGAACATAGGTGTTAATGGCATATAAACATCACCTGATCGGAATCTGCCGATATTGTCATAGGCGCCAAGCATTGCCATAAGCCCAAATGTATGGAGGACCAGTTGCCGATGGCTAAAGTAAACCCCCTTTGGCAAACCTGTTGTTCCTGTGGTATAAAATGTTGTTGCTTTTGTATTTTCATCCAATTCCGGAAAATCATACCTGTCATCAGCAACCCGTATCATTGCTTCATATTCACCGGTTATTGCAATATCATCCGCCAATGGTTTCACATCATCAACAAGCACTATACAATGGCAAACATTATGCAGCTTATCCCTGATACTGCTAATCAATGGGAGCATATCACCATGTACCAGAATAGTTGTGGCTCCGGTATGGTTTAATGTGTAAACAATCTGTTCAGGTGATAATCTAAAATTCATCGTTTGCAGCACCGCCCCCATCATAGGCACAGCAAAAAAACATTCCAGATACCGGTGACTATCATAATCAAAGATAGCAACAGTATCACCCTGTTTCACTCCCATGCCTTTCAATACATTTGCAAGTTTATGAATACGACGCATTAAGTCCTTATAGGTATACCGAATGATATCTCGATATACAATTTCCTGGTTGGGATTATACACGAGTGCTGCCTTTAATAATTTGTCCAGCGTTAGCTGATACTCATACGCCTGCCCTGGTTCATACGTTTTGTTTTCCATCAATAAACCTCCTGCTGTTTTATTTATAGAGATAGTAACAACGATGATATTGTCTTACAATACTTGGAATTATTTTATTGATGTACCATTGATACTTATTTATTTGTAGGTAATTGACTTACATTTTCTTCAGTTTCATGCACCCATCGGGTAGCTTCATTAACAAGCTGTACTGCATTTTTTATATGTAATTTTTCTTTTATGCGTTCTTTATATGTTCCTATAGTTTTACTGCTTAAATTAAGTGTTGCTGCAATCTCGCTGGTTGTTTTTCCTTTTCCTATTAATGCAAATATTGCCAGCTCTCTGTTTGTCAGTATATCAACATGTGACTGTCCATACTCATTCTTTACGGCTTTAGCTACAATCTCTTTCATAATCTGCTCACTAACGTAGATAGACCCATCCAGAATGGTTCTAATCGCTTCCACTATTACATCCGATGTTTTATCTTTCATAATATATCCTGATGCACCAGTCTGCAATACTCTTTGTGCATAAATCTTTTCATCATGCATTGATAAAACCAATGTTTTAACAACAGGGAAATGACGTGCTATATCCTTTACCAGTTCAATCCCATTGCTATCTTTTAACGATATATCAATAATAGCAGCATCAGGTTTTAATTTTGATATAATTTTTAATCCGTTATGCACATCCTCGGCTTCACCCACAACCATCATGTCGCTTTCCTGATTAATTATTTTGCACAAGCCCATCCTGAAAACGGGATGATCTTCAACAATTACGATAGATATTTTTTTGTTCATAGTACCCTTATTTATCGATAGTTAGCGATATTGTTGTTCCGGCATTTACCATTGAAGTTATTTTTAATTCTGCACCAATAACTGCCGCCCTGTGCCTCATGATCTTTAATCCCATACCACGAACATGAGCGATGTCAAAACCATGCCCTTTATCTTCTATAACTATCATAATAGTTTTATGTGTTTCAGTAATCACAATGTTTATTGTTTCAGATTTGCTGTGTTTTACTGCATTGTAGACTGCTTCCTGAATAATATGGTACACATGCGTCAATACTTCTGAATTTGAAATACTAATTTCTTTATCACATATATAGGTACAGGTAATCCCATAAATCATTGCAACAGTTTGTATTAATTCATGCACCAGGGCAGATAAACCCTGTTTTTCTATGAAATATGATGGTGTTAACCCTCTTGAAAATTGGCGTGTTTTGACAATGGCACCATCTAAAAGCTGCCGGATGTTTTCCACATCTTCTTTAAGCGGCAGTATATTCTTTGATAATTCCTGTATCATCACCTTGCACAGGGCGTCTATCCCCAGCAAATGAGGAATAAGATCATCATGGAGGTCCTGACCAATCGTCTGTCGCTCCTTTTCGCTAATCAAAATTATCTCTTTTTCAAGCATTCGTTTCTCTGTAATATCAGTAAGTGATATAATAACCATCTTCTGGTCATTAATATATATCACCTCTGCCGATAAAATTGCGATGTATTCTTTTGAATCATGTTTCAATGAAATTTCATAATCACTGATTGTATTAAACTTAATGAGCTGTTTATATAATCGTTGTATATCTCTTTTTTTAATTATTCCAATATCAAAGATGCTAATAGCCGGTTTGTGGTGCAATGGCACATGGATAAGTATCTCAAAAGCCTTGTTCCATTTTACAATCATCCCTGTTTGCATATCAATAAGCGCCAATCCAACAGGAGTTGCATCAAATACTTTTGCAAAAAGCTCTTCTGACTGTTTTAAAGCCTCTTCCCAATTTTTTCGCTGGGTTATATCAGTAACTACCGCAAAGCTACCCAAAAATCGTCCCTGCTCATCGGATACTATTTTTGGGGATACAATGGTATGCGCTATTGTCCCATCATCTTTCATCCATGCCATTTCATAGGGTTCCTGAATTCCAAACTGACGTTTTTCCATCTGGATATCAAACTGGCAATAGTAATGAGGATGGATAAAATCTTTTATTTGTTTACCAATAATATATTGTTGATCATATCCTACAATATCACAAAATCGTGGATTAACGTATTGAATTGTTAAATGTTCATCCTGTACCAGCAACCCATCACTCATTGTTTCCACAAGCAAACGGTATTTTTCTTCACTTTTTCGCAGCGCTTCTCTTGTTTCAACTAACTGGGTAATATCGGTTAACGAAGCAACACTCAATTGAGTACCTGGAATCATATCAATGGTAATATAAATGTACAGTATCTGTTTATCTTTTGTATATATTCTGAATTCATAATTTTTAGGTGCACTATCCGGATCTTTTCTTCGCAAACAGTGATATTCTTTCATTCTTTCTACATCGTCTTCATGTATAAATTGCGTCCAGCTTACCCTCCCTTCAATCTCGTGTTTATCATATCCCAGCATGGAAGCAAAACGGCTATTAACCAGAATAATTGTTGTATCTGCATCTATGAGGATGGTTCCTGCACCTGTATTTTCAAATATTGTGATATATCTGTCATTGAATGCCGGGGTATTGTTACTGTTTGACTCCATTGGCATGAACTATCGCCCCATAAAATTTTTTTACAAAAGGATTGTATAGAGTATCATGACTTTTTCAACATGCATTTGATCTCTCTTCAAACACCCAGTGCAAATTTTTCGGCAGATCGAGATAATCAGCATGTGCAGCCTCTTCTGTTAAATCAACGGAATTATAGGTATGCCAGTACAATATTGTTTTGTTGTTATATTCCGGGTTTTGTATCATACCACATACCGCTGCAAATGTTTTACCGGTATAGGTTGGTTCTAACGGTATATTTTCCAACTGGTGCATTGTGTCAATGGCATCCATACATGCAGCGGTTGGGTAACCATATCCTTCACCACAATAATCGTGTACGATAGCTGGTGTCATAAAATCAACTGCTGGCAATTGAGTAAACCCTGCCATGAGTGCATAGGTTTGCTTCATCAGTGACAGTACACTCTTTTCATTGGCAATAGGCACAGGTCCAAGGGATCTATCGGTTACCCTGACCCCAATAACCTTACTGCGTAATCCCGCTAACGCTGCACCCAGGGTAAGCCCTGCCATAGTTCCTGCCGAGCCCAATGCACACACAATATAATCTGGCTCCGGCATAAGCCCCTGCTGTATCTGCTGCTGTAGTTCAAACGCAGCATTTACAAAACCTACCGTTCCCAGTGGCGAGGAACCGCCGGCATATAAAAAATAGGCATCGTGCATCAACCGTTCAAATGTATAAAACATAACACCGGCTTTCAGCATGGTTTTGTAATATTTTAACTGTGCATTATAGCGGCACAATAACAGTAAATTTTTTTTTACATACGCGGTTACCGGCTGGTAAAACAAAAGAAGCCTGCATGCAAGCCCCAGCTTCTGGCAAAACATAGCGGTTGCCAGTCCATGGTTGGTGCCAATGCCCCCCATGGTAACAACTCTTGATTTATTCAGAGCCTTTGCCTCCGCTAATGTAAATTCTAATTTCCTTACCTTATTGCCGCCATATACATCTGAAGATAGATCATCCCGCTTAATCCATAGACTATCATGAGAAAAATGATGCAGTCGTTGTACAGGCGTCGGGAATTTGCCAAGTGACAGCCATGGTAATTGTTGCAACGCTTCCCATGTATCCAGCAGCGGTAAAGTTTTCACAGGCTACCTCCAGTCTTCCTTTGTGGCGATAGCTACTATGTCAAAACCCTGCCTTAGCAGAAATCGTTTGCGTAAATAATAGTACGCCACACCACTCAAAGCAAACAGTAGAAATAAGCCAATCTTAAGCAGCGATTGCAGATCTACCAGAATGATGATGCAAAAAAACACTATGAGGATAAAACCTGCAAAAGTACAGAGGTACAACCACACCCCTTTTAATTTAAAATGTGCCTGCATGTAACGCTCAGGATACAGTTTTGGAAATCGCAGCGCTGCAATAAGAATAGGAAGAAAGATGATAATGCCACCCAATGCTGAGTACGATGCAAACGTTTCAATGGAAAAATTTGAAAGGATACCTGCAAGCGATAGTAACCAGATAATGGTTAGCAGTATATGAGGCGTGGCAAATTTTTTATGAACATTTCCCAACCATGCTGGAAGCAGCCTATCATTGATAATGATAAGCAATGACTTAGTGCCTACAATAAACAGGGCATTGAGCGTTGTGATAAGGGCAAGCACTGCACCGCCCAGGATAAAAAACATAAACCCGGCACTGGACAGTATTGATTTGCTTATGAACACTAAAGGCTCTTCAGCCTGTGATGTTGTATGCCATGGAAGAGCACCTGTTGCAGCAATAGCCACAAGAAGGTACACTATGGCAACAATGGGAAAGGTAATAAAATATGCCCTGGGTATAGTTTTCCCCGCATCTTTTATTTCACCACCCAATTCAATAATCCCATTTGATCCTAAATAGGTAAAGGTAAGCAGTGCAATCCCCACTGCAAGATTCCCAATACCCTTCTGAAAAAAATTTTCAAAATTTTTACCATCAAGATGAACAATACCAGCAAATGAAAAAAACAGCAAGGCGCTTACCAGGATGATAACCATGATTGCCTGCAAAACGGAAGCAGGTTTAATCCCGATAAGATTTACCAGGTAAGATACTGTTACAAGAACTATCGCCATACATTGCACAGACATAGCAGGGAAAAAAGTAGCTATGTACCGCGCGCAGGATATGCTGTACAGTGGAATCTGTCCAAAAAATGTTGCAAGTACATAAATCCATATGCCAGCAAAGGCAACACCCGGTGATACCATACGGCTAGGATATTTATAATTGCCACCAACTGACGGAATTGCCGACCCCAGCATTGCAAGTGGAAGCATGCTTAAAAAGACGGGAATCACCGCCAGCAAATAGGCAAGCGGTAATGCAGGTCCCACAATTTTTAGTACAATGCCCGTAAAAACAAAAATACCACCACCAATGGTAAATCCCACTGCAATAAAGGTAACCTCCGCAAGTCCCAGTACCCGTTTTAAGTTCATGGTTTTATTGCTGTTCATTGCTTTTTCACCATCTATTGTATACTATGTTTGCTCATCACTGAACAATCATTTGATGCCACTTTGTATGGACTTTGTTATATTTTCAAGGATGTCACTATAAACATTTTTAATCCTTTCAAAGATTTCTACGGATGTTATTTCATCATAAATATGTGCGCTCACATTCCTATCCTCCAGCATGTCAAGGAGTATTTCATCATCTTCTATTATTCGGTTCCTGAAAGCCTCTTTTATACATGCTCTGGGATTATTACATTCAACACCATTATATAATAATATCGTTTTTAATGTTTTCCATAAAAGCTCAACCGTAAACTCAAAACGCTGTATAGTACCATCTTTTTCTAAATCGGTTTGAGCAATACTTGCCGCTTCTTTTAGTGATGTAACAGCATTTTCCAATTTTTTAACAGATAGATATATCTCACTTTTTTTCATAGATTACAACCCCTGACTCTTTTATACTATCCTTAAAGGTATCATCTACCTTACGTAACACTATAATATCAACAGAATATAATCCACTAACATCATCAATGAGTTCTTTCATCTTCCGCATTTCCCTGAATGTAAGTGCTTTCTCGCCTTCAAGCGCTATATCAATATCAGAACCTTTATGTGCATTGCCTTTTGCTCGCGAGCCAAACAAGATAATCCTGGCGGGATCAGCTTTTTCAACAATAATTGATACAATTTTTTGTATTATATATTCTACTTTACTGTCCATTATATCCTATCTCCATCACATGTAATCGTTCATAGTATCATTTCCCATTAAAACTTTATGACGCCTGACATCCAAAATTATACTGACTTGAAATAACACTGTCAAGATAAATACAGAGGGTTAATAATAGCTTGTTCTTTCACGGGCAGTAAAAAAACATATAGAATAGAAAGTGTTGGTTTACGCTAATAAAACAATAGTATTTGATTGAACGCATTTATTTTTCACAACACCTGTTGTATTCCTCTGCATAGTTATCCATCAGCGGCACATCATGAAGCGTTTTGTACACATCGTATAATAATGAATATGCTTCACAATGGAAGGGGTCACGCTCCACTACACCCTTGCACAAGGTGATAGCTCTATCGATGTAATACTTACGGCGTTTTGCCGGTTTATACTCAAAACATAGGTGCGCCAATGTCATCGCGGTTGTATTGTCGTGCGGATATACCTTGATGCATTGCTCAAGCACCTCTATTGCCTTTGCTAAACTGTTATCCTGACGATACAGCAATGCCAGCCCAATATACGCTTCTTTACAGGCAGGATTTACCTGCAATGCCCTGCTATACTGAGCTATCGCCACACCTTTTTCATTTTTTTGCAAAGCGTCGGCAGCCTTAGTCAAAAGCATATCGGTGTCATTTTTTGTTAACCTGTTACATTCATCGGCATGTACGGCTGCGGTACCATATTGCTTCAGCGTATTATACACCAATGCCAGATGATAATGAGCTTCAACGGCCTTTCCTTGCTGGGCGATAGTTTTTGTGAAATGCTCAATGGCA
>Ga0116147_1001047_pt1 | contig 31202 bp, 18 predicted proteins | sample AD_JPNHG3_MetaG_FD_89749 | JGI IMG/M metagenome (GOLD analysis project Ga0116147, IMG submission 89749) | Active sludge microbial communities of municipal wastewater-treating anaerobic digesters from Japan - AD_JPNHG3_MetaG | ecosystem: Engineered > Bioreactor > Anaerobic > Digestate | place...
CAAATTACGCACCATGCGGATGGCCAAATCCACCGATGGAGAGGCCTTTGCCATCCTGACGGGCAATGGGGCTATTCCCGGCCCGGTCAAACTGGACGTGCACCTGGTGGAGGCCGACCGGGTCACCACCCCGCCCCTGAAACGGATGGACGAAAACACCATCGACGGCATCGAGCTGGACGCGTTCGGCAATCCGGCCCGCTATTACATCCTTCGTTACCATCCGGGCGACCTTCGGGCCACCTTGGATGATTTTGATAGTATCGGTGCGGATGCGGTCATTCACTGGTTCCGGACCGACCGGCCCGGCCAGCACCGGGGCATTCCCGAGATCACACCCGCCTTGCCTCTGTTTGCCCAACTGCGGCGATATACCCTGGCGGTCCTGGGGGCCGCTGAAACCGCCGCCGATTTTGCAGCGGTCCTATTTACCGATGCCCCGGCCAATGGCGAGGCGGCCTCGGTCGAGCCGATGGATGTGGTCGAGCTGGAAAAACGCATGGCCACCGTCCTTCCGGATGGCTGGAAGCTGGGCCAGATCAAGGCCGAGCAGCCTGCCACGGCGTATGGGGAGTTCAAACGAGAGATTTTGAATGAGATCGCCCGCTACCTGAACCTGCCCTACAACATCGCCGCCTGCAACTCCTCGGGCTACAACTATGCCTCCGGTCGTCTGGATCACCAGACGTACTACAAATCCATCCGGGTCGAACAGGCAGATATGGCATCGGTGGTGCTGGATCAGATCCTGGCTGCCTGGATCTATGAGGCAATGCTGTCCAGCGAGTTTGTCGCGCTGCGGACCTTATCCAACCTGCCGCACCAGTGGTTCTTTGATGGGACTGAACATGTCGACCCGGCCAAAGAGGCCAATGCCCAATCCATTCGCCTGCAGTCCCATACCACTACACTGGCGGCCGAATATGCCCGCCAGGGCAAGGACTGGGAGACCGAGCTCCATCAGCGGGCCAAGGAAAAGAAACTGATGACCCAACTGGGCCTTTTAGAAGAAACCACCCCCCTAACCGTAGAGGACGACACCGATGTGCTCTCTGCAATAAGAGAGGTACCCGCTTTTAAACCATCTTCAGATGAGGCGATTGAAAGGGATGCCGTTATCCAACAAAAGCCAATCCGAGAAACGACTTCATACACTTCACCCCTTAGCGGGCCATTGCATCGGTATCGGCCCGGAACTCCAGGCCTTCGACGTGTTCGCCAACGTAAAACCGGGCCATGTCAGACGTGGCGAGGTGGCCGAGTTTGCCAGGCATCCGGTCCCAGATAAGATTGCCGTTGATCCTCAGGTTTTCAAACACGATATTCCGGATGGCACGCTGCTCATTATAGCCACTAACGATCGAGATGTTAGCATTTTTTCCGTTATAGGTCACGTTTTTAAACAGCACGCTTTCGATGCCCCGGCCAGGGGCTTTGGCATACTTGCGGTTGAACATCACTCGCAGGTTCAGGAGCTGCCCTTGTTCGAAATCCTCGATGCGGATGTCCTCAACACGGACGTTTCGAATGAGGTTCCCATCCGAAGCATTTAAGGCAATGCAGCCTTGGTAATTGATCTGCGGTTCATCATGATTGAGGATATCGATGTTCTTAAAAATAATATTCTCGAGCACCTCGGGGCTATCGGGATTACCATGCGTACCCACATTGACCGGATGTGCCACATCAGCCCAGAGCGTTGAATTCTGGACGGTGATATTCCTCGCATCCCCATAGTAATCCCACCGGTGACCATAGACAGCAATGCAGTCATCAGAGTTGCGCATGAAGACGCCGTCCACCAGCACATCGCTGCAGCTCATCAAGTCGATTCCGTCGCTCCAGCCCCGGCTGCTGAAGGATTTGAGGTTTCGGACCGTGATACCCTCTGACTGGCCGCCGAAAACCGTGTAATGTTGCGGATTGATCACCATAATACCGTCGATCTCAATATTTTTCGAAAAAGTAATCTGAACGCCACGTTCAGGCCGGTATAACATGCCTCGACCCAGGATACGGACATTCTCAGCGTGATCGCACACGAGCGTGCTTTTGACCACGGCCCCACCAGCTATGTACACGGTCTTTCCGCTAGGTATCTTGAAATTGTCACCCGGTTCATGAATCCCCGGACCAAAGTAGATCACGTTGGGGTCGTTCGGGCGTGGCCGGTCGGTTTCGATGGATGAGGCGAAGAGATGCAAGTTACGGAAAATGTCCCCGTCCACTTCGATGGACAGGTTCCGGGGTTCACTCAGTGAAAACTTAAGCGTATTGCCATTCACCTCTGGTTCGATGCCATAGGAAAGGGGACGAACCCGCGTTGAACGAATCTCCCCGCGATTATATGTCACCGATACTTCCATCAAGCCGGAGAAGTCTAAGCAGGCCATCGAAGCCTGCTGCGGCTTGTGCATATCGACCTGGACATCATAGCAGAACAGATCCTTCCACTGGCCATGCGGCAATCGCACCTTCACGGTGAAACTGTCGTTGGAGGCAATGCCTTCCGGAGTCGGATAAACAACCAGCGTATCAGCCAGTACGGTCGTCAAAATAAAACAGTAGTAAAACGATAGCAAGGCGGTTTTCATCGAGGTATCTAATGCTTTCATCAGGTTGATTACTATAAGAGCTTAATCCAGACGGCCTGCCCGCCACCGGCAACGAGCGGCGCTTCGAGTACCGTTTTTGAGTTTACCGGGCGTCTGTCAATTCCAATCTTCGTCTTCGTCTGGGCGCTCTCATCATCGGAATAGATACTGGCAGTATACTTTTTGTTCTCGTCGAGGAAGAACAATGGGATCTTCAGATGACGCGGCTCTAAGTTGTTGATCGTACCAATGAACCAGTTGTCGCCGCTACGGCGTGCGATAACAGCATACTCGCCGATCTGACCGTCTACCACTTTTGTTTCATCCCAGACCGTCGGAACCACCTGGAAGAACTCGATCTCCGGCTCGCCGTTATACTCATTCGGACTGTCGTACCAGTAGATCCATTGCAGGGGACTGAATGAAACGACCGCCATGGCCAGTTGATGGGCATGCGTAGTCTTCAAGCGATTTTCATAGTAGCAGATAGTATAATCGCCGATACCTGCAATATACCGCGTAAAGGGAAGCGTGCAGTTGTGTTCAGGGGTTGGCATATGTTCATTGCCACGGATTCCCTCCACCGTCATCAAATTTGGGTACGTACGATTATTACCAGATGCCCGATAACCGTCATGGATATTTAACATTAAATGGTGTTCAGCGGCTTTGGCAATCGTCTCCGTAATCCATCGACTCTCTGTCTGCGGTCCAATATCAATAAAGCCGATTTTAACACCTTTAATTCCCCACTTTTCGTACAGTGGGAAAAGAATGTCACGCTGTTTTCTGATTTGACGACGGTCAACATAGACAATCAGTCCCACGTTCTTCTCGCGGCCGTAACGAATGATCTCCTGGATGTCAAGGTTGTCCCTCCGAGCGGTGGTCGCATCGCCGGTCTGCGTATCCTCAGGCCCATACCATCCCGCGTCCAGGTGCACGTACCGCAGTCCACCGGCGGTCGCAAAGTCAACAATCGCCTTGGAATTGGCCGTAGTCAGGGTCGTATCCCGCATCACCTTACCGGGCTTAATCCAGGAGGTATCCTCCAGCACACAGGGCGGGTTGAGGTTTAGCATGAGGTAGTTGCGCTCGAGCAGGTCGCCCGGCCGATTCCCAACGACCAGCATTCGCCAGGGGCTACTCTGGCCTGCCTGAAGTGTAATCGTCGGATCGTGACGCTGATTGGGTGTGGGCGTGTTGGAAGTGTTTCCACCCAGCGCGCTGACCAGTGCATCCGCTGAGCCTTCCAGAGGAGACAGCAGCATCCGGGGATAGCTGAAATTGGCAGCTTCCGCCAAAGAAGCCCAGAGCCCATGAGCATACTCGAGAGTCAGAGGCCGCTCACAGTATGGCTGAATCTCTGATATTCCGGAACGTTTATATTCCCCTTCCGTGCCGTGTTCTTCGTAGCCCCATGTTCCTGCCGGGAACCGGAATTCGGTCTGTTCATCTGGAAAGACAAATGTTTGTGTTTCCTGTTGGGGCAGGGAATAGCGAAATGCAGCTCCCTCATTGTATGTCCGGAATATAATCTGCAGCAATTTGCCGGATGCATGCTTCATATCCACAATCAATTCCTGATACTGGTCAGGAATTATGCGGCGTTCGCCAAACCTGTTAATCCACTGCCCTTCATAACTCCGCGTTGAGATTCCAGTTACTTCGAAATCACGGTTAAAGCCCGGAAAGCCCATTCGTGATTCAAGAACCATAGGTTTTTCCATATAGTCAATCCGATATACCGGAATGCCGCCGGGTAGAAGGCTAAAATGGAGCTTTACCTGACCGTCAGGAGATGTTACCAATCTGTCACTTTGACACCAGCTGAGCGGACACAGCAGAAAGAAAAGGAACGTACAAGTTTCAAACCCATATTTTAATTTGAGGCGCAACATTCTTATCTTCTCCATTTTGTTATTTCTCCGTCTAACAAATAAGTAACTCAACTTGACTGACTTTTTTCATAGTTTTACGCGGCGATGAGTTGCTTGAACAAATCCCGGTTTCATTCAATGCGTTCCATCGGCAACTGGTTCACAAGACAAAAAATATGTCAGCCATGACTTTGCGATCTGACACCCGTAGTCTGCCATTACCCAAACGATGCGTATTGGGGTGTCTTAGCAGTAATGATTCGATTTTTCTCTCACACTTTGCTTGAAATTTTATATCGGTTTTTTGTTTTTTCATCGCTGAATCCCTTCAAAGGAACTATTGCCTCTGATTGCATCGGCAATGCAGAAGGTATTCGGATAGGTTCTAAGCATTATGTTTCAAATTAATAGACGCTAAATCCAATCCTTTTTTCCATTCCCAAATTTTAATCTGAAGCGCAACGCATAGGTTTGCTCCAGAAGACCGCCGTCGGGGTCCGATAGGTTAAACATTTTCGAGGTCTATTATTCAATAACGCCACCGCCTTGTCAATATCCGCCTGGGTCACCGCGCTGAAATCCATCCCCTTGGGAAAAAACTGACGCAGCAGGCCGTTGGTATTTTCATGGGTCCCGCGTTCCCAGCGATGATACGGATGGGCAAAATAACACCGTATCCCCAAGGCACGCTCCAAGTCCTTAAACCCCGCAAACTCTTTGCCGTTATCAAACGTCATCGTCTTAACCTTCTGGGGCGGTAATTGCCTCATCATCGCACAAATCGCCCGGTTCACGGTCTCGACCGATTTATCCGACACCTTCACCGCCGCGGTATAACGCGATTTGCGATCCACATGCGTGGCAATAAATCCGCTGCCTTTGCGGCCTTCCAGCGTATCGCTTTCCCAGTCGCCAATACGCCGCCGCCGGTTGGTGACCTTCGGACGCTGATCAATCATCCGACGATCCGGCATCCGGCCGCGATGATCCTCACCGGCTCGCCGCTTGCGACGCCTCTTGTGGCTCTGACGCAAATACAGGTAATCAGCGCTGCCTTTCGTGCGGCTGCGATATACCCAACTGTATATGGTTACAGGGCTTATAGCAATCCCGTGAGCGTCTCGAAGAACGCCGCTTATCTGTTCAGGCGACCAGTATTGTTTGAGTTTTTTCCGGACGCAGCCTCTGAGCCAGTCATCCTCTTCAAGGCGGTACGGCGCTTTGGTTTCCCTGCGCCTTATCTCATAATACCGCTGGGCAAGATGCAGCTTATAATCCCTCGTCGAACTGACGTTACGCAACAGTTCACGGCTGATTGTACCCTTGCTGCGGCCAAGCCGTTTTCCAATGTCCTGCATACTGGCCTGTTGGGCGCGCATTTTTAAGATGACTTCTCGTTCATCAATGTTAAGATGTCTATATTCCATTGTCCGGCTCCGAATAGGTTTTTGTTGGCAAACACAAACTCTATCGGATACCCGCGACAATGGGTATTCTTTTTTGCGGGACAACCCGCACCAACTGCCGCTATAATCAAACTTGTCTGACGGAAGATAGGGCAACGCTGGGAAGCAACCCGAGCGCCGTCAGACCCTCGGAGCACGGGGCGGTACAACTCGACCGCCTTGCTCTCTTTATATCGTGCTCTGAGGCAAAAGCGATAAATCCCAGCCCGCCGCCGGCGGGCTGAATCTTAACCCGAAGCGTTGCGCTTCAAGTTAAAATGCGCCATTATTTAATGTCCTTTCATTCAGCGACTGAACCTTTACTTTTCCATCGGTTTCAATATAGCACACCCATAGAGGCCTCCTGTAATACTGTCATTCTGCCCATCAAATCGAGCTATGATCGACGACTTATTTTTAATCAGATTGTTGGGGATATCATATTCTACTTCTAAAAATTCCCCCGGTTTGGAGCCGTCTAATTTCTGTACAGCAATGACATAACCATCAACCACAATGTCAAATATCCGTCCGGAATCTCCACCCCAATACGTGCACATCAGTTTCATCGGCAGGTCTGGCAGAACCTTGAGTCGATATTCAAACCAACCGCTGGGTCCGGCATCGCGCCAGCTTCGTCCATTACTCTCTCCGCAGCGGCTTTCAAAACTTTTTATATCGTGGGCTGCTTCTGAAGCCGCTTCCCCGATCTGAACAACATCGACCGTTCGGGCTTTCAGGACAGCCCGTCGGGCAGTTTCTCGGGCTGCCTGCTCCTTACGTATCTGACGCTGAGCCCGAAGCTGCGGCTCCAGCTTTTCCAAGCCGGCCTGATCGGTCAACTGCCAATAAACCGCATATTTATCATTCCACAATCGGTAATAAGGAACTAACTCCACATCGTTTGGTCGGCCGACGTTGACTGTCCGGAACGTCAGTGTCTTATCTTCGACAGGTTTCAGCCATGTCTCAGGACTTCTTCCGTCCGTAACCAGTACAGGGCTTTCGGCAATCTCTTCCGGAGGAAATTCGAACCAGTTTTTCCTAGTATAGATCATTTCATCAGGCAGATGAAGAGATTCCAGCCGTCCGGCCAGAACCATCGGTCCATACATTACAGCCGCCAGATTCGGTTCGTCAGGCATCGTCCATAACCATAGTTTCATCGGCAGGGACAAATCGACAGAGTCCCCGTTGCTCCATTTTCGGCGAATGGATACATAGGATGTCGGCTGGGCCGAGACCCATTGAGGTTGGCCGTTGAGCGTCAACGAGGCCCCCTCCGCCCAGTAGGGAATCCGCACTCTCAGGTCAAACTCAACATCCAGAGGAGTTTCTATAAAAAGTCTCGTATGCCCTTCTTCAGGAAATTTTGTTTCCTGACGAATGACAACACCTTTCTGCTTCCAGGTCAACTGGCTAGCGATGAAGAGATTCACCCATAGGATATCCTGATGATGAAAGTAGATGCTTTCCCCATACTTGCTGTGGCTTTCCATTCCGGTCCCAGTACAGCACCAAAATGAATCTCGCGGCGTATTGAAATACTTCCAGCGTCCTGATGCCAAGGTAACAAAGTAGGTCATCATTCCCGTCTGCGGATCCTGCGTTGACAAGACCGAGTTAATCAGATTCTGTTCATAATAATCCATCAGTTCCGGACGTGGCTGCCAGGCAAAAAGATGACGTGTCAATTTCAGCATGTTATAAGTGCAACAGTTTTCCTGTGTCTTATTACCCAGCATTTCAGACAGACAATACGGATCACTGCGCCACCGTTCGTCAATAGAGGTTCCACCGGTACAATAGCTTCGTCCATGAGTAACACAGTGCCAGAAAAATTCGGCGATATGTCGATACCGCTCATCCCCAGTCAATTCATACTGACGCGCTGTGCCGACAACATTGGGAATCAGAGAATTGGCATGCTCACCCGTTAATGTATCCTGATGTTTCAAAAAAGGTTCGATATATGTGTCCTGATTAAACCGGCATGAAAGTTTCAGCCACTCGGACTTGCCTGTTAGGCCATATAAATTCGCTAGGGCCTCATTAATCCCACCCTGCTCGGTCTTTTTGAGCATTTCCTGCATCGTAGCGTCATCCAGTCGGACAAGCCGGTTTTGTGTCCAAGCAGCCATTTTCTCAGCAACCGCAAGCGCCCGGCTGCTGCCGGCATAGGTACACATATCCAGAAGCCCCGCGTAAATTTTGTGCAGAGTGTACCAAGGTGCCCAGACCCGCTTTCCGGCAATGACCCCCTCAATCTGCTCTACAGGAAAAGCACTTAAGTATCCGGTCCCGATGGCCTGCTGACATCGGGCCAGTTCTTCGACAATCTGCTCGGCTTTAGTTTTGAGAACCTCATCTCCCACAGTGGCATACATCATTGCACAGGCTGATAAATAGTGTCCCATCGTATGTCCGCGCAGTTCCATATCTTCCCATCCTCCCAACGGTTGACCGGGGGTCTCCAAACCGGCTGTTTTTCGGAAATGCCACAGCAGTCGATCTGGTTCAAGATCATGGAGATACTTCTGGGTTCGACGCATGGCATCGCGGAAAGGACCGTCCAGCAGTCGGATGTCGTGAAGGGAGAAGGGTTCGGCTTTCCAGGTAATCTTTTCCCGCCCGGAAGGCCATACATCCGCTGCGGATACCGCTCCGATTGCCGTGAAAGCAAACAACGTACAGACTCTGATCGCCCTTAAGGAAGAAAAGAAAAGTAGTGCCGTTTCCAGTAATAGGGTTTCGTGATTTTTCATAAGGATTATGCTCCTTTCTTATGACGACGATACGTTTTCCAATCCTGCATACTGATGTCCCGTTTGCGGTTTCGCCACGACAGGTAGTGTTCAATCGCTTCCTGTTGTTCGGCATGGCTGCGATAATCCGTGTTGTCCAAGGCAAACTTCTTCAGTGCCGTAAAATGGCACTCAATGCGATTGAGCCACGAGGCATTGGTCGGCGTCCAGTAAAATTTGATCTTGTGGGTCGCTGCATACGCCAGCACTTCCGCCTTGCGATGATACGTCGCATTGTCCAGAATTATAGGCAGGGTTTCCTTTCTCGGATATCGCTGCCGCACCCATTTCAAAAATGCCAGAAACGTCGTCCCGTTTTTCTTCGACGCCAAGGGCCCGACCAGTGTATCCCGCTCCAGGTCATACGCCCCGAACAGATACCGCACGCCGTCAGGACGATTATAGGTTGCCCGCAGGCGGTTGACATGGCCGGTTTGGGCATAATGCCGGCCGTGACGCGACAGCAGATTCAGCGGGCCAAACTCATCGATGCTGATCCGGCAGCCGCCCTTGGGACGTTTGGCATCCAACCGCTTCATTCGCCTGTATTTAGGCCAAAAATCGGGGGCTTTAGAGTCCTTCCATGTTTTGGTGTGCCGCCAGTTGATCTTCCGGTGCCGCAGGATTTGACGCAGGTGTTCCAGCGAAATCGAGGAGACAATCTTCTGGGCGATCAGGTATTGCCGCAACTTGGCCAGCGACCAGACCGACAGACCAATCAGTTGTTTAGGCAGGGAGAGGGCAATCTCACCGATTTGTTCGGTGATCTCCGTCGCAAACTTTTTAGGTCCGGTCGGTCCGCAAAAGCAGGGCGACCAGTAAATCCCGTTGATCCCGCCGTCATTGAAGCGATGGATGATTTGCCGCACCCAGGCGGGCGAACAGTCGCACTGCTCGGCAATTCGGCGGTTCGGGCGGCTGCCTCGGGACAGCAGAATCATCCGGGCATGTCGGCTATTGACAGCGTTGGTCAGTTGATGTTTCATCGAGTTCAGTTTTCGGCGTTCATACGGCCGAAGCGTCCGTGCTTTGACAAGGTCCATGTTTGGTTCTCCACATTTTTCCGGCCGCCCCATGCAGCCTGTGGAGAACCTATTTATACCCTAATCGGCAAGGGCGCAAGTCTTTTATTGAAGAAGTGTTATGAATTTTTCAAAAACGCGAAACTGCATTACTGGAAAACGGCAGTAGATGCTTCCTGCAACATTTCAAAGATGTATTGTTTGCGAACCTGTTAACCATGCTCTTTTCCAATCATTCCTTGACTTGTTCATTTTTTTATAGGCTCGTCTTGTTCAGCCATCGGGCCGCGAAAATTGCAAGATCCCCTAAATCAACTACACAGTCCTTATTCAGATCACTCGCCAAGTAATCCATGCATCGTCCCGGATAAAGAATCATGGTTGAACGGGGTGAAAGAAGCAGAGGAGTTTGCAGGTCGATGTGAACTTTCCCAATCAAATCCACCGCCTCTGTCCAAGATACATCGGAAGTATCCATTTCGAAAGATTCTGTATCCGAAAGATTTATCCCAATCAGATAATCCCCATAACGGCAGACATAAAGTCTAAAGAGCCCAAAAGGAGTTTTCATCTGCACATTGGCAAATCGATCAATTGTGTCAGTTGTATAGTGGACTCGTGCAATATTGTTTACAACCGCATTGGCAGCGGAGCGGCTGCAGCCGGAGCAGTAATCATGCCGCCAGTTCAATGTCATATAAAGACGGGCACCCTGATGATTGACCGCAATGCCGGCAGCCTGCTCATCGGCCCAGGCATACGTTTCATTGCTTTCCATCGGAAGGTGCACAGAAGTTGGGGCCAGAGTCTGGACATGCTGGACCTGATCAATCATTCTCATTACCGCAAGCGTATTCCCTGCGTAATGAGCCGCTACGGCCGAGGCAGAACAATCAATTGTATAGATTCGGTTATTATTCAGGTAAAGTTGAAGAATTCGGCCAGCATTCTGGTTATTCAGATGAAGCGCTGCATAAGCTAAGCCATTGAATACACCGGGAGAGGGAAACTGAACGGCCGGATACTTGTTAGGACGCCAGCTGATAACGGACTCATTCACCAATCCCGTAAAGCCCTCACTGTCATTGTCCACATACAGATAATTGGCAAAGGCGTCTACTTCCTTGTTGACAATACGGTTGACAAGAGCGTCATTGCCGCGGGTCATGGTTCCATAAGGATAGATAAAAGAAAGAGCAGTAGGTCCGTAATTACCGCAGTAACCGCCATTTATGGTTCCGTGCACTTCAAGGGCAAGTCCCTTCCTCGATTCCCAATATCCGTCATAGACCGGACACGGCAGTGCCCCCATAGCTTCATAGACCCATGTCAGAGCCGTACTGTCCGACCACGCATCCGCCGGCGATAAAATCTTTAAGCACTCATTAGCTTTGTACATTGCATGAACTTGCGCCCGATCCTGATTAGGAGCATGCCCGCGGTCATTCAGCATGTGGATAATAATGCCTTTAAATAAATTGATATAAGATGTTTTGCGCGGTATGGGCGGCGTGGCGGGATTGTCATCTTCATCCACCAGCTCATTCATCACTTCAGAACTTATATGCTCGTGAACCAGCAAAAATGCATCCGCCAGCGCATAGACTCCGAATCCTTCCAGACAGCCGGCTCCATTGACACGGTTGGGACCTCCTATCCATAGCAATCCCCATGGATTTGAAAAGGCCCCGTTGGCACCCTGAGCAATTCGAAAGAAGTCCAGCCCTTTGACAATTCGATCGATCAGTTCCGGATTCTGATAGTAATCCGACCAGGGACTGTTATAGGCAATTCCATAGGCCTCAAGGGCCTGGAGAGACTCCATGTTGCCGGTTGTGAAACGAGCATAGATATCCTCTTTCCACTGCTGAACCGTCCAAGACGGGGCTCCGCCGCGTCCATCAAAGGTAACCGCACCGCTAATCATAGCCGGTGCAGTTCCGGCGGCTACTCTTGCCTCCCAAGCAGGACCGTACTTTTGCCAAGTCAGCAATTCTGCAATACCGAGGTTGGCTTGATAAACAAGCTGCTCATAAGGACTGCGTGAGCCGGCCGGTCGAGCAAGTTCCGGTCCGGGTTTTTTCCCCTGAACCTCATTAAGCAGGTCAAAAAAAGGATTTAAATGGGAATAGACACTGTAAATTCCTAACTGAGCATCAGCCAGTTTGAGGGTTACCTCCGTTTTTCCTGCCGTCAACGATTTAGGAATCAGATACGTTGAGTATACGAACCGGCCGGGAAACGGCGGCTGACTTGTCCAGACAGCTACTTCAGGCCAGTCGTCCTCGTAAGTACCGATTCTATTAGCCGGGTCATATAAATATAAATACTGTATTCCAGAAACGGTATCCGAACCCCAGAGTTTGACCGTCAAGTAATTCTGCCTGACGGAATCACAGGCCAGCGTAAAGGTAATGGACCCGCTCACGCTGATCCGCCGGTAGGTTTGTCCTAAACCACCTATTTGTATAGATGTAAAAGGAGCAGAAACGGAATGAGTGGATTCTGAGTCCACATCTCCAAAAATGACGCTGTCTAAAATACTGCCCAGGCAATACCTATAACATACCATCATGCTCAATAGGACAATCCAACATTTTCTGTTGAAACGATTAAAAATCATAATCCACCTCCTGTACCAGCAGTTTGACTATTTCAGGAGAAAAAAGAGAGATTGCTGTCATTGTTTCCACCTGAGCATCGTTCTGATTCCCCGCGTGTTCCGAAGCAAAAGAAGTGCAATCCTTGAGGCCAACATGATCAAAACAGACTCTTGTTGTCAGATTCGGCAAACCGGAAGAAACGGCTAATCCTGCCAGCAGATTGTCCCCCAAATCCACTGAGCACTCCCCCACCACGCTCCAGGTTTTTCCATCGGGCGAGATAGATGCTGTAAAAATACTTCCTGTACGTTTTAATTGAAGCCAGCACAAACCGGTCAGGCGACCATAACTGCTATAGGAGTCTTCCAATCTTTTCAGAGCGTCCGCACGTCCTTTTGCCCCAGTATTTTGACGCTTTACGAGACGAGCGTGCCAACCGGGAGCTTCAACATCTCCTCCAAACTGCGGCGTAATCTGCAACGATACAAACGCGGCTTCCGGCTCAAGCGAACGACGCATCATCAGACCAAACCAGGTAAACTGGGAAGTGACCTGCGGAACATACCGCGCGGTAAGGATACTATCCTTACTCGATGGAATATATGTGAAATGCAATCGGTCGCTTTCAAAATCCAACGGGACCCCAGAGGCCTCGACGGAAAACACCTGCCCATCGTAACGAGTCAAGCTGGAAATGGATACCGGTCCGATATCCGCCTGCTGCCAATCTTTCGGTAATCCGGCACAGACCCCCACTGGGTATGCATCCGTGCTGCCCCCTTTTTGATTCACGGCTAACACTGTATAATAATAAATACAGCCCGCCTGAACATTCTTATCCATGAAAGCAGGAGAATGGACATTGCAGGCAATGACCTCATAAGGTCCTTCCAATGCTCCTGCCCGTTTGACGGTATACGATAATGCCCCAATCGATGCAATCCAAGTGAGTGCGACTTTGTCAGGATCCCCTTTGGCCACAAGCCCTCCCGGAGCTGCCGGAGCGTTTTGAACCTGAAGCGGCTCTTTGAAACGTGAAAACAACAGCGTCCCAAAGCCGGGATGATCAGCCCCGGGAAGTCCCGGCCCCTCTGGACGAATTTGTTCGGCAGCCGTCTGTGTATAAGTCGCCGCAACATTTGCTCGGTTGACATAATGGTTATAAACCATTTCAAAAATAGCGCGGAGCTGGCCGCGTCCTTTGGACGAAACTTGCTTATGATAATATTTGCCTGTACGATCCAGTGTTTCCACAAACGGAACCTCTTCCCCAAGGTTATACTTAGCTGTATATTCAAATCCTTTCAACAGACGATAGTCAGCGTAAGCATAGAGATCCAATCCCTGTTGCCAGGCCACTTCACAAGACGCCGCCAGGAGAGCTAGGCCAAGCTGTGTATGCTCCTGATCCCGACCGCTTTCCTGACATTGGCCGGCTTCATTAATCACATAGTGCAACAGACACCCGTTTCCCCCTCCGTTGACATAGTACCGCAGGCCACGTTCATAAATCGCATGTTCTTCACAGAAAACACCGATAGCCAGCACCGTTTGAATTGCTGCGGCGTCCCAGTTGCCGTTGGCAAATGGTGCAAAATCTTTCACGATCGGATAAATCACATCCAAAAACATTCGTTCACACTGGGCAATATCCGCCTGGGACCAATCTGGAACCGTATAGCGAAGGATTTCCGCCGCATTGAGCATTTTGAAAGGGCCCAGTCCGGCCATCAATACGGCATCTCGTCCAGTGACATGCTTCAAAGAAGTCGACCAGGCATTGAGAATCCCAATCGCTTTATCTGCATAGGCTTTTTCCCCCAAGACCGCCCACATCAAGGCCAGTTGATAGGCGGCATTGGCATCTGAATCAAACTGCGTGGAATTCATGTTGGGATTGCGTCCGATTTCCTCAGCGGGGCCTCGCATCCGATACCCCATCTGAGAGGCAGGATTCGCCTTCAATATTTCAAATCCGCTTTTGTAAGGTTCCATGCCTTCGAAAACCATCTTCCTCATGCGTTCCAGATCCTCACGACTATGGAGCAGTCCCGGATGACGGAATGCACCTTGCACGAACGCGCTCAGTAGAAAAGTCAATAAAACCGATAACAACGATAAAGAGCCGCTCTCAGTCATTTTCTTGTTCCGGTTATCATAAAAGTATTCTGTTCACAATTTTTGAAGATTGTATGTGCCGGTTCCGAAATGCTTCATATTTCTTGCCAATTTGGAGATACCGGCAGGCAATTTTCAAATTTCCGTATAAGGGCATCTTCATAAGCACCGTTGTAGGTACCCTCCAGAAACTTTTCAAAAGCTTCCTTATAAAAACGCTCCCAGCTTACGGCCTCCTGCCCGGGGATAATCGGGTAAAAAGAGACTCCATTCTGCCGGGTTGCTTCCAAATCGCCCATAGCATCTCCCAGCATCAGTATTTTTGACGGGTCATATTTTTCCCGCAGGAGTTTCAGGTGCTGAGTCTTGCTTCCCCTTTCCTGACCCGCCACCGCTTTCACATATCGACGCAAATCATGTTCCGACCACTCTCTTTCGAGGGCTTCGTTCGGCGTGGCGGAGCAAACGATGATATCTGCGGACATGCAGACTTTTTCAAGACTTTCCTGAACATAGGGAAACGGAGGAACATTGCGGACAATTTCCGCAATCAACTCATTTACGCGACGGCTCCATTTCAATGCAAGTGACAATTCTTTTTTTTCTTCTTCATTGGACGAGGCAACAATCGCCTTCTCCAGACCAGTATCAGACAGCAAACTGTCAGGATGTTTCACCCAACGAAAATAATACGGATACTGTGGAACTCGAAAGTTCCGTTCTTTGACCATCGGGTGCGAAGGCAGCAGCTCCATCAAGATTCGGACAATTGTTTTGTGGCGATTGGCGCCCCGGGTTCTGCTAAAAAGATCGGCGAATATCTTGCACTCGCGAGCCGCCCGAGCCACCGGCTGTAACTCAAAATATCCAATCATCATCGGGCAGAAGCACTCGCTCTGCTTGATTCCCATTGCGTCAAAGGCACAGCCGTCCGAATCCACCGCAACCAAAAAAGAATGTTCCGGCTGGAGCGATTGCAAAAGATGATTTGTTGGTTCCATACCTGCCATTTTTTCATGAATTTTATGAGCATTTGAACTCATCAGCTTTCCCCTTTGACCAGATAAAACGTGCGTTCCACCGCTTCTGCAGATTTTAGTTTTGGCTCAATCGACCGTCCCCATTGCCAAGCAACCACCGTGATCTTTATGGGAAATCGACTTCGCGGAGGGATTTCAGTGATGAGCAGGTTATTGCGTTCCACTTCAGCCGGACCGGCCAGGACATAGTAATACACCGGAACATCGGCATCGGAGACGGCCTGAAGCGGTATTGAACGAACGGAGGCCGGCTGGTCAGAAATTAGGGGAAATGCAATGTGCTGATCGGCACCCTCCGTGTTACGCAGAGGGAAATGCATCACGGCCTGCTGCACCGCCCGTTTATGCTGTTCATCACCCGGATGAACAGCTGCCAGCCAGATTTCATTGGAGCGTTTCCGATTGTCCATTCCTATTCGATAAAAACGTAAGGCAAACGTATCTTCACTGAGCTTTTCAACAGGTCCGCAAATTCGCTGAATAGTGATCCGTTCCGGTGTACAGGCATGGTCAATCGGAGAACCGGCTTTTAGACCGGACCATCGTTCCGGTCGGCCCTCCGGGACAGCGTCAAGGAACGTTCCGGTCAGTTTGAATGTCAATCCATCGTCAAGCGGAAGGAAACGGAGGGTCACCTGCTGATGGGTTCTCTTGTCTTGCTCCACCAGGTACCCGCCTTGAATAAAACCAAGCAGTTGGGGTCTTTGGCCACGATATCGGGCTTGAAACCGGTCGGCAGCGGAGGCGATTTCTTCATCGAAAAACCAGAAGGCCTCTTCAGGATTTCCTGCATACTGCTTAACTGGTGCCGGCGGATAAGTCGGTTTCTGATTGATTCGCCACCGCTCAGCCAGCCAGCCCTGTTGGCTCGGATCTATCGGTTTTAACGAAACAGGACCTTCAAGGAAAGGGGAATCCGAAAGGCGGTATTGGGCGACTTTTTTGAGATACAGCGACAAAAACGCCACCTTTTCATCCGATATGTCAAAATGACCAGCACCCGGTTCCGCAAGCATTGTGAGCGGAATGTTGGGGTGCTGCCGGCGATGTCTGAGTCCCTCCGCAGCACGTTCATCAGCCCATTCGTACTCACCAAGCACAACAAGACCAGGTACACCGTCAATAGACCGGTTGTGCCAGTCCGGCTGCTCAGGACTCTGATAAAACGGCCATTGGCCGCTGATGGAAATTGCGGCTAGTGTTCGCTGGGAATTCCATGCCGCAAAATTCCAGGGATATGAGGCGGCTGCAGAGTGACCGATTGGGACGATCGGTACATATTCCAGTTCGCTGTAGCCGGATTCGCGGGCGAGGGCAACCATCATTGCATTGAAATGTTCCCCGGCACCTTTGTCGAAACGAAACACCAAATCAATCCCAGGAGTTATCCAAACGGCCGCCATATTGAGCCGGCTGAGCATATCCCGGAACAGTGGATGTTCAAGGATAGGTTCTTCTTCCATGTTATGCTGGCCGATTACAACAGCCCGAATCTGTCTGCACTGGGACGGAATCCATAAAAAAGCCCGCGGATGTCCCATGTTTTCAGAAGAAACGACTGATTCGATCAGTACTGACCACTGCCAGACAGCCGGTGTTGCTGTTGTGGACAGACAGTCTCCCAAAAGAAGACCCGAGAGTATATACAGCCAACAAAGTCTTTTTTTCATACGCATCCTCTTATCGTGCCCCATTTGGAAATCTGTTTTCTAATGCTTTCTTTTCTCTGGAGTGGAGAGCGAAATATTTTATCACCAATCCTATACCAGCTATTACGCCGCCGCAGCAGAGAATCAGCAGACGTCCAATAGTCTTATTCGGAATCAGAATCAATCCTGTAACAAATATACCATACACTAGGCACAGATTCCCCAACACGTTTCCTTGCCGGATTTCATTGTCGTGCAAATTCAATTCATATTCGCTTGGCTGAATAGGCGTTGTCATATCGTTGAAGAATTCTCGGATCTGCTTTTCGTAAAGGGCATCGCCTTTTCGATAGAAAAGCATGCTGAAAAAAAACCATCCGCAGCAGACAACCGCAACGATCCCCGTCGTCAAGGCAATTTTCATATCCCCAACTTCCGTGGGATTCAGATTGGGCATGCAGCAGATCTGTTCGATTAGAGCCGCCGTACTCATATTGGAATCCTGCCAGAGAAATTGAACAACGCTGTCAGATTGAAAAAGCAACCCAAGAAAGAAAGCTGGAAGAAACCCGGCCAGCATTGTACTCCAGCCAGACCAGGGAGGTGTTTTTTTAAAAAAAATACCCAGAAACAAGGGGACCGCCATCGGCAACCCCAAGGATGCAGCCATCAAAAGCATCCAGTCAAACAGTTTCAGCCCCTTGACCTGTTGGAAAGCCAATCCAAGAAGAATCCATATTGCACCGTACATCAGCATAAAAATTCGACCAACGAAGATTTGCTCCTGTTCGGAAGCAGTCGGACGTAGAACTCGGATATACAGATTTCGAACAAAGCTGCCCCCAACAATATTCAATTGACTATTTAATGAGGTCACTGTTGCGGCAAAGATTGCACAGACGAGGAGCCCGAGAAGGCCTGAAGGAAGCAAATCCATCGCCATCGCTACATAGGCGGCTTCGTTTGGATTGTTTAGACAGGGGTATTCTGAAGCCAAATCAGGGTGCCAGACAACCGCCGCCATGGGAGGAATAATCCAAATAAAAGGCAAAACAATCATTCCGATGATTTGAACCCATAATGCCTTTTTGGCTTCATGGGAGTTTTTGACAAAAAGAAACCTCGCAGCTCCTTCCATAAGACTATTCATTTGAACCAGTTGATTGATGCCCAATGTAAGAATAAAAGTGACCAGAACCGCCGGGCGTTCAAACTGCGTCCAGTGCAGATGGCGGGCCGGAATTGCCTGTATAAATGCGGAAATGCCTCCCATTTTTGCCAGGGTTAGAACCCCCATTGTGACAGTGATCACAATAACCAGTATCATCTGCACGAAATCGCTGGCTGTAGCCGACCAGGACCCGCCGAGGACTGTCATCAGCGTAATAACCACTCCTAACAGAAAAATCAGAAGAGGCATAGGCACATCAAAGATACTGCCCATAAATACCGCTATGATGTATAAATAGAAACCACCGTAAACCGTCTTCGTTAAAATCAGAAGCCATGTAAAAATCTGTTCGCTCGTCGTTCCGTAACGTCTCTGGATACCCTCCATAATTGTGATAATGCGCATTTGACGGTATTTGGCCACAACAAAAAAATAGCAGAAAAGAAGTGCGGCTACATCACAAATAAAAATAACCAGGAAAAAGGTTCCCGTTTCATAGACCTTGGCGGCACCCCCGGTAAAGGCCCATGCCGTGAAGGTTGTCATGAAAGCGGAGCTCCCCACCACCCACCAAAGCATACCGCCGCCGCCTCGAAAAAAATCGCTGGCTGTTCTGCTGAAGTTTCTGTAAACCGGCCCGAGGAGAAACATAAAGCCCAAGTAGAATCCGATTACAATATAATCATATATCGTCATATCAATCCTTTCCTGCGCATGCGGCTTATCCGCCTGTCTCAGGCAACCATCTCTCCGCCGATTTCTTACGGTACGACCGCGTCAACTGGCAGTTATTGCTTAGCACCGAACGTTTTCGTCCAGTTTTAAGACGGTCTTCGAATCGTTTTTTCTCCTGCCGTATCTTTTGATCTGCACTCCGAAGCAAGCGTCAAAAAACAACCTGGGTGATTTTATTGTCACCAGTTTCTGTAATTCCCCCTTTCAATTTGACAGAGGATTCCTTTTTGGAGTGTGTGGGCATCTCATAGTGTTTCAGCATCCACTTACCCTGCGGCTTGGTTTCGCCGAAAATAATTTCCGCAGCGACCCTCAGTGATTCTGGAGCAACAGAATAATTGCAAATGACCGTCCCGGCCTCGGGGACAGCCCCTAACTCGTAGGGGCAGTTGGTTACCACAATCACCTTCTTGCCTTTGGCAATGAGCCTCTTAATTAAATCGGTATTGTTGGCCGGACAGAGCCGCCAGTAATAATTTGTTGCCACAATAACATCGGCTTGATTGATATAGTTCATGATAAACTGTTCGTCTTCCTGAGATGCCTTAAACTTGGTATCCAGACTGATAACATTCATGGAATGCTCGTACATCGCGATATTGAACATTTTGTTATTGCAGGCCAGGTCAAAACCGCAGTAGCCGTCCAGGACCTGCTGTTCAATCACCATAATGGTTTGATCCGGACTAAGGGGCAGAAGATTTCCTTCATCTCGCAGAACGGTGACACATTTTTCCGCGGCAGTACGAGATATTCGAATAATTTCTTTGTCCCGAATGACTTCTCCTGCAGCAGCAGCATCCACTTGTCCCTTTCGCTCAAAAAGTCCCAGATTGTACTTCATCCTCAGAATGCGCTTGACAGAAGTATTCAGATGATCTTCAGAAATCTTTCCCTCCTCCACAAATCGTTTTAGTTCGCAGAATCCTTGGTCTCTGAATTCGTCTTCCGTTTTGTTGAGAATCAGGTCGCAACCCGCTTTGAACGCCAGAGCACATGATTTTCCTACGCCGTATTTTCTCATCAGGGCCCCCATCGTAATGCTGTCAGTTGTTATGACGCCATTGAAGCCTAATTTTTCACGCAACAGACCGGTCACAATCTTCTGGGATACCGTCGAGATTTCCAAACTTGGATCGACTGCCGGTACTGTGGTGTGCGCCAGCATAATGCTTGGCAGCCCATTGGCGATCAGGACGCGATACGGCAGTAGTTCTACAGCTTCCAGCTGCCTCCAGTCACCGCTGATACAAGGAACGTCATAATGGGCATCGATGTCCGAGTCGCCTCGACCCGGAAAATGCTTGGCGGTGGGAACCAGACCTCCCTCCATAAAACCTTTGATAGAGGCTAATGCATATTCTGCTACGATTTCGGGATCATCGCCATAAGCGCGAATGTTGATTTCCGGATTCATTGGATTGATATTTACATCCAGAACCGGCGAATGAATATTGGTTATCCCAATTGCACTGAGCTGACGGGCGACCGCTTTGCAGGCCTCATAGGCAATCTGCGGATCGCCGGTAGCCGTCAATCCCATGGCAGAAGGGAATAGATTGATTCCCCCGAAACTGAAATCACGACTGATATCGCCTTCCTGATCAATCGAAATATGCAGAGGCACACCGTGGGGCCGGCTGCACGCGATTTTTTGAAGCTTATTCAATTGTTCGGCATACTGCTCAGGGGAGATAAAGAAAGCCGGACCGGGAATAAAGAGATTTTCTTTGATTTTTTTATACCCCTTCGGAAACGCATAATCATAGATGAGATTCTGATGGTAATGCTTGCCGCGACGGGAATTCTGCCCAAATGGCGTCACCCGAAGTCCCCCGATATGCAGTCGTTCAATCGCCTCCACTACATAAGGGGTAATAATCGAGCCGCCCCAGTGAACCGTAAAGCACTGCCCGATTTTCTGCTCCAGTGTCATTTTTGAAAGAATCTCATCAATCAACCGTTCCCGTCTCACCAAATCTGCAGTTGTGGTAAACATAAAAGAGCCTTTATGAAGTAATCAATTCTATTTCCTTTTTTCTTACCGATTCACTACAGTACAGTCCGCTCTGTGACGAATAACCGAATCCAGCAAGACCTTTCCCTGATACACAATTCGAGACGTCTGTACACCGTAACATTCGAGCAGATTATCTTCTTGATCATATTTAGCACAGAAGACAGGCCCATCAAACTCGAACGCCCGCCATTTTGTTTCCGGCCGGTCTGAAAAAATCAGCACATATCGGACATCGTTCCAGTCAATTTGGAATACATCATTTAGATCAAGCACCTTAACGGAATAATCGGGGGTCTGTCCTTGAAACGGAATCAACAGAGTGACAAATTGTGTACCCGCCCGGACTCGTTTGGAATAACGAACCGCCTCCGCAGGAACTTTGACTGCATAATCATAGGAAACCCATCCCTGAATCGGATTGGGACTGCCGTGAAAGCGGGCGAACCGCATCGACTCCGTGATCAACGGTTTGACGATCACCCCTGCGTCATTCGAATAAAGGGCAGTAAGTGTGAAATCCTCTGATTCATGAATTCGGCACTGGGGGGCAAAATGAAAATATTGATCATAGGTGTGACATGTTCGTGCTGTCAGGTCATCGAGGATCAGCCAGAAATGCGGCTTGACAAAACAAATACGGCGGCGATGAGTAACCGGATCATGCAAACGCTGATATCCATCGTGATACCCGTCCACGTAATCCATCGCATCTGCAGCGGACCAGCATCGCAGAAAACTATTTGCCTTGGTCTTAAACATCCATTCATCCGCCAGTAAGGACGAATCTTCGCCGTCCACCACCACCGTATTATGGGCCGACGTTCCTTTAAACCACAGCCGATCGGGACCCTCATAAATATAGCGCCCTGGATCAATCAAAAGAGTCTCCCCAAAACCGGACACATCAATACTCAATGCATCCGCATGTCCGTGCACGCAGTTCTGGTCCATTACCCCCAGTGGACCACAGGTAAATGTCAGGTACAAATCCTTATGATTCCACCCGGTACGCATGGTATAAAAGCCCGCATGAGGCGCTGCCACAGAACCGATCCGAGGAGGAGTTCCTTCCTTTCTGTGCGTGGCAACATATAGCATATCCGGACGATTGAAAATACGAGCCCCGGCTTTCAGAACCCACCGCAAGTCATTGCTGTCTTCGAGCATATTCAGGTTATTGATGTCCTCCCACAGACCGTAGCTGGTACGGGCTCCGAAAACATCGCTCTCGTCTCCGTCTTTCAGCATCGGATAATACCCATGCGGCTTCATAATACCGAGGATAAAATCGATCATCTTTTCAGTATTTTTCATATAAGTATCAGAAACACGCACATGGTTGCGGAGTGCAAGATCCAGAATTTGCAAAAAGCAGAAGGTACATACCAGATGATAGCCGGATGCACGCTCAACCTGCATTCCATCCGGCAACACTTGCATACGAATCTGTTCCTCCAGCCGTGCCATAGCTGCATCTCGCCAGTCTCCGGCCTCTTTCAATTCCGGAAACAGAATTCCCATATGAGCCAGACCATTGGATTCCATTACCCCCCAGTTCGGAGACACGTTAAAATAGCTTTTATGACGAGTATAATAAACTCGATTATGACGAGCGTGCTCGACCATTGATGTCAGCATTTGAATTAGAAAATCCGGTGTAAACTCCGGTGAATCAAGAAAATGATAAAAACACGGGACAAAGGACGTATACAAACGAATTCCAATGGTCAGCGGACGCCAGTTCCCCTGTTTCATAAAATACATTCGACTGGTTTCACTGGAGACGTTCAGCATCCATTCCAGATCCGGGATCGGATTTTTTGCAATCCAGTCGCTTAGAATTTCCTTGAATGCGATCGTATACTTTTCATCTCCTGTATACCAGTAGGCACGCCCCAACTCCGTCAAAAACTCATGACGATTCAGGCAATATGTCCATTCCGGGTCTCCGTGCGGATTGGCATGCCAGTCAATATCCGGTCCCATGTCCTGACCGATCAAATAATGATTGCATATTGCATCTGCCTTGGACGTATCATAAGGCACCGGACGAGCGGGTTTTTCCCAGCCATCGTAATAATGAATCCCGTGGCGGTAGCGAAAATACATCAGCAATGCCGATGCGGCGGCCGGATAGTCGCCTCGCTGCACATGTTCCTTAACCAATTCAAGACTTTTACGCTCTAAATCGAGCCATGAAAAGAAAGTTTTCATTTGTTCCATGCTGAGTGTATCCATTTCCATTGTTTCAGACCCATCAAAGATTCATGTTCTCATTCACGGCGGGGATCAATTTCTTTTTCGAAAAAGTTGAATTCAATACACACAAAAGTCTTATCCACTTAATCGCGGCTGGATTTCAATGGTATGCAAACCGTCATCCTCAGGATGCATAATGCGCCAGCGAAGCCGCTCAACAGCGGTCTTTCCGATCAATTCCGGTTGGATATCAATCGACAGCGGCTTCGGTTCAAGACCAGCCAAAAGGGATGCCTGATTGTCGCAGGAGAGGATTTCGACATCCATCCCAATTCGAACACCAAGCGAACAGAGGATAGGATATAATTTGGCCGTCAACGCATCACAAGTCACAAAAAACCCCGTCGGGGCTTGGTCTGATTCGAACAGTTCCGCAAGTGCCCTGCGGATTACCTGATCCCTGTCAAAATTAATTTCGAGAAGGTCATGGGCGGATTGTTCAATCACCAGCTGCCGAGCCTGCGACTGGAATTGTTCCACAACTTCGGAAAACGACTGCCATCGTTGGCACATGTTTTGCTGTAAAGCCAGCGCCGAGGGGGCAATGTATCCTATTCGCTTGTGCCCTTTGGACAACAGGTACTTTGCTGCAATCCGACCAATTTGGCGGTTATTATTCTGAACTCGGTCTCCCGGCAGACGATCCTCCAAAGCCGTCATCACATAAACAATTTTGTAATTGTGAAGGATTTCTATTGTCTCCTCAGAAACTCCGTCCAGATTCGGCCAGACAATTACACCGTCTACTTCTCCCCTCGCCACGATCGGCGGCAATTGTCTGCCCTCGCTGATCGCCCCCTGCACCATACTCATTCCATAAGCGGCTAGTGCTTCTTCCACTCCCCGGACTACATCCAGCATAACCGGCGAAGTGGAAAGAACTCGCAAACTGGAACTGGAAGTCAGAAAAGCAACATTACCTGTTTTAAATCCAACATCTTTGGTGCGTCTCGGCCCCCGACGCAAGGAAGGAGGTTTGGGAACATAGCCGACCTCCTTCATTACCTGCCGAACTTTCTTTGCTGTTTCAGGACTGACAGTACTGTCATTGTTGATAACTCGGGAAACTGTCATATGAGAAACCCCGGCAAGTTTTGCAATTTGAACGATCGACATACTCATATTGAAACAGGTCGCAAATGAAGAATCAACGAAAAAACAATGCTATTTAATGTTAAATAATGTTAATTCTTCTTTACAAATATCTCTTTCTAACAACAAAAGGAAAGAAAAAGGCAAGAGAAAATAGGTTTCGGCCCTTTTCCGGCAGATGCTATTTACTTTTTCAGGATTAAAGGCCTAAAATCTTCATAGCGGCCATGGTCGGGCCAGGAATACACTTCATGCATCTCCAACGAACCGATTGTTCCATCCGCACAGAGAAAATTGGCATATCCGGCGTGACGATAGCTGGCTCGTCCTTCCGGCATTTGCCCTTCAGCCGGGCGAGGATACATTTCGATAGGACGCCAGTTTCCCCATCCATTGACTTCATAAACCCCATCCCCGAACAGAATTCCAATCGGGTTATTGGCTGTCGCCTTGCTGACTAATTCCGGCCATTTCCATTCGTAGGGGATTCTTTTTTCAGGATGATACAAACTGAATACATATTCGTTCGCCGTATAATTTACAGGAAAATCGTCATGTCCAATCCGAAATACAACATGTTCAATCGTCGGATATTCCCGTTCTCGCCAGGCCGGACACTGGTACACTTCTGGGATTTCCATGTATGGATACAGCCGCAAATACCATTTTCGGCACCATCGATCGTATAAATCTCCCTGCCACTCCACCCAAGGATTGCTGGCATCTTTGGTGCTGCCTCGCGGATCGGTAACCTGATTATTGTAGTCTTCCGCATACATCGCCTGAGCGAGATAGATATTGTGCAAATTGGTCCTGCATACCGCTTTTCTGCTGACATCCTTTACTTTTCTCAGAGCCGGGACTATGATTGAAAGCAGCAGTCCGACAATCGCAATCACAACCAAAAGCTCGATCAATGTAAATCCATGCTTTTTCATAACAGGCATCCTCTTCTCCATCATACAATCGAAAAGGGATCCGGCTGACAGAAACCGATCAGCCGGCCCCTCACGAATCGGTTCTACCGTTGTTTTTTCCGTAAAAGAGCCATAGAACCAAGCCCCAGTAAAGTCATTGAAGTCGGCTCAGGAACATACGTCGCCGTCAGTAGCCCATTGACTCCACTGTTGTCGATGTGAAAGGACCACCGCAGGTCCACGCCGTCTGCCAACATCAGCCCGTTGTCAGTAATCTCGCCGTTCTCGGCTATCATCAGAGTCCATGTCCCCGCTTGAGGAGAGTTGAGAAAATCAAGAACCAGCAGAGCGCCTTCGTCGAAGATTGCAAAAGTGCCGGAGCCGTCTTTATCTGCAATCACAATGGGTGTCACACCTACCTCATCAATGCCAAACTCCAAAATTCCCCCCGCGTTTTGCGTCCAGCTGCCGTTAATCGTACTTTCTGCGCCTATAGATACCTCTGTGACACGGCTGCCAAGTACCCGGAAACGTCCGTTTGAGCCGACAACCACGCCCGCCCGAGTACGGAGCTTGCCGCCGTCAATCTGGAACGTGCCTCTGCCGCCGGTGCCGACTTGCATACTGACCCCGCTGGACTCGCGAGCGATAATCAAGCGGGTATTTGTTCCGCCGGAGATATTCAGCAGACCGGTCGAACCGCTCTTTTCGGCAATGCGAAAATTGCCGGTCTCAATGCGAATATCTCCGCTGTAAATGTTCATCGTTCCGTTCGAGCCGCTCGCGGAACCAATACCCTGAAGGGTCGAGTTAGTAGTGCGCCAGATGCTGCCGTCACCAATATCCACATTCAGAGTCGATTCGTAGGTCCATCCGACACGTATGGTCTGCGTGCGGTATTCACCGCTACTTCCACCGGTCAGCAGATTATTGTCTACAAAATACTGCCAGGTGCTCGGACTCATGTTGACTGTCTCGCCGCCGATATCACCGGAGATAACTACGTAATCACTACTGCCCGGCAAACCAGTAGCACCCGTCGGACCGCCGCTCCAATTGCCGGGGTCTTCCCAAGATATTCCATCGCCTTCGGTACCGTCAAAATCAACGGTGGCGGCATGGGCGATCTGCAGCAGAAAGAAAAGTGCCATCATCGTTAACAAAACTTTCCAGATTCTCATCTTTCACCTCCTCCCAAAAATCGTCGCTTCCATTTGTTCTTCCCGAGGAGGCCTTTCTCAACCTCCCCGGGAAGCGTTCTCTGTTCACACACAAAACCGTATTACGGCAGCGGCGAAACTAAAGCCGTGGACTCCAGCCAGTCAGCCGCCAGTTGAGCCAGGTCGATCAGATCGACTTCGCAATCATCATTAATGTCTCCGGCAGGGCGGGAATATCCCGGTACCGCATGAGCTGCTTGGCATGCATCGGCATAAACATTAATCGTTACAAGATCACTATTACTCAGCTGACCGTCATTGACGGTTAATTTGAGTACAAAAGAACCTGTTCTCGTAATCGTCACCGTGGTTGTCTCTATAGTTGGGCTGTTAATGACCACATCGGGATCCTCCACGGTTACTTCCCAAAGAACAGTGTACTTGCCCGGAGGATCGGGGCGTCCGTCATCGGATACACTTGGTGCCATAGTAACCGTCACGGTCCCATCTATCAGATACGCATAGATGGTCGCCCCTGCATCTACCTGCGGTGCGGAATTGTCAGCCAGGAAAGTCCACACCTTGCCCTTGGTCGTACCAGCTTCAGGATTTGAAGTGTCCCTTGTATCCACCCTCCAGAAATACCTCTTCCCAAAGGTCAGTGGCAGTGTTGTCACATCAGCCAACTCCATCGCGCTAACCGCCTGATTGGAAACAACCTTCGTCGCATAACTCTCGAAATTCGGATTTTCCCTGACATACTGACTATACCAAGGAACAATATTCGGATCCAAATCCGACACATTCGGATCTGGAAACGGCAGATATTCCGGATAATTTTCTGAAAACCATACGTCACAGGTGACTATACCGCCGGGAATATTGGGTTCAGGATTGGTCCAGCTGACCTCGGCTAGATCCAGCGTCACTTTTTGTCCATCTTCCGGGGTGGGATCATACACTTCCGTCGGCTGAAGATATTGAACATAGGTATATCGGTAATCCGTTGTAGCAGGCCAATACGCCAGCAATGTAGGAGCGTAAACAACCGTCGTTTGGGATGCAGGATCGTATCGGAGCATGTTGCCGCCCCCTGTCTCAGCACCGCTAACCCAGAGCGGATCGAGCTCTGATTTCATACGGGATCCTACCAGGAGGGAACCATTAGGCATCGCGGCAACTCCCAGCGGATAATATCGGCCGGTAATCCCCTCTTCAATGACACCCAGGTCAGTCCCGACTGCATAATCATACGCTCGAAGCTGATAGTTGCGTGCGCTGACTACCAGCAGATCCAACCGCCCGTCACCACTGACATCCGGACCCATAATGATTTCTTCAATGTCCCGAGTTGAGCTGGCGTTGTAAGTGGCTACTTTTACTAGATTTTCATTACCAACGGCGCTGCTGGCCAGATCGTAGACATTAATTCGGCCGTTGCTGTCATTGGAACCCTTTCCGACATAGAGTTCCGGAATTCCATCGTTTGTAATGTCCGGACCGAACAACATCGCTCCGCCACCGGTACCATCATTGCCCGATGTATTGGGAACCGTCCAGCGTGCCAGTTCAGTTGTCACACCGGCGCCAACTGTTCCGGCACCGTTAAACACCAGCAGGGAATCACGGGTGATAACCCACAGGTCCGGCACACCGTCACCATTCCAGTCATAACCAAATTTAAGGTTTTGACAATGATTGCTGGCCAGACCTGAGATCGTGGGAACCGTTATCCCAATCAATTCACCAGTATTGCGATCGAACTGCTTGACCATCCGGTCAAGGTTGTCGAAACCGGCATAAATGTTCCCATTCAGCGGGCTGACAGTAAACCGGTGAATACTGCGCTGGTTTGTACTTTGCCAGATCGTATTCATATTGTCGTCAGCCCGAAAGAGATACCCGGTGTTACTATCGATATAGACGGTGTAAAGAATATCCGCCATAACGACCGGCGACACCAACAACACCCCCATCAAAAACACCGCTTTCCATTTCATTTCCGTACCCTTTCAATAAATGTTATAAACAACCTCTCCTAATTTCGCTTTGACTTAGGATACAATTTCTGCACGTTCCCATGATTCACACACACTGCACAACGCATCAATTTCATAAAATAAATAACAGACATCTTCAAGTAAACTCTCCCATATTCCCCATCCTCCAATAAGGGATTTGTATATTTGATCTACAAAAGATTCATCGAATGAATCGCCCTTGAAGCATACCTCTCATTCACCTTAACTTTTTAAAGATCCTTTTGATTCAGCCCTTCGCGATCCAGCCGCCGGATCGGTATTCATCAGCCACTAACCGAGAAATATCACCAGATCGTCCACGTTTACTCGGCAGTCCCCGCTCAGGCCTGCTGCTGGCGGGTTGGGGCACGGAGGATCGGTGGCAGGTCCCACATAGACCGCTCCGGTAATTCGTCCGAACGATGACTCCAACAGTAATTGGGAAGTATTGGCGGCAGGATCGTATTGTATCAGATTCCCGTAATTGCTTTCCGTGTTGGGGATGTTATCCGGATCCAGATCGATAGAAAACCACGTACCGATCAAAATTGTGCTGTTGGGGCCGTGGTCGATGACCAAGAGGTGGTATCGCACTCCAAAATCTGTGGAGACCGTGCCCAAATCTGCTCCGGTCGCATCCGCAATGGTCCATCTATCCAGCAGTACCGCCGGATTGCCGTTGGGTGTTGTCGCTCCATCATACACATAGAGAGACTCTCTGCTCAGCAACCATAAATTCGGAATATCATCTCTATTGTAGTATAGTCCGAATCGAAGATCATTAACGTGATCACCAGAGGGAATGGTACTGGCAATAAAAACTCCGGTCAGATAAACATCATATTGTTTGGCAAGTTTGTCGACACCGCTGTAACCAACATAGACGTTATCGTTAATCGGACTGATGATAAGATGGCCAATGCTTCTCTCCGTTGTGCTCTGCCATCGTACAACACTGAAACTGTCATCGTAACAAGCGAGTGTCTCTTTTATTCCGTCCGTCACAATATAGTCACCCCAGACCCCTGCCCCAGGCAGCAGCAGCAACGCAGTCGTCCACACTGATTTCGCCGTAAGCATTTTTCTTTTCACCACATTTGACTCTCTACCAACTTTGGGGGGATTTCCATGGTGATGTGTGTTTCATCTTCCGGATGCTTGATTCGCCAGCAAAGGCATTCTACTGCCTTGCGGCCGATTATCTCCGGCTGCAGATCAATCGTGGCGGGACGCGGGTTCAGACCGGCCAAAAGCTGACTTTCATTGTTGCAGGAGATGATATCCACATCCTTGCCAATACGAATCCCTTTGGAATACAAAACGGGGTATAATCCGGCCGTCAAGCTGTCAAAGACAACGAAGATACCTGTAGGCCGGGTGTCTTCACCCTCCGAAAAGATCTGGTCGACAGCTCTACTGAGTACATTATTGACCTTTCGGTTGTCAAACAGGGTTTCTTCGGAACTTAATTGGGTCTCAATTCGTCGAGCATGAATTCCAGCCTGCTTGCAAAGACTTGAAAACCGGTTCCACCGGCCCAGGAACAACTCTGGATCATAGTTGGTGCCACCCTGTACATCAAAATAGACTACATTTTTGTGCCCCCTGCCGATCATATACTCACCGGCAATTTTCCCGATATGTTCGTGGTTGCACATTACTCGATCTCCTAAGAAATCGTGGTCTTTCCCGGAAAGAACAAAAATGATCTTATGCTTGGTGATGGATTCAATGTATTCTCCAGGAACCCCCGTCAGTCCTGGAAATACAATCAGGCCGTCCACATCCCCTCTGGCAATGATTCGCGGCAGCGGTCTGTTCGGACTGAGTACTGCTTGAAACATGCTCAGACCATATTCAGAGGAGGTTTCCTCTATGCCGTGGATTAAATCAATTAGAAATGGAGAAGTAGAAAGCACGCGTAGGTTTTCGGAAACTGTCAAAAAGGCAATATTCCCGGTTACAAAACCACGATGCGAGTTAATTGCAGGGCCTCTTCTCAGGTAGGGTGGCTTGGGAACATAGCCGATTTTTTTCATGGCTTCAGAGATTTTTTTGGCGGTTTCTCGATTTACTTTCCCGCTTTTATTCAAAAACCGAGAAACAGTGGTATGGGATACACCCGCAACTTTTGCCACTTCGACTATTGACATACTCTATTATTTATCCGTTTCTTCATACTAAGTCAAGCAAAAAAAATGGCTTTTTTACATGTTAATAAATGTTAATTTCTTTGATTTATTTCTTTGTCTTAGAAAATGATGGCCACAGGTTCAAGACCTGTTCCACCCAGTTTACAACTGGCCCAAAAATAAAGGACTTATGGAAATATAACCGAAAGAATTCACAATCAAAATCTCATGCCTTATAAAAAATCGGGCATGTATATGGATAAAAGCCCTCACGCACAATAACGTTTCTCGTTTCCAGTCTTTTTCCGTCCTACCATGGAATATTGATATTAGACAAGATTATGTCCCAGCCGTAGTTGAAGGTTTGTGACAGCCGAATCCGCCAGAATATCCGCCACGGTCGGCTTTGGCATGATCTGACCGATGAATTCGGTGTAGTCTGGTCTATGCCGGAGGACCAATTGCTGTATATGGATATCTCTTACCATCCGCTCGCGGAGGCCTCTGTGAACGACTTGCAAACCTACCCCTTTCCCGACG
>Ga0116147_1001048_pt1 | contig 31160 bp, 28 predicted proteins | sample AD_JPNHG3_MetaG_FD_89749 | JGI IMG/M metagenome (GOLD analysis project Ga0116147, IMG submission 89749) | Active sludge microbial communities of municipal wastewater-treating anaerobic digesters from Japan - AD_JPNHG3_MetaG | ecosystem: Engineered > Bioreactor > Anaerobic > Digestate | place...
CTCAAACCAGCCGCCCGTGGCCGTTTCCGCCCAAATCGCCGCGGGCGCGGGCACCTACCGCGACATTGATCTTCGCGCCCTTGCCTCGGACGTGGAGACTCCGGCCGACCGACTCGTGTTTACCGTGTTCCAGCCCGCCAACGGGACTGTTTCCCTGCTCGCCGATGGTCACACGGCCCGATTCAGTCCCTCGCCGGGGTTTACCGGTCTCGCATCGTTCCAGTTTACCGTCGCGGATACCTGGCCTGATGCGCGCCTGATGGCTCACTTCGATTTCGAGCCGCCAGAGGACACCCTTGATGGCGCCATCACCGACCGTTCAAGTCGGGCCGTTCCCGGCATTCTTACCACCGTCGGTTCCGGAACCAATTCCCTTTCGACGGATACGCCGCCGCAGCTTGGTTCCCGCTCGACTCAATCCTTGCTCCTGCGGGAGGCCGGCGACTTCAACGGTTCACGCCTGGTCGCCTCCGTTTACCCGGCGGACCTGGATTTCAACAAGGACGACTGGACGTTGAGCGCCTGGTTCAAGCGGGTCTCCACCACCAACGACGATTTTCTGTTTTATATCGGCAACAGTGACGGCTTCGGCTCCCCCGACGAGTTCCAGGTCTATGGGCCGTCGGGGCAAAGCTCCCTGGCACTCCGCCATTATATCGCCACGACGACCACCGATGCCGACCTCTCGGTTGCCGGTGTCATCCCCAACCAGTGGTACCACGCCGCCGTCACCTTCCGTGCCACTTCGGGGAACACGGGTGAAATCGCGTTTTACCTAAATGGCAACCTTGCCGGTTCCGACTCCTCCGTAACTCTCAATATGGTTTCGGGCTCGTCAGCCGTGTTCGGCGGCCACATGTCGTCCGCTTTCGCGGTCACCCGTTGGTTCAATGGTCTGATTGACGACGCAGCCATCTTCCGCGGGGCGCTGTCCGCGCAGGAGATTTCGCGCCTGATCTCCCTGCCCGCCGCCTACCTCGGCGGGGCCCGCGCCACCAACACGGTGTTCCTTAATGTCCTCCCGCCCAACCACCCCCCGGCCTTCGCCAGCCCGACCAACCTCACGACCATCGCTGGTGCGCAACTCTGGTGGCCTGTGCCCGCCACGGATCCAGACTCTCCGCCGCAGCGACTCACTTTCACGCTGCTGAGCGCCCCCCCTGGCGCGACCATTGACCCCGGCTCGGGCGTCATCTCGTGGCGGCCCGCCGTGGCCCAAGCCGGGACGACCGGGGTGTTCCAAGTCGTCGCCACTGAAGCGGGCTGGCTCACGAACCTGGCACCGGAAGCGGATGCCTATGTCCGCGATGGAAGTTATGCGTCCCTGAACTTTGGCTCGGACCCGTTGCTGACGGTTAAACTGGGCGCCAGCGGCCTTGCCCGGGAATCCTACCTGCGCTTCCCAGCGCCCTTGATGCCCGGATCGCTGGCCGAGGCGGTGCTGCAACTAACCCCCGTCGCCACCAACTTCCCCGCCGTTCATCTGCTGGGTGTTGTGACCAACGACACCTGGAGCGAAGCGGAGCTGACGTGGAACAACCGCCCGGCTTCTTCCACCGTTCTCGCCGGTTGGACGGCCCACGCCGGCGTTCCCCTCCAGGTGCCGCTGACTTCCCTGTACGCGCAGGAACAGGTCAGTGATGGGCTTATCTCGCTGCGGATTTACGCCACCAACGCCACCAGCGATGGCCGAGTGGATTATGCCTCCCGGGAAAACTCCCCTGCCCTCGCCCCCCGCCTGATGGTGACCAGCACCAATTGGTCGGCGCTGGGGGCCACGCAGACCTTCCTCGTGTCCGTCCTCGCCCCGAAACCGCCCAGCCTGGTCCCTGCCGGCATCCACAACGGGGCCTTCCACCTTCGGGTCAGTGGCGATGCCGGGCCGGATTACACCATCCAAGTCTCCACCAATCTGCTACAGTGGACCCCGCTGCTAACCACCAACCCTCTCACCGTTCCCTTTACCATCGCCGATCCCATTTCGACGAACTGGCCCGCGCGGTTTTACCGCGCCCTGCTCGGCCCCTGACCGCCCCGCCGGGCGCGGCCGCCCTGTGGGTTCAGCATCCTTGACGCAACTGGCGGACCAGGCTGCGGTTGCGATCGTAGATGTTGACGCAAAGGGGCACATGGCCGGGCAGCGCGTGGGTCGCGCACCCGAAGCAGGGATCGTAGGCACGGAAGGCCATTTCCACCCTGTTCAGCAGGCCCTCGTCCACCTTGCCCTTCTTGATGAGCCCCTTGGCGGCCTTGTCCACGCTCATCGCGATGCGGGCGGCGTTGTTCTGGGTGGCGACAATCAGGTTCGCCATGGTGATCAGGCCGCGCTCATCGGTTTCAAAATGATGGAACAAGGTGCCGCGCGGGGCTTCCACGACACCGATGCCGGTCTTGGGTTTGGCTTGGGGAATTTCGCGCAGATTGGTGCTGGTGATTTCGTGATCGTTCAACAACTCGACGATGCGCTCGGCGGCGTAAATCATTTCGATCACCCGGGCCCAGTGGTTGGCCAGAGTATGGTGAACCGGTTTACCCCCAAGGGTTTGGAAGAATTCTTCGTACGCCTTTTGGGCGTAGGGCGTGGCCATTCCGTCCGCCACGTTGAGCCGGGCCAGGGGCGCCACGGCGTAAACACTGCTCTGGGGAAACTCCTCGAAGCCGTGCCAGCCGAGCGGTTTCAGGTAGCAGAACTTGATGTAGCTCCACGGCTCGACATGCTCGGCGATGAATTCGCGGTAGCGCTGGGCGGGGAATTTGGCGTATTCCTTGCCCGTGGAGTTCACGACCCGGAGCTGGCCGTCGTAAAAGTTGACCCGGTTCTGGGCGTCCACCAACCCGAGGTAATAGGTGCGGTGCGTAAAGCTTTCGGACTTGATCAGATTGACGTATTCCGGGTTGCGCAGCACGATGTCCTTGAACACCTGCAGGGTGAACAAGGCGAACTCGACAGCGTCCTTCCCCAATTCCTTGAACCGGGGCAGGTCCTCGGGTTTCAGTCCCTTGGACACGCCGCCGGGCAGGCCCAGGACAGGATGAATGACCTTGCCGCCAAAGTAAGCGATCAACTCGCGGACGCGCCGGCGCATGGAGATGACCCTTTTGCCGGTCTCCAGTCCGACCTTTTGCACCACACCCACGACGTTGCGCTGCTCCTTGGGGGCGTCGGGGCCCACAATGAAATCGGGTCCGCCCAGCAGATAGACATGGAGGGCGTGGTCCTCGAGCATGAAGGCGTTGTACACCAGCTCGCGAATCTTCCGCGCGGCGGGCGGCGGTTCGACCTGGTACAGGTCGTCGAGCGCCTTGGTCGCGGCCATGTGATGGGCGGTGGGGCACACCCCGCAAATGCGGCTGGTGATCTGGGGCATGTCTTCGGCGGGCCGGCCGATGCTGAAGACCTCAAAGCCCCGAAGTTCGGGGATTTGCAGGTAGGCATGCTCGACGTCGCCCTGGTCGTTCAAAAAGATGTCTATCTTGCCGTGGCCTTCCAGCCGCGTGATGGGATCAATCGTCACTCGGCGGCGTTGGGCTTGGGCGGCCGCGCCAGCGCGGGCCTGGGCTTCATTCCAAACGGATGCTGCGGCGGGGTTCATGATTCCTTTCCATTACCGTTGCCAGCCGGGAGGTCCACTCTTCGACGCAAAAGGCTCTTGGGCAATCCATAGCGGTAGAAGGTGCCGACCGGGTCTGGAATTCCAGCCAGCACCTCGGCAATTTCCTTGCCCTGCTTGGGCGCGAGATTGGCGCACAGGGATGACAAAATCTTCGCGCCCTGGTCCCGCACCCTCGAAGTGGGGCCGAAGCAACCGGTGCAGGGCATGTTTCCACAGGTGCAGGCGGCCTCGCAGCCGCCGCGCGTGGCCGGCCCCATGCAGACGATTCCCTGCGCCAGAAAGCATTCCTCCGGGTCGCTGTGGGTAACGTGAGTGCGGCGGAACTCCGCAAAGCTCAAGTCCGCAGGTTTGGTCGCTTTCCGCGGGCATTGCTCGCACAGGGCAATGTCCGGCGCCAGCACCGTCCCGCGGGGCGGCAGGTTGCCGCCAAGCAAAGCCTTCAGGGCCGCCTGGGTGATTTTGGGCGTTGGGGGGCAGCCCGGGATGTAGAAGTCAACCGCGACCACTTGGTCCAGCGTACGCACCACATGTCGCAGCTCCGGCAAGGTCAGGTGATGACCTTTGACCTCGGCGTCAAGCGCGGGGCGCACCTTGTTTGGGTTGACCACCGACGGCGCCTCTTCAAAAACAAAGCGAAGCAGGTGTTCGCGGGAGAACTGATTGGCCAGGCCCGGAATGCCGCCGAGGTGCGCGCAGGCGCCATAGGCAATCAGATACTGGCTCTTGCGCCGGAGCAGGTGGGCCATTTCCTCCTGTTCGCTCGAACGAATGGCGCCGTTGACGAGGGTGGCCAGAATGGACTGGTCCGGCATGGCTTCAACATCCGCCTTCTTGAAGTCCATCGCGCAGGGCCAGAAAACAATGTCCACGGCCTCCACCACGCCGAGAATGTCTTCGGCGAAGTCCACCACTGCCTCCTCGCATCCTCCGCACGAGGCGCACCAGTAAAAGCCGATTTTGGGTTTAGCTGGCATGGGTCACCTCCGGTTGCGCGGTCGCTGCCGCCGCCGCTTCCTGTTGTTGGATTTCATGGGCCAGGTCCGCCATTTCCTGGTCCCAGGCTTTGAACCGGCCGGGCAGGTCCAGCGGCCCCAACTGGCGCAGCCGGGCGACCATGTCGTTGACAACCGTTCGCACTTTTTCACCTTCGCTGGCGGAAATCCACTCGAGACGCAACCGCGGCTCCTCAATGCCCAGGTCACTCAGCATTCGCTTGAGCATTTCGAACCGGCGCAGGGTCTTGTAGTTGCCCTCGACATAATGGCAGTCGCCGGGATGACAGCCGCCGATGAGCACCCCGTCGGCCCCTCGTGCGAAAGCCTCGACGATGAACTGCGGGTCCACACGGCCGGAGCACATCAGCCGGATGACCCGGATATTCGGCTCGTACTTCAGCCGCGATACACCGGCCAGATCCGCCGCCGTATAGGTGCACCAGTTGCAGAAGAAAGCGGCGATGCGCGGCTCCCACCCCACCGCTCCGGATTTTTCGTCACTCATGCGATCCATGCGTTAAAGGTCTGGCCGGGTCAGGAAGCCATAACCCCGGCGATTTCGTTGAAGATTTGGTCGTCCTCGAACAAGTGCTGCCGGATGGAGCCGGACGGGCACGAGGCGACACAGGTGCCGCAGCCTTTGCACAACGCTTCGTTGATGCGCGCCTTGCGCGTGGCTTCGTCGAAGCTGATGGCGGTGTAAGGGCACAGGGGCACACAACTCTTGCACCCCGAGCAGTCCGCTTCCACGATGTAAGCCGTGTTGGGCTCCTGTTCAATGTAACCTTTGTCAATCAGCGCCAGGGCCTCGGCCGCCGCGGCGCCGGCCTGGGCGATGCTGTCGGGAATATCCTTCGGCCCCTGACAACAGCCAGCGATGAACACGCCGTCGGTAAACGTGTTGACGGGCGCCAGCTTGGGATGCTTTTCGAGGAACCATCCCTCGGTGCTGCAGCTCAAATTGAACAGGCGGCGCACGTCCTGCGAATCGGCGTTCGGCTCCATGCCCACCGCCAGCACAATCATGTCCACCGGGATTCGGCGCACGAAGCCGGCCAGAGTGTCCTCGACCCGGATCACCAGCTTGCCCTCCTCCTCCGGCGCCAGCGCCCAGTCGGTGACCTCGGCCACGCGCCCCCGCACGAACCGGATGCCCTCGCGGAGTGACTTGTCATAGAACTCCTCGCAGCCTTTTCCTGGCGCGCGGATATCCATGTAGAAAATGGTGACATCCGCCCCCGTGTGCTCCTTGAACAATTGGGCCAGCTTCATCGAGTGCATGCAGCAGGTGCGCGAACACCAGCGGTTGGTTTTCACATCGCGCGAACCCACGCACAGGATGAAGCCCGCGGTCTGCGGCTTGCTCCCGTCCCGCAAAATAATCTCGCCGCCGGTCGGCCCCGAGCTGTTCACCAGCCGCTCGAGTTCCAGGGAAGTGACCACGTTCGGGTACAACCCATACCCGTACTGCGGAATCCGCGTTGCATCAAACAGCCTGAAACCCGTCGCCAGAATCATGGTCCCCACCTTGATCTCGATCAACTGCTCCTTCATCGAGAAGTCTATCGCCTTGCGGTCGGCGCAGGCTTCAAGGCAGCTCTTTTTGCACTTGCCGGTTTTGACCTGCAGACAGCGTTCGGGGTCAATCACCACCGCCTGGGGCACGGCCTGGGGGAACGGAAGGTAAACCGGCTTGCGCTTGCTCAGCCCGACGTTGAACTCGTCGGGAAACCGCGCATCCTTGTACACGCACGCCGTGATGCATTCCTGGCAGCCGACGCACAAATCCTCGTGAACATAACGGGGTTTGCGTCTCACCGTCACCGTGTAATTGCCCACGTATCCCTCCACCTTGACGACCTCCGAGTAGGTCCAGAGGGTGATGTTTTCATGGGCCCGGACCGCCGACATCTTGGGCGTCAGAATGCAGGCCGCGCAATCCAGTGTCGGGAAGGTTTTGTCGAACTTGGCCATGTGACCGCCGATGCTTGGCTCCCGCTCGACCAAAGTGACCTTCTTGCCGGCGTTGGCTAGGGTCAGGGCCGCGTGAATGCCCGCGATCCCGCCTCCGACCACGAGCACGTCGGGGTTGATGGGCACGCGGGTCGTCTCCAAGGGACGGTGGAATCGGACGCGCTCGATGGCAGCCCGCGCCAGGGCCTTGGCCTTGGCCGTGGCGGCGGCCCCGTCGGCATGCACCCACGAGTTGTGCTCGCGGATGTTGACCATCTGGAAGTAGAAGGGGTTGAGCCCGCCGCGTTCGACCGCGCCGCGGAAGGTGTGTTCGTGCAGGAGGGGCGAACAGGAGGCGACCACCACCCGGGTCAGTTTGTGCTCGCGAATGTCCTGCTGAATCAGCTCCTGCCCCGGGTCCGAGCACATGTACTTGTAATGGCGGGACAGGACCACGCCCGGCAGTTTGGAGGCATATTCCGCGACCGCCGGGCAGTCCACCACCGCTCCGATGTTGTGTCCGCACTGGCAGACATAGAATCCGATTCGGATCTCGCCATCTCCGTTCTTTGAGGAAGTGCTCATAGTGCTCTAACGGGCTGCGTGATTCAGCGGCTGACTTTCTCCGCGGTTTGGGGCCGGGCCGGTGTCTGGCCGGCGCCGTTGGCCAGGCCGGTCGGAATCGGGACAAAGTTCCGATGGAGTCCCAACTGACGCGGTTCGAAGCCAAAGGCCAGCCCCATCAACTGGGTGAAATACACCGTGGCGATGCGCGCCTCGCCCCACCGCCGGACAATCTGATCGTGATAGGCGTCGAGGTTAAACTGGCACAACGGGCAAATGGTAGCAATCACGTCGGCCCCGCGACGAACGGCTTCCTTGAGCAGAATGTAGCTCATCCGCAACCCCGCTTCGGGAACGGTGCCGGTCAGGCTGCCGCCGCAACACTTTGTCTTCAAGGGATAATGCAAAACCTCGGCGCCCAATGCCGCCAGAATCTTGTCCATGGTCACGGGGTTCCACGCTTCGTCGAAGGTGGCGTACGGCCGGACCACCTGGCAGCCGTAGTAGGGTGCGACCTTCAGCCCCGTCAACGGCCGCACGACCTTCTGTTTGATCGCCTCGACACCGACATCATGAAACAGGACGTCCAACGGATGCCGAACGACCGTGCTCCCCTTGTAGGAGAGCCTGGCAGAATCCAGCGCGCGCTTAACGTTGGTCGCAATTTCGGGAAAATCATTGATGTTGTGCTTGGCTTTGTTCAGAACGAGGTAGCACGCACTGCATGGCGCCAGCAAATCCTGCGGACCGGATCTTTCGGCTATCGCCAGGTTTCGCGCCGCCAGGACCGTCGCTTCATGCTCGTCCACAGACATATACGCCGTCGCCCCGCAGCAATTCCAATCATCCAGCTCGACCAGCTCGACGCCCAGATGCCGCATCACCGGCAAAAGCGACTCTTCATAGGCCCGGCCCAGACCTTTGAGTGAACAACCGGGAAAATAAAGGTATTTCATGACTTAGCCTTTCCGTTGCCATTGCCGTTGACCGTCGCCAGCATCGCGGCCAGTTCCGCCTGCCGTTCGATCCGCTCGGGCTTGATCACGAACCGGCCCGTGCGGATCAGCCCCAGCCCCAGCCGCCAGGAACTCAATACCGCCCGCCAGTTGGCCCGCAAAAACAACTGCAGCACGAGCAGTGTTTCAGTGATCCGCCCCTTGCTCAGCACCATTTTCGCAAACTCTTTGGCCAGAATCGGGATGGGCATGTGGCGCGGATAGACGTGCTCCTTGATTGCCCGCTGCTTCAGCGCATACATGATGTCCGTGATTCGGATTTGCCGGGGACACTCCACCGTGCAGGCGTAACACGAGGCGCACAACCAGACGGTGTTGCTCGACAACACCTCGTTCTTGAAATCCGCCCGCACCAAGGCCATCACCTGCCGAGGGGAGAAGTCCATGTAAATGCTTAACGGACAGGCGCCGGAACAGGTGCCGCACTGGATGCAACTGGGGAGCTGCTCGCAGCCGGTGACTCCCATGATTTCCCGGCCAAAGCCTTGAACTCGATCGGCGTCGTACTTGATCGTGCGCTTTATCTTCATCATAAGCTCACCCGATTCCTATCCGAATTGCCATCACGCAATCCTAATTCTACTCGCCAACATTACGCCTACTGCCACCTAACATAGCTTAAGGTAAATTACCTTCTCTAAACCGGAATTGCCTATTCCTTGTCATTTTTTGGCGTCCTTATCGTTTCCTCAAGCGGGACCGGGCGCCACCGCTTCCCGATTTTGTGTTCCGGGTGATGGCTGCCGCTGAGCAATGCCGGGCGGTTCGCCACTTCGAGAGTTCCGCCTGCCGGAAGGGTCTTGACCGCTTACTCAGCGTTGCACCTTGAACACAATGTCGCGGGCGGCCTTGCTTTGTCTGGGATCGCCCTCGACGCCACCGTCATCGCGCCCATCCAGGCCCACGCTGTAAATGAGAAAACCCGCCTGCAGGGGCCTGAAACGGATCGTTTGATCATCAAGGTCCTTTGGGACTTCTTCCAGCCACCCGGGCACCAGTTTCTCAACCCGTTCAGGGAGTGCGCCTTGATGCGCCTGTCTGAAACGTTCCATGGCAAGGGCGGTGCGGGCCACCCGCAACCGCGCGACATGTTCGGCGTCGCGCTCGAGCGCCCGGGCCAGCGAGGGGAGTAACAGACGGGAAAAGAGGAGGAAACGATTGGTGACGACCAGCGGCGGGGCCTGACGCGCTTGCCGCAGACGTTCCGGAACGGAAGTTTCGGCGAGCGAAACCTGAATTTCCATCCTGTCCAGGAAGAAGTCTCGATCCTTCCGAAGCAGGCCCAGGGCTTTCAGGAAACTGAAGCCGGCCTGGCCCACAATGCGGGACGGGAGAGTGGGAGGTTTCCCCTGCGCGAGCATGGCATTCTGGGTTTTGGGATCAGTGAAGATGGCCAGGCCGAACGCGCGCTCGCCCGCGAGGGCACGCGCCAGGCCGCCGGGGTGTTCGGCAGATGCCAATTGCTGCTGCAGGAAGGCCAGGTCCGCGTCCGGAATGGCTGCCCGGTTAAGAATCAGCTCAAGCTGTTGAACAAAGAGCCCCCAACAAGCCATTCGAACGAGATGCGAGATCAGGAGTGGCTCGTCCGCCAGGGCGTCCGCAGCCCGTTGGGCGGCCTGCAACGCTTGCACACAGCGAGCGACATCTCCCTCTTCAGCATGCAACATCGCCTCAGCGCCCAGCAGCATCACTGCTTGTTTCTGTTTGCCCAGATGGGGAAGCAGCAGCATTTGCCCTTGCGTCAGGTCCAGCGGAAAGCGGCCCCGGGCGAAATTGGTCGCGTGGTGAAGGAGTTCGATCGTGGGGCGATGGGCGGAAAGGAGTTCCGCCAGGCGCTTGCGCGACTGGACTGAGAGAGGCTGGCCTCGCGTGATGGCTTTCAGGCCGTCGGGGAAGAGGTCCGAGATAAGAGAATCATCCCCAAACAAGGGCGAGGCGAAAGCCTGGGTGTAAACCAGCGCGGCGTTCTCGCTGTCGGCCACGGGCGGATAAAACTGGTCCAGCTCCGTGAGCGTGACCGGATACCCTGCCTTGCGGATGGTGTTCAGGCGGAGGTCGTTTATCGGCCGAAAGAGGTTCCAGACCGCCACCACCGCCACCCCGAGCGTCGCCGCCCCAATGATGGTCTTGGTGGGATGACGGCGTATCCATGCCAGAGCTCTGTTCATGATTTCATTGGACTTCAGCGCAAAGGGTGTGTCACGCAGAGATTCCCGCTGCGGAGCCACCCTGGGGGATTATTGCGCCAAGGCGCGGCAATCTGACGCCGCATCGCGGCACCAGCACGCCCCAGCCGCAGCGCTCAGGGCGGGATTCGCCCGGGAGAGCCGTCATCGGCTGAATCACGCATGGCACAGCCCGTTTCAAGGCACGGCTCGGTAGTGGCTTGCCTGGGGCCGATTCGGCCGCCAGCAGACGCGGATTGTCCGCAAGCTCGACAATTATCGCCTCCGGATTACATTGAACGGCGGCATGTTAGAAGAGCAGCAACCGCTTGTGATCGCCGGCCGGACGTTTGGTTCCCGGCTGATCCTGGGCACAGGCAAGTTTGCGTCGCCGGAAGCGATGCGCGCGGCGCTGGCGGCCAGTGGCACCGAGATGGTGACCGTGGCCCTCCGCCGGGCGGATTTGACAGGCAGGAAAGACCCTTTTGCCAACATTCTCGAGTTTATTGATCCCGGGCGGTATTTGATCCTGCCGAATACGAGCGGGGCGCTTAACGCAGATGAGGCGGTGCGCCTGGCACGGCTGGCCGCTGCGGCCGGTCTGCCGCGCTGGGTTAAGTTGGAAATCCACCCCGACCCCCGTTACCTGCTGCCCGACCCGGTCGAGACCTTCAAAGCAGCCGAACAACTTGTTCAGGAAGGTTTTACCGTTCTTCCCTATATCAATGCGGACCCCGTTCTAGCCAGAAGGCTCCAGGATGTCGGCACAGCCACCGTCATGCCCTTGGGCTCACCGATCGGTTCGAACCGAGGGGTGCAGACCCGCGACCAGATTCGCATAATCATTGAGCAGGCCACGGTGCCCGTGGTGGTGGACGCCGGCCTGGGCGCCCCGAGTCATGCCGCTGAGGCGATGGAGATGGGAGCCGATGCGGTGCTGGTCAACACCGCGGTTGCCGTGGCCAGCGATCCGGTTCGCATGGCAACCGCCTTCAAGCTGGCGGTTGAAGCTGGACGGGCGGCGTATGAATGCGGTCTCGCCCAGGCACAAGTCACCGCCAGCCCCACCAGCCCGCTCACCGCGTTCCTTGATGAACCGCAATCCTCGATAGCGTCCCGAGCATGAAATTCCCCCCTGTCACTCGACCTGCCGCCCCTGCCTTGCTTCGCCGCTCCCGCGTCCGGCAATTGTTGAGCGGCGCCGCCGGCACCCGGGTGCTCGTGATCGGGGACGTGATGCTGGATCAGTTTATTTGGGGAACTGTGGCCCGGATTTCGCCCGAAGCGCCGGTGCCGGTGGTCGAGTTTCAGCGGGAGAGCTTCATGCCCGGTGGCGCGGCGAATGTCGCCCGCAACCTCACCGCGCTGGGCATTCCGACGGAGCTGTTTGGGATCGTCGGCAAGGATGCCTCCGGTCAACAACTCAAAGCGCTGCTGGCCAGCCACCGGATTGGATGCGAGGGGCTGATCACCAGCCGGACGCGGCCTACCAGTGTCAAAACCCGCATCGTCGCCCACCAACAGCAAGTGGTGAGGATTGATCGTGAAAGCCGTGACGGCGTCGAGCCGGCGCTGGCCCGGCGGCTGGTCCGGTCGTTGGGCTCCCGCATCAGCCAGGCTGAGGCGGTCATTGTGGGGGATTATGGCAAGGGGGTGATCACCCAGACTTTGCTTGATGATCTCAAGCGCTTGTGTCGGAGCCACGCGGTCTGGCTGAGCCTGGACCCCAAGCCGGTGCATTCCCTTGATCTTGCCGGTCTGTCACTCCTCACGCCCAATCGCAAGGAAGCCTTCGAGCTGGCCCGAATCCCTGACGAAACGCGGCAGGCGGACCCCCTGAAGGATCGAAATCTGATGGCGGCGGCCAGGCGGCTGCTTTCCGAACTTCGCCCCGCGGCGCTGTTGGTGACCTTGGGCGAGCTGGGCATGTTGCTCTGCCAGCATGAGCAGCCGCCGATCCACATCCCAACCGTGGCCCAAGAGGTCTTCGATGTTTCCGGGGCCGGCGACACCGTTATCGCCACTTTTACGGTGGCCATTACCGCCGGAGCCTCACCGCTCGAGGCTGCCATCCTTTCCAATCACGCCGCCGGTTTGGTCGTGGGGAAAATCGGCACGGCCACAGTATCGCCGGAGGAGTTGATGGGGAGTTTCCCCAATTAGCGGCCGGCCGCGCCCCTGGCTGAAGAGTCCCGGTCATGAATTCCTCCAAAATCACTCCCGAATCCATCGCTGCCTCCAAAGGCAGAACGCGCATCGCCGCCTTGACGGCGTATGACTTTCCCATGACCCGGCTGCTGGATCAGGCCGGGATTCCTTTGATTCTGGTGGGGGATTCCCTCGGGATGGTGGTTCTGGGCTATCCGGACACCACGCATGTGACCCTGGAGGAAATGGAGCATCACACCCGCGCGGCCGCGCGGGCCAAGCCCCGAGCCTTGCTGGCGGCGGACCTCCCCTTTCGCAGCTACGAAACGCCCGAAGCCGCTGTTGCCAATGCCCGACGCCTGGTTGCGGCCGGGGCGGAGGCCGTCAAGGCGGAGGGCGGGCTGGACATCATCGAGCAAGTTCGCGCCATTCGGAATTGCGGCATCCCCTTTCTGGGCCACCTGGGCATGCTGCCGCAACATGTGCTTGAAGAGGGCGGTTATCGCGTAAAAGGGAAGCAGGAGGCGGAAAGGCAACGGTTGTTGGCTGATGCCGAAGCTCTGGTGCAGGCGGGGGCGTTTGCCATTGTGCTCGAGTTGGTCGCCGCCCCCCTTGCCGCCGAACTGACCCGCCGCCTGCCCATTCCCACCATCGGCATCGGTTCGGGCCCCGACTGCGACGGTCAGATTCTTGTCACGCCAGACCTGCTCGGCCTGCTTCCCTGGTTCAGCCTCAAGCACGTCAAACCCCGGCTGAATGCCGCGGAACAAATGCGCGCCGTGGTTCAGGAATGGAAACGATCGGTCGAAGAGGGAGCCGGAGCCAAAGCCGGATGAGGACGGCCCAACGCGCGGCGGTCGGGCGGGTTCAAGAAGCCTTTGCGTGGCAAGGCCGTCGTGTCTATTATCCGCGGTATGATGGATTTGGCAGCACTCGTCCGGTTGGCTGAAAGCAGCGGCGCCAGCGACCTGCACCTCGAACCGGGACTGCCGGCCGCAATGCGAGTGCGCGGAGCGTTGCGGCTCAGCGGGGAACCGTTGCCCGCGCGCGATCTGCTGGAAACCGCGCGCAACCTGCTGCCGCCTGACCTTTGGGGCGAGTTCCAGCAACGGCGCTCGGCGGACCTCTCCCGCACCATCGCCGGCGTTCGCTGTCGCATCAACATCCTCCACAGCGCCCGGGGGGTCGGTTTTGCCATTCGTTTGCTGGCCTCGTTTCAGGCAACGGTGGAGAAACTCAACCTCCATCCCAGCCTGAAGAAACTCGTCCAGAACCCGCATGGGCTGGTGCTGGTCAGCGGGCCCACCGGCTCGGGCAAATCGTCAACGCTGGCCGCGTTGATCCAGGAGATCAACCTGACCGAAACGCGCCACATCCTGACGATTGAAAGCCCCATTGAATATACGTTCCGTCCCCGCCGGGCGTACATTCGCCAGCGGGAAGTCGGCCGCGACACCCCCAGCTTCGAGCAGGCGCTGCTGGACGCCTTGCGGGAGGATCCCGACGTCATCATGGTCGGCGAAATGCGCGAGCCGGAGACGATGCGGCTGACCCTCAGCGCCTCGGAGACGGGCCACCTGGTCCTGGGCACCCTTCACTCCGCCACCTGCGCCGAAGCGCTCAACCGGATCGTTTCGGCCTTCCCGGCCGAAATACAGAACAGTGTCTCCGCTCAATTGGCGGATTGTCTGGTTGCGGTCATTTCACAACGGTTGCGCTATCGCGCGGACTTGAATATACGCGTTCCCGAGTGCGAAATCCTGATTGCCACCCACGCCGTCCGGAATTTCATTCGCAACCGCGATTTTTTCAAGCTGGCGACCGCACTGGAAACGGGAGCAGACCAGGGCATGTGGACCTACCAGCGATACCAGACCTGGCTCGACAAGCGCACCAACTGGTCATTTCCCACCCAGGAAGCCGAGCCGCCCGATACAGAGCCCGCCGAAGCGGAGGCGGTGGTTCCCGCGGCTGCAACCCCGTCTCCGCGGGCCGCGCCGCCGACCCCGGCGGCCACGGTTCCCCCGCGCATCGAGATTGAAGTGGAGGAGAGTGAGTTTGGAAAGATTTTGAAACCGCCGGGAGTATGAAACGGGTGAGTTTTGTGTTGGGGCTGCTTCTGGCCTGCTGGGCGGGCGGGGTCATGGGATGCGTTTCCCGCGCGCAGGCCAGAGCCGAGGCGGCGGCGGCCTACGCCGCGGGTCTTCGCGAAGGCATGGCCCGCACGGGGCCGGTGGTGCAAGGTCCCACGGTCATTTTCTCCGGCCAGGTTCGGACCCCCTACGTGCCCTGGACGCCCAAGCTGACGCTGGCGCAGGCGATTCTGGCCGCCGGCTATTATGCGCCAACCGACCCGGTGCGAATCACCATCACGCGACACGGGACGGAAATCCCGGTGGAGGTGGAGCAACTGCTCGCCGGGAACGATGTGCCGCTGGAGGCGGGAGACTTGATCAAAATCGAATAAGTCCACACTCATGCACGAGGCCGAGCCGCTGGAACAAATCAATCGCACCTTCGTGCGGTTTCGAGGCCGTCAACTCACGTACTTCTCCGGTTGCGATTATTTTCGCCTGGCAAGCCATCCCCGGGTCCTTGCGGCCGCGCGCGATGGGCTGCGCCGTCTCAGTTTCAACGTTGCAGCCTCCCGGGTTACCACGGGCAATCATCCAGTGTATGGGAAACTGGAAACGGCCCTGGCCGAATTCTTCGAAGCCGAGGCGGCGGTGCTGACCCCGACCGGCTACGTCACGGCCATGATTGCAGCTCAGGCGCTGGCGGGGTCCGTTTCGCACGCGCTGGTGGACGAACAGGCGCACGCCGCCCTGCAAGACGCGGCACGGTTTCTGGACTGTCCGATTCTCCGGTTCGAGTCGCGCAACGCGCAGTCGCTCGCCCTCCAGGCGCACCGCTGCGGTCCCGGCGCCCGGATTCTGCTGCTTACCGACGGGATGTTTGCCCGGGATGGCTCCGCCGCGCCGTTGGAGCGATACCTTGAGGTGTTGCCGAAAGACGCGTGTTTGCTGGTGGATGATGCGCATGGCGCCGGCATCCTTGGAGCGAACGGGCGAGGCACGCTGGAGCATGCGGGGGTGAAACGCCAGCGGATCATCCAAACCATCACGTTGAGCAAGGCATTTGGCGCCTACGGGGGCGCCATCCTCGGGACCGCCGCGCTTCGCCGCCGCATCATCAGCCACAGCCATCTCTTCATCGGCAGCACGCCGCTTCCGCCTCCCCTTGCAAACGCCGGACTTGAGGCCGTCCGCCTGATGGCATCCCACGGCTCGCAACTCCGCGCCGACCTGGCGCGCAACGCCGATTTTGTGAAGGACGGCTTGCGGCAGGCCGGCGTCCCGGTGCCGGAATACCCCGGTCCCATCCTCCGGGTAGTCCCTCGGAACCAGGCGGAAGTCGGACAGCTTTCACGCATGCTGCTGCGGGCGGGGATTTATCCCCCGCTAACCCGCTACCTGCGCAAATCGGGCAACGGCTATTACCGGTTTGTGATTTCGAGCCAGCACTCCATGTTACAACTGCAATCCCTGCTGCGGGTGCTGCTTCGGTTTTACCGCGAGAGAAAGTGACCCGTGCTGCGGGGATCGGAGCCGGCTTGAGAGACAGGCCGAGGGCGCGGGAAGAACCAGGGAGGCGTTCCGATTTTGGACAATGGGGAATGGGGTTGCCAACCGTTGGGCGGTGCCATCGCCCGTTGTCTGTTCCATTTTGGGGCGGAAGGGAAATCTCCGCAGTTCGAGGAATCAGGCGGAACCGGCTGAAGCACCAGCCGCCGCAGGGGAATTCAAAAGCGCATTCGCTTTGCGGACCAACTCCGCGGGACTGACGGGTTTGGTGAGGAAATCGGTTCCGCCGGATTCGAGGCCGGCCAGGCGCGCAAACTGGCTGCCGAGGCCGGTGAGCATGATCACGGGGAGCGGCGCGGTCCGGGCGCAGCGGCGCAGGGTCTCGCACACGGCAAAACCATCCACGTGCGGCAACACCAGGTCCAGGACGATCAAGTCCGGCCTCGCCGTTTTGACCTTCTTCAATGCCTGAATGCCGTCCGCGGCGGTGGCAACGGAGTAGCCAGCCGAGCGAAAAGCCAGCCGAAGCAGCTTTACCAGTTCGGCATTGTCGTCAACGATGAGAATCTTCCGGCGCATGCGTGTTTTTCCGACGAAATGTCCCCAGGGGACACCCCAGGAAGGCCGGTCGTTTGCGACGCAAAGCCGGCTTCCGTGCCGTTAAAGCCACAGCACATCCTGTGCCTGATTCCGCCGCCCCGCTTGCCCTCGAGGTTTTTCTTCGGTAACTTCGGCGCCATGGAAGAAAATACGCCAACGTCGTCAGGTCTGCCGACCCCGCCACCGGCTTCGCCCTTGCCGCCGGTGCCGCCCTCGCCTCCTCCAGTGTCTCCTCCCCCTCCGCCGCCACTGCGGTCCGCGACGGCAGCCGGGCCGCGCGCGCGCCGTGGGACAGGCTGGATGGTTTTTGCCTTTATTCTCCTGGCATTGCTCGCCATCAGCATGCTCTACAATTTGCAGCAGTTCTTTGGGAGCCTGCTGCAAGGAGGCCGGCGTTATGCCCAGGCGGCTGGGCCCAAGCTTGAGGAGGTCGTCCGCGAGGATAACGGAGCCCGGGACAAGGTCGCCCTGATCGAATTGACCGGCATCATCACGAGCGATGCCTATGACGGGGGCGGCTATGGCATGGTGGACGTGATCCAAGCGCAGTTGGATCGAGCGGCAGAGGACGATCAAGTCCGGGCAGTTTTGCTGAAGGTGGATTCCCCGGGCGGCGAGGTGCTGGCCGCCGACGAGCTCTATCGGGCCATCTCGAGGTTTCAGAAGGAAACCGGCAAACCGGTCATTGCCTCGATGGGCAGCGTGGCCGCGTCGGGGGGCTACTACGTGTCGGCGGCCTGCCGGTGGATTGTGGCCAACGAACTGACCCTGACTGGCAGCATTGGCGTAATCATGCAAAGCTACAACTACCGCGGCCTGATGAACAAGGTGGGCCTGCAACCGCAAACCTACAAAAGCGGCCGGTTCAAGGACATGCTCAGCGGCTCTCGAGAGCCTTCAGAAATTCCCGCTGAAGAAAGGCAAATGCTGCAATCGTTGATTGATCAGGTGTATCTCAGGTTCAAGGAGGTGGTCGCTTCCGGCCGCGAACTGGCCCGGCAAAAGAACCAGAACAGCAAGGCGAAAGGCCGCGAGCTTCGCGCCGACTGGACCGAATATGCCGACGGACGTGTCCTTTCCGGCCTGGAAGCCTACAAGCTTGGTTTCGTGGACGAACTCGGCAACTTCCGGGATGCCTTCCAGCGGTCGCTGGAAATCGCGGGCGTCGAAGAGGCGAACCTGGTCGAATACCAGTTGCACGTGAGTTTTTCGGACCTGCTCCGCCTGTTCGGCAAGACGGAGGCCCGGACGCTCAAAGTGGATGTGGGGCTGGACCTGCCCAAGCTGCGGGCAGGGCAGCTTTACTTCTTGTCTTCCAGCCTGTTGCAATAAGATGAAGGGCGTAACTGTCATCACGCACCCCCTCGTTCAGCACAACCTGACACGCCTGCGGGATGCGCAGACCGCGCCGCAGGAATTCCGGCAGGTGCTCGGCCAGGTTGCGGCCCTGATGCTCTACGAGGCCACCCGGACGTTCCAAGTGGGAGCGACGGCCGTGGCGACGCCCCTGGCCATGACCCGCGGGTGGCGTCTCAGGCGGGAGGTGGTCCTGGTCCCGGTGTTGCGGGCTGGGCTGGGAATGCTGGAGCCGATTTTGGACCTCATCCCTGACGCCCGAGTCGGGTTCATCGGCCTGAAGCGCGAAGAGACCACCTTGCGGGCCCATTTCTACCACCAAAGCCTGCCCGAGGATTTGCGGCCGTACGAGGTCATCCTGATAGACCCGATGCTGGCGACGGGCGGCAGCGCGGTCGCCGCCATGGATTTGCTCACCAGCCTGCGGGTCCGCCGCGTGCGGCTCGTGAACCTGGTCGCCGCGCCCGAGGGCGTCCGGCGGGTGCGGCAGCGATACCCGGACCTTCCGATTTTCACGGCGGCCATAGACCGCCGCCTCAACGAACGGGGGTATATCGTGCCCGGCTTGGGCGACGCAGGCGACCGGCTTTTCGGCGTGTAACCCCTGGCCGTGGGAGTTGGCATGAATATGGCTTTTTCTTATGCAATTTGATTGCCATCGCTGAGGCGGAAATTAACCTGAGGTCTCGTTGATATGGTTGCGCAAGCTAAACGCCGCAAAAAGCCGCCGCAAAAGAAGCGTCAGAAGCCCGCACACCGACCGGCGCCCAAGGCGCGGAAGCAGCCGGTAGCCGAGGTTGCGCCGCCGCCGCAGGTGGCGGTTGATCTGGAAGATGCCGAACCGGCGCCCGAGGAACTGGCCAAGGAACCGGAGGTCAAGCCTGAGGAGCTGGAAGAAGTGGTCAGCCCGGCGGTTGAGAGCGAGGAGTCACCCCGCGGCCGGGAGCGTTCGAGTTACGATGGCGATACCGCCATCAAGCTTTACCTGCGGGAAATCGGCCAGGTCAAGCTGCTCACCCCCAAGGAGGAGATCGAGCTGGCCGCGCGCATCAAGAAGGGGGACAAGAAAGCCCGGGAACAAATGATCAAGGCCAATCTTCGCCTCGTGGTAAAAATCGCCCGCGACTACGAAGGGATCGGCCTCCCGTTGCTGGACCTGATCAGCGAGGGCAACATCGGCCTGATGAAGGCGGTGGAACGGTTTGATCCGGCCAAGGGCGGCAAGCTCTCGACTTACGGTTCGTGGTGGATCAAGCAATCCATCAAGCGCGCTTTGGCCAACCAATCCAAGACCATCCGCCTCCCCGTCCATCTGGTGGACAAAATCTCGCGCATGCGCCGCACGGCCATGAAGCTTCAGGAAGAACTCGGGCGGGAGCCGACGGACGAGGAACTGGGCGAGGAACTGGGCATTTCCGCCTCCCGCGTCGCTCAGATGCGCATGGCAGCCATCCGGCCCGCCTCACTCGACGCGCCTATTGGGGACGAGGATTCGAACAATTTCGCCGAGGTGGTTCAGGACGAAAGCGCCGACACCCCCTACGAGCAACTGGAAGAAAAAACCGTCACTCGAATGCTGCAGGAGATGGTCAAAACCCTGGACCCGCGGGAGGCAACGATTCTCCGCGCCCGGTTCGGTTTGGATGGCGGACCGCAAAAGACCCTCGAGGAGGTCGGCCAAAAGTTCGGCGTAACCCGCGAACGGGTCCGCCAGATTCAAAACATCGCCTTGAAGAAGTTGCGCAAGATGATCGAGAAGCTGGAGGCCACCCCCTCCTGAGCGGGCGGCGCGCTCCCTGCCCCTTGGGCTTGACTTCACGCGTATGAACGACACTCCTTCCGCCCTGGCCGAGATCAAACAAGCCATTCGGAACGTGCCGGATTTCCCGAAACCCGGCATTCAGTTCAAGGACATTACGCCGCTCCTGGCCAACGCCCGGCTGTTCTCGAACACCATTGAACTGTTATGCAACGGTTTCAAGCCGGGGTCCGTGGATGCAGTGGTGGGGATTGACGCGCGCGGATTCATTTTTGCCGCGGCAGTGGCCTTGCGGTTGGGAGCGGGATTTGTGCCCATTCGCAAGAAGGGCAAGCTGCCCTATGACTGCCACGAGCAGGACTACGCCTTGGAATACGGAACGGCGACGATCGCGGTTCACACCGATGCTTTGAAACCCGGCGCGCGCGTGATTTTGATGGACGACTTGCTCGCCACCGGCGGAACGGCCGCAGCCGCTGCAGCCCTGGTGCAGCGCCTGGGGGCGCAAATCCTCGAGATCTCCTTCCTCATCGAGCTCAGTTTCCTGGCCGGGCGCAAGAAGCTGGCGGGTTACCCGGTACGATCGCTCGTCGTGTTTTGAGAAGTGTCCCGGCAGGCGGCGCGCGCCAAGGCCCGGCGGGGTCCCCCGCCCTGCGCTCTCACCGCCGCTGCGCCTTGGACCTCTCCGGGGCTGATTGTCGCCGGGACGCGTGCCTTTTTTCGCGATGCGCGGCGAAGATGGACAAACCAATCGCGGTGACGATGATTCCCCCCACGGTCGCCAGCGACACCCAAACCGGGATTTCGACCTGAAACCAAAGCGGCTCGGGCCGGTCATGCGGGTCCAGCAGCATCTTCAGCCCAATCACCACCAGAACGAGGGAGAGCCCGACCTTTAGGTAGCGGAAGTAGCCAATTGCGCCGGCGAGCAGGAAATAAAGCGAGCGCAGCCCCAGAATGGCGAAGACGTTGGAGGTAAAGACGATAAAGGGCTTGGTGGTGACAGCGAAAATCGCCGGGATCGAGTCCACGGCGAAGATCAGGTCCGTGGTTTCGACCATGATGAGGACCAGCGCCAGCGGCGTTAGGGCACGCTGACCGTTCCAGACCGTGATAAACTTTTGCCCGTCCAGGTGGGGGGTCACGGGGTAAAACTTCCGAGCCAGGCGAATGAAGCGGTTCTTCTCGGGATGCACTTCGGTTTCAACCAGCAGCATTTTGATGCCGGTGTAGATCAGAAAAATGCCGAAGACGTAGAGAATCCAGGACATGGCCGAGATGAGGGCCACCCCGGCGCCAATCATCGCGCCGCGCATGACCAGAGCGCCCAGGATGCCCCAAAACAGCACCCGATGCTGATACTCGGCCGGCACGCGAAAATAGCCAAAGATCAGGGCGATGACAAAGACGTTGTCCATCGAAAGGGACAACTCGATGAGATAACCGGTAAGAAACTGCAGGGCCTCCTTGCTGCCGCGCAGCGGCACCAGCCCGCCCGCAAATAACATCGCGAGGGTGAACCAGGTCAGGGTCCAAAGCAGGGCCTCTTTGAACCTGACGACGTGGGCATGGCGATGGAACACCCCCAGGTCCAACGCCAGAAAAAAAAGAATACAGGCGATGAAAGCCGCCCAATGCCACCAGGTGATTTCGATCAGGGCCAGCATAGGTTGCGCCTCTCATCCGGCTTCAGACAAAAAAGCCCGGCCGCACCGGAGCCTCGAACCTCGACCGCTCCGAGTCAAGAAGTCTTGGCCGCCGAGCATGGTGCCTCCCGCCGCGGGATGCTCAGGGCCGGAGGGGTTTGGGGACCGGACTTTCGACCGCCACAGCCCCGGCGCCGATGAGCGGCCGCTGGCCCTTGTGCCACCAGAGCACCAGTGCGCTGGCAATAAAAATGCTCGAGTAGGTGCCGGTTATAATGCCGACCAGGAAAGTGAACGCAAAGTCGTTAATGACTCCCCCGCCGAAGATGTACAGGGAAAGCGTGGCCAGCAGGACGGTGCCGGAGGTGATGATGGTCCGGCTCAGCGTCTGGTTCACCGCCTGGTTGATGATGTCCCGGAACGTTCCCCGCATGCCCAGTTTCAAATCCTCACGAATCCGGTCAAAAATGACGATCGTGTCGTTGATGGAAAAGCCGATGATGGTCAGGAGGGCGGCAACCGTGGTGGCGTTCAGCTCGCGCCCGGTCATGAAGTACCAGCCCAGCGTCATCAGAATGTCGTGCACCAGGGCGACGACGGCCCCGACGGCGAAGGAGAACTCATACCGGAAAGCGACATAGACCAGAATGCCGAACATGGCCAGGAGGGTGGCGTAGATGGCCGCGTTGCGAATTTCGGCGCCGACCGTCGGACCCACGCGGTCCACCCCGGCTTCTTCAAATTCCGCCTTGGGGAAATCCTGTTTAAGCTGGGCAATGACCTTGCTGGCAATGTCCACCGTTTCTCCAGCCTTTTCCTCGCCGGTGGAACGGGTGGTGACCCGGAGGTTTTCCTTCCCGGTCGAGATGTCACGCTGATAGGCGATGAGGACGTCGCCGCCGGCGGCCTTTGCGGCCGAAGCCCGGAGCTGGTCCACTCCGACCTTTTCCTTGAAGTTCAGCGTGATGGTGTTGCCGCCGATAAACTCGACCCCCAGGACATCCCGGCCCCGATACAGGCCGTAAGCATTTCCGACCAGGATCAAGCCCCAGGACGCCACAAAGGCGGGCATCGCCCATTTCAAGAAGTCTATTTTGGTTCCATGGACCATCTGGAGCATTTTCATGCCCTTGAGAAGGTTCCGGGCCAGCAACCAGTCAAAAATCAAGCGCGTGACCACCAACGCAGTGAACATGCTGACGGACACACCGATGGTCAGCGTCACGCCAAAACCTTTGACCGGACCGGTGCCCATAAAGATGAGGATGACCGAGGCGATCAAGGTCGTTAAGTTGGTGTCAAAGATCGTGCCGAACGCCTTGTCATACCCCGCCGACAGGGCGCCACGCATGGATTTGCCCGCCGCAAGCTCCTCGCGGATGCGTTCAAAGATGAGGACGTTGGCATCCACGGCCATGCCAATGGTGAGCACGATGCCGGCGATGCCGGGCAGGGTGAGGGTCGTGCCGATGGAGCACATCACCCCCAGGAGAATGATGATGTTCAGCATCAGGGCAACGTTGGCAACCAGCCCCGCAAAGAGGTAATAGACCAGCATGAAGAGGGAGACGGCGATGACCCCGATGATCGCGGCCTTCACGCCGCTGGTGATGGAGTCGCGGCCCAACGTGGGGTCCACTTCCCGCGACTCGATGATTTTGAGCGGGGCGCGCAGGGGATTTTGGAGGACGTTGGCCAGCTCGAAGGCCTCCCGCTGGTCAAACTGGCCGGTAATACTGCCGCTGCCGGTCTCGATGGGCGTCTGAATGACCGGCGCAGAGTAAAGTTCGCCGTCGAGGATGATGGCCAAGCGCTGCTTGACGTTCTGGCGGGTGATTTCGGCGAACCGCACCGCCCCGTCACTATCGAGGGTGAAATGAATCTCGGGCTCGCCCAGGTTGCCGCGAACGACCATGGCGCTCTTGATGCCGCTGCCGGTCATTTCGGCCTTCTTTTTCACCATGACTTCCTCGGTGCCTTCGCGGCCCTGGCGGTCGCGAGTCTTCCGTTTGAGGACCTCGTACCCGGGTTCGATGATGCCCTGCCGGATGAGCTGGTCACTCTCGGGATGGACCAACCGGAACTCGAGGAAGGCGGCTTTTTGGATGGTGCGCATGGCGCTTTCCTTCTCCGCTTGGGACAGGCCCGGCAATTGAATCAGGATGCGGTCGGCCCCTTGGGGTTGGATCACGGGCTCGGCGACACCGAACTTGTCCACGCGTTTGCGGAGCACCTCGACGGCGTTGGCCAGCGCGGTGCTGGCGTCGCCGGCATCTTCGAGCCGGCTGGTGTCCATCTGCACCAGGAACGAGGTGCCGCCGCGAAGGTCCAACCCCAGGCGGATGCGCCCGGCCGCCTCCCGCTGCAACCGGTTCAACACGTAGGTGGTGGGATTCAGCTCGTTTTTGGCATTGAAGAAGGGGAAGTAACGGGTGATGTCGTTGGTGCCGATGGCCTCGAGCAAGTTGCCGTATTCGCGGTCGGGCAATTCCTTCTGCAGCGCGGCCACCCGCTCCAGGATGTTGGTGTAGGCGGCGTCCCGGGCCACAGCCCGCTCCCGGAAGTGCTGCACCAAACTGCGGCCGGTGGGGGGATAAAGCTCATACAGCGCCCAAACCACCACGAGAACGACGAATAGAAATTTCCAGAAACTGTTTCGGTTCATGTCACCTCACTCCATCAATCTGCTGCTTGCATGCCTCACTCAGGCTGGGGCTACTCGCCGCCCTCGGCGCCCCGCTCGGTGATCTCCGCGACCGCGGATTTCGTGATCTCGAACTTGGCATCCGCCGAGCGAATCATGACGGTCTTGTCCTTCACGTTGATCACTTCGCCCACAATGCCGCTGCTGGTTACAATGCGGTCTCCGCGCTTGATGGTCTTGAGCAATTGGGCGTGCTCTTTGGCCTTCTTTTGCTGGGGACGAATCAGGACGAAGTAGAACATGACGATCATGATGACCAGCATGCCCAGCGTCCCAAACATCTGCCCGCGGGGGTCGGGCTGCGTCCCGGCCGGGCTCGGCGGCGGACTCAAGGCCAGGAAGATTTTTGAACTAGATAAATCCATATCAGCAAATGAGCCGGTAAGGTTAGGGATGCGGGACGATTTGGCAAGCTAAACCTGTGGGAAACGGCGGAAATCATAGATTCGGCGCGGTGGTCCGCATTCCGAGGCGAGGACATGCGGTGCTCGTCCCCCTCCTGCCAGACCGGGAAGGCCCTGGCTTTGAGCGATGCGGGGGCGGCAGCGGGCGCGCCCCCTGACGAGGAGAGGCCGAGCCTAGCTCCGAGCCGCGGGCCTGCCTTTGACAGTGTCGAGGATGCCGGCCACGATGTTCGCCGGCACCGGTTCAAATCGGAACGGCTCCATCGAGTAGGCCGCCCGTCCCTTGGAAAGGGAGCGGATGGCGGTGGCATAACCAAACATCTCGGCCAGGGGCACCTCGGCGGTCAGGACAGTGGAGGAATCCTTGGCCTCGATGCTGGTGATTTTGCCGCGCCGGCGATTGAGGTCTCCGAGCAGGTCGCCCTGATACTCGTCGGGCGTGGTGACTTCAACCTTCATGATCGGTTCCAGCAGGATCACGTTGGCCTTCTTGGCCGCTTCCTTGAGCGCGAAGATGCCGGCCATCTTGAACGCCAGCTCGCTGGAGTCCACTTCATGGAAGGTTCCATCCACGATGGCGACCTTGAGGTCCACCATGGGGTAACCGGCGAGAACCCCGCCGGCCACGGCCTCTTCGATGCCATCAATGACCGCCGGGATGTATTCCTTGGGAATGGCGCCGCCCACGATCTTGTTTTCGATTTCGATTCCCTTCCCCCGCTCATTCGGAGCCAGCGTAATGACCGCATGGCCATACTGGCCGCGTCCGCCGGACTGGCGGATGAATTTGCCCTCCCCTTCCGCCGCTTTGGTGACGGTTTCGCGGTAGGCGATCTGCGGAGCTCCCGCATTGGCGGCCACTTTGAATTCCCGGAAGAGGCGGTCGCGAATGATTTCCAGATGCAACTCGCCCATGCCGGCGATGATCAACTGGCCGGTTTCCTCGTTGGTAAAACAGCGGAAGGTGGGATCCTCCTCCGCCAGGCGCTGCAACCCCTCGCTCATTTTTTCCCGGTCCGCCTTGGTTTTCGGCTCGACGGCCATGGAAATGACCGGCTCGGGGAAGGTGGGCGGCTCCAGGAGGATGTTGAAGTCCTCGTCACAGAGGGTGTCGCCCGTGGTGATGTTCTTCAACCCGACCAGGGCGGCAATGTCGCCCGCATAAGTGGTTTCGACGTCAATCCGCTTGTCGGCCTGGATCATCATCACCCGGCTGACGCGCTCGCGCTTGCGGGTGCGCGGGTTGTAGATGACATCGCCCTTGTTGAGCTGTCCGCTGTAAACTCGGAAGAAGACCAGCTTGCCCACGTAGGGATCGGTCCACAGCTTGAACGCCAGCGAGCAGAACTTGCCATTATCGTTCGACGGCACCTCGATCCTCTGGTCGGTATCCGGGTCAATGCCGGTGGCGGGGGGGATGTCCAAGGGAGAGGGAAGGTAGTCCACCACCGCGTCCACCAGCGGCTGCACCCCGCGCTTCTTGAACGCCGAGCCGCACAGGACCGGCACCAATTCAATTCTGCAGGTCAGGCGGCGGATTGCCGCCTTCAGCGCCTCGGGGGTGATCGGCTTGTTCTCAATCACCAATTCGGCGAGCGCATCATCTTTGTTCGAAACCGCGTCAATCAGTTCCGCCAGGGCCGCGGCAGCCGATTCCTTCAGTTCGGCGGGCACTTCGACAATGTCGAACTTCAGGCCATTTTCGTCCTCGGGATCATAAATGATGGCCTTCTGATTGACGACGTCAATAACGCCCCGGAAGTGGTCTTCCTTGCCGATGGGCAGGAAGACGGGGTAGGCGTAGGCCCCGAGCTTGCGGCGCATGTCATTGAGCGCGTTTTCGAAGTTGGCCCCCGTGCGATCCATCTTGTTAACAAAGGCGATCCGGGGCACGCGATATTTCGTGGCTTGACGCCAAACCGTTTCGGACTGCGGCTGGACGCCGGCCACGCCGCAGAAGACCGCCACGGCGCCGTCCAGCACCCGCATGGAACGCTCCACCTCGGCGGTAAAGTCCACGTGACCCGGCGTGTCAATGATGTTGATGCGGTGGGGCACCCCCTGGAACGCTTTGTAGGTGCCGTCGTCCTTCTGAGTCCAGTAGCAAGTGGTGGCGGCGGACGTGATGGTGATGCCGCGCTCGCGCTCCTGTTCCATCCAGTCGGTGACGGTGTTGCCGTCGTCCACGTCGCCCATGCGGTGGATCAATCCGGTGTAAAACAGGATGCGCTCGGTGGTGGTGGTTTTGCCCGCGTCAATATGGGCCGCGATGCCAATGTTGCGGGTGCGCTCCATCGGGTAGGGGCGATGGGGGGAGTTCACGCTCGAGACCGGCGCGCCTTTGGATTTTTCGGAGGTTGCTTCCATCTAATCGGATCTATAAAAAAGGGTGGTATTTTGCAGAATGAAAGCGCCCCGGGTTATGGCAACCAGCGGGGCGCTTGTTCGAAAAGGATGCTACCAGCGGAAGTGGGCGAAGGCTTTGTTGGCCTGAGCCATCTTATGGACTTCGTCGCGTTTGCGAATGGCGTTTCCCTGGCCCTGGTAGGCGTCGAGAATCTCTGCCGCGAGCGCTTCCTTCATTGGAATGCCTTTGCGCGCGTCAGCGAAGTCCACCAGCCAGCGCAACGCCAGGGAGAACTGGCGGTCGGCGGGGACTTCCAAAGGAACCTGGTAGGTGGCGCCGCCCACCCGGCGGGCTTTGACTTCGAGCCGCGGCTTGGCGTTGTCCACCGCGCGTTGCAGCACTTCCAACGGGTTGACGGTTGGATTCTTGGCGGCAATCTGATCGAACGCGCCATAGACGATCCGCTGCGCCACGCTCTTCTTGCCCCGTTCCATGACGGTGTTCACCAGGCGGGAAACCAACGTGCTCCCGTATTTGGTATCTTTGATAACCGGCCGTTTAACGGCTTGACGACGTCGAGACATGTGTCGGTGCTTCCAGTTTAAAGTGATTTCTGACCTCAGGCGGCCGCAGCCGGAGCGGCGGCAGCCGGCTTCGCGCCTGCCTTGGGACGCTTCACGCCATACTTCGAGCGGCTGACCCGCCGTTTCTCCACTCCCGCGGCGTCCAGCGTGCCGCGCACGATGTGATAGCGCACGCCGGGGAGGTCCTTGACGCGGCCCCCGCGCACCAAAACAATCGAGTGCTCCTGCAGATTATGGCCCTCGTCGGGAATGTAGGCAATCACCTCGTGCCCGTTGGTCAGGCGGACCTTGGCCACCTTCCGCATCGCCGAGTTGGGCTTTTTGGGCGTGCGCGTCATCACCTGAATGCATACCCCTCGCCGGAACGGCGAGTTATCCAAGGCAGGCGACTTGGACTTGTGCTTCAATTTGTTGCGGCCCTTGCGGACCAGTTGGTTAATTGTCGGCATTTAGCTCAAAATTCTCTTGTTCGCTTGGCCTCTTCGGGCAAACGGAGTGCGGAATATAGCAAACGCCGCCTCGCATGCAACACCTTATTTGAGGGATTTTTTCGCCGCCTAGCGGCCGCAATTCGCCGTTGACCCCAGCCCCCGGGGGTTGCTACGGTTCGGCACCCGCGCAACCGCGGCGAAAACGATATGCGACACACTATTTCTGTCCTGGTGGAAAACAAGTTCGGCGTGCTGACGCGCGTTGCCGGTCTGTTCAGCGGCCGCGGCTACAACATTGACAGCCTGAACGTGGCGCCGACGAACGACCCCACTGCTTCCCGCATGACCATTGTCACGCGCGGCGACGACGCGACGGTGGACCAGATCGTCAAACAGTTGAGCAAGCTGGCCAACGTGATGCAGGTTCAGGACTTCCGCGAAGGCGAATACGTGGACCGCGAACTGGCGCTCATCAAGGTGGCCGTCAACTCGAAGACGCGGGCCGAGGTCATGCAGATCACCGACATTTTTCGGGCCAAAATCGTGGATGTGCAGCCCAAAAGCCTGACCATCGAGGCGACGGGCGACGAAACCAAGCTCGAGAAGCTGCTCGAATTGATGAACGCGTTCGGCATTCTTGACCTGCGCCGGACCGGCAAGCTCGCCATGCCCCGCAACTGAGGCGGCCCGAGCGGCGCCCGGCCAGAAACCGACTGGCGTGAGAACGGGGGCAGCGAGCCCGACAGGCGGCGGGACCGAGGATGCCTTCCATGCCGCGCGGGGTCACCGGTCAAGCCCGTGCCGGGCGGCGCGAGGTCTTGAAGGGCCTTTTAAGCTACTGGCTGCGGAGCCGGAAAAAGACGGCGGAGGAGGAGGGCGCGACGGTGACCTGGCGCTCGTCACCCACCACCGTGACCGGATTTCCAACCGGAGTCCAGTTGGTGCTGCCGAGAGTGAGGTTCTGCAGCAAAGTGAAATTGGTGGCGGAGGACGGCCAGGCCAGCAGCAGGTTGCCATTGCTCAACCGGGCGATGCGAAGGGTGGGCGGCTGCGGCAGGCTGGCATAAGCGACAAGCTAGCCGGTCACCGTACCGGTGAGGACAACGTCCTCCAAAGGGATGGCCACCGGCGTGTTGATGTTGTAGGTCAGCTTGCGATTCAGGCCGCCCAAGTTTTCAATCGTGCCACCCGAAGTGTTCGTGGCCACCACCGGGTCGAGTTGGCCTCCCAGCACATCGGGCACCGGCTGCCCGAACCCCAACGGGAGTTCCAGTCCATCCACGTCGCCCAAAGCCGAGGCAATGCCGAAACTGGTCTGGCCGCCGGCGAAGCTGTTTGCAGTCAGGGGCACGGCCTCGCTGGCGACGTCGAGGCGGACCTGCCGCAAGGCCAGAAAGGCGACATCGAAGGTCAAGACGAGATAACTTCCCCGAACCCGGGCGCCCAGGGCCGCCGGAGCGGTGCCGGTGTTGGTGTAGCTGAGCGTCCCGGGGTCCCACTGGGCGGGATTGGGACGCAGGCTGGTTTGTTCCAAGGCATAGAGGTTGTGCGAACCGCCCATGAACCGAATCCAAGAGCCGTCGGCATAATCGGTCACCACCGTGCCGTCCACAAACGCGCGCCGGCCGCCGGCATCGGTCCATTGGCTGTCGCTGCTGGCGTCCCGCAGCCGGACGGTGATGTTGCCGATATTCGTGACGTTGACCTGTTGATCCGGGACGGTCAGCCGCACGTAACTGGCGGCGGGGTCAATATCCCAAACCAGAGTGAGAGCCGGGGCGCTGCCAAAAAAAAGAAAAGCGCCAGCAACGATGATGGCGCCTCGGGCGAGGGAGGAGCTTGAATGGTTGATCATAAACGCGTTCGGGTTTCAATTGATGCTACTTGACTTCCGGTCCTCGTGTCAATTTGAAAAACAGTGACCGTTTGCCGTCGCCGTGTCGGCGTGCGATGCCGTTGGATTTGCATTTGACTGGACGCCCATCGCGGGTAGGATTTGAGGCTCTGGTTAACAAACAATTACTAAGATTATGGCAATCATTGATTTTGGCGGCACCAAAGAAAAGGTCATCACCCGGAAGGAATTCCCGATGTCCAAGGCCCGCAAGGTTCTCAAGAACGAGACCATTGCGATCATTGGCTATGGCGTTCAAGGTCCAGCCCAGGGCTTGAACCTGCGTGACAATGGGTTCAACGTCATCGTGGGCCAGGCCAGCAGCTTCAAGCGGGACTGGGACCGGGCGGTGAAGGACGGGTGGGTGCCAGGCAAAACCCTGTTCGAAATTGACGAGGCGGTTCGGCGCGGAACGATCATCCAGATGTTGGTGTCGGACGCGGCGCAGCGCGCCATCTGGCCCACGGTGAAAGCCAATTTGAAGCCCGGCGATGCGCTTTACTTCTCCCATGGTTTTTCCATCGCCTACAAGAAGCAGACGGGTGTCATCCCGCCCAAAGACGTGGACGTGATCATGGTCGCGCCCAAAGGGTCCGGGACCTCGGTCCGGCGCAATTTCCTGAGCGGGGCCGGGATTAATTCGAGTTTTGCCGTGGAGCAGGACGCGACAGGCCGGGCCGAGGAGCGCTGTCTGGCCATCGGGATTGGCATTGGCTCGGGCTACCTGTTCCCGACCACCTTCCAGCACGAAGTGTTCAGCGACCTGACGGGCGAGCGGGGCGTGCTGATGGGCGCGCTGGCGGGCATCATGGAAGCCCAATACGACGTTCTCCGCAGTCACGGCCACACCCCCAGCGAAGCCTTCAACGAAACGGTCGAGGAGTTGACGCAAAGCCTGATCCGGCTGGTGGACGAAAACGGGATGGATTGGATGTATGCCAACTGCTCCGCCACCGCCCAGCGCGGGGCGCTGGATTGGAAACCCCGTTTCAAGAAAGCGGTGATGCCGGTGTTCAAGGAACTTTATGAGCGCGTCAAGAACGGCAAGGAATGCGCCCGCGTTCTGTCGGCCTGCGGCAAACCCGATTACCAGAAGCAGCTCACCAAGGAGCTGGCAGCCATTGGCAATTCGGAAATGTGGCGCGCCGGCAAAGCCGTTCGCGCCCTGCGCCCCAAGGAACCCGCCCGGGTCATCGCCAAGGGGACCAAGGGCATCGCCGGCCGGGCGGTGAATTGAGTTTAAGGCGTCCTCCCTGACGCACGGTTTGCAAACCCCGGGAACGCGCCGGCGCCCCGGGGTTCTCTTTTTTTTATCGAGAACCCGGAACTTCAGCCCCACTCAACCTAAAAACGGCAGTTGAAGGGGAAGCTCCGCCGATGCGGCGACGAAAAATCA
>Ga0116147_1001117_pt1 | contig 30024 bp, 26 predicted proteins | sample AD_JPNHG3_MetaG_FD_89749 | JGI IMG/M metagenome (GOLD analysis project Ga0116147, IMG submission 89749) | Active sludge microbial communities of municipal wastewater-treating anaerobic digesters from Japan - AD_JPNHG3_MetaG | ecosystem: Engineered > Bioreactor > Anaerobic > Digestate | place...
CGTGGGACTTTGCGGGGGCACATCCGTGACCCCCCGCCGTGTCCAACCGCCGGATGCGGAAAACCGCATGTCCGGTGGTGTGGGAGGGACACGGGGCGCAATCCCCGTGTCTCCACCCGATCCTGGCGGCGGTCACGCCGCCACCCCGTAAAAAAATCTCTACGCCTCTGCGTCCTCTGTGTTAAAAAACTTTCAACGCTCAACTCTCATTTCGGCACTCACAAGTCAGGCGAAAGATTTGGAGTGCGGCGGCAAGCGGTATTCCGCGCGACGCCGCTTTTTGAGCAGTGTTTTTCCGCGCGTGGCGCGAAGGGAAAGCGGTGCCGCGACCCGCGCACAGCGCGGCTCTTGTCACCGCACTCCAAATTTTCCGCCGCGCCATGCGCGGCACAACCTTTATGCGCCCGCGCAGCGGGAAATCATGTCAATCCTGTCAAAAAAACATCCTGCTTTTCAGCAGAAACGCATGATCCTCGCACACCCCTATCACTAACCGATTACCTACCACTTACGTTACGCATGGACTACTAGAAACGAATCGGGTACGATACCGCATAACTAGCTACGTGGCGGCGCATCGACGCCGTCTATGGTGGGTAAGGTTATGACAAGGAAAGAGCCGTCCACGGTGAACAAGGTTATGGCAAGGAAAGAAGATGAAGGACAAGATTGACTTTATCATCAATGAACTATGGACTCTTGCCTGGGCCGCTTCGGTGCAGAGGGCAAAACTTTATGCTAAAAGGGCCGACTCTGCCTCATCGGCAGCAGCCATTATCCAGTTCCGAGAAAGCGTCATCAAGTTTTTAGCCGACAAGATAGTTCCTACATATGCAGAAGGTTGTGCCGAAGAGCTTCATTATACGAACATCGAAGATCTGATCGATTATGCAAATCTGGTTAATTCTGGTGTGTTAGGAGAAGCAGGTTACAAGTATGGCGTGGCACAAAAGTTACTAAATCTTGCCCTTAAGTATTACTGGTGTCTCGGGTTTATCGCTGAGCCGCCACATTGCCCTATAGATCGCATAATCATAAGCAAGACAAGATACAACGGCAGAATCAACTGGACCCAGATCCTGAGAAGAGATGAGTACGAGGAGGTCATAAAAGAGGTGAAAGCTTTGGCGCAGGCGGAAGGGCTTTCCATTTCTCAGTGGGAGCTGGTGCATTTTAGGCCCCGTCAACCGGTGACTGGTGTTGTACTGGCCACCGGCTTGGCGGACGAGAACGTTTTTTTAAGTTCGCCACACCATAATCCAAAGGCACGCCGATGAATATGCCCCACAATATTCCGAAGTTCAATCTGGTTGAAATTGATCCTTTTGACGCAAGGCGCGGATATAAGCGATGTACTCTTCCTGGCGTAGGCTACACTCCACCCGATGCCCCACTATCTCCTTGTCGATCTATTCCATGTGCCGCTGACTTCTGGAGGGATAAATCGGGCGAACTCGTTGTCCGTTTTTCCAGCAATCAGCCTTACGTTTTTCACTTTAAGGGAGTGCTTTCCAATGGTAAGCCAATCCCAGAGGAAGCCATTTATGAATTCGGTGAGTATATTGCGGCAATACTTTCCGACTGGGGTGGTGCAGATGATCCTCCAGACCCCGAGTTTGGCTTCGAAACTCAATCTTGAAATCATTCGAACTCCAGGTTCACGTTCAGGAAAACCAGAGCGTTTTCGTAATGAAAATTCAGACCCAACAGGATGTTGACGCGGTCAACGCAAGGTTTAATGGCTTCCACGACGGTTTCGTGAAGCGGATTCAAGTCACGACCGACAACGAATTCATGACGGACATGCCGTGGGAGGCACAGAGACAGTTCCAGTCAAATGAAGAGGAACTTCTCGCCGCAGGGCGTTGCGCTCCATATCCCGGGACGACTGCAATTGAGATAGACGTCCATCACTACAACTACGACTGGCCTAATCAACCACTCAAGCGGAGCATCATTCTCCGCGCTCAGGCGTTCCGTTTGTGGGACAGGCTGGTTTCGCTCATTGGCCGTGATATCTTCGACCTCTCCTTTACCAAAGACGGGGATAACATTTCCTGCGTGCTCACCCATCACGCAGAGGGTGCAGGGTCTGTTCGGACGATGGAGAACGGCACGACGACGGTGCTCTTTTCGGCCTGTGCGGTGGAAATCGATGAAACAGAATGGACAGAACCGGAGGGCTAGATTACGGCTCGCAAGCTCGCTGAACCTGACCCTAAACGTTCGACGCATGAGATGAAAAAACGACTCATCATCACACTGGCGATGTGCATTATCCACCTGATGGGGAAGTATTTCGCTGCCCGATCCATCACCTTCTTGACCATTACGACGATTCCCCCGACCTCCCTCGTGGTGGGTACCTTTTTCCTCGTGGGCTTGTTCACGGTCGCGGTCTGGGATTTTTGCGGGGTTTTCAAGCTCTGGGGCAAGTACAAGATTAAGGCCGTGATCCCATTCGCGCTCTGCTTGATGTCCTTCTCTCTCGGCGGCTCACTGTCCAAGTTCGGCTTGAACCATCGCATCGCGGCGTTTCAAGCCGAATTGCCTGCGTTTGAGAAAAAGGCGGAAGGCGTAGTCGAGGAGTTGCGCGTCAGAAGTACGTCGGGCAATCAGCAGGACAGATCGCACCACTTCGGCCAATACGACGGTTTCAATATCTACGCCGAGGCTGATACGAACGGGGTTCCCACAGTACGGTTTGTTCGCGTCATTACGATGAATTTCCACCATCGTGGCTACATGTACCGTCCGGACGGGAAGTTCGATGTGGTTTTTCGGGAACGAGAGCGGATGGAGGCGCCCATCAATGAAAAATGGTGTGCGATAAGGGACTGATAGATCACAATCACTTCGGCAGGACCGGACAGGAAATTGGGCACGGAGGATGACATCACAAACCACTAATGCTTAACCAGGGCGTTTTGACAATGGCCGTACCGTGTTAAGCGCTCGATGTTCTCCCCTCTTGGAGATGTTCTCCCCTCTTGGAGAGGTACTGCTGGTGACAACCCGTTTCACGCGACAAACCGGCGACCGGCGACAAAGCCGATTGACATCCGGTATCGTTTTGGTATACACTGTATACCATGGATTTTGAGTTCGATCCAAACAAGAGTGCGACAAACTTGAAGAAGCATGGCATCGACTTTCTCGAAGCGCAGGCACTGTGGGAAGATGTTGACAGACTTCTTGTGCCCGCGAGGACACAGGGTGAGGCGAGGTACATGTTGATCGGCAAGATCGGTCAGAAACATTGGTCGGCCATATTCACTTACAGGGGCGAGGTGATCCGGATCATATCGGTTCGCCGTGCACGAAAAGAGGAGGTAGACGTCTATGAAAGCTGAAGCTTTTGATAAAGCCTTTGACAACGGCGACGACGTGTCAAAGCACCTGGATTTTTCCAAGGCAACCCGCCCCGGAAGGGAGCTGAAGCGGGTCAACGTTGATTTCCCCATGTGGATGATCCAATCTCTCGATAAAGAAGCCCAACGGCTCGGTGTTCCCCGACAAGCCGTCATCAAAGTGTGGATCGCTGAACGGCTGGGGGCCGGTACTCATGCTTGAAATCACGTGAACCACAGGTTCACGTTCACGAACATATGCCGAGATACACATGCAAAGAATGTGGATTTTCAGGAAGGCAAGGTATTCCAATTGGAGTGCGATGTCAGCGTCGAACGGATCAACATCCCGCAGGATGCGTTCAGCAGGGCAGAAGAGAAGCCGAAAACGCCAACCAAACGTCGCAAGCCACCGGCGCACCGAGCGGACCTCATTTAGTGCTGACGTTCTGTAACGCGAGGAGGTATACGATGATTAGATCGGCTATTCTTGCGGTGAAGATCGAACTTGCCAAGATAGCACAGGCGCTGACTTGTGATGAGCGGAAGGAAGTGACCGACTTCCTTCAGTGGTATCAAGATGAACACATCAACAAAGAGAATGAACCGGTGTATCGTGATCGTCTCGTCAAGTTCGCCGCATTGGCCCAAGCCGTGCTGAATCTCCAGTAATCGATTAGTGACAGGGGAGGGGAGGGTCATGCGTTTCTGGTGAAAAGTAGAGTAGAGAGTCGGGAGCGCGGGCGTCCTCGGTGGATGCTTATACGTGCTCATTTTCAGGTTCCATTTTTTGACATGATTTCCCGTTGCGCGGGCGCATAAACGACATGATTGACATGATCTGGAGGGCGAGTGTCCCCACGAGCCCTCCAGTGCTGCGGTCTGGGCTCGCGGAGCACCGGGAGCGACAACTAAGGGACAGGTATTTGGACGATTATATGTGAGCGTTGTATGCGGGGTTGAGGTGCCCCTTCAGGGCACACCGATGCGGAGCGACGGTAGCCCGGGGCTGCGCTTCGCTTGCCCCGGGCTATGGTGAATCGGCCCGTTGGGCCGGTGTTTCACGAGCCGTGCCCCGAGGCGCAGGCGAATGGGGGCACGGGTTTTCTAACCCGTGTCACGGACAGGAATGTCCGTGCTCCTGTCCTTTGCCGAACATACGGTGCCAAAGCCCCGAAGGGGCGGTCTCACCCTAAACCAGGGCAAGCGCAGCGTAGCCCTGAGTCTGGGAGCGAAAGGCACGGTCGTTCAAATTGCCTGTCGTCCCTTGGTTGTCCAGTCAGTAAGAAAACTTATTACTTCTTACTTCTTACCTATTACTTCTTACTTCTCTCCGCCCAGTCCACTGCTCATTATTCTTTGTTCGTGATCCGGCACGATCCGCCGGTGGTGGTGAAAGAGAGTGTATGGTTGCCGGCGGCGCAGTCGGCTGTTGTCTTGCCTTGCGGTCCGGCGATGTACCAAGTGCCAGCGGCGAGCCCGGCCAGCACAACCTCGTAGCGCGTACCGTCCGAAGGCACTGAAATGTCAAGAGTGCCGTCGAACAGTTTGCCGCCGTGTGACAGGCAGACGATCCGGTCGGCGATACGGAGGATCATGTGGTCGGCGGTCTCGGAGAGCGTGTGCGGCAGGGGCGTTGCGGCATCGTCATGCGCCTGCATCAGGACGAGGAAGGTGTCTTGCGCTCGCGCTTGTTGAGGTGAAACGAGTACGCGGTGGCCGTTGGCCTCGGGCCGGGCGGGGAAGGGCGGCGTGACTCGGTAGCCGAACACATCGTAAACGTCGGCACCGCTCTTGATCTCGATGGTCTGGTCGTTCGACGCGGGACGCAGCACGCAGACATCGACGCGGCCCGTCACGTTGTTCGCCGCGTTGTGAAACTGGACGCCGCGCGGCGTACGGCGCGGCGGATTCAGTGTGTTGACCTGCCAGTATTTCTTGAAACTGGGATCGGCGGTACGGATGTCATCCAACACGATCACACATGCGGGATGACTGGGCTTACCAAGGTTGAGGAAGCAAAACGAGCGTGTGAATGAGGCAACCTTGTCGCTATAGGCGGCGGTCAGGTCGGCGGCGTAGTAGCTGTACGAAGGGCGCAGGGCATCGGGGCCGAAGCCGCATGCGAGTTTGCGTCCGTAGTGAAAGAGGGGAGTCTCCTGAAGGTGCTTAGGCGTACGCGGAGCGCTTTGAATAAAGCGCGAACCGCCGTCGTTGGCCGGCCTGTTAAGAAACTTCTCGTTGGGATCGAGCACCAGCAGCATGCTGTGCGCGATGGAGCGCTTGTTGAAATTCATGTCGTACGGGGTGCCGTAAAACCCGTATTGGCCGAGATCCGCGACCTGCAGGCCGCGATAGTAGAGCTGGATCGCGCCGACGTCCGCATGCTGATGGTTGCCGAAGTGATAGCCGCCGCCCTTGATCTCCGCGACGACCGTGTTGTTTATGTTGCTGTCGATGTTCCAGTCTGTGCGGGCGATCATGCTGCTCAGCACCGGGCCGAAGTCAATAGTGGTCGGGAGGGTCTCGAATCCCTGCACAGGCTGGAGTGTGGGATCGTTGAGCAGCAGGTAGAGCAGGGGATCGGCCTTGCCGCCCTGTCGTTGGAACTCGCCCTTAAGAATCGGGTCGCCGTTGTAGGCGTAACAGAGCAGGGCAGTCTTCGCGAAGCTGTAACGTCCGGACGGAACACCATCGCCGTCACGCAGCATCTCCAAGTTCGGCAGCCGCATATTGAGCCAATAGAGCGGCACGGTTTTGATGTTGGGGTCAAACACTTCTTTTCCGGACATGCGGAGGAAGAGCCAGGCCGCGTGCATTTCCCAGCCAAAGCGGTAGGTTGCGTAACTGACACCTTGATTGTGGCGTGGCGATTGATACTCGAAACGCCGCATTGGGACGAGTTCTTCTAGAACGCGGTAGGCGCAGTAGCGGTAGGGCACGGGGTCTTCGTCATACAGCGCGATGCCCATGGCAAGCAGGTCGCGATTGATCATGGCCTCATTGCCGTGTCCATTGACGATCAGCCCCTTGAAGGGGGGCCAGCCGCACTCCATCTCTTCGGCGAGACGCATCATGTGGCGACGCAGGATCGCGCGGTCGGCGGGCGTGCAGAGCGCGTAGCACCAGTCATAAACGAGGGCGGCAGTGTAGATCGCGGCGCCGGTTTCACGCGTGATATCGAGCAGATTGCCGAAAGAGACGCGCGACAGATACTCGCGCATCAAACGGACCGCCTCAAGGCCGTGCTGTTTGTCGTCGGTCATCAACCAGACGAACGCCTTCGCAGCCACGGCGCGTTCAAGCGCCGTGTTGTAGGACATTTCCGCATCATCCGGGAAGGAGACCTTCAGGGGCTTGGTCGCCAGTCCGCGGACAGAGCGCCACTGTGCCGCATGCTCCGGATGAGCAAGACGGGCACGGACATTCGCGAGCGTGTTGCTGGTGACCCACAGGCGCGGATGGCCGGGAGGCGGCTGTACGGGGGGACGATACGCAGCGGCCTCTTTCGGTACGGCCGGCGCACGGTAGGGATGCACTTCAAGCCGGTCAAGCCGTACATGGGGCGGCAGCCAGAACTTGATCGATTGGGTGCCGTTGGTCAGATCGAAAATACCCAGGACTTGGGTGCAGAGTTCCGGCGCGCTCCACGGGACAAAAACGACGCGCCGCGTGGGACGTCGCGCGTCGATTTGGATATCGGCGAATAACGAGTGATGCTTGCTTGAGGCACGGCGCATTTGTTCGGCGCCGACATCGTCCACGGCGGCGTAGGTGCGCAGAACGAAACGTCCGGCGGCCGGTTCGTTGATGGAAAAGATGAGGTCCGGCGGCGTATCGTTTGTCGGGCCGACGGCGGGCATACCGTCTTTGAGTGCGACGCCTCGCCCATCTTTAAACGAGGTCTGCTCCACGATCTCAGCACGTTTTGGGTTGATGTGGGCAGACTCCGCCTGATAGACCAGCGTGCGCTTCGCTGGTACAGCGACAAGTGCACAGGGAAGTCCGAGGAGCGGAATAATAAGGAGGGTTGTTTTTCTCATGGATCGTCAAAAATCGGTGACGGCCGTCAAGGCCCAACGTGGGTGACAAGCATTGCTGGAATCGACATACAGGGGTATGGTACGGTCACTCGGTCTCAAAGGCAAGCCGAGAGAGGGCCGCGCTCGTTTGTGAATTGACAACGCAATCCTGTCATGTCACACTGGACACGAAAGACGTGAGAAACCAGTGGTTTTTCAAAGGAGTCATGACATGTCAAACGGATTGCGGAAATTAACTATGAAGAACTTCCGTTGTCTGGCGGACGTTGAACTCGATTTCCGCCCGATCAACGTTCTGTTCGGACCCAACGGAGCTGGAAAGACCACGTTTCTGGATGCGATTTGGTTTGTCCATGATTGCGCGATATTTGGCGTGAGCAAGGCGTCGGCGGAGCGTAGTCATGGGATTGGCACGCTGTGGGAAGGCGCCGGCCCAGATGATCGTATCACGATCCAGATTGAGTCTGACGAGGCGCGTTACACCATCGAATTCGGTTACTCATCGGGGCGGATCGATCCATTTCCGGCTGAGTCGCTGATCGATACGAAGCGTAACATTACACTGATCAAGCGTACACTCGGCAGCAGACAAGCGGAATTTTTGCACGAGGGAGAGGGAATCAACCAGATGCAGACCGCCGAGTTGAATGACCCCGAAAAGCTTGCCCTCACTCGCTATGAGTCTCTCTATGAGAAGCCGACTGGGGGTATGAACTTGGTTCGTACCCTGTATTTCATCCAGTATTACCACACGCGGTCTGCACTACTCCACTATCTTCGGAAGCATGGTTCTGAATCGAGCCACCACACGTATCTCTGGAGTGGCGCACAGAATCTGTGGTCGGTTTTGCGTAACCTTCATGATAGGCGCGACTTGGACGAACGCTACAACACGATCATGAATTTCATGCGAAAGGCCTTTCCTCGGTTCAAGGGGCTTGTGATCGAACAGACCGGCGCAAATTCGGTCTACTGCAGTTTCATCGAAGACGGACGCGAGCGTCCGATTCTGGCATCCGGGGTCTCGGATGGACACATTCAGTTGCTGATCCATCTAACAGCCCTTTTGGGGGACGGTAACTGCGGTTCAATCCCGATCTTCGATGAGCCGGAGACATCGTTGCATCCCTTTGCGATATCCGTCTTTGCCGAGGCCGTGAAATTGGCTGCTGAGAAGTGGAACAAACAGGTGATGATTGCCACGCATTCGCCAGTCTTGATCAGTCAGTTTGAGCCAACCGACATCATCGCAACCGAACTCGACGATGATAACAGCACAAAGATGCGCCGCGTCAGTGAAATCCCCGAACTGACCGACCTCTTGGAAGAGTATGCCGTCGGATCACTCTACATGTCAGAAATGCTTGCCAAGCAGAGTCGGGAAGGGGACGAGTGATGGCATCAGCAGCGTGGGAGCATTGGAAATTCGGGCTGATTGTCACCGGCAAGAGCGAGAAGAAGGGCATTGCAGAGCTGTTTCGCTCGCTGTCGTCTACCGGATTGTGTTCATTCAAAGTCATTGGACGCATCGGACAGCGGTCTCCGATCATTTCACCGAAGCGGAAGCTGAAAATGGTTGGAAGCGGGAAAACCATTCCGGACAACGACGCTGAAACCATCGGCATACCCGCCCGAAAACATCTCCAGGCGGCCAACGGACGGTTTGTGATTGTCCTTGACGATTTGGAGAGAGAGCATCAGAACCAAGTCCAAGGAGTGTTTGAACGATACCGCACGGCACTCGACACCATACTGTCGACCGATGCTGAACGATCCAGAGCATCCGTCCATTTCCTGGTGATGATGCTGGAAGCCTATTTCTTCGCGGACAGCCAGGCGACCAATCAGGTTCTGGGGCTCAATCTTGACGATCATCCGGGCGACGTCGAGCAGATCCCGCATCCGAAGCAGAAGCTCAAAAGGCTTTGCCAAGACTATAACGAGATGGATCATGGGCCAGAGATCATCGGCGGGCTTCGGGTCGACCATATCCTGGCACGTCGGGAATGTTGCGCCTATCTTCGGGCGCTCTTCAATTGGTGTCTCGCCAAACTCGCGTCGCATCCGTTTGCCAGTGCCGCGTCTCTGCCACCGCAGTATCCTGGGCGTGTCGCAGCGGTTACTGGGCATCAGTAGGGATCATTATGTCCGATCAACCATGGAAAGATGAGGGACTGACGAAGGCGGAGCGGGTGGCGCGGGAAGTCGCCAAGGCCGTCAATATCTGGAATGGGTGAATTTCGCGGTCGGGGGTAGTTGTGATTGACAATCGCGGTCGCTTGTACTAAATTGCTCCCCGTTTTCACGCCCTATACGGGGGATTAGCTCAGTTGGTTAGAGCACTTGCTTGACATGCAAGGGGTCGGTGGTTCGAGTCCACTATCTCCCACCAGATTTCGACCCCGTTTTTTGCAAAACGGGGTTTTTTGTTAAAGGAGAGAACTGAATGAAGACGCTGATATTCCTCATGACCCTGTTGTGCAGCCTGCACGTTGTCGCGGATGCGATGACCGTGAAAGAGGTGCCGGTGACGCCCAAGCAGACCGTTAGTCTGTTCAACGGCACTGATTTTTCCGGCTGGACCAAAGTGATCACCGCAGAGCCGGGTAGCGATCCGGACAAGACGTGGACGGTCGCAGATGGCGTCATCCGCTGCACGGGAAAGCCGTTCGGCTATCTGATGACGCAGCAGAGTTACGCTAACTTCACCTTGAAACTTGAGTACCGCTGGTACGCGCAGTCCGAACAGATGAACAGCGGTATCTTTGTTTTGAAAACGGGGCCGGATAATTTCTTTTTACCCAAAGCGATTGAGGCCCAACTCAAGAAGGGTAGCGCCGGTGATTTCGTGTTGCTCTCTCAAGCCACGATGAACGGTCTGGAAAACCCCAGAATCAAGTCTGTTAAAAAAATGGCAGAGTCCTCGGAAAAGCCTGATGGCGAGTGGAACAGCGTCGAGATCGTTGTGAAAGAGAATACCGTCACGGTGAGCGTCAACGGAGTGCTGCAAAACAAGGGCACCGCGGCCTATACCGATTCCGGCGCCATCTGCCTCCAGAGCGAAGGCGGCCCGATCGAGTTCCGTAACATCACCATCGGTCCCGTGAAATGAACGTGCCGGATGCGCGTCCAAAAATGATGTGCATCCGAAATAAGGAAGACGAGAAAAGAGTTTACCGAACCGGCTCGTTGCTGGTTGTGGTAAGCTCTTTCGATGTTTGTTCTTACGCGCTTATCTGTGCTTATCTGTGGAGTGATCGTGTAATTGCGTCGAGGGGGGAAATGGGATATATTGGAACGTCTATGAAGATCCAGATTCTTCCATCACTGTTAGCAGCGGATTTTGGGCATTTGGCTGAGGAGATGCGGCGGGTCGAGGCGGCCCGGGCCGATGCGCTGCACCTCGATATCATGGACGCTCACTTTGTGCCCAATTTGAGTTTCGGGCCGGACATGGCGGCGCTTGCGCGGCGGGTGGTGCCCGGCCTCTACCGCAATGTGCACCTGATGATGACGCGGCCTGACCTCTATGCGGAGCGCTTTATCGACGCCGGGGCGCAGACTCTCCAGTTTCATGTCGAGGCGGACTGTGATGTGTGGGCCGCTCTCCGGGTCATCCGTGCACGTGGCGTACGATCCGGGTTGGTGTTGCGGCCGCAGACTCCGGCGTCGGCGGTCTTCCCTTATCTGAAGCTGTGTGACGAGGTGTTGTTCATGACGGTGAACCCCGGCTATGGCGGTCAGGCGTTTATGAGTGAGGTGTTGCCGAAAGTCCGCGAGCTGCGCTGCCATGCGGATGCCTGTGGCCTAGGTACGTTGGACATCATGGTGGATGGCGGCATCAATCTTGAGACCGCCGCCCTTTGCGCGGCACACGGGGCCAACCAGTTTGTGGCCGGCAGCTTCCTTTTTAAACAGAACGATATGGGCGCGGTGATCGCGCAGATGCGCGAGATTTGCACGGGAGAATATGGCACAAAGACTCGATAACATACGCAACTTTTGTATCATCGCCCATATCGATCACGGTAAGACGACGCTGTCGGACCGCGTATTGGAACTTACCGAAGCCATCGATCTGCGCAATCTGCGTGAGCAGACGTTGGACGCGATGGATCTTGAACGCGAACGCGGTATCACCATCAAGTCGCATCCGGTCTCCATGGCCTACACCGCCAAGGATGGCAAGACCTATCTGCTCAATCTGATCGACACGCCGGGCCATGTGGACTTCAACTACGAGGTGTCGCGCAGCATGGGCGCGTGCGAAGGCGCGGTGTTGGTGGTCGATGCCGCTCAGGGTGTCGAGGCGCAGACGGTCGCGAATGCCTATCTTGCGATCGACAATGAGTTGGAGATCGTGCCGGTGCTCAACAAGGTCGATCTGCCCGGCGCGAACATTGAGGATGTGTCGCACCAAATCGAGGATGTGCTAGGCATCTCGATGGATCGGCCGCTCCTGATCAGTGCCAAGACCGGAGAGGGCGTGCCCGATGTGCTGGAGGCGATCGTCGCCCGCATCCCGCCACCGGAAACGGCGGGCGTCGACGCGCCGTTGCGGGCGTTGGTGTTTGACTCTGTCTTTGATGAGTTTCGCGGCGTGATCACCTACGTGCGCGTGGTGGACGGTTGTATCAAGGTCGGTGACGCGGTGCGCTTTATCGGTAGCGGTCAGACCACGCAGCTCCGTGAAGTGGGCGTTTTCAGTCCGGATCAAAAGCCGGTCGACGTGCTCGAAGCGGGGCAGGTGGGGTACTTGGTCGGCGCGATCAAAGACCCGGCTGATATCAAGATCGGCGACACGGTGACTTGGGTCAAGGATGGAGCAACCGAGCCGCTGCCCGGTTTCAAAGAGGTGCGCCCGATGGTGTTCAGCGGCGTCTATCCGGTCAGCAGCGACGAGTTTGAGAAGGTGCGCGCCGGCCTGGAGAAGCTGCACCTGAATGACTCCGCGTTCACGTTCCATGCTGAGAGTTCGGTCGCGCTGGGCTTCGGGTTCCGTTGCGGGTTCCTAGGGCTGCTGCACATGGAGGTGGTTCAGGAGCGGCTGCGCCGCGAGTTCGATCTGGACATCATCAATACGCATCCGTCGGTCGTGTACCGTGTGTTGCTCAAAGACGGTGAAGTGCTGGAGTTGGACAATCCCGTGCAGTTGCCGGATGTGACGCGCATCGAGCAGATTGAAGAGCCGATGATCAAAGCCACGATCATCTGCCCGAGCGAGTGCATTGGCGACATCATGCGCATTGCACTGGAACGGCGCGGTGAGGTTAAAGGTACCGAGAGCCTCGACACGCGGCGCGTGATTCTGACTTTCATCCTGCCGCTGAATGAAATCCTGATTGATTTTCATGACATGCTCAAGAGCGTGAGCCGCGGGTATGCCTCGATGGATTACGAGCCGTACGGCTATCAGGCGAGCGACATTGTCAAGATGGACATCCTGCTCAACGGCGAGTTGGTGGACGCCTTTTCAATTCTGGTGCACCGCGATAAGGCGGTTGCGCGCGGTCGGCAGATGTGTAAGGCGTTGTCCGAATCCATCCCGCCGCACATGTTCAAGATCCCGGTGCAGGCCGCGATCGGGCGCACGATCATTGCCCGCGAGGATATCCGCGCGTTTCGCAAGGATGTCTTGGCCAAGCTTTATGGCGGTGACGTGACGCGCAAGCAGAAGGTTTTGAAGAAACAGAAGGCCGGCAAGGCGCGTATGAAAGAGTTCGGGCAGGTCAATGTGCCGCAGTCCGCTTTTATCTCCGTGCTCAAGGGGTCATCTAAGGACGATTGATTGTAAAGGCGGCGGAAAAGGGGAGTCCAAGCGTGAATTATTTTGAGAAACGGAAGATCAGAAAGCAGCTCAAGGCCGTGCTGCACCATGCGCGCACGTTGCGGTGCAGCCGTGAAGACATCATGAGTGCCGACGATCTGGAGTCGTTGGACGAGCATGTCGCACGGGCGCGGGAGGCGTACGCCGCGCGCGAAGGCGAGGCAATGGAGGATGCGGGCAGTGCGCTCGAAACCTGTATTACGCGCATCAACCCGCCCAAGCCGTATGCCGGCTGGCGCGAAAATTTCGACGTGCTGGTGGTGGCGATCTCGGTGGCGATGGCCTTCCGTGCCTACTTCTACCAGCCCTTTAAAATCCCGACCGGGTCGATGCAGCCGACGCTCTACGGCATTCATTCTGAGGCGCGTCCGCCGTCGGCGGCCACGGTGCTGGATCAGCAGCCGCTCAAGTTCTTCAAGTGGCTGGTTACCGGCACGTCGTTTAAGACCGTGCGTGCCAAGACGTCCGGCACCGTGAATTTCATGCCGAGCGACAGCAGCAAGAAGCCGGGATACACGCCGGTGGTTGTGGCCGGTGTGCCGCATTATGTGCCGAATGACGCCGTTGAGACCGATGCTTACCGTCGTCCCGTGCGGCTCGCGGGCGGTGTCGCCAACGGCGCCAGCGTCAAAGCCGGCGAGGTGCTGTGGTCTGGCGTAGTGATCTCCGGCGATTTCGTTTTTGTTAACCGCTGGAAATGGAACTTCTCGCATCCGACACGCGGCGAAATCATGGTTTTTTCCACGACCGGCATTCAAGCGTTGATGCAGGGTACGCACTACATCAAGCGCATGACCGGATTGCCCAATGAGACGCTTCAGATCAAAGCGCCCAATCTGCTGATCAACGGCGAGGTGGTCACCCATCCGCCGCGCATGGAGCAGATCGCGCGCTGCGAGACGGTCTGGCCGGGCCATCCTGCTTACGCGGGATTCAACCCGAGCGGCACGCGTCAGGTCTATTTCCCGGGGCAGTCGCTGGCCACGGAACAAGACCGTGTGACGCTCAAGGCGGATGAGTATTACGCCATGGGCGATAATTCGTTCAACAGCTTCGACAGCCGCTATTGGGGACCGGTGCCGGAGCGCAACCTGCTGGGGCCGGCCACGGTTGTGTACTGGCCGTTCACCTCTCCGCGCTTCGGCCGGATCCGGTGAAGTCGGGGTGGCGCACCGGTATCGAAATTGGAATCGGTGTTGAAATCAAAACCAATGCCCCCATAGCGAAAGAGTCAACATGACAGATATAGAGATTACGCGTCGCAGGTTCATGCAGGTGTCTTCGGCCGCTGCGGCGTTGGCGTTGATGGGCACGGGAGGGTGCGGGATGAAAGGCAGCGACCGCGCGGTCAAGATCGTGGTGGTCGGCGGCGGCGCGGCGGGCCTCGGCATGTCGGCGCGGTTGGTGCGGCTGCTGAAGAATGCGCAGATCACGTTGATCGATCCGGCGGAGCGTCAGTTCTATCAGCCCGGCTTCACCCTGATCGGCTCCGGTGTGTACCGTAACCCGAATAAGGTGTGGCGTCGACAAGCGGACTGCATTCCTGAGGGCGTGAAGTGGGTCAAGCAGACCGTCACGGAGCTTGACCCGGCAAAGAACACGGTGACTGTCACGGGCGGCGCGGTGTATCCTTACGACTTTCTGGTGCTCACGCCCGGCATCCAGTGTAACTGGGACGCGATTGAGGGACTTTCTTACAAGACGCTGGGCGAAGGAAACGTGCACAGCATCTACGATTTTGAAGGGGCCCAGAAAACGTGGAAGGCGGTGCAGGCGTTCGTTGAAAAGGGCGGGCGCGGTGTGTTTGCCGATACCTACACCAAACACAAATGCGGTGGCGCGCCCAAGAAAATCTGTCTGTTGACCGAACACCTTTCGCGAAAGCGCGGCATGCGTGACAGCCTGAAGTTTGATTTTTTCACGGCTTCCAAAGCGCTTTACGATGTACCGCTTTTCACGCCGCGTCTGGAGCAGATCTATAAAGAGCGCTCCGTCAGCATAAACACGCGTATGCGGGTCAAGGGCGTGGATACTGCCGCCAAAAAGGTGCATTTCATCCGAACCGAGACCATTAAAAGAGAGGTGGTCGACCCGCAGACCCTCGGCGCGGTGAAAGCGGTGGATGAGGTCGTCACGACCCCCGTTGTAGAGGAGTACGATTTCCTGCATCTCGCCCCGCCACAAAGCGCGCCGGATTTTGTGCGTCAGGCCGGTTTGGGCTGGACCGAAGGCAGTCTGGCCGCCGAGGCTTGGGTGATGGTCGACAAAGGAACGCTGGTCCATAAGAAATTCGCCAACATTGTGAGCCTTGGCGATGTGGCCGGTATCCCGACCAGCAAAACATCGGCTGCCGTGCGCAAACAAATTCCGGTTGCAGTCCGTAACTTGATTGCGCTTATCGAGGGGCGTGAGCCTGAGGCGATCTATGACGGCTACGCCGCTTGCCCGATCGTGACGGACTACGGTCATGTGCTGATGGCGGAATTTGACTACGACAAAAAGCCGAAAATCAGTTTCCCGCTTTCGCTGCTCGATATGTCGCGGGAAAGGCGGATAGCCTGGTTTCTGAAGGTCTACGTACTCAAGCCGCTCTATTTCTACGGAATGATTCCGGGGTACTGGTGAGGCAACGCAGAACGTAGAACTCAGAACGGGAGACCATGAGACGAGAACGGTCAGTTCGTCATCCGCAGAAGCAGAAACGCGGTGCGCCGCCAGCGGAGCGCGGCGACTGGATTTACGGTCGTCGGCCGGTGATGGAGGTGGTGAAGGCAGGCAAGCGCCACCTTTACGAGGCACTGTTGCCGCCACCCGGACGCGATGCGCCCGAGATTGCCGAACTGCGCACGCTGCTACAGACTCAGGGTGTGCCGTTTCGTGCGGCGGAGCGCGTCGAGTTGGACGAGCGTTGCGCAGGCGGCAACCATCAGGGCGTGGCGCTTCGCACTGGCGGTTTTCCTTATATTTCGTTTGATCAGGTGGTGCACGATGTCAAGGCGAATGCCGATGCCGTGGTGCTGTTCCTTGACCACATTGAAGACCCGCAGAATGTCGGCTCGCTGTTGCGCACGGCGGATGCGACCGGCGTGACTGCTGTCGTATTGCCGGAAGACCGCGCGGCTGGCGTCACGCCCGCCGCTGTACGCGCTTCGGCAGGAGCTTCTGAGCATCTGCGCGTGGCCAAGGTCGTGAACCTGGTGCGCGCCATGCAAGAGTTGAAGGCGCTAGGCGTTTGGATGACGGGGCTCGACATGCGGCCGCAGGCCAAGCCCTACACCGCGCTCGATTTCACGGGACGGACGGGGCTCGTAGTCGGCAGTGAGGGGCGCGGTCTTTCACGCCTTGTCAGCGAGACTTGTGACTTTATCGCTTGCCTGCCCATGAAAGGCAGCGTCGCCTCGCTCAACGCCGGTGTCGCCGGTGCCGTCGCGTTGTACGAAATTGTACGGCAGCGGGCTCGATAGAATCGAAAGAGTCGAGGGAATCGATTTAACCTCCCGCCAACCCATCCGCTCACTTGCTGCGCAAAACCCTGCGCAGCAGAACCTCGGTGTCGGTTATGGCGGGATCGGCATCAAGCGCGGCCTGCATCATCTTACGCGCTTGATCTTGCGGGAAGCCCAGTTGACCGAGCGCCAGAATGACATCGCGCAGCATGGCGTTGCGGGCATCGCCGCCGCCTGCGGTGCGCCCGGCAAGCGCCTCAAGCGGGTCTACTTTGTCACGAAGCTCTACGATGATGCGCTCGGCGGTCTTTTTACCGATGCCGCGCACAGAGTTGATGCGCTTGACGTTACCTTCGGCAATCGCGGTGATCAGTTCGGCCACGGTCAATCCGCTCAACACACTAAGGGCAAGCTTTGGGCCGACCCCGTTGACGTTGATCAACCTTTCGAACATCTGTTTTTCTTCAGCCTGAGCGAAGCCGAACAGCATCTGGGTATCCTGACGGACATGATAATGGGTCAGCAAGCGGCACTTACTCCCTGTGGCCGGCAGACGGTCATAAGTGCTCAGTGAGATGAAGAGTTCATAACCGACGCCCTGCACGTCGAGTACGACGGTGGAGGGCGTCTTTTCAGCCAGCGTGCCATGCAGAAATGCGATCATGGGCTCCTGACGCCTCAGGCATCTTCTTCCAGACGCGGAGCGTGGGTCAACACGTACTGTTCGGCTTCAGTGCACCACAGTCCGTTGTTGCGCCCGCAAATCTCGGCCAGTGCCGCAAAGTACGGGTCCTTCTCGCCGAGTTTCGCGAAGTCCTCAATCGCCGTCATGGGCATAGAAACGTGAGTGTAGAGCAGTTTCTTGCCGCCGGTAATTTCCGGCAGATTCTTGGTGGTCTCGGCTGCGGAATCGATGCCGCCCACATGGGTGACCATGACGGACGGCGTGATCAAGCCTTGCGCCGCATAGTTCATGGCATCTTGCAGGTCTTTGGTGTTGCCACCCGAAGAACCCACGACATGGTGCCCCATGTAGTGCACGTCGTAGAAGTTGATAGCAGCCATGAAATCCGTACGAGCCGGACCTGCGAAAAAGTTCAGGCATCCCAGATACCCGAGCAGTGCTGAACCTTGTTCAATCAGGGCGGGCACAGGCGCGAAGACCATCACGTCGCTGAAACCCTTGTTTTCATTCAGTGACTTGAGATGCGCGACTGGATCGTCCAGCCCCGCCGTGTTCACATAGTGCAGGTCAACGCCACAGGTCTTGGCGTGTTCAACTGGGAAGAGCTGCGCCGCGCGGTCGAGCCGCGCCTGGTCGATGTCCGTGATGACGAGCCGTCCCGGACGGTGTTCGGGACCGTGTAACGCGAGGTCGATCGCGCTCAGCCCCATCGGGCCAGCGCCCGCGAGGATGATCATTGAGCCGCCTTGTTTGATGCCCATCTGGTGGTCATACTCGCCCGGCTTGAAGTGGTAGCTGCAGCGGAAGGCCCCGACGATGCAGGAGACCGGCTCAGCGAGTGACGACTTGTAGTAGGCGTCACCGTCATAGGTCAGCAGGCAGTCGAGTTCCATCACCTCCTTCGGGATGACGATGCGCGTGGCATTGCCGCCGATCCAGCGGAAAGAATAACCCGGCGAGTGATGCTCGCGGCCCGGGATGTTGAGCTGGGGCTGGATCCCGTATTTTTGGCCAGCGCGGAATTTATGTTGCCAGTTCTTGCCGACCTTCAAGATGTTGCCGCAAAATTCGTGCCCCATGATGATGGGGTTTTCCGCGATGTCTTTAGGAACTCGTTTGTGTCTGGCACCTTGGATTGTCGCCTTGTAATCGGACATACAGATGCTGTTCGTAACGATGTCCGCCAAGATTTCATCATCGGTGATTTCCGGCAGGTCAAACCGTTCGAGCCGCAGATCGTTTTCGCCATAAAGTCGTAGTGCCAATGATTGCATCAGGGTATCCTCGCATGAGAGTTTTCGACAATTTTTAATGGGGGTAGAACTTTAGCGTTTCCAGTGGCGGAGTGACAAGGCAAAAGTGGAAGTGGAGACCGCGCGCTTAACGTTCAAGTGGAACCATGAAGCCTGGAGTGCCGAGGGCCACGTCAAGTTTTGCGGCCTGCGTCACGGCTTGGCTGGCGGCTGCAGATGGAACCAGCGGGTCTCGCCGCGTTTCATGGGGAAAGTCAGCCGGTCGGTGTCACGCGAGATCAGCCCGCCGGTTGCCAAGTCGGTCACTTCGGAACGTTCCAGCAGACGCACCTCTTTATTGCCGGGATAAAGCGCGTGGATGGTCAGGAAGTTCTGACTGCCGTAGACCGCGTTGCCCGCCGGTGCCGCAACCCATGCGCCGGCGTAGTGTGCCAGCGCGTTAAGGAAGAACTCGTTCATGGACACGCCGCCGAAAAACAAGCTTTTCCATTTCCCAAAGTCCTTGAACGCCACGGCGATCTGGCCATCCGCGTAGGCCGCGACGGGCTTGGCTTCCGGATCATCCACGGCGAAGACAGGGGCCTTGAGGTTGATCTGGTTGATCGGGGTTTCCATGATACCGTTGCCGGGCAGTGTGTGGAGCTGCAGGGACTGCTCTCCGCCGTTTTTGACGTGGATGCCGGTGATGCGCGTCACCGCGTCTGCCGCGTCTGTAGCCTCTGGAATGCTTCCCGCCACGATGCCCGGAGCATGCACGAACGCGAGCATCCGGCTGTCACGCCGCAGCGATCGGATGGCGTTCCACTCCTTGTCCGAAAGATGGTAGGGATTGAGGAAGAGATAGAGCTTGTAGGGCGGCAGGCGGCGGTTGGCCACATCTTCCTGAAGATAGAGGTGATAGGGGACTCCGGATGAGTTGAGCAGCACGATTTGCCGGTTGATGCCCGCGTAGTCCAAATACGCCGCGTTGGCTGAGGCGACATGGCTGAGACTTCGCTCGTCGATAAAAACCGCCACGTCGGATCTCGGCAGGGCGGGGTTCTTCAGGTCCGCGCGGAACCCGTTCACCGTCTCGGTGATCGTCCGCATGATGGCCGGGTCGCTGAACCATCCACCGCTCATGTCGTACCACCAGATGCCCTGACCTACGGCGAGCATGTGCCCGGCGTCGCGGCGGATCATCGCACTGCTTTCCTCCTCAGTTTCTACGCGTGCAACGTGGTAATTGTTTTCCGGTGTGCCGGGATACGTCTTCCAGGAGCGGAAGTCAGCCTCGGAGAGTCCGAAGGTGTCGTGGAGGAGCAGCGATGACCATGCCTGATGGGCCTTGCCGGTTCCGCCGGGCCACCGGATCGCGTCATAGGTCAATACCGACGTCACATAGTTGAACATGTTTTTCTTTAACAGATAACCGGTGGCGCGGTGACTTATCACGCTCGCGACTGGTCCTGCGTAATAGGTTCCGATCAGGATGGGCGATTTGTGTGTGTCGCGCAGGATTTGACCGTACCCGGCGAGCGTGTCGATGGTTCCCTCGCTGCGGAAAATTTTGTAGTCGACGATGTCCATGTCTTCAGGGCGGTCCAAAAGAAGCCGGTCGGTTCCAATCCGTTCGGGCACGGGAAATTCAGCCGTCTCGAAGGTCACATTCGGTTGACGCCAAGCCTTTTTCAGTTCGGTCTCTCTCCGGTATTTTGTCCGGAGCCAGTTCTGGAAGGCGCGCAGGGAGGCGGGGCTGTAGTCGCCGCACCGGTTCCCGTGGAAATCGTTCCACTGGAACATCTGGCCGTCGTTTCCTCCGATCACATGGTACCCGATTACCGCCTTGCCCGGAAGCGAGTTCCGGATATGCTCGGCGAACTGGCGGAGAACCTCTCCGGTGTCCTTCCGTAACCGCTCCGAGGCATATACGTAGCCGTAGCGCTCGATGTATGAGGATTTTTGGGCGTCCGGTTTCGGCGGCGGCACCTTGTCCCAGCGCAGGAAGTGCATGTTGACAACGGCCTTGTTGCCGTCCCAGTCAGTCACGACATCCTCGAGGTTGTTTTCCGCGGCCCATTCCGGGTAGGGGTCGGTACACAAGTAAAACATGATGTACATGTTCGGATCCGCCCGGAGCACCCGCCACAACATCTCGTCAACCTCGGAGAAATCGGTCTGCCCCGGCCCGCTCCAGACCCCGAAGGGACCGTACACGCCGCGTCCCAGAATGTAAGGGATGAAGGTGACCTTTGCGCCCGCCATGCCGAATTCCCGCACCTGGGAGTTTTGGGCGCGCCACGCGTTGCCGACGTAGAAATCGGGGAAGCTCTCTTTGCCGTCCAGAAAGAGGCGCGGCCGCTGACCCACCCGGCGGACTTCGGCGGTTGCGCGCGGTCTGGCCGCCACGATCTTCTTTGCCTCTTCGAGCGGCATCAGTGTTTCGGGCACAGGCCGTTCATACCGTGGCTTGTAGTCCTTTTTGTTTCCCAGTCGCGTCAGTTTGAGGTCGTCCATCAAGATATCGATGGCGTCTTGTGCGAAAACCAGACTGATGCGCACGCGGTCGATGTCCGGCCCGGTCGTGAAGGACATATCGAGTTTTTCCCACTGGCTTCCAGAGGAGAAAAACGGGCGGGTCGGCCCGAATATGTTCGAGCGGGATGCGCCGGGAGTTTTTGAGTTGAAGGGGCTGATCATAAAGTAGACGGCGGCGGCCGTGGTCGTCCCGTCTTTGGACTTGCGGTCCGAGTGGAGGGTGTTCAGCCAAGCGGAGACCCGATAGGTGGTCGCGGTTTCGACCGGGATAGGCACGGTTTCCCACTGGACGTATCCCTTCACATTGGTTTTTTCCACACGCAGCGAATACCCTTTTCCTGATCCGGTTTCCAAGCGGATGGAGGCCTCCGCACCGTCCAGAGGTTTCGCGGTCCACAAATTGGGAGCTTCGCTCTCTTCGAACCCCACTGAAAAGAGTGCGGAGGCGTCGTCTTCTATGCCCCGTTGCGGCTCGGCTCTCGCACACGCCACGCCGAACATCACAAACACCATCCACCCCATATTCCGGACGCGCCGCTTCTTCCGGCTCCGTATCATTCGCTTGCCCTCCCTGATTCGTTTTGCCAAGCTTCTTGTCTTCGGGCGTCTGGCGTCTTGCGCAGGTGGTTGGCGAGAGCCGTGCGGACGGCGGCTGCGTCGAGTCTCTGTTGTTCTGGCGAAGAGTCGGTATCTAACGCGACGAGGGTGGCGCGGTGAGTCCGATACAGGTCACGCGCCCGGCAAACCCAGGCCCACGGCACACCCGCCAGCACACGCGCACTGGGGTAGCGCTCGGCCAGAAACGCTCTGGGCATGAAGATGCGGCCCAGCACCAGTCGGGCGCGTCCCACTAGACCGGCTCGGCGATAACAGAGCATCGTCGATTCCGCCCCGCGCTCTGACCCGTGCGGCAGGCGGGCGAGGGCGTAAAGCACGGCGTCACGCCAAGTTGCCTCGATTTGCGGTACGCTGTTCGTCAAGGTGGCGGGCAGGGGTATGTCAAACAGATCCGCAACGAAACGCAAGATGAACGGGATAGCCGTTCCGGTTTGCCAGCGCGTGCCAGCGGCAGTGATCGCCTCGGGCGTGAGCGCGTCGCCTCGTGTGCACATGAGCAGCGCGATATCCAGATAGGAACGCAGCGGAACCGCGAACAGATGGTGCAGCATGTGGTGTACAAGATGTGCGAGTTGATCGGGGACCGACAAGGCGAAGCAGGGAAAACCGTAGAGCCGTGTCGGTTCAACATGCTGCCATACCGCTCCCATGTCCGCCTCAGGCGAGTCGGTTTCCAACTCGCAGGACATCGCCCAGTGCATCTCTACAGCGTAAGGATGCTGGGGGTGGCGGTAGCATTGATCGCAGGCGAAGCGGCTGTGCAGCGTGTCTGCGGTGGCGGTGTAGCCAAGTTGCAGCATCACGGCATGGCTGCGGTCGCGCTGGTCGGTACGGATCAGCACGTCGATGTCAGTCATGCTTCGCAACACCGGATTCGCGTACACTGATTCGGCGAGCCAAGCGCCTTTCAACATGACCAGATCCAGACCAGCGCGTTCGAAACCCGCCGCCATTTCGGCAAGCTGCCGCTGCCGCAGGGTCGAACGTTGTAGCTCTCGCAAGGTGCGCATGCGCCACGCGTCTGGCACGCTATCGGGCGGGGCGGCTGACGCAGCGAAATGTTCAGGGAAATGGGCGGTCAGCCACGGAAAGAGAAAGGTATCCACGCCTTGTTCGCATGCCGTGCGATAAAGCAGCGGCCACGACAACGCGTCCGTACCAGTCGGCAGCGGCCGGTCGTGCAGGGCACCGCGTACGCATGCGACCAGCATGTGAAGCCTGCTCAACGGCGACATGGGTGTGGTTTCAAAATCCATGACGTAAGTGATACCACGAGATGCGGGGCAGGGCAAGTATCCATTCTGTGAACGCCGCACATCGAACGCCGAACGTCGAAAAAATCCTAAATCCTAAATCCTCAATCCTCAATGATCCTCAATGATAACTCCCGCAGGGTGATCGGCATTGCGGGAGCGTGGGGGTTCTGTTAATCTACAGGCCACATGTCCACGCTTCTTCATAGATGGGTACGGCGTGTCCGGTTGAGTCACCTGTCGGCTGTCATTGCCGGTCTTTGCCTGCCGCTTTTGGTTTGGTGGGCGGGCTGCTTGACTGCCCGTATCCGGCCGCCTGCCGGACGAACACCAGTGGTGATGACGATGGAGGTGACCGGCTACTGTAATTGCGGCACCTGTTGCAGTTGGGAACGGAGTTGGTTCGGGCTGGGGCCTCCGGTGATCAGTAGCGGACCCAACAAGGGCAAGCCGAAGGAGGTCGGCATCACGGCCAGCGGCACGCGTGCGGGTCGGGGTACGGTCGCGGCTGATACCTCGGTGTTGCCGTTCGGAACCATTGTGGAGGTGCCGGGTTACGGCTTTGGACGTGTAGAGGACCGTGGCGGCGCGATCAAAGGTAACAAGCTTGATCTCTGGTTCCCTTCGCACGACGCAGCGTTGCGGTGGGGTCGCCAGAAGGGTGTGCGCGTGCGCGTGTGGAAACCTTAGGATTTTTTGGAGAGAACGCATTTAACAGAGACCGGAACAGTTATGAGTGACGAAACTAAGACTAAGTGTGAGGGACTAAATGTGGAGACGGAGAGTGAGGGACTAAGTGTGGGGACTAAGTGTGGCGGACTAAGTGTGGAGTCGGATACCAGTCGGCACTTCCTCAAGCAGTGGATCGCTGAGGATGTAGCGGCGGGACGGACAGGCGGACTGGTCGTGACGCGGTTCCCGCCGGAACCCAACGGTTATATCCACATCGGGCATGCGAAGGCGATCTGTATCGATTTCGGCATGGCGCAGGAGTTCGGCGGGCGCTGCCACTTGCGCATGGACGATACCAATCCGTCAAAGGAGTCCGACGAGTATGTCGAGAGTATCAAGCGCGATATTCGCTGGCTCGGGTTTGATTGGGGCGAGTGGTTTTTCAGCGCGGCCGACCGCTTCGACACAATGTACGAGATCGCCGAAAACCTGATTCGCAGCGGCCATGCGTATGTCTGCGAGTTGACGCAGGAGGAGTGGAAGGAGTACCGTGGTATCCCGACCGTTCCGGGTAAGGAGAGCCCGACACGCAACCGCGCTCCCAAGGAGAATCTCGCGCTCTTCCGCCGCATGCGCGCCGGTGAGTTCCCCGACGGCTCGCTCTGTCTGCGGGCCAAGATTGATATGGCGTCGCCCAACATTCATTTCCGTGATCCAGTGCTCTACCGCATCATGCATGTGCCGCACTATCATGCAGGCGATAAATGGTGCATCTATCCGATGTACGACTTCGCGCATCCGATCGAAGACGCGCTCGAAGGGGTGACCCACTCGATGTGTACGCTGGAATTTGAAGTACACCGTCCGCTCTACGACTGGGTGGTCGACCGTATGGACGAAATGGGCATGCTGGTTGTGCGCAACGGCGTCAAGATCCGTCCGCAGCAGCGCGAGTTCGCGCGTCTGAATCTCACCTACACGGTGATGAGCAAGCGCCGACTGCTGCAACTGGTGGAGGAGGGGCATGTCAGCGGTTGGGACGATCCGCGCATGCCGACAGTGTGCGGGTTGCGGCGCCGCGGTTACACGCCGGAGGCGATCCGTGATTTTTGCGAGCGAATCGGTGTGTCCAAGTACGAGAGCGAGACCGATGTGGCGCTATTGGAATACTGTCTGCGCGACGATCTCAACAAACGCGCGTTGCGGCGTATGGCTGTGCTCGATCCGGTCAAAGTCGTGATCGACAACTATCCCGAGGGGCAGGTCGAATACGTCGAAGTGCTGAACAATCCCGAAGATCCCGCAGCCGGCACACGCCAAGTGCCGTTCAGCCGGGAGGTCTACATTGAGCGTGAAGACTTCATGGAAGTGCCGGTGAAAAAGTTTTTCCGCATGGCACCCGGTCAGGAAGTGCGGTTGCGCGCCGCGTGTCTCTTCACCTGCACGCACGTCGTCAAAGATGACGCCGGCGTCGTGACCGAAATCCACGGTACCTACGATCCCGTTTCCAAAGGCGGCAACGCTGCCGACGGGCGCAAGATCAAAGGGACTATGCACTGGGTATCGGCGACGCATGCGGTGCCGATCGAGGTGCGGCTCTACGACCGGCTCTTCACGGTGCCTAATCCGATGGCGGACGACACGCGCGACTTCACCGCGTTTTTGAATCCCGATTCGCTGACATGTGTGACCGCATGGGGCGAGCCGGCCTTGGCGCAGGCGCAGCCGGGCGAACGCTTCCAGTTCGAGCGTATCGGGTATTTTTGTGCTGACACCGAAGACACCCAACCGGACAAGCCGGTTTTCAATCGCACGGTCCCCCTTAAAGATTCTTGGTCTAAAGCGGCCCAAAAATAAAAGGATAGACTTATTATGCAGACGACAGTCAAAGTGAACGGACAGGTGATTTCTCGGGAGGCGATCCAGTTTGAATTGGAGCGACTGGTGCGCTTCTACGCTGAACACGGCATGTCTCAGGAGGAAATCAGGGAACAGCTTCCTGATCTGGTAAAGAAGGCGACCGATCAGGCCATCGGTGCTAAACTGTTGATGGATGAGGCCGCCAGACTTGACCTTCAGGTCACCGATGAGGATCTCGATGGAGAGGTGGCGAAGATTGTCGATCAGGTCGGCGGCGAGGAGGCCTTCCAGCGCGCGTTGCAGCAGCAGAACACTTCCGTGAAGGTGTTCCGCGAACAGCTTAAGCGCGGTCGACGCGTGGACAAGCTCATTGAAAAGCTCGTTGCGGATGTAGCCGATCCTACTGATACCGAGATTGAGGCCTATTTCAATGAGCACCAAGACGAATTCACCAAAGGGGAGCGTGTGCTTGCGCAACATATTCTGATTTCGCCGGATGGCGACACGCAAACATCCAAGGACGAGGCCCGATCCAAGATCGCCGCGATTCGCGAACGCGTGCTGGCGGGTAAAAATTTCGCCGACGAGGCCGCCGCGCACTCCATGTGTCCCAGCGGCAAAGAGGGGGGGAGCCTCGGTTGGTTCAGTCGCGGCATGATGGTGCCCGAGTTTGATAAGGCCGCTTTTTCGATGCAGGTCGGGGAGGTGAGCGATATCATCGAAACGCAGTTCGGCTATCACATCATCTACAAGACCGACCACGAGCCGGCCGGCGAGGCTGATCTTTCGCAGGCGAGTGACAAGGTCCGTGATCTGTTGCGCCATGCGCGTCGCGGAGAAAGAATAGGTGCTTTCGTGAGCGAGCTACGGGAAAAAGCGCAGATCGAGTTCGTGTAGGCGAAAAAAATGATCCTCCTACTTGACATTCGTTCAAAGATTCAGTCAAATGGGGGCGCTTTCAGATGAAAACCAACCGAGTCAGTTTTTATTTTAGCTACTTTAGGTCGCCGGACACACGGTTCGGGTCGGCCCGTTGAGCTATTGTGATTCGGGAATAGACTTTAAATGAACCGCGTGTCCGGCTGAAGGACTCGCGGTTTTTTTGTTCTCCAATTCTCCAACTCTCCAATCCCCAACGAAAGAAATAGACATGATTATCGTTTTGAAACGGCACGCTTCTGAGACCGACATCGCGACCATCAGCGATCTGGTCTGTTCGCTGCGTTATCAGCCGCGCATCATCCGCGGCGTCGAGCAAACTGTGATCGCCTGTATCGGCGACGAGCTCAGTAATCGCTCGCTTGAAGTACTTAGTAGTCTGCCCGCAGTGGAATCGGTTTTCCCGGTGCAGAAAAAGTTCAAGTTGGTGTCGCGTGAGTACCACCCGGCAGATTCGGTGGTCAATGTAGGTGGGGTGTTGATCGGTGGTGGCAACATCCAGATCATCGCTGGGCCTTGCGCGATTGAAAGTTACGACCAGTTGCGCGCTGCGGTGAAGGATCTCACGGCATGCGGCATGAAAATCATTCGTGCCATGCCGTTCAAGCCGCGTACCTCACCCTATGATTTCCAAGGGCTGAAACTCGACGGCGTCAAGATCATGCGCGATGTGAAGGCGGAATTCAATGTCGCCATGGTGGCCGAAGTGCCGGGACCGGCGCAGATCGAGATGATGCGCGACGTGGCCGACATGTTTCAGGTCGGAGCGCGCAACGCGCAGAATTACGATCTGCTGGAACATCTCGCGCACGCCGGCCGACCGGTCTTGCTCAAACGCGGCATGGCCAGCACGGTCGAGGAGTGGCTGACCGCCGCGGAATATCTGGTGGTCAATGGTTGTCCGCAAGTCGTGCTCTGTGAGCGCGGGCTCCGTTCGTTCGACAAGACGACGCGCAATCTGCTGGATCTCGGAGCCGTGGCGGTGGCTCGTCAGCTCTCGCATTTGCCGGTGGTCGTGGATCCCAGTCACGCCACTGGCGTGCGTAACCTGGTTCCGGCTTTGGCACGGGCAGGGCTGGCGGCGGGTGCGGACGGTCTCCTCGTCGAGGCGCATCCCGATCCAGTGAATGCCTTCAGCGACGCCCCGCAGCAGCTTGAATCCGCGTCCTTCGGCGAGTTCCTCAAAGAACTCGAACCGTGGATCGAGTTGGCGAAAGCCACACGTAAACGGGCTTGAATCAGGAGACACTGAACCAACAAAGACGCGCGTTTATGGATATTCCCGTTCTTTATCTCGGTCCGGAGGGCACGCATTCGCACGAGGCCGCGTTGCGGCACTTCGGCAGGCGGTGCCGGCTGTTGCCGTGTCTCTCGCACTTCGACGTGGTCGATCGGCTTTGCGTACGGTCTGCGCGACCGCGGCCACTGGCGGTCATGCCGGTCGAGAATTCGAGCGAAGGTCCGGTCACGCAGACGCTGGATGTGTTTCCCGCGCATCCAGAGATTGCGATCCTCGAAGGCTTTTCAATGCCGGTCCGCCATCATCTGCTGGCGGATCGCGCAGTGAGGCGACCAGAAGCAATCGAGCGTGTCTACAGTCATCCGCAGGCTTTGGGGCAGTGTCGTGCCGCGTTGCGCAAACTGGTGCCGCAGGCCGAGTTGCTCGCCGAGTCCAGCACGGCCGCTGCGGCGCGGCGCGTGGCGGCCGAGCCGGGCAGCGCGGCGGTGGCCACTTTGGCGGCCGCACGCGTTTATCGCTTGGCTGTGATTGCCCGCGATCTACAGGACAGCGCCGCAAACGTCACACGCTTTTTCGTGATGCGGGCCAGCCGACGGAATCCGCAGCCGACCGTGTCGCGCACCGCCGAAATGCGCTCCCTGCTCTATCTGGTGCTCGGTAACCGTCCCGGCGCACTTCTGCGCGCGCTTGCGCCGTTCGATGCCGCCGGGCTCAACCTGACCTTTATCCAGAGCCGACCGTTGCCGGGACGGCCGTGGGAGTATGGTTTTTTTATCGAAGCGGCTACCGACTGGAAAACACCCGCTGCCGAGGCCGCCTGGCGTTTAGTGTTGGCACTGGCAGAATCAGGGCGTAAACTAGGCACCTATCCGGTCAAATAATCCCCAATACACACATGAACAAGTTGGCACAACTCAGAACGATCATTGCGTCCCTTGACGAAACGCTGGTCAAGGCGCTCTGTGGGCGCGCCGCCTTCAAGATGAATGCAGGGCTCTACAACGAGATCCGGCGCCCGCTTCCTATCGTGGAAACCGCGAACCTCTTCGGCGCGGCGTCGACCATTGCCGGACGTGTCCACATTCTGCGACCGTTTTATGTCAATACGTTACTGCCCGCGTTGTGTGAGGCGGGGGAGGATGTGGACTGCCGCAAGTGCGTGACGGCAGACGCCAGTTGCATGACCGCGCTGGCGCAGCGCCTCAACCTCTCGGTGCATGTGGCCGCATTGAAGTTGGAAGAGATTCCCGAGGCGTTGCGGCAACCGTTGATCGAGCGTGACCCTGTGCTGTTGGAGACGGCGATTACCAACCACACGGTGGAGGCCGATGTGATCAAGCGCATCCTCGATATGTCGCATGAACACCATGCGGACGATACGCTTTCTGAGAAGATCGCCCACATCTACGAGAGGTGGATCATCCCAATTTCGCGGAAGATCCAAGTGCATGACTTGCTGGTCAAGTATCGGCAAGAGGAGCCTTATCAAGGAGGTTCTTGAAAAACCATCGTGGCATGGGCGTCTCGCCCATGAAACACGGGCAAGATGCCCGTACCACATCTCGAAACACGGGCAAGATGCCCGTGCCACATCTACCCTCCAAGGAGAGAGCCATGGCAATATTCGATGACAATTCGCTAACGATCGGGAATACGCCGCTGGTGCGTCTTAATCGGCTCGCGTGTGGTTTGGGCGCGACGGTAGCGGTGAAGATCGAGGGGCGCAACCCAGCCTATTCGATCAAGTGCCGCACGGCGGCGTCGATGGTCTGGGAAGCTGAGCGTGACGGCACGCTCAAGCCCGGCATGGGGATTGTCGAGCCGACCAGCGGCAACACCGGGATCGCGCTGGCGATGGTTGCGGCCGCACGCGGTTACACGGTCACGCTGACGATGCCGGAGAGCATGAGTCTTGAACGGCGTCGCGTGCTGGCCGCGCTGGGGGCCGATCTGGTGCTGACGCCCGCATCTGCGGGTATGGCCGGCGCGGTACAGCGCGCCGAGGAGATGGCGCGCGAATCGCCCGGACGCTTTTTCATGCCCGATCAGTTTTCTAATCCCGCTAACCCCCTGATCCATGAACGGACAACCGGCCCGGAAATCTGGGCGCAGACTGATGGCAAAGTCGCTGCCGTGGTGGCCAGCGTCGGGACGGGCGGCACGGTCGTCGGTATCGGCCGTGCCTTCAAAAATCTCGGTGCCAAGGTGCAGATGGTTGCCGTCGAGCCGACCGAAAGCCCATTGTTGACGCAGTACAAGGCCGGTGATGCACTCAGGCCGGCACCGCACGGCATTCAGGGCATCGGCGCGAACTTCATTCC
>Ga0116147_1001131_pt1 | contig 29859 bp, 25 predicted proteins | sample AD_JPNHG3_MetaG_FD_89749 | JGI IMG/M metagenome (GOLD analysis project Ga0116147, IMG submission 89749) | Active sludge microbial communities of municipal wastewater-treating anaerobic digesters from Japan - AD_JPNHG3_MetaG | ecosystem: Engineered > Bioreactor > Anaerobic > Digestate | place...
ACACTTCCTTTCCGCCCTGCTGCACGAGAAGCCGTTTGCCCGGATCAACGGTTCGGGCAAGCATGTGAACTGGTCTCTTTCCGACGACCAGGGAAACAATCTGCTCAACCCCGGCAAAACCCCCCAGGACAATATTTCGTTTCTGGTGTTTCTGGTCGCCGCGGTCCGCGCCGTTTACAAGCACGCCGACATTCTGCGCGCCTCGGTCGCATCCTACGCCAACGACCACAGGCTGGGCGCCAACGAAGCGCCCCCCGCGATCATTTCCATTTTCCTGGGAGAGCAGCTGACGCAGATTCTCGGCAGCATCGAACAGGGCAAGGTCGCCAAGGCCACCAACGAGGAAATCATCGATCTGGGAATCGCCTCGCTGCCGCAGGTCAGCAAGGACAACACGGACCGCAACCGGACCTCGCCGTTTGCCTTTACCGGCAACAAGTTCGAATTCCGGGCGGTGGGATCTTCGCAGTCCATTTCGTTCCCGGCGGCGGTCATCAATACCATCGTGGCCGAAAGCCTGGACGATCTGGCCGAAAAAATCAAAGCCAGGAGCGCAAAGAACATCAATCAGGCGGTCTTTGAGGTTTTGAAAAGCGAGATTCGGTTCATCAAGCCGATTCTCTTCAACGGCGACAACTACACCAAAGAGTGGGAAGCCGAAGCCGGCAAACGGGGCCTGCCGAATTACAAAACAACGCCGTCGGCGCTTCAGGCGCTCGTTACGGACAAGGCGTTTCATCTTTTTGAGAAATACCGGGTCCTCTCCCGGGTGGAACTTCAGTCCCGGCACGTCATTTATCTTGAAAAATACATCAAGGACCTGGAAATTGAGGTCAAGTGCCTGGACCATATCTGCCTGAACCAGGTCATTCCGGCGGCGGTGGACTACCAGAAGAGGCTGGCCGAAGCCGTGATCGCATCCAAAGCGGCGCTGGGCAATGTCGCCCTGACCGCCGAAACCGATCTTTTAAAGAAGGTCATCCGCCTGGTCAATGACCTCTATGCCGGGCTCAGGGAAGTGAGAACCGGTGTGGAGTCGGCCTACGCAGTGCATGACGAAGCGAAAAAGGCGCAAGCCCTGTGCGAAAAAGTCAAACCGAAGATGGACGCGCTCAGGGAATCCGTGGATGCCCTGGAAAACCTCGTGGATGACGAGAGGTGGCCTCTGCCCAAGTTCTGGGAAATGCTGTTTATCTGCTGACCCGACGGCAGGGAGCGCCTGATCTTTCCTGCCGCGCGCTTTTTCTTTGGAGCGGCCATGGAACGTCCAAAGGATCAACCATGAAGAATACGAAATTTATTTTTGTGACCGGCGGCGTTCTGTCGTCGCTGGGAAAGGGCCTGGCGGCGGCATCGATTGCCGCCGTCCTGGAGTCGCGCGGTCTTCGCGTCACCAATCAGAAGCTGGATCCCTACATCAATGTGGATCCCGGCACCATGAGCCCGTTTCAGCACGGAGAGGTCTTCGTCACGGACGACGGCGCCGAAACGGATCTGGATTTGGGGCATTACGAAAGATTTTCCTCCACCTGCATGGGCAGGCGCAACAACCTGACGACCGGACAGGTCTACTTCTCCGTCATTACCAAAGAAAGACGCGGCGACTACCTGGGCAAAACCGTTCAGGTGATTCCTCACATCACGAATGAGATCAAGGACTTCATCCGTGAAACCGTGCAAGGGTTCGACGTTTCCATCGTGGAAATCGGCGGCACGGTGGGCGACATCGAAAGCCTTCCCTTTCTGGAAGCCATCCGCCAGTTCCGCAACGAAGCGGGCCGTCAAAACGCCATCTTCATCCACCTGACCTGGGTGCCGTTCATCAAAACCGCCGGGGAAGTGAAGACGAAACCCACGCAGCACAGCGTGAAGGCGCTGCGCGAAATCGGCATTCAGCCGGACATTCTTCTGTGCCGGACGGAAAACTTTCTGTCCGACGACATCAAGGCGAAAATCGCCCTTTTCTGCAACGTGGAGGTGTCTTCCGTTTTCACGGCAAAGGACGTCGGCTGCATCTACGAAGTCCCGATTGTTTTTCACCGCGAGGGGCTCGACGCAAAGATCATCGAACTGCTCAATATGTGGACCGGCCGGCCGAAGCTTGCGGAATGGGAAAATGTGGTTGAGAAATTCCACCACCCGGCCTACGAGGTGTGCATCGGCATCGCCGGCAAATACGTCAACCTCACGGATTCCTACAAAAGCCTGAACGAGGCCCTTGTGCACGGCGGCATCGCCAACAACTGCCGGGTGAAGCTGAAATTTGTCGATACGGAAAAGATCGCGCAGGAAGGAGCGGACCGCCATCTGTCGGATGTGAATGCCGTGCTGGTGCCGGGCGGTTTCGGCAACCGCGGCATCGAAGGCATGATCCTGGCGGCGCGCTACGCCCGGGAAAACCAAATCCCCTATTTCGGCATCTGTCTGGGCATGCAGATGGCGGTGATCGAATACGCCCGTGATGTCTGCGGCCTGACCGACGCCAACAGCTCCGAGTTTGATCCGGCAACCCCGCATCCGGTCATTGATCTGCTGCCGGAGCAGCGCACCGTACGGGACAAGGGCGCGTCCATGAGGCTGGGCGCGTGGCCCTGCGCCATCGTGGAATCTTCCTTTGCCTTTGACGCTTACGGCCAAAGTGAAATCTCAGAGAGGCACCGGCACCGCTATGAGTTCAACAATGATTTCAAAAAAACGCTGACCGAAAAGGGACTGCGCATTACCGGTGCGTCGCCGGACGGGACGCTGGCGGAGATTGTCGAAATTGCCGACCACCCCTGGTTTCTCGGGTGCCAGTTTCATCCGGAATTCAAATCCCGCCCGACGTCGCCGCACCCGCTGTTCAGCAAATTCATCGAGGCGGCGCTGAAACAGACGCCGAAGAACCCGGGGAGATAGGCAATCCCATGTCACCGTTTAAGAAAAACCGCCGGGCCCTACTCGTTCTCGAAGACGGAAGCGTTTTCGAAGGGTCCGCCTTTGCCGGCGCGGGAGAAGCTCTTGGGGAAGTCGTCTTCAACACGGGCATGACCGGCTATCAGGAAATCGTAACCGACCCATCCTATAAAGGCCAGATCGTTGCCATGACGTATCCGCTCATCGGCAACACCGGCGTCAATGACGAGGACATGGAATCGGCGGGCCTTCATCTGGAAGGGTTCCTTGTCCGGGAATATCAATCCCACCCCAGCAACTGGCGGATGACAAAAAGCCTCCGGGCTTATCTGGAGGACGCGGGAAAGATCGGCATGGAGGGCCTGGACACGCGCGCCCTGACGCGCCGCCTGCGCCGGTCCGGTTCAATGAAGGGGATTCTTTCGACGGTTTCGAGAGACATTCCTTCTCTGCTTGAAAAAGTGCAAAACGCTCCCGGGCTGGTCGGCAGGGACCTGGTGCGGGAAGTTTCCTGCACCAAGCCTTATCGCTGGAACCAAGGCGCACCCGAAGCCTTCGGCCCTCCCGTCGGGAAATCGCCGGGAAAGCTCCGGGTCGTCGTGCTGGACTGCGGCGTCAAATATAATATTCTGAGGATTCTGGAATCGCACGGTTGCGAAGTCATGGTTCTTCCGGCGGAAGCCACGGGCCGGCAGATCCTGTCCTGCGACCCGGACGGCATTCTTTTCTCCAACGGGCCGGGCGACCCGGCCGCGCTGCCGTATCTTGTGGAGACCGCCCGGGGCGTGCTTGGGAAAATGCCTGTGTTCGGAATCTGCCTGGGGCATCAGATTCTCGGCCAGGCCGTGGGCGGCAGGACCCAAAAACTGAAATTCGGCCACCACGGCATCAACCAGCCCGTGAAAAATCTGAAAACCGGCCGGGTGGAAATCACGTCCCAGAACCACGGTTTTGTGGTGGCACCGGAATCGGTCGGGGGAAAAGCGTCCCCGACCTTTACAAACCTCAACGACGCAACCTCCGAAGGGATGCAAATGGAAGGCGCGATGAGCGTGCAATACCACCCCGAGGCGGCGCCGGGACCCCGCGATACGGAATATCTGTTTTCCCGGTTCGTGGCCATGATGAAAAAGCGAAGGTAACCCTTGCCGAAACGAACCGACATCAAAAAGATACTGCTCATCGGCTCCGGGCCGATCATCATCAGCCAGGCCTGTGAGTTCGACTATTCCGGCACACAGGCGTGCAAAGCGCTGCGGGAGGAAGGCTATGAAGTCATCCTCATCAACTCCAATCCGGCCACCATCATGACCGATCCGGAAATGGCCGACCGCACCTACGTCGAGCCGATCACGCCGGAAGCCGTGGAGAAAATCATCGCGAGCGAGCGGCCGGACGCGCTTTTGCCGACCCTGGGCGGACAGACCGGCCTCAATACCGCCGTGGCGCTGGCCGAATCAGGCGTCCTGGCCCGGTACGGCGTCGAAATGATCGGCGCATCTCTCCCGGTCATCCACAAGGCCGAAGACCGGGAAAAGTTCCGCCACGCGATGGAGCGCATCGGCCTTGCCATGCCCAAAAGCGGCTTTGCCCGCAACATGAACGAAGTCGTCAACATCGCCGAAGAGATCGGCTTCCCGATTATCATCCGGGCCGCCTTCACCCTGGGCGGAACCGGCAGCGGCGTGGCCTACAACCGGGAAGAGCTCAACGAAATCGCCAAGGCAGGCCTCGAAGCGAGCATGATCTCCGAAGTGATGGTCGAGCAGTCGGTCCTGGGCTGGAAGGAATACGAGCTGGAAGTGATGCGCGACCGGGCCGATAATGTCGTCATCATCTGTTCGATCGAAAACTTCGACGCGATGGGCGTCCACACCGGCGAATCCATCACCGTCGCCCCCGCGCAGACGCTCACCGACCGCGAATATCAAAAAATGCGGAATGCGGCCATCGCCATCATGCGGGAAATCGGCGTGGAGACGGGCGGCTCCAACGTCCAGTTTGCCGTTCATCCGAAAACCGGAGAAATGATCGTCGTCGAGATGAATCCGCGCGTGTCGCGCTCTTCGGCGCTCGCCTCCAAGGCCACGGGGTTCCCGATTGCCAAGATCGCCGCGAAACTCGCGGTGGGCTACACGCTCGATGAAATTCCCAACGACATCACACGCGAAACGATGGCGTCCTTTGAACCTGCCATTGACTATGTGGTGACCAAAATTCCCCGCTGGACGTTTGAGAAATTTCCCGAGACGGAAGATTATCTCACGACGTCGATGAAGTCGGTGGGCGAAACGATGGCGATCGGGCGGACGTTCAAGGAATCGCTGCAAAAGGCCGTCCGCTCGCTGGAGATCGGTCGCTTCGGCCTCGGCCAGGCGCTCCCTGAAGAGGAGCAGGCCAGAAACCAACTGCTGCAAAGCAAGCTCATTCAACCCAACTCTCTGCGGCTTTTTTACATCGCCGAAGCGCTGAAAAACGGGATAGCGATCGACGACGTGCACGATTGGACGAAGATCGATCCCTGGTTTTTGCATCAGATCCGGGAGATTCTGGAGGCGGAAGAGGAGCTGGCCGGAGCCCAACCCTCGGCGGAGCTTTTGCGCGACGCCAAAAAAATGGGATTTTCCGACCGCGCGCTGGGGGAACTCTGGAATAAAACGGAATCTGAAATCCGCGATTGGCGAAAGCGGGAAAACATCGCTCCCGTCTATAAGCTGGTGGACACCTGCGCGGCGGAGTTTGAAGCCTACACGCCCTATTACTACTCCACCTACGAGCAGGAAAATGAAATTCGTCCATCCGCCAAAAAGAAAATCGCGATCATCGGCGGCGGGCCCAACCGTATCGGCCAGGGCATTGAGTTCGACTACTGCTGTGTTCATGCCTCGTTCGCCCTCTCGGAAGAAGGCATCGAAAGCATCATGATCAATTCCAACCCGGAGACGGTCAGCACCGACTACGACACGTCCGACAAATTGTTCTTCGAGCCGGTGACGCTCGAGGACGTTCTGCACATCCTTGAGGCGGAAAAGCCCGACGGCGTGATCGTGCAGTTCGGCGGCCAGACGCCGCTTAATCTGGCCCGGGGGCTGGAGGAGGCGGGTGTTCCGATCATCGGGACGTCGCCTGCCGCCATCGACCGCGCGGAAAACCGTGACCGTTTCCAGGAAATCGTCAAAAAACTGAACCTCAAACAGCCGGACAACGACACGGCGATGAACGTGGAAGAAGCGCTGGCCGCCGCCGGCCGCATCGGCTACCCGGTGCTGGTGCGCCCCTCCTACGTACTGGGCGGCCGGTCCATGGAAATCGTCTACGATCCCGAAACCCTGCGGTCATTCATGGCCAGAGCGCTTCTGGTTTCGCCGGGGCATCCGGTGCTGATCGACCGGTTTCTGGAAGACGCCGTGGAAGTCGATGTGGACGCGATTTCCGACGGCCGGACTACCGTGGTCGCGGGCATCATGGAGCATATCGAGGAAGCGGGCATTCACTCGGGAGACTCCGCCTGCATTCTGCCGCCCGTCACGATTGCTCCGTCGATGATGGAGCGCATCGATGCGCAAACCAAAATGCTGGCCGCCGAGCTGGGCGTCGTCGGCCTGATGAACATCCAGTACGCCATCAAGGACAAAGAACTGTATGTTCTGGAGGTCAACCCCCGCGCGTCGCGCACGGTGCCTTTCGTAAGCAAAGCCGTCGGCGTGCCGCTGGCGAAGATTGCCACACGGGTCATGCTGGGCAAAACGCTTCAGGATCTGGGTTTCACGAAAACCATCGTGCCGAAGCATGTATCCGTCAAGGAAGCGGTCTTTCCGTTCAACCGCTTTCCCGGCGCGGACATCATTCTGGGGCCGGAAATGAAATCCACCGGCGAGGTGATGGGCATCGACCGCTCCTTCGGGATGGCCTTTGCCAAGTCCCAGATGGCCGCCGGCTTCCCAATGCCCTCGTCCGGCAGCGTCTTCATCAGCGTTCACGACCGCCACAAGGAAGGGATTGCGGACGTGGCCGCATCACTGGCAAAGCTGGGCTTCAAAATTCTGGCGACGTCGGGAACGGCTGCCTATCTGAACGGCCGGGGAACCGCGGCGGCGACGGTTCGCAAGGTGAGCGAAGGACGGCCGCATGTGGTGGATTTGATCAAAAACGGCGACATCCAAATGGTGATCAACACCAGCGTCGGACGCAAGTCCACGCAGGACGCGTATTCGATCCGCCACGGCGCCTTATCGTACAACATTCTATACACCACGACCCTGGCCGGCGCACGGGCGCTCGCCGAAGCGGCAAAGGCGTGGATTGAAGAAGACTGGGGCGTGTGCCCCCTGCAGGAATATTACAAAAAGCAGAATGGGGCCGTCATTCCGGGCGAGCGGAGCGCGACCCGACTTGTACCGTTTAGCGTGAAACCAGGAAGAGACGATTGATGCATTCATTTCAAGACACCCTTAAAAATCCCGGCCGGCCCCGCGAGGCGTGCGGCCTTTTCGCCATTTACGGGAACGAGGATGCCGCCCGCGCGACGTACTTCGGCCTCTTTGCCCTGCAGCACCGCGGGCAGGAATCCGCGGGTATCGTTGCCTCCGACGGATGCCGCGTTTCCGAACACAAGGGAATGGGCCTTGCCTCTTCCGTCTTCAATGAGAATATTCTGCAAAAACTGGAGGGATCGCTGGCCATCGGCCACGTGCGCTACTCCACGACCGGTTCCTCCACCCTTTCCAACGCGCAGCCTTTTCTGGTGCATGTCGGCGAGGAATACTACGCGCTGGGACACAACGGCAACATCGTGAACGCCCAGTCCCTGCGGTCGGAACTGGAAGGCCGGGGGTCCATTTTTCAATCCACGATGGACAGCGAGGTCATTATTCATCTGATGGCGCCGCACCTGAAAAGAGGTTTGGAAAAGGCGCTCTGCATAGCGCTTCAGCAGGTTGAAGGCGCCTATTCTCTGGTGATGCTGACCCGAAACCGGATCATCGCCGCCCGTGATCCGCGCGGTTTTCGCCCCCTGGCGCTGGGAAAACTGAACGACGGCTGGGTGGTGGCTTCGGAAACCTGCGCCTTTGACCTGGTGGGCGCCGAATATATCCGCGACGTCGAACCCGGAGAAATCCTCATCATCGGCGCCGAGGGGTGTTCGAGCTTCAAGCCGTTTGCGCCGGTGAAGCCCTGCCACTGCATTTTCGAGCTGATTTACTTTTCACGCCCCGACAGCCAGATCTTCGGCCAAAACGTGTATCTCTGCCGCAAGCGGCTGGGCCACGAACTGGCCCGGGAATACAGGCCGGAGGTCGATCTGGTCATGCCGTTTCCGGATTCCGGAAACTACGCCGCCATCGGCTACGCGGAGGAAAGCGGCATTCCCTTTGAAATGGGCATGATCCGCAATCACTACGTGGGGCGCACCTTCATTCAGCCGACGCAGCCCATGCGCGATTTCGGCGTGCGCGTCAAACTCAATCCGGTCAAGCCGCTTCTGGCCGGCCGGAAAGTCATGATTGTCGAGGATTCCGTCATCCGCGGCACCACGAGCCGCAATCGCGTGAAGAACCTGCGGGAAATCGGCGTGAAGGAACTGCACATGGTCATCAGCTGTCCGCCGACGCTTTTCCCCTGTCCCTACGGGATTGACTTTTCCTCCAAAGGGGAACTGATCGCCGCCAAAAAGGAAACCGAACAGGCGATTGCCGAATTCATCGGTCTGGATTCGCTGCACTACCTGACCGTGGACGGCATGGTCCGGGCCACCGGCCTGTCCAAAGACTGCTTCTGCCTGGCCTGCTACACCGGCGACTACCCCATTGCCCCGCCCGTGAAAATCGACAAGTACTGCATGGAATTGAAGTGATTTTTTCTTCGGCTGAAATCCTGCTCTTGAATTCGGCATCCCTTTTTCCGCCCCGGGGTGCAAAAACCGGAGCATGGAAACCTTGCCGTCCATCGCGGTGGGGATCGGATAGGCAGCGGCCTGCGGCTTTCGGGTTTTCGTCACCCTGCTGATCCTCAATCCGGCATCGCTGGCGGGAGCTCTGACCCTGCCTTCCGGCCATAGATATCCACGCGGCAGTATTCTTTAAATCCCGCCTTTTCATAGACGCTCAGGCCGTCCGGTGAGGATTGAAGGGACGCATAACGGGCGCCCGCCGCCCGGGCATGATGCAGCGTCGCCAAAACCAGCTTTCGGCCGATGCCCCGCCGGCGATGTTCGGCAAGCGTCGTGATAAAATAAAGACCCGCGGCCTGGTTTGCCAGAAAAAGCAGGGAGGCTGCCGCCGGTTTGCCGCCGTCAAACGCCAGAAAGGCTTTTTGGGGAGAGCGGGGATCGCAAGGGAAGGCGCCGGTGAAGCGATCATAAGCATCCCAATCCCCGGAAGGAAAATCAAACCCGGCAAAGGTCACCTGTTTCCAGATCGTGAGGTCTTCCTGATTTTCAACCCGGCGGACCATTGCCGACGGCTCGAAGAGCGGCAAAACGCCCAAATCCGCCAGCAGGCACGGTCTGTTCAGCAGATGCACGTGGCCTGTTTCTTTGAGCAGCCGGATCGTCTCCGCGGTTTTGGAACGGGGAAATACCCACCACCAGTAGGGCAGGGCCTCTCCTTCATAATATTTTTCAATCTGCCGGACCCATGGCTCATCTTCCGGCTTCAGGGGTTCTTCGCTCCAGACCATGTTCAGATCGGCCGAGGCGATCCCGGTTTGCATCGCACGGACCGGACCAAAAACATCAAAGGCGTTTTGGAGGCCGCCCCAGTAGCGGCAGACGGCGAAAAAGGTGTCTTCAATGACGCGGACAAGAGACATGGGCGTTAGGAGGCAATGCGGGCCAGCTTCATCCAGCTCACGTTTTCCCAGCCTGAAGCCGTGGCGTCCGTTTTTTCGGCATGGACGGCGAAGCCGCATTTCAGGGCAAAATAGCGGTGCAGCGCGAGGCTGCCGGTCAGCTCCGGGTGAAAGACGGTGACCAGGACTCGATCGTTTTCCGCCGCGGCAATGTAATCGTCCATGCGCAGCAGAACCCTGACATCTTTTCCGGTTCTGCGAATTTTGGGCGCGCGGATAAAGGTGAGGGGAATCGGTTCGGGGGATGCGGCTTCGATGAGCGCTTCGCTGTGAAAGCTGTCGAGCTGGCTGCCGAATCCGTTGCGTTCGATTTCCATCTCGATCAGGCCCAGGCACGGTTTTTCGCCGACTACTTCCGTCGCCAGCAGAATGGCGCCCGCGCAGGTGCCCCATATTTTCAGGCCCCGGTCAACGTGGCGCCGGATGACGTCCTTAAGGCCGAAAATATCGAGCAGCCGGGCCAGGCAAGTGCTTTCCCCGCCGGGAAGAATCAGGCCGGCCAGATTTTCAAAATCCTCTGCCCGCTTGACCCTCCGTCCGGAAAGCCCCAGCCGCTCCAGGTGCTCCAGGTGCTCGTGAACGCCGCCCTGAAGATCCAGCACCCCAATGGCCTCGGCTTGCGACCTGACAAGAAGCACAGTCATACCGTGTGGTTACCAACCTCGCTTGGCCAGAATCTGCTCGGGCGGAATCTGTCCGATTTCCAGACCCGGCATGGCCTGGCCCAGATCCATCGACGCTTCCAGTACTTTTTCCGGATCGTTGAAATAGGCAGTCGCCTTGACGATTGCGCGCGCCCGGCGGGCCGGATCGGCGGATTTGAAAATACCGGAGCCGACAAACACCCCGTCGCAACCGAGCTGCATCATCAGCGCCGCGTCGGCGGGCGTTGCAATGCCGCCTGCGGCAAAGTTGACCACCGGCAGACGTCCCAGTTCCCGGACTTTCAGCGCGATCTCATAGGGAATCCCGTTGGCTTTGGCAAATCCGGTCACTTCCTCAACGGGCATCTGCGCCAGTTGACGGATTTCGCGGTTCATGGTTCTCATGTGGCGGACGGCTTCCACGACATTGCCCGTTCCCGCTTCGCCTTTGGTGCGGATCATGGCCGCGCCTTCAGCGATGCGCCGGCAGGCTTCGCCGAGATTGCGGGCGCCGCAGACGAAGGGAATCGAGAATTTCGTTTTGTCGATATGGCATTCTTCATCCGCCGGTGTCAGGACTTCGCTTTCATCAATGTAGTCGATGCGCAGAGCTTCCAGAAGCTGCGCCTCCACGAAATGACCGATTCTCGCCTTGGCCATGACCGGAATGGTTACGGCCTTCTTGATCTGGGCAATCATTGCCGGGTCGGACATGCGGGCTACGCCGCCGTCCTTGCGGATGTCCGCCGGCACGCGCTCCAGCGCCATCACAGCGACCGCGCCCGCCTCTTCCGCGATTTTGGCCTGCTCCACGTTGGTGACGTCCATGATGACGCCGCCCTTGAGCATCTGCGCCAACTGAACATTTAATTCATACCTTTTTGCATCCACTTTTCTATACGCCTCCTGACTTTTTAAAATCGTCTCTTCACGGTTTTGCGAAAATATTATCTAATATAGTGACGGAATATTAAGAATACAAACGGATTTTCGTCAAGCAGAATCCTTCGCCCTACCAGAACATCCTCATCGCGATGTTTTGGCTGCTCAAGTACTGTTTGATTTCCCGAATGGTATACGTCCGGTAATGCACCATCGAGGCGATGAGTGCCGCATCGGCCCGGCCCGCGGTCAGTACATCCGCCAGATGTTCCGGCTTGCCCGCGCCGCCCGAGGCGATGACCGGAATCCGAACATTTCCCGAAATCAGCGCCGTCAAATTGATTTCGTAGCCGTCCTGAACGCCGTCCGCGTCGATGGAATTGAGGCAGATTTCCCCCGCGCCCAGGCGCTCGGCCTCTTTGGCCCACCAAAGCGCGTCGATTCCCGTGAAGGTTCTGCCTCCTTCAATGACGATTTCATAGCCGGAAGGCGTCTTTTTTGAGGCGGCCGTTTTTTTGACGTCCATCCCCAGCACCACGCACTGGCTGCCGAACGCCCGGGCTCCTTGCGTAATAATATCCGGCTCCAGCACCGCCGCGGAGTTGACGCTGACTTTTTCCGCCCCCGCTCCGATGACTTTGCGCATATCTTCCAGATTGCGGATTCCGCCGCCCACGGAAAAAGGGATAAAAATGGTTTCGGCAACGCGCCTCACCACGTCGATCATGATGTCTCGTTTATCGGACGATGCGGTAATATCATAGAAGACGATTTCATCCGCGCCCTGCTCGTAGTATTCGCGGGCCGCCTCCACCGGATCGCCGATGTCAACATTGCCTTTAAATTTAATGCCTTTGGTGAGTTTCCCGTCGCGAACGTCCAGGCAGGGAATGATTCGTTTGGAGATCATTTTCCCTCCCACGCACAGAAATTTTTCAGAATCTGAAGGCCCGGCCGGCCGCTTTTTTCCGGGTGAAACTGCACGGCGACCAGATTGTTCACGGCCAGCACCGAGCAGAACGTCATGCCGTAATCGGTGGTTCCCAGCACCGCCGACGGATCGGCAGGCGACGGGTAATAGGAATGAACGAAATAAAATTCCGCCTCCTTCGGAACACCGGCAAACAAGGGATGATGATGCTTGAGCGCAACACTGTTCCACCCCATGTGGGGAATCTTTAAAACTCGTCCGGCGGATGTCAGGTTATCGGGAAAGCGCTTCGTCACACCTGCGACCAGACCGATGCATTCCGTGTCATTTTCTTCGGATCTATCCAGAATGATCTGCGTCCCCAGACAGATACCAAGAATTGGTTTTCCTGATTGAAAACAATGCTTGAGCCATGTATCCAGTTTTTTGTCCTTGAGGTAAGCCATCGCCTCGCCCGCCGCGCCGACTCCCGGAAAAACCGCATGGGACGCGGCATCGAGCATTTTTGTATCATTCGTAATGATAAAATCCTGGCCGATGGAATTGAGCGCCCGCGCCACACTGGTAATGTTTCCGGCATTATATTCGATAATTGCGATCATGTTTGCTCAAATTCCCTAAAAAATTTTCCTGCCCACCAAATCCTACTAGCAAATTTAATGCCCTAACGACAAGGCCAATTTCAGGCATCCAAAGTGATCAACGATTTTAGCTTGGATTTTTTGCCCCGGCCAGCAACGTATCGAGCGGGCTTTGCGGCGCGTGCGACATGTCACGAAGCCCATGCGTGTAAATCATCGTTGTTTCTAAATTCTTGTGCCCGAGTAACTCCTGCACTTCGCGGATATTGACCCCGTTCATCAGCAGATGCGTCGCAAAACTATGGCGAAGGGTATGAACCGTCGCGTGTTTGGGAATGGCGGCTGCCCGAACCGCCGTGGCAACAACTTTTTGCACCATGTCGGGGCTGATATGATGACGGCGGACCTTGCCGGAACGGGGATCAACGGAGAGATTATTGGCGGGAAAGACGTACTGCCGTCGTCATTCCTTGCCGGCATGCGGATATTTTCGATCAAGCGCTTGCGGCAGATACACCTCGCCGAGCTCTTTTGCCAGATCCTGCTCATGCAGTTCCTTTACACTTTTAAGATGCTCCTTCAGCGGCTCAATCACAGCCTGCGGCAAAACGGTTGTCCGGTCCTTGTCTCCTTTGCCGCCGTGCACGAAGATCGCATTGCCGCCGAAATCAACATCGTTGACCCGCAGCCTGGCCACCTCCATCAGCCGCATGCCCGTTCCGTAGAGGATGTGAACCACAAGCAGATCGCGCCCCGTTAAATGACAAAGCAATTGCCTGACTTCATCGACCGACAGCACCGCAGGCAATTTTTGTCCGCGTTTGGCCCGCACGGCTTGACCGAGATCCTTCAAATCGATGCGCAGCACATTCCGGAATAAACAAAAGCGCGTTGAACGCCTGGTTTTGCGTTGAAGAAGAAACATGCTGTTTAATCGCCAGATGGCTTAAAAAATCGCGGACATCCTCTTCATCTGCCCCTTGAGTTTCCCAATCCTTTTTCTTGATGTTGGTCAAGTAGTCATAAAAGCGTTGAAACCATCCTGTATAGGTTTTTCCCGTGCTGTAGGCATAATGCTTAATGCGCAGCGCCTCCCGGATTTTCTGGTGGACGGTGGCCGCATCAGGAAAGACGGGTTTCTTTTCTACCTGCGTTTCGGGCGTCGGTACGACTTTCATTTTCGACAGAAAATGATCAACATACAGTTTGATGGCATTTTGAGCCTGCGTAATCTGCCAGTCCTGAATATTCGGATTTTTCTTTAGCTCATCAAGAAATCATTGAATTTTTAAGTCAGTTGGAGTAGATTCCCGCCCATTGGAGAAACGGATGAACTTGCTTGCCCATCCGGCGTAAAAAGGAATCTGGTTTTTTGCAGCCAGCTTTCGATCAGCCATAAATTTCTGGAACTGGGGCAAAATCTGATTCATGGGCGCACCTCCATCTAAACAGACATTTTGACCACAAATTACAAAAAGCATTAAAAAACCGCAGCGGTATTTTCTGATAATAAGGACCTTTTGCCGATACGGTAATTTATATTGTGCTGATTTACAATAAGTTTTTTGACTATCAAAAAACGGTTCGGGCGTTATTTTGCACCAGAATCCGGATTTTACCGGAGCGGTAGATTAATTGTTGGCCGTAAACAGAATATGGCAAATGAGATCATACCATATATTGAGATGTGCAGGCGTGAAGGCGTGAGCCTACAGCGAGGCATGAACTTTGGTCTTGCAAGAAACCATTCGGTTATTCTCATGTCGGTGAGACCTGGCGCGCCCTATGCGGACCGATTCGAGGACGATGGAACGACTATCGTATATGAAGGGCATGATACCCCTCGTTCACCTGAAACCACGAATCCGAAGGCAATCGATCAACCTGAGGTCTCATCCTCTGGCGCCCTCACTGAGAATGGCAAGTTTCACCGCGCAGCCCAAGAGCATAAGAAGGGACTGAGACCTCCAGAAAGAGTCAGGGTCTATGAAAAGATAAAACAGGGAATCTGGTCGTATAACGGTGTTTTTCACTTGGTAGACTCCTGGACAGAGCAAAGTAATAGGAGGAGCGTTTTCAAGTTCAAGCTTACCGCCGTTGAAGGGGAAGAAGACTTTTCCTTGCCCGTCCCTGAGCATTCGAAAGCACGAAGGGTCATACCAACTTCGGTCAAACTTGAGGTCTGGAAAAGAGATGGTGGGAGGTGCGTGAAGTGCGGAGCAACTGATGACCTCCACTTTGATCACATTATTCCTTGGTCCAAAGGCGGGTCGTCGAAAACGGCAGACAACATCCAACTGTTATGCGGGAAACACAACCTCGAAAAGCACGACAGAATAGAATAAGCGGCCAACAAGTCGTTCCACCGGATCGCATACGCTCCCGGTGAACTCGTCGTTGCCCATAAAGCAATATATTGCAATACGTTGCGATACGATATATTAGCCCAAATTCCGCAATAAAGCGGATTTCTATTTTGGGAATCTGGGATTATCGTGATCTCAAGAGTTACTTAAAGAGCAAATAAATCGGGTAAACAGCCGCTGCACTGGAGCGCAAGGCTCGGGCTTGATCCCGGCGAGCATTTCGCTACTGCTGAGATCCGTCGTTCGGCCGGAATAGCTAAAGGAGGGTTATGCATGGACATGTGGAAATTTTTTGATATCACGCATCGGAAGCATGTTCTCTGCAACCCGATGAGCCTTGAGAAACTTGAACAGCTGATCACGCTTCTGCCTCTGAAACCCGGGGCACGGGTGCTCGATATCGCCACGGGAAAGGGCGAGTTTCTCTTCAGGCTCGCAGAACGGCACCGGCAAATGACAGGGACAGGCGTGGATTTCTCTCCCTACTGCATTGCTGATGTCCGCAGGAAGCATCAGGAACGTGTTCCGGATGCCCGGCTCCATTTCCTGGAAATGGACGGGGCCAAGTATGTCCCGGAGACCCCGGAGAGCTTTGATCTGGCAGCCTGCATCGGTGCGAGTTGGATTTATGGCGGACATCGAGGGACGTTGAACGCGCTCACAAAGATGGCCGCCCCGAAAAGTTGGATCGTTGTGGGAGAGCCGTACTGGCGGCATGAACCGGAAAGAGAGTATTTGGAAGCGATCGGAGCGGCACGCAGCGACTTCGGAACACATGATCAGAATGTGGAGGCCGGGCGAGAGTTCGGATTGGAGGCGGTCTACACACTTGTCAGCAACCAGGATGACTGGGATCGATATGAAGGGCTGCAGTGGTATGCCGCGGAAACCTGGGCGAGTGATCATCGCGACGATCCGGATGTGGAGGCCATGTTGAAGCGAATGCGTGAAAGCAAGACGGCGTACCTGAAATGGGGAAGAGAAACGATGGGGTGGGCGATTTATGTGTTCCAGAAGGGGGGATATGGCACCGTTCCGGTCGGCTGACATCTAATCCGCTTTATCTGCTGCGCATACCCTGGTAGCTGTTTCTTCTCTCCAGTTCTTTATGGATGGCGTTGAGCACATCCAGCTTGTTTTGCGCCCAGGCGGGCGCCAGAAGAATATCCCGATAGCCGTCGGCGGTGAGGCGCTGGATGACCATTTCCGGCGGCAGAAGCTCCAGAACATCCGCGACAAGGGATGCATATTTTTCCTTGGAAATCATGGGGATGTCCCCCTGTTTGTACATTTCACCCATTTTTGTGCCGTCAAGCGCCAGAAGAGAATGAATTTTGATGCCGTGGAGCCCCAGGGTCGCCACGGTTCGGGCTGTTTCCCGCACATCTTCGTCGTTTTCCCCGGGCAGGCCGATCATGATATGGACACAGAGGTTCAATCCTCTGCCTTCAAGCGTTGCGACGGCTTCGGCAAACTGCTCGAACGTGTGTCCCCTGTTGATGAACGCCAGCGTCCGGTCGGAAGCGGACTGAAGGCCCAGCTCCACCCAGACGTGATGCTGTTTCGCGTAACCCGCCAGAAGATCGATCACCTCCGGGGGCAGACAGTCCGGCCTCGTGCCGATGGACAGGCCGATGATATCTTCCTGGGCCAGCGCCTCATCGTAGAGAGTCTTGAGCGTTTCCACGGGAGCATAGGTATTGGTGAAGGTCTGGAAATAAGCGACAAATTTTGACGCGGACGGCTTGTAATATTTTTTGCCGGCGGCAATCTGGTCGGCCACGGAGGGAAGAGCCCCGCTCTGGCGCAGCTTCGATCCCCTTCCGTCGCAGTAGATGCAACCGCCCTCGGCCACGCGCCCGTCGCGATTGGGACAGGTAAAGCCGGCGTCGATCTGAAGCTTGTGGACCGTGCAGCCGAAACGGTTGCGCCAGTAGCTTTTTAGATCATAGTAGCGTTTGCTGTTTTTCCAGAAATCCGGTTTATCCAACGTCGCCTCGGTTTTATATGGTCTTTTCACCGCGCATCACACAATCATCATGAAACGATTCCCGACCGGGAAACAACGGTCTGCCGTTTACTCCAGCGTAAGTTTCCACAATCTCCGTGATGTCTCAAATAATAGATAATCTCTTTCGGTAAGAAAATAAAAAGTCTTATGATTGGCCTGAAATGCTTTTCTGACCGCGCCGATGTCGTAGCTCATGCGGAACAGTTCGATACCGCGTGGATATCCGGCGCTGAAATAGACCATAACCGCGTAACGGGGGCGCTCCATATTGATGTAAATCCACTTGCGGCCCTCATGGAAAATGGTCAATCCCGTTTCTCCATTGAAACGGTAGGAGGCGGGGTTGTAGAAAAGATCCCTGCTTAAAACGGATATCAGTTTTTTGCTTTGCCAGTCATACTGGAAAAGGCCCTTTCTGAAAACTCCCTTGTCAACCGGCAGATCACCGGACACCATCAGCATCTTTGCTGTGGGAAAAGCCAGAGATTGAACGTATCTGGGGGATTCTCCCGTCAATTCGAAAGAGGCGGCAATCGTCATGTCCTGCTTGTATATGAATCCGTGTCTTGTATCGGGGTCACGGATATACAAACCTGCCTTCGTGTCGGACTGCGGCACGCCCGTCACGGCAAGCGGAAAGCCGCCTCCTCCCAGCCCCTTCTTTTCCGGAAAGTATGTGCTGCTCTGGGCATACGGAATGCCGGCCAGCTTCTCCATGATTTCCGGGTGATCCGCGGGATTCATTTCCACAAGCCTGGCCGCCTTTTTGCCTTCAGGATTCCAGCGGATGTCCGGTTCAAAAAAAGAAAAAGCCGGAGAGGGGGGAGCGTAGAAAACAAGGATCAGGAAAGCGCCCATCCATGCCGCGGAAGAGGTGAGCCGACACCAACCGGCTCCTTTGTTCATACTCCTGTACATCATCCTACCGCCTTCTTTCATTCCATGATCCGGCTTCAATCGTTTTTCCGGAGATTGATGCTTTTCCGGCAAAAGAACCAGAAATAATCAATATCCGCCTTCGATACGGACGGAAAAATCCATCCATTCAATTTTCGGGCAGCCGTCTTTTGCTTCGGAAAGGCTGAATTTTTCAATTTTCAGCGATCCCCAGCCGAAGGACTCCACCTTTTTCACATCTGCTTCGCCGATTTCCGAACCGTAGATAATGCTTTTGCCCACATCCGGAGAAAAAATAAACCTGCGGGGGTTTGCGGGACCGGCATCAGCCTTATAGGGACGACGGGCGCAGGCGGACGGATTCGCAAGGAGATGCCAGCCTTCAATTTCCCGGGGGTTGGGCAAGAAATGAAACGGCGGCGTCAGACGGGCAAGGTTTTCGTCCCTCCCGAATTCCCGCACCGATATTTGCCATCCGTCGGGCGTCGGCTCCAGCGCAAACACAAAGCGCGACCCGAACGGCCGGCTGTACGGTTTTCCCGCCACAACCCGCCCGATGAAATTTTCTTTGAACCGCGGATATAGAAATCTGCTTTTCAACCGTTCCAGAGGGATTTTTTTAACCTGATTCATTTCTCCATCGATGCTGCCGACGACATCATTATTCTCCAGGCGCAGCCAATATTCGCCGCAATGAGATACCGCCCAGCCGTTGCCGGCTTTCGCCCCCGGCCCGTTGATCGCCAGAATCCACCTGGTCCCCACCGGAAAAGTTTCCATGACCGGCCGACAATGCATGCCGTCGCCCATCTGAATGGTCATTCCCGAATCCAGAATGCCGCCCTTGAGTGTTTCCAGAACCAGAACGTCCATGGAAGGAAATTGGCCCGGATGGTGACCGACGATTTCCCCGACGACCACCAGAGGGGCTTCCCTTGCCACAGAAAGAAAAGGCCCCTTCCAGACGCAGGAACAGGCAGCCGCGGTAAACGGCATCAGCAAGCTGATCACCAGAAACAGCAGCACCCCGGCCATTTTCTTTTCAGGGCCGTCCATATCCTTCCAGATAAACATACGGTTGATTCTCCATATCCCGGGCAATGCAGGAAATCAGCGGATTGTCGAAGGACAGGGCTTTTTCCATCGCTTCCTTGTATTTCACGGCCAGCAAAGGACAGAGGTCTTTTTCCCGTCCGGCTTTTGCCGCCTCAAAACCGGCCCGAAGCCGGTGGGCCTTGAACAAATACACAAATGCCGCGATAGGCGTACCGGGGTGTTTCCACAGCCAGTTGTCGGCAAAATTGGCTTCGTCCAAAGGATTTTCGCTCATTCCCTCCCACTCGGCGTAAAGCGGCACAGCCCGGGCAAAAGCTTCCGCTTGCGCGCGGATTTGTTCGCCCATCATCACCACCATCTGCTCGCGCAGATTCTGCCGTCTGTACTCCTGGGTGTCTTCAGGCCCCGATGGCCCTTTCGCCGTCAGGAGAAAGGACTTTGCGGGGATAGCATTCAGATAATTCCGAAAGCACTCGTTTAGCCTGAACGTATTGCCGCGCCAAATTTCTTTTACAACAGGCATGCCGAACAGAACCACGGATGACAGGGGCGGATCAGGATGCTGCGCCTGCGTCTTCTCAGCCGGCATAAAACAGACCATCAGAGCCGAAAGGATACAGAATGAAATGATTTTACAGCGCTTCATAACCGCACGCATCCGTTTTCTTCTTATTAAAACAGCAATCTTCAACTCTGTCAATGTAGCAACCTCATGCACCCCCACGTACCCCCGGAAATAAGACCTGGCAACTCGTCGTCAACCTGAAGCCCGGATCACCGCCTCATTTTTTTATTGTATTTTCCCCGCTGGAATATTAATGATTTTGGGAACACGCAACGATCGGAATGAAGGGCATTAAATTTGACGGAATCCTACGACATCGCGGTGATCGGCGGCGGGCACGCGGGCTGCGAGGCGGCGCTGGCGGCGGCGCGCATGGGCGCCAGGACGCTTTTATTCAATATCAACCTCGATTCCATCGCACTCATGTCTTGCAATCCGGCGATCGGCGGACTCGCCAAAAGCCAGCTCGTCAAGGAAGTCGACGCGTTGGGCGGAGAGATGGGCCGGATCACGGATAAAACCGCCGTGCACTTCCGCCTGCTTAACGCCTCCAAGGGCCCGGCCGTTCAATCCACCCGCATGCAGTGCGACAAGCAGCTCTACCGGCTGACCATGAAGGCGACGGTGGAAAATCAAGCGAACCTGCACATCCGCCAGGCTATGGTGGAATCCCTGGTCATCGAGGACGGCAAGATCGCCGGCGTGCTGGACGCCAGCGGCCATTTCTACAGCGCACGGAAAGTCGTCGTCACTACGGGCACCTTTTTAAACGGCCTCGTTCATATCGGCCGGTCGCAGACGCCGTCCGGCAGGGCGGGAGAGCTGGCTTCGGTGGGGCTTGCCAACCAGCTTGCGTCGCTCGGCTTTGAAATGGGCCGAATGAAAACCGGCACACCGCCGCGCCTGAAAGCCTCAACGATTGATTTTTCCGTCCTGGAGCGCCAGGACAGCGATCCCGATCCTGCGCCTTTTTCTTTCACCACCTTCTCTCTGCGGACCGAGCGCCTTCCTTCTTATTTTGCCGCAACATCCGAGCAAACCCATCGCATCATCCGCGACAATATACGTCAGTCCCCTCTTTATTCCGGCGCCATCAAAGGCGTCGGCGCGCGCTACTGTCCGTCGCTCGAAGACAAAGTGATGCGATTCGGCGAACGGACGAGCCACCCCGTTGTGCTGGAACACGAGGGACTCGACACGCAGGAGATCTATGCCAAAGGACTGGGCAATTCTCTGCCGCTGGAATTGCAGTATGCGGTTGTCCGCAGCGTGCGCGGCCTGGAGCAGGCCGAAATCATGCGGCCCGCCTACGCCGTCGAGTACGACTTCGTCCAGCCGACGCAGCTTCGCGTGACGCTGGAAACCAAGCTCATCTCCGGCCTGTACCTGGCGGGCCAGATCAACGGGACATCCGGCTATGAGGAGGCGGCCGCGCAGGGCATCTGGGCGGGGATCAATGCGGTGCTGGCGCTCACGGGCGCTCCGCCTTTTGTCCTGGACCGCTCCGAGGCTTACATGGCCGTGATGATCGACGATTTGGTCACGCGCGGCGTGGATGAACCGTATCGCATGTTCACCTCGCGGGCCGAGTACCGGCTGATTCTGCGGGAAGACAATGCCGCACTCCGGCTGATGGGCCGGGGTTGCGAGCTGGGACTGGTCGATCGCGCCCATTATCTGGATCTTCAGAATCAAAAGAAGCGGATTGAAGAGGGCATCCGGAAGCTCCAATCGTCGCCGGTCAAGCCGACGCCCGACATCAATGAAAAGCTGGCGGCTCTGTCTTCCCCTCCGATTGTACAGGCCACCAATCTTTACAGCCTGTTGAAGCGACATGAAATCGCCTATGACGATTTAAGCGGATTCCCCGGTTGGGAGCCGCAGGAAGACCGGTTTGTGAAAAAACAGATCGAGATCGAAACCAAGTATGAAGGCTATATCAAACGGCAGTTCGAAGCGACCCAAAAACTCAAGGAGCAGGAAAAGAAGAAGATCCCGCCGGATTTCGACTACACATCCGTACCCGGCCTCTCCAACGAACTGCGGGCCAAGCTTACCCGGATTACGCCCGCGACTGTCGGCCAGATGGGGCGCATCCCCGGCATGACCGAAGGCGCCGTCTCCGCCGTTCTGATCATGATCAAAAAGAAGGAATTGCAAAATGCGGCGCGTTGAACGGCAGGCAAACGAATACGGGCGAAAACCCGACGGCTCGCCTCTGCCGGCTGGATCCACCAGGAATTGTTCTTGACAGAAAAAAACACTGTTTCTATACTCCGGACGAAATCTTTGGAACGGAGTATCGATCATCCGCAAATCACTTTTAGGAGGAAGAGATATGAAAAGAATTGCTGTCCAAGTTTTAGCGACTCTGTTCATTCTGGCCATGATCATGGGATGCGCCGATGAAAAGGGACCGGCGGAACTGGCCATGAAAGCGGCGGAGCAGGCGGTCGAAAACACCAAGGCCGAGGCGGCAAAGCTTGTTCCGGAACAGGTGGCTGCGCTGGAGGCCGCCATGGCGTCCGCGAAGGACAATCTGGCCAAGGGCGAATACAAAGCCGCCCTGACCGAAGCGCAGAGTCTGGTCGGTAAGGCCAAGGATGTTCTGGCGGCGGCAAAAGCCAAAAAGGATGAATTGTCCAAAAAATGGACGGAATTGACGGAGGGGATCCCTCAGATGGTTGAAGCCATCCAGGGAAAGGTGGACTCCCTTTCCAAGCTCAAAAAGCTTCCGAAAAATATTACAGCTGAAAAGCTGGCGGAAGCGAAGTCCGGACTGGAGGCCGTCAAAGCCGATCTGGCAAAAGCGCAGGAAAGCTTCAAATCCGGAAATATCGCTGAAGCCATCGCCACGGCCACGGCCGTGAAAGAGAAAGCCGCAAAGGCCATGGAAAGTTTGGGCATTGCCGCCCCCGAGCCGGCAAAGTCCTAAAAATCAAAAGGGGCGCATTCCCCCTCGGTTTGAAAGAAGGAATGCGCCCCTTTTTTCAGGGATTCGCGACACCTTCACTTTTTTAAAAGCTTCAACCTTTCCGCAACGCTGTTTGCTTTTGTCGGATCACCTGTTTCCAGATAATAATTCTGAAGCCTTTCCAGATAAGCCCAGAGCGGCCTGCGCCAGCCGTTGGCCGACGCGGTGTCAATTCCGATTTGCAGAATTTTTTCATCGGCGGGCAGGTATCTTGTCCAGACCCCGCAGGCAATCAGCCGGGACAGAGAATCGTCGATGCCGGCAATTTCGCGGCCGGCTGTTTGTACATTCCGGCTGAGAGCGGCCTTCAGAACACCAGAATACCTCGCCGGAAGCTCTTTGGCGTCCACGGCGCTGAAATTGCCTTTTAAAAAATGACAGTAGGCCATATCGGCGGGACGGGGTTCGAGGCGATAGAGCTTTGCAAACTCACTTGCATCAAAAGGCTCCAGTGAAGCGGTGTGAAGTGCGTACCGGGTCAGATAGGCGATGGTTAAAAGACCAATGTCGTTGCCGGAGGCGATCTCTTTTCTGGCTTTCTCAAAATGAGGTTCGGTGGACGCTTCCCGGCCGGTCAGAAAGCTGGTTTTGTATTCTTCCATCTGGCTGTACCCCTTTTCCTTCCAGACAGGAATCTGCCCGGCACCTCCACAGGCACAAATCATCAGCGCGACGGTTAGGATCAAAATCTTTTTCATGGGACTTTAAACTCCGGATCTTTTTTCGACCCGACGATGGCGTCCAGTTTTTTGACGACACTGTCCAGCGAAACGACCACATCATCGATATCGGAGCGCAGAAGATGAAAATCTTTCATGCCTTCAGATGCATCTGTGCTGATTTTGTTAACATTATCAATGGTTTTCTCAAGCTTTTGCAGTTTTCCGATCACGTCTTTGAGAATGACGTTGACCTGGGGCAACGCTCCTTCCGTTCCGTAGATTTCGCGGTCTGTCTTATCCGCCATCTTATCCACTTTTGCGAGGATGCGATTGACGTTGGTAGTGATGTCCTTCAGCTGCTTGAGAGAATCATTCAATGCCTTGATGCTTTCCTCATCGGAAACGGCCATTTCCAAAAGAGATTTTTTTGAGGCCAGGTTCGCGGTAATTTTCTGGGCATTGCCCAATACCTGACTGAACTCACCATTGGGATCGGAAAGTACTCGCGTCAGGCGCTCCACGTGATCGGCAATCTGAGTCACCTGGTCCAGAACCGGTTCGATTCTGGCAATCGCGTCATTGATATCGTTGACAATGGCCACTTCCGGAATCCGGTTTGGATCCAGCGGCGGACTGTTCAGATCGGATGTAGTCACGACAATCCGCGCCGCGCCGATCAGCGGTCGGTACAGAATAAAAGTGCTGTTCGAACGGATCCACTTCACATGCCGATCGGGAATTTTGATTTTAATTAAAACGATACCTTTGTCATTGAGCTCCAGAGCCTGCACTTTGCCGATGTTGAATCCCGAAAAATCAACGGGCATGCCTTCGGTGAACCCGTCGCCGGAGCGCGACGAAAGGGTGAAGGTGTGCATTTTCTCGAAAACGCCCTTTCCCGCGGCAAGGGACAAAAGAGCCGCGGCGAGCAGAACGACCGTGCAAACAATGAAAAGTCCGACTTTCAATTCCCGGCTTACCGTCATAGCTCCCCGTACTTTTCTTCCATCCAGCGGTAATCGAATATGTGACAGCTTACAAATAAATCGTCAATTTTTTTCAAAGCATCCATGATAAAGCGACCGTCCTTTAAATGGGGAAGCATCTGGAAGGGCTGGTCGATCATAATCATGGCGTCCTTGACCATCGCGGCCCTGAGCAGCATCACGCAAAAACGCTCTTCGGTGCCCAGCGCGGGGTTGCGCCTGAGGGCGATGGACCCGAGGCCGAATCGCTCCAGGCAAGCCAGTGCGAGCTGCCGTGCCTGCCGCTTGGGCATATTTTCATGATACTGCTTGATCAGGGCGATATTCATGTACACATCCTGATTGGATATCAGCGGCACGTCCTCCGATACCGGCGCGGATTGCAGGGGATGGTCCCGCAGAAACTGTTCCTGCGACTGCCGGAGCGTCTCCTCGCTGTCAAAGTAATTTACAGTAATTTTGTGATTAATGACAGCACCTCTATCATCAGAATTGCCCCAAAAACATTCACCATGCCCTGGGACACCACCACGGGAATGCTGGTCAGTTCACGCGACGCCCGCAGACCGAAGCGAATAGGGATCAGCGTGATAAAAAATCCGTAAACGGCGCACTTGCAAAGCGATATGACTATATCAGAAAAATCCGTGGAATTTAACACAAGATTTGAATAAACATCCATGTTCATCGAGAAAATCACCCGGGCAAACAGAATGCCGCTGGCCAAGAGGACAATGGAAAAAAGGCTGCTCAACAAAACGATGGAAATAATGCCGTTGATGATGCGCGGCATCACCAGGTAATCGATGATGTCAATGCGGAAAATCTCCAGCGTTCTGATTTCCCGGTTGACCTTCATCACCGCCATTTCCGTGTTGATCGCGGCGCTCGACCGCAGGGTGATCAGAAGCACCGTTAAAAAAGGTGACAATTCCGTAACGATCAGGCCCATTAAGACATTCCCGATGAACTGAGTCAGCCCAAGTTCCTTGAGCAGGGTAAATACAACACCAATGAAGAGCGAGCCGAAAAGAATCGAAACGAGAAGAAAAAGAGGCAAAATCTGCACGGAAGTAAAGTAAATCTGGTTGACAAGGACTTCTCGCATGGCGCTCGAATAGGTTTTTCGCTGAAATATCCGAAGAAAGACCTTCCCGGAAAATGCAATGGTTCCGGCAAAGCCGCTGAGCATCCGGATGACCCCATTTCCCAATTTTTCAAAAAATGACATAGTCTGTTTGCTCCGTGATGCGGCATCCTAACATAGGACTCGAAAGACTTCAAACCATCATTATAAATACGTTTTACATTGACAAACGGATACCTGTCGTTATATTTAAAAAAATTATGCGTTCCAAAACATCTGAAAAACATCGACAGAAGCGATGTTCCGGAGGAAAAAGATGAAAAGTTCAAATCGAAAAACGTTTTTTATGTTTCTGATGGCCTTTCTGGTGGCCTTTTTTATCGTTTCGCTCGTGGGCGTTCTAAGATCGTCCTTTACCAGTTCCGGGGCTCCTGAAATCCCCGCCGCCCAGGCGGTTCCCTCCGCCTCAAACACCTCCGGATCGACGCCCAATTCCTTTTCCGATCTGGTGGAACGCGTGAAACCGGCCGTCGTCAACATCAGCACATCCAAAACCTTCAAGGGAAGGGGCGGTTTTGGAGCACCTTTCGGCGGATCGCCTTTCGGGGATGATTTCTTTGACCGCTTTTTCGGCGATATGCCCCGCCGGGACTTCAAGCAGCGCAGCCTGGGATCGGGATTCATCATCAGCAATGACGGTTACATCTTCACCAACAATCACGTGGTGGAACAGGCGGACAAAATCCGCGTAAAAATATCCGACGGCAAGGAATATGACGCCAAAGTCATCGGCACGGACGCCAACACGGATATTGCTTTGATTAAAATCAAGCCGGACAACAGCCTGCCGGTAGCGGATATCGGAGATTCCGAAGCGGTCAAGGTCGGGGAATGGGTGGTCGCGATCGGCAATCCCTTCGGACTGGACGCGACGGTGACGGCGGGCATAGTCAGCGCCAAGGGAAGGGTCATCGGCGCCGGACCTTATGATAATTTTATACAAACGGACGCTTCGATCAACCCCGGCAACAGCGGAGGTCCGCTGTTCAATATGGAAGGGAAAGTCATCGGCATCAATACAGCCATCGTGGCGCAGGGCCAGGGAATCGGCTTCGCGATTCCCATCAACATGGCCAAAAACATTCTGACGGATCTGAAATCAAAGGGAAAAGTCACGCGCGGCTGGCTGGGAATTTCCGTTCAGGACATCACCGACGACATCGCTCAGAATTTAAACCACAAAAACAAAAAAGGCGCACTGGTCTCGGATGTCTTCAAGGGAGATCCGGCCGACAAGGCAGGAATCAAAATAGGTGATATTATTATAGAAATTAACGGAAAGCCCGTCAAAGATACCCACGAACTGCTGCTGATGATCGCCGCCATGAAGGTCGGCCAGAAGATGAATGTCAAGGCGATTCGCGACGGAAAGGAAATGACGTTCCAGGTAGTCGTGGCGGAACGGAAAGATAATGTGACAATGGCTATGGAAAAATCCAGCCTCGGACATTTCGGTATTGCGGCGCAGGACATTACACCGGAAATGGCCAAGCAAATGGGAATATCGCGAGACGGCGTCATGGTTACGGACGTTCAGGCCGGAAGCCCGGCCGATGAAGTCGGCATACAGCCCGGGGACATCATTGTCCAGGTGAACCGCGTCAAAATATCCTCCATGAAGGATTACGTCCGTGAGATCACCAAAGCGGCGCAGAAAAAAAGCGTCACTCTCTTTGTCAAGCGGGGTCGGTCCGGGTATTCCGTAACGATCCGCATCGATTAAAATTCTATTCGCCGGTAAAAGGCAGGCCTTCGGGCCTGCCTTTTTTATAGCAATCAAGCCCAGAAAAAGAGGAAGACATGGACGGAAAGCTGCATGATTACACTGGTGTGATCCATCTGCACTCCTTTTTTTCCTTTGACGGCCACGCGCCGATGGAACAGATCCTTGCCGCCGCCGAAAAAAACGGTATCGACTTCATCATGCTGACGGATCATGACCATCTGAAGGCCAGGTTTGAAGGATGGGAAGGCTGGCAGAATAAAACCCTGGTCATTGTCGGGCAGGAAATCGCCCCGAGGTTCAATCACTATCTTGCATTCAACATTCGAGAGCCGGTTTTATGCGCAGGCGACCCCGCAGGGAAAAGTCCGCAACGCTATATTGACGAAGTGAACCGACAGGGCGGCTTCGGCTTCATCGCCCACCCCGATCATGAGGGAACCCAATTGTTTCACGTGAAACATTACAGCTGGAACAACTGGGATGTCCGTGATTTCGCCGGCATCGGCGTCTGGGATTTCATGACGGACTGGCAACAAAGCCTTCGCGGATACGGCAGCGCGCTGCTGAGCTTTCTTTTCCCCGCCTTTGTTTTGCAAGGGCCCCGCGGGATTACACTGGAAAGATGGGACGCCTTGAATCAAATAAGGAAAACTGTCGGCATTGGTGAGCTGGACAACCACGCCACCGTGAAAAAGCTTCTGGGAATCCGTTTCGTCGCCTTTCCTTTTCAGCGGGCCTTCGCGTTCATCCGGACGCATGTTCTGACGGAAACTGATTTCACCGGGAACAACCAGAAGGACATCGCCACGGTGTGTGAAGCTCTCCTTCAGGGTCGCTGCTATTTTGCCTTGGAATATTTCCGAAGGTCAAAAGGTTTCCATTTCACGCTGGAACAGGATCAAAAGATTTATCAGATGGGAGAATGCACGTGGCTTGCCTCAGACGCCCGCTTGTCCATCTCCTGTCCTGCGAAAGCGTTGATCCGCGTCATCAGAAACGGACGGGAGGAATTCGGGGCAATTGGTGATCGGTTAAGCTTAAAAATCGACAAAACCGGAGTTTACCGCGTCGAAGCACACCTGAGAGCCGCCGGAAAAACCCGGCCGTGGATTTTTTCCAACCCGATTTTCGTAAATTGAGGCGCCCGGGACGTTTTCATCCGGCTTGTGCCGGGTGAAAGCATGAAAATACATATTGAGTGGTTAATCTTCGGAACCATTCACCTTTTGCCAGAGGGAATACTGGTACATTCTGGAGAGGGACTTCACCGCTCTTTCCGGACTGGCAAATACAATGCCCTTGTACTTCTGGCCTTCGATTTCGATGACCGTCCGGGTTGTCTCATCGGTAAGCAGATAGACACCGATCACCGGCTTGTGATATTTTCCCATGATCCGGACGGTTTTTTCTACCAGCCCCTGTTCGTAAATTTTGAGCTGTTCCAGATTATCAGCCACCATTTTCGGGTCATAGGACTTATCCACCGAGACCGTCGATTCCAAAACCGATTGAACCATTATTTTTCTGCCGATAATGCCCATATGAATAATGGCATCGCATTCTTCCCACTGCAGCAGCTCTTCGATGATTGCCATATGAATGTCCGTATTCATTTCCGCCACCAGATCCACGGGATTGGCATGGCTCCAGAAAGGCGGCAGCAAACCATTGATTTTTTCTATGATTCCTTTTGACAGCTGCGGAACGATCAGGCCGTTTTCCGCGCATAAATCCGAGGCGACGACACCCCATCCTCCCCCCAGCGTCAGGATGGCCACCCGGTTTCCGCCAGGCAACGGAAGTGATGAAAAAGCCGCGGATAAATCCAGCAACTCCATAGACTGCCTGGCCAGAATAATACCCGCCTGCTTGCAGGCCGCGTCAAAAACCTTTGTATTGGATGCCATCGCCCCGGTATGGCTTGCCGCAGCGTGCGCCCCCGCCTGCGTGCGCCCACCCTTCAGGGTAATGACCGGTTTTTTTCGGCCGACCCGGCGGGCCGATTCAAAAAATCTCCGGCCGTTTTTGACGCTTTCGATATACATGACCACCGTCCTCGTCATGGGGTCGATTTCGAAGCCATCGAGATAGTCTTCAATGGTGATCATCGCTTCATTGCCGGACCCGCTGAACGCACGGATGCCGATGCCTTCCTTTTCGGCAAAAGCGAGCAACTGAGTTCCCAGGTTGCCGGATTGCGCGACCAGAACCGTGTCTCCCGGTTTCGGCCGGACATGTGTTCCCGTGCAATACAGGGAGCAGTGCGGATTGCAGATTCCCATTGTATTGGGGCCGAGAATCAGAATTCCCGCCTCGCGCGCCTTTCTAACAAGATCCTCCTCAAGGGCTTTTCCTTCGGCTCCTGTTTCCCCGAATCCGGACGAGATGAGCAATACGTTTTTAATCTTCTTGATCCGCAATTCATCGATCACCGGCAGAACTTTCCCCGCAGGAATGGTAATAACGGCCAGATCGACCGGGTCTGGAATTTCTGTAACGGTTTTGAAGACTTTCCTTCCCGCAATTTCCCCGCCTCTGGGATTGACCAAATATACCTTTCCGGCATAATGGCCTGCGACCACATTGGTGAACATCAACTGCCCCCACTTGCTCAGGTCCGCTGAAGCGCCAATAAAGGCAATGGATCTGGGATAAAACAGACTTGCAATGGCCATCGGTTCCACGGG
>Ga0116147_1001134_pt1 | contig 29820 bp, 19 predicted proteins | sample AD_JPNHG3_MetaG_FD_89749 | JGI IMG/M metagenome (GOLD analysis project Ga0116147, IMG submission 89749) | Active sludge microbial communities of municipal wastewater-treating anaerobic digesters from Japan - AD_JPNHG3_MetaG | ecosystem: Engineered > Bioreactor > Anaerobic > Digestate | place...
CATGGGCGTCCCGCCCATGGTGCCAAAACACGGGCAGGATGCCCGTGCCACACTTATGAGCAAGAAACGCTAGAAACGGTCAGCTTACACATCCGCCTTGTTCCCGGCTTTATCCGCGTGGTATTGTGTTGTCTATGACTGTACACGAGTTCATTGCCAAGTGGCGCAAGGTGGAGCTAAAGGAACGCTCCGCCGCGCAAGAGCATTTTCTCGACCTCTGCCATGTCTTTGACCATCCCACGCCCGCAGCCGCCGATCCCACCGGCGAGTCATTCTGCTTCGAGAAGGGTGCCGCCAAGCACGGCGGGGGCGACGGCTTCGCCGATGTCTGGAAGCGCGGCTTCTTCGGCTGGGAGTACAAGGGCAAGCACAAGGATCTCGACGCCGCCTTTGACCAGCTCCTGCGCTACCGCAATGCGCTGGAGAATCCGCCCCTGCTCGTCCTGTGCGATCTGGATCGCATCGTGGTGCGCACCAACTTCACCGGCACCGTATCCGACGTCCACGAAATCCCGCTCGAAGCCCTCGCCGAGCCCCGCAACATCGAAATCATGCGGGCCGTCTTTCACAATCCCAAGGCTCTCATCCCCGGCCGCACCAGCGCCGCCGTCACCCAGGAGGCCGCCGCCCGGATCGGCGAGATCGCCGCCGCCATGCGTGAACGCGGCCTCGACCCCGGCACCGTCGCCCACTTCCTGGACCGCATCGTTTTTTGCCTCTTCGCCGAAGACTCGGCACTCCTGCCCGACATGATCTTTACCCGGATGCTAGAGAAGACCGGCGCAGACCCCGCGCGGTTCGGCAGAAGCCTGACCTCGCTCTTCGAGGCGATGGCCACCGGCGGCGATTTCGGTCTCGAGGCCATCCGCCACTTCAACGGCAGCCTCTTCGACGACCACACCGTCCCCGGCCTCACCCCCGACGACATCAAACGGCTTGCCGCCGTCTCGTCGCTCGACTGGAGCGCCGTCGATCCCTCCATCTTCGGCACCCTCTTCGAGCGCGGCCTCGATCCGGCCAAGCGTTCGCAGCTCGGCGCGCATTTCACCGGGCGCGAGGACATCGAACGGGTTGTGGACGCCGTGGTCATGACGCCGTTGCGGCGCGACTGGGAAGAGACCAAGGCGACCATCGAATGCCTGCTGGCTACCGGAAAGAAGCGTGACACGGGCGAACGTGGCACGGGCGTCCCGCCCGTGGTTCAACATGGGCAAGATGCCCATGCCACAAATGCCGCGTGTGGCACGGGCGTCTCGCCCGTGGTTCAACATGGGCAGGATGCCCATGCCACGAATGCTGCGGGTGCCACGGGCGTCTCGCCCGTGGTCCATCATGGGCAAGATGCCCATGCCACAAATGCCGCGGGTGGCACGGGCGTCTCGCCCGTGAACCAACATGGGCAGGATGCCCATGCCACGAACATTGTCCGCGCCACATCTAATCGCAAACCATTGAGTGCCGCCGCCCTCAAGAAGGCGCGGACCGAGGCCGACAGCATCCTGCACCAATTCCTGATACGGCTGCGCGAAGTGAAGATTCTCGACCCCGCCTGCGGCTCTGGCAACTTTCTCTACGTCGCCCTTTTGCGGCTGAAAGACCTCGAACGTGAAGCCGCCGTCATCTTCCCTAGCGAGCACGGCTTGAACACCTACCTGCCCGGTGTCGGCCCGTGGCAGCTCTACGGCCTCGAGATCAACCCCTACGCGCACGGTCTCGCCCAGATGACCGTTTGGATCGGCTGGCTGCAGTGGATCCGCGTCAACGGTTTCGGCTTCCCCGCCGATCCGATCCTGCGCCCCCTCTCCGACAACATCCGGCTGCAGGACGCCATCATCGACTGTGCCACGGGCGAACGTGGCACGGGCGTCCCGCCCGTGAGCCAACATGGGCAGGATGCCCATGCCACGAATGCTGCGGGTGGCACGGGCGTCCCGCCCGTGGTCCAACATGGGCAGGATGCCCATGCCACAAACATCGCCCGTGCCACGATGCTGAACCCCTTTGCCCGCGTGGATATACGTCACGGTGCCTATCTGCCGCACTGGACACAGGAGAACGCCACCTATGTCGTTGTCTTCCGGCTGTGTGATTCTCTGCCGTCAGAGGTGTTGCGGCAGTGGATCATGGAGCGAGAGGACATTGTCAAGACCGCGTCCCAAGCGGGACGCGACCTTTCCGAGTCTGAGCGCCAACGTCTGGCGGTGTTGTATGCGGAAAAGGTGGAGAAGTGGCTGGACAGCGGCTATGGCGCATGTTGGCTCAAGGACGAGCGCATCGCCAGCATCGTGCGCGACGCCCTCGCCCATTTCGACGGCACCCGCTACACCTTGCTGGCTTGGTGCGTGATGCCCAATCACGTGCATGCCGTTCTACGCCCCGCCGCAGGGCACAACTTGGCAGACATCCTGCACTCGTGGAAATCGTTCACGGCCAAGAAGGCGAACGAAATCCTGAACCGGAGCGGCGAATTCTGGCAGGCCGAATATTATGACCATCTCATCCGAGATGAAAAAGATTTTCGCAAGCAGGTGGAGTACGTGCTGAAGAATCCAGCACAAGCAGGACTGGCAGACTGGAAATGGCTGGGCGTCGCGTGTGGCATAAGCGTTCAGTGTGGCACGGGCGGACGTGGCACGGGCGTCCCGCCCGTGGGCCAACATGGGCAGGATGCCCATGCCACGGGTACCGCGCGTGGCACGGGCGTCCCGCCCGTGAACCAACATGGGCAAGATGCCCATGCCACAGGTACCGCGCGTGGCACGGGCGTCCCGCCCGTGAACCAACATGGGCAAGATGCCCATGCCACAGCTGCCGCATGCGACACAGGCGAACGTGGCACGGACCGATGTGGCACGGGCGTCCCGCCCGTGAGCCAGCATGGGCAGGATGCCCATGCCACAAGTACAGCACCCCACGGGCAAGATGCCCGTGCCACAAACGTGCGCGAACCCGAATGGCCCGCCGTGGACTTCATCATCGGCAACCCGCCGTTTCTGGGCGGGAACCGTATCCGGCAGGAGCTTGGGAGCGATTACGTCGAGCAGCTGTTCGCTCTTTATGAAGGCCGTGTGCCGGCGTTTGCCGATCTCTGCTGCTACTGGTTCGAGAAGGCCCGTGCCCACATCGCCGCCGGCAAATGCAGGCGCGCCGGACTACTCGCCACCCAGGGCATCCGCGGCGGCGCCAACCGCGAGGTGCTCAAGCGCATCAAGGAATCCGGCGATATCTTCTGGGCCGAGAGCGACCGCCCCTGGATTCTCGACGGCGCGAATGTCCACGTCAGCATGGTCGGTTTCGACGACGGCGAGGAGCAGTCCCGCATTCTCGACGGCAACCCGGTCGCCACGATCAACGCCAATCTCACCTCATGTGCCGACATCACAACGGCGGCTATTCTCGCCGAGAATCGGGGAATCTGTTTCATGGGGCCATCCCCCAAAGCGCCCTTTGATATTGATGCTGAAACCGCCGCTGTGATGCTCGCCGACAAGGGGAACCCCAACGGCCGTCCCAACTCCGACGTTGTGCGCCCGGTCGTGAGTGCGGTCGATATAGCCCAAGGCTCACGCGGGATGTGGAGCATAGACTTTGGGGTGATGCCGATAGGGGAAGCCGCCCAGTATGAAAAGCCGTTTGAATACGTGAAAGCGAATGTTCTGCCTGTGCGCGAGACGCGGCGCGACGATTACCGGGGCATGTGGTGGCAGTACGCCAGACCCCGGCCTGAAATGCGTACCGCCTTGCGCGACAAGAGGCGTTATATCGCTACGCCTGGAGTATCAAAACACCGTCTGTTTGTTTGGGTCTCCCCGGAAGTGCTTTGTAATCAGGGAACGCTGGTCTTCGCCCGTGATGACGACGCCTTTTTCGGCATTCTCCATTCCCGTTTCCATGAAGTGTGGGCTCGCGCCCAGGGAACGCAGTTGCGTGAGGCCGCAAGCGGTTGTCGCTACACACCGACGACCAGTTTTGAGACGTTTCCGCGTCCCGTGGAGACCGAGGCGATCGCCGAGGCGGCCCGTGACCTTGTCGTGAAGCGCGACCGCTGGCTCAACCCCGAAGGCGCGTCAGCCGCAGAACTCAGGCAGCGCACCCTTACAAAGCTCTACAACGCCCGTCCGACATGGCTGGCCGACTGCCATGCTCGGCTTGATGCCGCCGTCGCCGCCGCCTACGGCTGGCCCGCCGATCTCTCTGATGACGCAATCCTCGAACGGCTTCTGGCGTTGAATCTGGAACGTGCCGGGGGATGACGCAGAACACGGGCAAGATGCCCGTGCCACACCCCCGTGGCATGGGCGTCCCGCCCATGGGGCAAACACGGGCAGAGATGCCCGTGCCACACCCCGTGGCATGGGCGTCTCGCCCGTGAGCCAACATGGGCAGGACAACTAAGGGACAGGTATTTAAAGTTCACCGGCTCTTTTTAGGGGCACCCCGTTCGAGCAGATACCAGAGCGTCGCATGCGCCCCCGATGTTTTCAACACAGCACCGTCCATCGGCACCTGCGCCTGACGCCCCCCGCTGCCGTCCAGCGCCGTCGCGCGCCATCCCGTGCCGGGCAGGGTCACGGTCAGCGTCACCGGTTCAGCCACTGTCGGCCCCTCCCCCCACTCTATCACGCCGGTACGCGCGTCGTTCCAGCGTTGTCCGGCGTTCTCCACACGCGCCACGGCTGTGAGCAGCAGACGCTGCGACTCGGTCACCGGCCGCGCATCGAGTGCGACCAGTGCGATGTTGGCATATCCGTTGCGCGTGCCGGCGCCGACCTCCATGCGCACATCTCCGAGTTGAAACGCCCGGCCGCCGACCCTGCCGATCAACAGACGCGCGGCCGGGGCATTGACCCGCAGCGACACCGCATCCTCCGCCTGTCGGTCAAACTCGATCTCGCCCGTGTCGCTGACGATTGAGCGTCCGTCCAATCCGCTCGCACCGTTGAGCGCCGCACCCGAAGCCACCAATCGGCATGACACCTTGCGGCGCCACACATCCGACACGTTCCCCTTGCCCTGTTCAAGCAGACTTGACATGCCGCTCCAGACATTGTCCGCCACACGTGCGGCGATCTCCTGCTCGGGCACATCCAGCGTGAGTGGCTCGCGCGCTGGGGCGACAAGCCCTTGCCTGAAAAGAAGTGCCATCGCTGGTACCATGCACATTTGTCCCGCATGCCCGGTTGTGGCGTAGTGGCTCTGAATGCGGTTGTGCCCCTGCTTGCCGCCTTGGAAGTTATACCACGAATACTCCGCGAACCCTGCCCATCCCTGATAGGCCGCGAGCAACGCCAGCAACGGAAAGTTCTCCGATGCATGATCGTTCGGTGGATTGAGATCAAACTCCGTCATCAGAAACGGCTTGCCCGCCACCCGCCACAAGGCCGTACCCTCAAGCGGACCGAACGCCGCGCCAACCATCGACTCGTTACGAACCGTGTGGCGACGTCTCCCCTCTTCATCCTCTACGACACGAGGATGACACGGATAGCAGTGCATGTCGATCAGGTCGCCGTGACGCGCCTCACGCCGGAGACCGGCCAATCCGCCATAATTCGCCTGCGTACAGTAGATCATCGCACGCGCGCCCAACTCATCGCGCAACACGCGCATCATCGCCGAGACATAAGCCTCCTCCTCAACCATCAGAAAACGCATGAAATCCGCCGAACGCTCTGGACAGGCGGTGTCCGCCACCAGCGGCACGTTGCCTACCTCCACGCGCTCGCCGTCGCGCAGCCCAATCACTGCATAGCGGCCTTCGCGTACCGAAACATCGGTCAGTTCAATCACGCCGGTCTGGCGTCCGACCGCAAAATTGAGCCGCATCGGAATAGCATTAGGATTCTCGACCGTGCAGGTCACGCCATACTCGCGCCATGTGCTATCGAGCGTGATCGTCGCCCCGCCGTGCGCGGAGGTCCACGGAGGCCGCTGCATCATCATGCCCACACCCAGTTTTACGGCCTTGTCGCCTGTCGCACGCGCCCGGAAGGCGACCGCGTATGTTTTGCCGTGTTCGACCGGCAAGTCGGGCACCATGGCCTGCACATGCCACGACTCGCTGCCGCCCGCCGTCACCTCCCAGCGCAGCGCGGGAGCGTCATCTGCAGCGTCATTCACCACGCTCGTTGTGGATTTCGCGCCTTCGGCATTCTGAAACGACCAGTTGCGCGTGCCTTCGCGAAACCTTCCATTTGTCAACAGTTCCGGCCCTTTCTCAGCCTGTGCAGCAGCATTCCACGCGGCGCGCACGGCCTCGCTGTTGCCATACCTCTTGGCCAGCCAGTTATTCCATTTGCGCGTTATCGCGCCACGAAACGGCTCCGGCAGTCCCGCCAGCGTGTAGGCGATCTGAAAGACGGTGTTCTCGTTGTTCAGTTCAATCACCGCCACAGCCGGATCTTTCGCGTAGGAGAGTCCGGTGTAGGGATTGACATGCCCGACCAAGTCGCGCGCATATTGTTGTTGCGACGCGATATACGGCTCATAGATGAAGTCTATGCCCTTGCCGAAACGGTGTACTTCCTTCGGCTGGCCGGGATAGGGACGGCAGACGTGCAGGTTAATGTCCACGTAGATGCCATTCTCCTTGAGCTGAGCGATCAGCCAATCAAACTGGTCGAGCTTTTCAGGGTTCAAGGTCTGCATATCCTCGTTCAAGATACCGACCGGCGCTTTGGCGAAATCGAAATAATGCAGGCGGATAAAATTGAAGCCGAGTTCCCGGAGCCGCCGTGCCATGCGCGGCGCCTGCTCTTTAGGCGGCATGGGATGGTAATCACAGATGTTCGATCCGAACAATCGCACCTCACGGCCGCGGCCATCCACAATCCGCTCGCCGTCCGGACGCAGATGCCCGTGCGCTCCCGCTGGCGCCGCATTGAGAAACGAGAGGTCAATCGGCGTGCCGGCAGTGTGCGTATCCGCCAAGTCCGGAACGACAAAAGGGAACCACCCCGCCCGCCCGCTGTCTTGTGCCGCACACGCAACAGCCGCCGCCAGCCCAACCAGAATACCCGTGATCCGCATATCTTCTCCTTAATAAAATGGAAAGAGTAAGGATAACACGCCCAGTCGCTCTGCTCAACTTCGCAACTCCGCAATGTCGCAACTCCGCAACCCGCATTTGTTCTATTTGCCGGATTGTCGAATTATGCTAAAATGCGGGTATGAAAAAGTGGAATGCAGCCTCGATCAAAGCCGCGAAGGGAGTGAGTAAGCTCGCCTGCCTGACGGCCTATGACACCGGTAGCGCGCGGCTGGCCGACGCTGCGGGCATCGCACTGCTGCTGGTCGGCGATTCGCTCGGCATGACGGTCTTGGGTTATGACTCGACACTACCGGTCACCATGGCGGATATGCTCCACCATACTGCGGCGGTTGCGCGCGGTGTAACCTCCGCGATGGTCGTCGCGGACATGCCCTTTCTTTCCTACCAAATCAACATCGAGGAGGCGTTTCGTAACGCCGGCCGCTTTATCCAGGAGGCCGGTGCAGACGCCGTGAAAATCGAGGGCGGCGCGATCCGCGCCGATCTGGTTCGGACACTCATGGAAAACGGCATACCGGTTCTGGGCCACATCGGTCTCACGCCCCAATCCATCAATGTACTGGGCAGTTACAAAGTTCAGGGCAAGACACACGAGGCCCGCGACCGCCTGATCGAAGACGCGCAGGCGCTGGCCGAGGCCGGCGTGTTTGCCATCGTGCTGGAGTGTACCCCGCCCGATATCGGTGCCGACGTTACCGCAGCGGTCCCGGTGCCGGTCATCAGTGTGGGCGCAGGACCGGACTGCGACGGGCAAATGTTGGTCATGCACGATATGCTCGGCTTGACCGAACGCCCGCCGAAATTCGCCAAACCGTACGCCTCGCTCGCTACGACCATGCGCGACGCCTTCGCCGCGTATGCCGCCGAGGTCGAAGCCGGTTCTTTCCCTGCACCGGAACACTGTTACGCCCCTGCCTCCCCCTGAAGAGAATCCCATGCGTCCATCTCGTGAAGACATCGTGATCACCGGCATGTCATGCCGCTTCGCCGAAACGCCGAACCTGGCCGCTTTCTGGCGGAATGTCATGCAGCGGCGCGCGCTGTTCACGCCGTTGGACGAGCCCCCCGCCAGCGAATCGACACTCTTCGACCGCCCCTACCCTGTCGCCGCCGCGCAGCTCGGCGACCTTTACGCCTGCACGCCGGCCGATCAATACTTTCCGCGCACGGTCAACGCCGGCGAAAACCAAGACGTTTTCTTCACCGTCCAGCTCGCGATCGACGCACTACGCGACAGCGGCAGCACCATCAGCAGCCTGCCCACGGATCGCATCTCTTTCCGTCTGGGGTACGCGCCTCCCTTCAACACCGCCTCGGTCAACTGGCTGCAGCACACCTTTTTCCTCAATCAGACGCTGGACATCCTCGCGAAGTTCTTCCCTGTCGCCGGGCCTGAGCAACTCGGCGAAATCCGCCGACAACTCGCCGCCGCCCTGCCAGCCCCCAATCCGTACGCGTTCCTGTCGGCGTTGGGCAGTGTCATCGCATCCTGGACCGCGCACCTGTTGGGCCTCGCCGGACCAGCTTTCGTGGTGGATGCCGGCACCGTCTCCGGCCATCAGGCCCTGCAGGGCGCGATGGACGACCTGCTCATGCGCCGCGCCGACATCGCTCTGGCCGGTGCCGTGCAGCCGCCGTTCAATCGGCCGGTGCTGCAGGGACTCGCCGGCACCTTGCCCTTCTCGCGCAAAAAAAGCCTTCTGGCCTTCAGCCGCGAGACGGACGGCACGTTGCCCGGCGAAGGTGGCGCCGTGTTTGTGCTTAAACGCCTCAAGGACGCCCTGCGCACCGGCGACCGCATTTACGCCATCATCCGCAGCACCGGCATCGCCGCAGCCTCGCTCGACCAGCACCAGCGCATACCGACGCCGGAACGCCTGACCCGCGCCATCAGCCGCGCCATGCACACCGCCGATGTCACCCCCGACACCATCCACCTGCTCGAGGCGCACGGCTCCGGCATCCCGCATTCTGACGAGACCGAAATCCAAGTGATGCAGGAGATTTTCGGCGAGCGCCGCGCAGGTCAGCCGCTGGTCGGCGTCGGATCGGTCAAAGGAAACATCGGCCACACGCTTTGGGCGGCCGGTGCCGCCGGCATCTTAAAGGCCGCGCTCGCGCTCTCGCACCGCGTGCTGCCGCCGCATGTCGCCATCGACAAACCGAACACCCGCATCCTCTCGGCCAAATCGCCGATCTACCTGCTCTCCGATGCGCGTCCGTGGCTGCGAGGCAGCAAAAAGAATCCGTGCCGCGCCTGTGTCGCCGCGATCGACTTCACCGGCACCTGCGCCGCCGCCATCCTCGAAGAATACCCGGAGGAGACATGACCGGCAGCGTCCACCTCTATGACCCGTTCGATTGCGAGTTGTGCCTTATCGGCGCACCTGACGACACCCGGCTGACCGAAGAAGTCAAGCGGATCATCTATTTCCTTGAACACGCGCCGGAGGTCTCGCTACAGGATGTCGCCTACACCTGCGCCTGCTCCGCGCGCCGCATGCCTGCCGTGCTGGCGGTCGTCGCCACATCGGTCACCGATCTTCGCGACCGCTTGGCACTGGCCCACAAGAAGTTGTCCGAAAATGCCGGACGTATCCGTGACAAAAGCGGCACCTACTTCTTCCGCGACCGCCTCTGTCCACGCGGGCGTGTCGCCTTTCTGTTTCCCGGTGCCGTTTCGTTTTATCCCGACATGCTGCGCGATCTCTGCCTGACCTTCGAGGACTGCCGCAACGCCTTTGATGAATTAGAAGAGGCACTTCAGACGATTGACAATCAGCCCTTCTCCCCGGCTGACTATATCTTCCCCCCTGCCGCCTGCTACCGCAACAACATCGGAGCCTTCTCGGCACAGGCCTTCTCCGAGTCATTCATCGCCGTCCACGCCGCCAACACCGCGCTTTTCCGGCTGTTTGACCGTATGGGCGTGACCCCCGACGGTCTGGCCGGATTCAGCGGCGGCGACTTCGCCGCGCTTGAAGTCGCAGGCGTCTACGGTGATCTCTCATATAACAAACGCATCATGTTCGTGCGCGAGGGTTACCAGATGTTGAGTCGTCTGGTAGAGCGCGAAGACTTGCCCGCCTGCGTCATGCTCTCGGTGATCGACGCGCCGCGCGAGACGCTCGACGCATTGATGGAGGCCCATCCCGGCCGGATCGCGCTGTCCTGCCTCCACAGTCCGCGCCAGCAGACCATCGCGCTCTCGCCCCAGATCCAGAAAGCGGTCTCCGCCACACTTCACAAAGCCGGCGTGAAAACCATGACCGTGCCCATCGACCGGCCTTTCAACACGCCTTGGTGCAGCAAAGTGTTGCCGCCCATCAAGCAGTTCCTTTCGCACTGGGTGCGCCACGCGCCCACCATCCCGGTCTACTCCTGCGCGACCGCCGAGCGCCTGCCGACGAAGCCGCGCGCCATCCAGAACCTCACCGTCGACCAATGGACCGCGCCGATCCTCTTCGAGGACACAATCCGCCAGATGCATGCTGACGGTTTCCGCGTCTTCATCGAACTCGGCGCACGCGGCAACATGACCACCGCCATCGACGAAACCCTCAGGGGCCAACCGCATCAAGCCGTAGCCGTCAATCGCATCCACCGCTCAGGGCTGACCCAACTCCACCATGCCCTCGGCCTGCTGGCCGCGCAGGGCGTGCCGATCGACCTCTCGATGCTACACCGTCACCGCCGCAGCCGCATGCTCGATTTCAACCGTCCACTCTCAGTCATCACGCGCACAGAAAATGAATTGCGTCTCGCCGCCCGACTGCCAACGCTCACTCCGTTCGCCCCGCCCGGTGAATTCCTGATTTCTTCGCGTGCCACCTCCGAGCAGACGCGCAAGGTCGCGCCGACGATCACCGACGGACGCAGCTTTGATTTCGGGGCCGACTTCCCCATGCTCGCCAACGCCTCAATCCTCGAAGAGCAGCCCGGCGTCACGATGACAATCGCCAAAACACTGACGCTTGAGGACTATCCCTTCCTGCGCGACTACGCGCTGGGCACCTCGCAACTCTCCTATGCCAAGCCCGGCCTCAAGGGTCTGACTCTGCTCTCCCTGATCTCCAGTCTGGAGATGATGTGCGAGGCCGCCCGCAAACTGGTGCCGCGCCGCCGCGTCGCGCAGGTCCACAACCTGCACGCCCAGCGCTGGGTCGGTTTCGAACGCGGCTCGTTGCGTGTTATCCTGCGCGCCGAACGCATCTCCTGGCCCGACTCAAGCTGTACGGCCGTGCGCGTGCAACTCCGTGACGATGCCCCCAACAGTGCCTTCACCTGGCCGATCGTCGAAGCGGTCGTCCTGCTGACTACCACCAGTCCCGCCCCCCCCTCAATCCAGCCGCCGCCGCTCTCTCACCCGCGCTCGGTCAACTGGTCCGGCCACGACATTTATCCTGATCGCCTCTTCCATGGCGAGAGTCTGCGCATTGTGCGCCATGTGGATATCTGGAGCGAAGAAGGCATCGACTTTGAAGTCGAAGTGCCCGGTCGCGCCAATGCCGTCAGGCACACCAAGATCCCGCTCTTCTCCATCTGGCCGATGCTGCTGGACGGCATCGTCTCGACCTTCTCGCTGTGGCGGGTACACGAAAAATTTGCCGGTGCCATCTCCATGCCTTTCCGTGCGCGCCGCATCATTTTCCACGCCAACACCTTTACAGAGGGCGCCCGCCTGCGCGGCTACCTCCGTCTGATCTCGGTCACACCGCGCTCGCATGTGGCCGACATCCAGATCTCCGACGGCAATGGTAATCTGCTCATCCACTTCCGCGGCTGGGAAGAACTGTGCGAACGCGTACCGCCGGAATACCACCAGTTCATCCTGCGCCCTTCCGAACAGTACCTGACCCGCGAGTTGCCTGCGGAACTGTTGGGTAACCCCTCCACGCCCATCGCCGCCTCGGTCGCCACCGATGTGCCGTTCAAGATCTTCGAACACAATCAGGAACTCTGGCTCAAGACCCTCGCCCATGTAGTGCTCTCGCCGGCCGAACGTGAAGAGTGGCTCGAGATGCAGGGCGCCACCAACCGGCGCGTCGAATGGCTCTTCGGGCGTGCCGCCGCCAAAGAAGCCACGCGGCGCTTCCTGATCAAACACCATCAGGCGCGCTGGACCAACGCCGACATCCCGATCTGGCCCGACGACTCCGGCAAGCCCCACCCGCTGGGACCCTGGAGCGAACACACCGCCACCAAGATCGATCTCTCGATCACCCACACCTCAAAGCTGATCATCGCCGCAGTCACCGCCAACGCCCGCATCGGCATTGATATCGAAGTGCTCGGCCGCGCCCTCAGCGATGACTTTGCCCGCGGCGTCTTCACGCACGAAGAACTGGAACTGGCAGCCCACACGGGCGAAGCCCCGGTCGCAATCCTACGCTTCTGGTGTGCCAAGGAGGCCATCTCCAAAGCGCTGGGCATCGGCATCCGCTACAGTCCGCAAGACCTGCGCATCACCGCCATCGACGCGGTGACCGGCTGGCTTCAGATCGAACTGCTCGGACAGTGGCTGGAGCCCTTCAAACAGTTGAAGGGGCGCAAGAACCCCATTTACACCACACTCTATGAAGGGCACGCAGTCGCCACCTGCCTGTTGCCGGCCTCTCTCTTTGAAAAACCGGAATAGGACGACATGCGTCTGCTGCTTCATAACATTCAATACGGAACCGGACGGCTACGCCGCTTCGCTTGGCTGGAAACCCTCACGCGCAGCACGCGACACTTCCCCAACATCACGCGCTTCCTGCGCCACATGGACCCCGACATCATCGGGCTTGTGGAGGTGGATGCCGGCTCATTCCGAACAGAACACAAAAACCAAGCCGAAGAACTGGCCAACGACCTCGACTACTACCACTGCCATCGCGTGAAATATCCGGACAACGGTCTCGGTCGTCGCGTGCCGGTCCTTAACAAGCAAGCCAACGCCGTCCTCTCGCGCGAACCGATTTTGCGTTCCGCCTTCCACGACTTCGACACCGGATTCAAGAGCCTGGCGATCGAGGTGGAACTGGAAAAAGTCACGTTTTTCCTCGTGCACCTCGCCCTAGGGATGCGTGCCCGGCAACGTCAACTCGGCGACCTCTACGACCTGGTCCAAGGGTGCGACAAGCCGCGTCTGGTAGCCGGCGACTTCAATACCCTCACCGGCGTTTGGGAGATGCGCATGTTCCTGCGCGCAACCGGCCTCAAGAGCGCCAACACACGCCACTCCCCTACCTTCCCGAGCTGGGCACCGTGCCGCGAATTGGATTTTATCTGCCACGATCCCTCCATCACCCCGATCCGTTTCAAAATCCCCCGCGTGCGGCTCTCCGATCACCTGCCGCTGATGTTTGACTTCGAGCCCCCCGACACACTCCGGAAGCCGCCGCAAGATGGCACTCACTGAGCCGCCTTCCGCGCTGTGCGCGGAGTTGACATTTAGGATTTAGGATTTTTATTTGAGCGTTGAAAGTTGAAAGTTGAGCGTTGAACATGGTTTCAGGTTTCATTGCGGAGCACTGGGAAGGTCGAGCGTCTGCTCGTCCGGCGGCGGCCACGCCGCCCGTCGTACTGGGGCACAAAATTTGGAGTGCGGTGACAAGAGCCGCGCTGTGCGCGGGTCGCGGCACCGCTTTTGCGTGCCGCCCTGCCGCTGCACGCATGCCCCTCACTAACCGATTACGAGAGAAACACGGATGTATCGGACGGACTTTTACAATGCTCCTTCTGCTCTTCCATGGAGCCGGGTGCTGCGGCTGGCATGCGATAAAACCGTTACCCGATGGCGTGGACCACCAAGGCGAACCGCTGCCCTGTACTGATGCGCGTTTCCTTTGTGATATGACTGGGCTCGACGAAAACGGCGCACGAAAAAGTGAACAAGAAATCTTTGACGAAGTATTCGCGATGATCAATCGCGCTGAACGGATTGTGGTGATCGACATGTTCCTGTTCAACGCTTTTCTGTGCATGGAGCCGAACCCGTACCGTCCGTTGAGCGATGAGCTGACCCAAACGCTGATCGCCCGCAAACGCGCGGTGCCCGAATTACGCGCCGTGCTCATTACCGATCCAGTAAACACAGTCTACGGCGGCATGAAGGCCGCGCATCTGGAAAACCTCAAGGCGGCCGGCGTTGAGGTTGTTATGACTCGTCTTTCGCGGCTGCGCGACAGCAACACCGCTTGGTCCGTCTTCTGGCGTCTGCTGTTCTACCCCTGGGGCAACAGTCCACGTGGTGGATGGACCCCCAACCCGTTCGGTTGCGAACCTGTTACCGTCCGGAGCTGGCTTGCGATCCTGAACCTGAAAGCCAACCACCGCAAGGTGGCCATCGCCGATGACGGTTCCGAACTGCGCGCGCTGATCACATCTGCCAACCCGCACGACGGCAGTAGTGCGCACACGAATGTCGCGCTCGCCTTCAGCGGTCCAGCCGCATACGACCTGCTGCGGACCGAGAATGCCGTGCTGGCTTTTACCGACCGCACACTGCAACCGCTATCGCCCGCCAGCGGCGATAACAATAGCGACCGACAAGCGCCCCCGACTGACGGTTTCCGTACGCGAATCCAAATCCTGACCGAAGAAGCGATTGCCGATGCGGCCGTGGCCATGATCGATGCCGCACAGCCCGGGGACGCCCTCGACCTTGTCATGTTTTATTTGGCCGACCGACCGGTCATCCGCGCCCTGAAACGCGCGGCCCGACGCGGAGTTTCGCTACACGTCTTGCTCGATCCAAACAAGGACGCCTTTGGTCGCACCAAAAACGGCATGCCCAACCGCCAGGTGGCGCGCGAACTGGTCGCCGCAGGCGTTCCCGTGCGCTGGGCGGCCACACACGGCGAGCAGATGCATGCCAAAATCCTACTGGCCCGCTATGCCACAGGCACAGGGGACGTGCTGCTCGGCTCCGCGAACTTCACACGGCGCAACTTGCGCAACTTCAATCTAGAAACCAACGCGCGGCTGACCGGCCCCCTCGACACGCCAGCCATCCAAGATGCCGCTGCCTTTGCGGACCGTCTCTGGACCAACGCCGACAACCGTGTGTTCTCACTCGATCACGACGCCTTCCGCGACGACACCCACTACCGGACTTGGCTCTACCGCCTGCAGGAAGCCACCGGCTTTTGCGGCTGGTAACCCCTCACGAACCGGGGTGCACAAACGGCTCGTTGCGTGCGCACAGCGGACACGCCGCAGGCTCCCACACTTCGGGCGCCATCTGCACCAACGAGAAGGTCGGGTAATCGAAACGCGCCTGTCCGGCACTGCGATCGACCAGCACCATCACGGCTGCCACATCGGCCCCGGCGGCCTTGACGATGTCGATCGTCTCCTGCACACGCCCGCCGCGCGTGATGACATCTTCTGCCACCACATAGCGCTGGCCCGGGCGCAGCGAGAAACGCCGCATCACCAAACTCCCATCCTGCTTCTCTGCAAACACACTTTGCGTGTCAAGCGCACGCGCAACTTCGTGCCCCACCAAGATGCCGCCCAGCGCGGGCGAGATCACGCCGTCCAACGTGCCCAGATCCAACTTCGCCTTGACCCGCGCCACCAACTCCTCGCATAGCCGCCCCGCAACACGCGGGTAGCGCAGCACATTCGCACATTGGAAAAAGCGATTACTATGTAACCCGGAACGCAGTTCAAAATGTCCACTCAGCAAAGCCCCAGTCTCTTCCAGTACCTTCAATACATCAGCGTCGTTCATCGTCTTGCCCTTTCTTCTTTCAATCCGAGGCTTTTGCAAAACCCCTCGTGGCATGGGCGTCCCGCCCATGAAACACGGGCAAGATGCCCGTGCCACAACTGCAATCAGGGGTTTTGCAAGAGCCTCAATCCATAATACGGCCGTCGCGAATCGACACGCGCCGTTCTAGACGTTGCGCGCATGCTTCGTCATGCGTCACCACGATCAGCGTCGCACGCTCTTCGCGATTCAACTCCAACAACACATCCATCAACTCCGCGGCATTGCGCCGATCCAGCGCGCCAGTCGGCTCATCCGCCAAAATCAGGCAAGGACGCATCACCAGTGCGCGTGCCACCGCAACACGCTGACGCTCGCCGCCCGAAAGCTGGCCCGGAAAATGGCTGCATCGATCAGCCAAGCCCACCCGCGCCAACAACGCGTGGGCGTGCGCGGCCCGCTCCTCTGTCACGTCTGCGCCCCAAGCCGGTACCAGCACATTCTCCAGCGCTGTCAACTGCGGCAACAAATGGTGCGACTGAAACACAAAGCCCACCTCGCGATTACGAAACGTGCATTGCGCGCGTTCATCCAAGTCTGCCAAGTCTCGCCCATTGACGCGGATTTCACCGCTGTCAGGCCGATCCAACGCACCGATAAGCTGCAACAGTGTGGTCTTACCCGATCCCGAAGGACCCGTCACGGCCAGGCTCTCTCCCGCCGCGACCTGCAACGTGAGCCCCCGCAGCACCTCCACCGGCACGCCGCCAGGCATCGTGAATATTCGCACAACCTCCGTCACCCGCACATCCGCGCCACCGCTCACTGCCCGCCTCCTTCCACGCACACGAGCGACTGATCGGCCACGCACACAATCGCACCACGCGCACCTATCGTCAAACCGTAGGCATCATCACCGAGGGCGATACGCTTCACGTTCCGTTGCTCCGGTGCCACCACGCACAACTCGCCCCCGCACAACGCGAAGATGCCGTCATCCGTGGACACCAGTTCGCCCGCCTCAGATGTGCCGAGCGTCACACGCCCCGTGACCTGCAATGCATCGCCGTCCAACCGACAAAAAACAACCTCGCCCTCCGGCGTGCCGGTGGCGATCTCACCGTCGGACGTCATCACCGGCGTAGCAAACGCCTCGCTCTGCGCGACAACCGTCCGCGCCACCAGTTTCAGCGCGACCGGATCAACCGCCACCAAATGTCCTTGGCGCGTGCCACCGACCAACCGTCCGTCCGGCAACGCCAACAAGCCGCCTGCCATCTGATCGTCCGCCCCGACTTCGATCTTACCGTGCGCCGCCCCCGTGGCCGCATCAAACAGATACACCGCGCCGTCACAATTGCCGTACGCGATCCGCCCCTGCCACACCACCGGTTCACCATCGCAGCGGTTGGTCGGCTCACCGCTCCAGATCACCGTACCGTCACGCATCCGCAGGCAGAAGAGTTGTCCGTCAGCCTGCGACATCAACCAGACAACAGGCTCGCGATTGACAACGCCGACACGCGGCGCACGCAGAAAAAGCCCTTCAGTCGTACGCGACCAAACCGTACGACCGTCTTCGAGTCGCAGCGCGATCACCTCACCCTTTCTCGATGCAACAATGGCGATCTCATCTGCCACAGCAGCGGCCGCCTCAAACACCTGGTTGGAGAAAGCCGCACGCCACCGCACCGCACCATCGCGCCCCAGCGCCGTCACACCGCCCGCCTCATCCGCCACGATCCAGCCCTCCGCCGCCGCGCAAGGCGGTGCCGGTCGAGCCGCGAACGGCACACGCCACCGGACGGCAAAACGAGTACCCTCGCCCGCATCACGTTTTGACTCACAACAGCAGCACGCCTTCGAAGCGGGCGTCGCAGTACGCGACGGCATCCAGAACGCAACCCACAATGCGCACACGCAGGCGGCGGCAAAAAAAAGCGGCAGGAGAAACCGGCGCAATCGGTTAGTGACAGGAGTCATGCGAGTCGAGTGCGTGTTTTGTGTGTACGCAGTCGGGAGCGCGAACGTCCCTACACTTCGTCCAAAACACTTCGTCCCTACACTTCGTCGCTGGCGCAATCGACTAGGTGTGGAGACTAAGTGTAGTCGACTAAGTGAGGGACTAAGTGTGTCTTCGTTGCTCACACTTCGTCGCCGACGCAATCGACTAGGTGTTGAGACTAAGTGTAGTCGACTAAGTGTGAGGATCAAGTGTGTCTCCGCGCACAGCGCGGAGAGAAAGCGGTGCCGCGACCCGCGCACAGCGCGGCTCTTGTCGCCGCACTCCAAATTTAGCCGCCACGCCGCACACGGCACAACAATCATGTAAACCTCCACGCGAGAATCACCTGTCCGCGAGCTTCACCGCGCGCCGCGCTGCGTTTCAAAGCTCGCTCCAGCACCGCTGTCGCTTCGCTGGCGGGCGACAGCAACAGCACATGCACCACCGCGCCCGCAGCATCGGTTTCCACAAAAAACTGGCTCTCTCCACTGCGTACGGGCAACGGATCGGTTGGCGGTGCAAACGTAAAACCGACATCTCGCAAACTTCCGCTCACGACCGCCACCACACCGGTACGCGCATCAGGCAGAGGACGCACAAAGGGATCCTCAGGAAATGTGGCCGCATTGATCGCGGGTAACGTCTGCGCCAATGGTTCGACTGCCGCGGGCGCCCAGACACCGGGATAACGAACCCCCTGTTCAAGAAAGACCGGCGGACGCTGCTCCTCGATCACATCGAACACGCCCAATTCGATATCGGCGGCAACACCGCCCGGTGCCGCCCACGAAGCACGCATATTGGCCAATGCCTGCGCGGCTTCCTCCGGTGCCAGTATGACATACGCGGCGCGCGGATCGGGAGGCGGTGCAAGCATACGCGGCTCGAACAGCACGGCATCGACCGGCAACTGCCACCATAACATCGTACTCAAGCCAAGCAGCGCGAACGCCTGCCACCAGAAACGCAGCGGGCGACGCGCCGCACGCGCCCTGAAACGCTTTCTGTCCTGGCTTTTCCGTTTCATGCCCTCTCCACGCATCACAACCGGTTTACTCCGGTTTTTCCGCCACATTGACCTGCCGCATGCCTGCCTCGCGCGCCACATTCACGAAGCGCATCACATCACCGTGCGGCACACGCTTGTCCGCGAGCAGCAGCAGCTCGCGGCTGCGCCCCAACGCCATGCGGTTCCTGAGCCGTTCGGCGAGCATCGCCATCTGATCCTCATCCTGCGACACATAGCGGTCGTCATCGAAAAAAATGAGTGTCTCTTCGCTACCGGACGTGTCGCGCGGTACCACAATCATGAGCGCGGTCAGCGAACGTCGCGCCCCTTCCCGCAGCGGCGCGCGCGGCAGATCAAACGCCACGCCCGGAGTGACCGCCAACTGACCATGCACCGCCAGCAGCAACACCACTAAGATTACCGCATTCACCCACGGTACAGCCCCCAACATCGTCCGTGCCCAGACACCGCCAAAGCGGTAGACACTGCGGTGCTTGCGGACCTGTCGGCTCCAACTCTCTTTGCGTTCGGACATCAACATGGCGCAATCCTCACGGCGTCGCGTGTTCCTGCTTTGTGATGTAAGCTACGATTTCGGAGGCGCACGCCTCCATGTCCAGCACAATGCGTTCGATGCGCACCATCAGCATCGTGTACATCACATGGCAAGGCACGGCCACCAGCAGACCGGCAACCGTCGCCACCAGCGCCTGCATCAAACCTGCCGTCAAGTCCGTACTCTGCACGACCGGTGCCTGCGCATTCATGGTCTGTACGATACGGATCACCCCTAGCAACGTGCCCAGCAATCCCAACAACGGCGCGATCTGGCAGGTAACGGCGAGTGAAGCCAAGCGCCGTTCCAGGCGCGACATCTCGGCGCGTCCCGTGTTGTCAACTGCCTCGCGCAACGCCTCATGCGAACTCTGCCGGTGACGAATCGCGGTCAGCGTCACAGCCGCCACCGGGCCGGGCGTCTCCTCGCAGATCATCATGGCCTCATCAATGTGACCATTCTCCAGAACGTTGCACACACCCTTGAGAAAGTCATTGTAATCGATCTGCGCCCGCCGCAAGTGCAGCAACCGCTCGAAAAACACAATGACCGACGCAATACCGAGAGCAACGATCAACCAAAAAACCGGCCCGCCCTGTCCCATCATACTCACGCGCCTCCCGTCCTTTTACCACGCAACCTTTCAATGCGCTGGCGTGCCTCATCTGCGCCCGGCACGCCTGACTGTACCACCCGCTGCAGCACGCGAATCGCCTGATCGGAGTGGCCTTTTTGTTCATAAAGTTCCGCGACCGTGAAGCCCGCGCGCACAAAGAGGCCGGTGCTGCGCTCGTCAAACCAAGTGCCACGCGTGCGCTCGTTCAAAAATCGGACAATCACTTCGGTATAATACTGGTCGATCGCCTCATCGATCTGCTTCAATTTTTCAAGACACCGGCCCGCCTTAAATTGGAGTTGCAGCATCAGGGAAGGGGTCAGATTGTTCTGCGTCAACATCTGCCGGTAGGCCGCGAGCGCCTCGCGGTAACGCATGCTGTTGCCGGCACCCATGGCAAAAAGTGCGTCCCCCTTGCGCAGCAGTGCCAGCCGCGCCCACTCGCTCTCTGGTGACTGGGTGATGACTTGATCAAGCAGCAGCACCGCCTCATCGTAGCGTGCGAGTTCCATCAAAGCATCCGCCTGCACCAGCAGTGCCTCCGACAGGCGCGCGCTCTGCGGACAGGCACGTACCATGCGCGTGACCAACTCGATCGTACCGGTGAAATCATTCGCGGCAAAAGCCGCGCGCGCGGCCCACACCAGCGCGGCATCGGCCCAGCGGCTCGTCGGCCAGCGATCGGAATAATCGAGAAAGAAACGCCGCGCCTCCGCATAGCGCCCGCGGTTGAAATCAAATTTCCCCAGCCACAGCATCATGTCTGAGAAACGCGGCGACTCGGGAAAATCAAGCAGAAATGAGGCGGCGGCGGCCCGCGCCTCTTGATCGCGCCCAAGTCCGTACAGGCAAAGCGTCATCATGAAACGCGCCTCGTCACGCCGTTCCGGCGCATTCTCGGCCACTGCGGCGAAATCCTGCATCGCCGCTTCAAAGCGGTAGGCGCGGTAATGCGCCTTGCCGCGCCCCATCCAGGCATCCGCACGCACCGGCTGTTGCGTGTACGTATCCAGCACCGACTTGTAGGTGCGCACTGCGTCATCAATGTCACCCGCCTCCGTCTGCATCGCCGCCAGACTGAGCAGGGCTTTGGGCGCGACGGCATGATCGGGATAGGTGTCCGCCACCAGCCGGTACCGTGCGCGTGCCTCACTGTCCAAACCGGCCCGCTCCAGTGCGTCGGCACTCTGATACAGTGCCCGAACGGCCAGTGCGGAGTGCGGGAAATCATGCGCCAACGTCGCATAGACCTGCGCGGCCTCCTTGTAGCGCTCCTCGGCCAGAAGAGCATCGCCCTGCTTGAAGAGGCACTCCGCTTTCACGGCCGGATCGCTGACCTGCTGCGCGGCACGTTGAAACGCGCCGCCGGCCTCGGTGTAGCGGCCGAGTTGCATCAGCGCCCAGCCACGTCCCTGCAACACATCGGCATCATGTGAGGACGACGGATAGGTCTCCAGAAAAATGCGGTACTCAGAGGCTGCCCGTTCAGCCCGCTTGGCCTGCAAGAGCGCGTCAGCCAGCTTGAGGTGTGCACGCATCGAGGCCGGATGATCAGGAAATTCGCGCACCAACGTCTTCACCAAGCTTTCGCCCTCGTCGATCGTGGTGGATGATCCGCACAGGAGATCGCCCAAATGGAAACCCGCCAAACGCCGCGTTTCCGGTGCTTTGGCCCGTTCATAGGCCGAACAGGCATACGCCACCGCTTCATTGGTCTTGCCGCTGTCGAAGGTGAAAACACTCATCTCGACCAATGCCTGAACACGCGCCGTTTCGGTCGCCCGTTCATTCATGGCAAGCTGGTTGAGGAGCATTGTCGCTTCGGCGCTACGCCCCTGGCGCATCAGGATCCTACCGCGCAACAATGCGCCGTCGTAAACAGCATTGCCGGCCGCCGCACCCAGTTCCGCCTGCATCTTGAGCACTTCCAGAGCCGCATCCGCGCGTCCGGCCTGATCCAAAGTCCCGGCCCATTCCAGCGCGTTCTCCGCACGCGTCTGCACATTGGTTGAACCACGATCGACCTCGGCGAAGAGCTTGAGGGCTCCCTCCAGATCACCGCCCTCGCGACGCGCGCGCGCCGCCGTTCGCCGCAAGGCATCCGTATAGGGCGATCCCGCGCCCACCGCCGCTTCCGCCGTACGCGCCGCGTCAAGCGGCCGGCCGGTATGCAGGTACGCCACAGCCCGCCAATAGGCCAAAGCGCTGTCGGTCAACGTCTCGCGCGTCGCAGCGTCCACATGCTCCAAGCGCTCCAATATCTCGGGATAGCGGCCTTGTCCCCGCAAGGCCTCCAGCAAAATCAGCAAGGCTTGAGCGGGCGACTCACCCGCCGCCAACGCCTTTTCGGCGTGCGTCTGCGCGAGCGGATAGAGCTTGTCGTGCAAGGCCGCGCGCGCCGTGGTCAACTCCCCCGCCACACCCGCACAACACCAACACGCAAGCACTACCGCCACCATCTGTCGCATGATACAAGGCACGTTCTTACGATCCCTTTCAAGGCTGTACCGGAACCACCGCAAACAGGTGCGGTACCGGCTTACGCGCCGCCCGCGCCTGACGATCCAGGTCAGCCACCTTTTCAATCACTTCGCCGCGCCGCTCCCAGGCCTTGAGATACTCCGGAACCTTAGACTCATAGTACCCGGTCTTGCCCATCTTTGTCTCGGCATATACCCGGACAGCCGCCAGATCATCGGGGTCCACTTTGCGGTGGCGCAGGAACCAGCGCACCGCCGCATGGTTGCGCAGCACGGTCTCGGTCGAGCGGCGCGCCTCGTTAAGCTGCGCTACGGCCCGCGCCTGACGAGCCTGCGGCGTCGCGTCATTGAAAGCCAGATTCACGCCTTTGGCCAACGCCCCGGCGTCGAACTGGCCGACCGCGGCACCATCAATCCGCAGTTCGTATCGGCCGGGCGCCAATCCCCGCACCGTCAGAATCTCCTGATTGAGTTCGCGCTCGATCGGTACCCACGCCAGCAACGGACGCGCCGCCGGATCGACCGGGAAAGGCAGCGCCTGCTCAAGCACCGTAAAGGACCATCCGCCGTCCCGCTTTTCAAGTCCGGTGACCGTCGCGTTTTCACTCGCCGCCACCCGGCCCGCCGCCGCGTCGATCTCAACGTTGGCGACCAGCGCCGGTGCCCCCTGCGCCTTGAGAAGCAACCAAGCCATCATCAGATGCCCCGGCGCACCGGGATGCACACGGTCAGGCCCGATGATCGTGAAGGCCGGATCCGACCGCTGCCGCTCAAGGTTGAAAGCGGTCATCGGCGCATGGAAATCGACGACCGTACCCTTGTTTTGCGCCGCCAGTTCGCGGACGATCTCCGCGCACCGCGCCAGCCCGTCGTTACACCCCGGCTGGTTGTTGTTGCGGTCGTTGACCCCGGTCTGATCGAACGGCGACGGCGTGACAAACAGCAGACGCGGCTCCCCCGCCTCGGCACGCAAACGTGCGGTGAGCCGCTCCATGTTGGCGCGGTACCTCTCCAGCGCCTGCCGCTGGGCGGTCCGTTGCTGTTCATTGGGCTCCGCCACATAGTTGCCGCGGCCCACGTCGTTCATGCCGAACATGACAACCACCGCAGTCGGCTTATTGGCAACCACGTCGTCCGCCAGCCGCCCCTGTGCGCCGCCCGCTGAATCGCCGGAAACCCCAGCGTTGACGAACCGCACCGTACGGTCAGGAAAACGCGTCAGATAGTAGTCGTAGACGTAACTGTGAAAACGCCCACCGTGCGTAATACTATCGCCAAAAAAGCAAACCGTCTCACCGTCTTTGAAAAGATCGGCGCGCGCGGAACAGACCAGCAACGCGCCGATCAATCCGGAAAGGAACCGTTTCATGCATAATCTCCGGACGGCCGCAACGGCATCTTTGCCGCCCGACCATCAACACAGCGTGCATTTTGCCATGTTCCCCGTCTCCGGTCGATACCAAAGCCGCTTTTCTATGTCGTCACTTCAGGTTTGCCCGGCACAGCGGCCTTGAACTCCGGCATCATCGGCACGTCGCCCTTTTCAAAATCGGCCGCCGTGATCGGATGATTCATGGAGTAGAAGGGAGAGTCCTTGTTTTCGAGCAGATCGCTCATGCGCACCATCTGGCCGGTATAAGCGGCAAGCGTGCCGATCATGCCGGAGGCGGTCGCCATCGCGATCTGCTCGCCCTCATGCAGCAGGTTGCCGCTGAGCAGCCCCTCCAAAAAGTCTGAGTGCTCCATGGTGAGCATGTTGTTGTCACGGCCTTCAATCGCCTTTTCGTCGAACGGGAACGGCTCGCTCGTACCGTTAGGCCGCAAGATTTTGCTGCCCAGCACGTCGATCTGGCCTTCAGTGCCGCTCAACACCGCGCAGCAACGATCGAAACAGCCGTTGATCTGACGCGCCACCGTATGCACATGCAACCCGTTGCCATAATCGTAGTCAATCCCGAAACAGTCGTAGGTATTGCCGGTCGAACGCTGGTGGCGCGCCCCGATGCCCATCGCCTGCTTGGGCAACCGCCCGATGAACCAGTTGGCCAGATCGATCTCATGCACCGCTTGCTCTGTCAGGTGATCAGAAGACATCTCGCGGAAGTGGTACCAGTTGTTGGCCAGATACGAAGCGTTCGTGTCCTCCGGACGGCGCTTGCGCAGATAGTTGGCAGGGCTCATCGCGCCATGGCAACGGTAGACCACGCCACCGCGAATTTCGCCGATGACACCATTGCGCACCGGCCCGATCATCCGCAAAGCACGGTTATTGTGACGGTGGCACGTCCCGGACAGGATCGACAGCTTGGCCGCCTTGGCAGCCTCCACCACCTGCAAGAAGTGACGCAGACCCGCCGGATCGGTCGCAACCGGCTTCTCCGCGAAAATGTGCTTGCCCGCCTTGACGCACGCCTCGGCATGCCGCGCGCGGAAGATCGGCGGCGCGCACAACAGAATGATCTCGGCATCCGACTCCATGAGCTTCAGATATCCGTCGGCACCACCGAACGCGAACTTCTCGTCGCATCCGTTGGCGCGGCATACCGCCGCCGCCTTGTCTTTGAAAAAGTCGGCCGCACCGACCATCACCGCCTTATGACCCAGCCGCGCAGCGGCGGCTGTGATGTCACGGGCCGCACCTGATCCGCGTCCTCCGCAGCCGACCAGTGCAAACTTGAACACACGCTGCCCCTGGCCCAGCGTGATGGAAGGCGCGGCGGCCAGCGCCGCGCCGAAGGCGGTCGTTCCCTTGATAAACATACGACGATTCTGCATTGTTTCTTTCCTCTTACTGTGTTCTGATTCTCTTTCCAACAATTATCAATCCCGGGGGCTCTTGCACCCCCCCTCGTGGCATAGGCGTCTCGCCCATGAAACACGGGCAAGATGCCCGTGCCACACCTGCAGGCAAGGGGTTTTGCAAGACCCTTCCCGATTAAAAACCGCACGACCGGTGATCGTTCAGACGTCTAGGCACCCTGTCCAGCGAAAAACCGATCCATCAGCGCGCTGTGCTCGGCGTCGGTGTATCCGCCGCTCTCAATCGTGACCCAGCCGTTGTAGCCGACCTCGTCGATCACCTTGCGCACCGACACCCAGTCCACACTCCCCTTGCCGATCGGCACGAAGTCACCGTCGTTCTTCTTCGCGCGGTCGATCTTGAAGTCCTTGATGTGAAGCCTGACAATCAACGGTCCCATGGCCCTCAGCCACTGCTCCGTGGGCGCGTACTTCACATGGTTGCCGAGATCCAGATAGGCGCGGATCCGGTCATGCTTGAACAGACGCACAAACGCCGTGGCAAAGTCCGGCATCACCCACATGCTGTTCCACACGTTCTCAAGCCCGATCGTGATACCATTCTCGACCGCCACCGGAATCAGCTCTTCCACGCCCGCGCGCGCCAGATCCGACGCCCGGTTGTGCGTCGCGATGTAATCGGCGAAGGGCGCGTTGTCACCTTCCACAACCGACTTGATCTGACAGGTCGCCGGATCATACACGATCTTGAACTGCGTCGGATTCGGTATCGTTCCCCCCATACGGAGGCAGGGCACGAGCAACATGGCATCCGCGCCATAGGCAGCCGTCACACGGATCAGGCGCTTGATATCTTCGATCGACCGGCGGCGCGCCTCGGCGTCCGCATTACCGAAGTCGGCCCAGCCGGCCATGAACGAATGGATTTTGACGCCGTGCTTCTCCGCTATGGCGCGTCCCTTCTGCGCATCCTCAAGCGTGACATCCTTCTTGGTCAGTTCCACGCCCGGGAAACCCGCCTTGGCAATCCGCTCGCAGGTCGCATCATCGGCCACGGAGGCGATCAACGCCTTCTGCAGCCGGGTCTTAAAATTCGCCTGTCCGGCCGTCCAGCCCCGCAGCGGCATCCCCGCCGCCACGCCCGCCGACGCCACTCCTTGCACAAACTCACGTCTGGTCATCTCGATCCCCTTCCTTAGCAGTTACGTGCCTTCACTCTAAAGCCCGTCCAAATCTGTGCCCGGAGTTTAGAGGTTTAGGCTCCGAATGTCAACGTCCTGGCGATCCGGATCCAAGTTTCCTTTGGATCAGGCTTTCGGCCAAGGCTGCGCCCGCAGGCGTGAGCCGCCCGTTGGATACCAGCGGCTCACCGTAGTCAAACGTCTGGAAGGCGGTGAAAAGATCAACCGTCTCGACGCCGTGAGCATCCGCGACGCGCACCACCATCTCGGCGTACGGCCGCGCCTCTGCCGCGTGCGGACAGGGCTCCGCGCCCGGTTGGCAACCGCAACCCGGCAGCACGTCGAACGGCGGTGGCACGACCAACACCACACGCGGATTGCCACCGGCCGGACCGGCGAGCAGACCGGTCAGAGCGGACAGACGGCGTTCAAAGCCGCCGGTGCCCCCCTCGCGGCTGAGTGACAACAGCGACGGGGCAACTACCGCCGCCGACGCCGGCATGATGTCGTTCAACGAGGCAAGCGGCAAAAGCAACGATGTGCCCGAGGCGGCTTCGTGCTCCTCAATCTCCCGCAGGTCCAGCACCCGCCAGGGCAGTGCATCATCGCGATCTGCGGCGACATCATAAATAAAACCGTCCAGCAGCACCACGCCATTCGTACCGGGAAGGACAACCGTCGACTCCACCGGATCGCCGCGCGACGCCTTGGAAGCGACCAGCACGACAAACTCATCGCCGCACTTGAGCGTCTCACCGGACACCGCATCTGGCAGGCAAGTGAACGGCTCGCGCAGGAAACGCGCCGCGCCGTGGTTGACCTCGACATCGTGATGGCGCAGCGACCAAGAGAGGCGCGCCAGCGTCCCGGCCTCCATCTCGTTGAGATGGACGCGCGCCCAGCCCCTGTCCGTCACCAGTTGGTCGGTGCGGTTCGTGCGCGAACCGTCGGTGAACTCAAAATCACAAACCAGATCATACGGCAAACCATCGGCGGCCGTCGTGCGGATGCGGATAATCGGATGCACACGGTCATCCGCATAACAGGCGGCGGGGATGCCGGTGATACGCGTCGACACCTCGGCCTCGGACCACACCGGGCCCTCATAGGCGAGGACGGTCTCATAGCCCGCTGTCTCGCCACTGGCCGCCGCAGCGGTCACCGTCACGCCGGCCGGTAATTGGCTCTTTCTGAAGACGGTCGCCAACGTCCCGCCACTTCCCATCTCCTGACCTGTGCGCACACGCCAATGCGCAACATGATTCGTGCCCCAACAGGATGAAGCGTCCTTGAGTGTGAAAGGCACGAACACCTCATCGACACCGGCAAAACGATACGCGGCACCGCTCTCGGCGGTCGCGAAAGGATGTATGATACGGTCGAGCGTTTCCCAGCGGCCCTCACGCAGGTCGCCGCCGGTCAGCATGACCATGTTGGTCGCCGCGCCCGGCTCGTCCGCACGTTTCCAGGCGAGCCCGGTGTCGATCTCCTGACGGCAGACCGTGCGCACCTGCAAGCGGCGCAAACCGGACTCCAGCGGTACATCCTCGCCGGAGGTCCACTTGTCATACGGTTGATGCGCCGGATGCTCCAAGACCGGACGGCCATCAACCAACAGCCAGGCCGGAGCCACACCAGCCAAACCGAAGCGGTAGCGGCCAGCGGCGGGGATCACCAGCCACGTCTGCAGGTCAACCAAGTGGTTCTTGCGCGTCCAATCACCGCGATACCAATCCTTGAAGGTGGTGGGCAGTTTGCTCGAGTCGCTTACCGTAAACCAAGCCGGACGGCCATCGACGCGCGTCTCCAGCATCTGCACGTCCGCCAACGAGCGCGGCAGGTCCATGCCCGCCGTGCGCTGGGCGCACCCGCGCAACGGTGCCGGATCCACAAGCGTGGAGGGGCCCGGCTCAGCCCGCTTGTCCCCCGGCACTGCATAAATCTTGACCGGTTGCCCGCGCTTGGCGTCGCGCGCGTCGATCATCACGGTCACCTGGCTCTCATCCGACCACACCACCCGCGTCATCACCTCGTTGGTCGAAATGAACGCGCGTACCGCAGCCACCGGCTTGTCACCGGTCCGCGCCGGTAGGCGCGTTAAAAAGAAATCATCCTGTTCTTTTGTAACGATCAGCCGCGCCGTAGCCTCCGCCACATTCCAAGCCGGGCGCGCTTTCACAGCGGACGGCGCCTGCGCAACCGCTGAAGCGGCCAGTGCAACAACCAACAATCCCCCGAGCCAGCCGGAGGCCATCCGTAAACGCAAGCCTCCGATTCCGACCTCGCGACTGTGTTGTCGACAACGCACCTTTGCGTCGTATTTATCCCGCCATCTGCCTACTACTGTATCCATGCCTCATGACCCCGGCGGCTTGCGGCCGCCGGGATTCCCTCGCTTTCCGAACAAAAACCCAACCTGAGCGCTTGCCTTAGCACCGACGCTTTTGGCATGATTTCTGCGATTCATTAGCAAAATGGCACGCTCTCACATAGCTGGTACCTTTTCATGCCGCGCTCGCACGCATCGGGCCGATCGTCTGGATAGCTCGCAGACATCATGCCAATCGCGGCGCGGTTTTACTTTGCTTGAGTTGATGGTGGTGATCGCGATCCTCGGCATTTTAAGTTCCGCGCTGGTGGTCTCGGTGAAATCCGGCTACAAGCAGGCGCGGCAGGCCAACTGCAAGTCCAATCTGCGGCAATTTGGCGTGGCGCTGACCATCTACCGCGGCGAGCACGACAACCGCACGCCGGACTGGCTCTCGAACCTCTACCCCGAGTATGTCGACGACCGGGCGATGTACGTCTGCCGGGCCGACAGCAACGGCGGACGAGACCGGGTCAGGCCCAAAGATTTTGTCTCGGCGATCCGCGACAGCAGTGCGCTCGACGCCAACAAGTTTCGCGACAATGAATCAAATTCGGACAACAGACGCAACCGTGCGGTCGAGTGTTGCAGTTATTTTTATGAGTTCTCAGTCGCTACCCACGGATGGGGCAAAGAGAGTAATTGGCCGGACGGCGACTATTCAACGCTGAGGACGTATAAAGTCGCCCAAATGTCGTTCGGCGACAGCAACAGCGGAAAGGACGCCGCCGGTTATCCCCTACCGTACAGCGCGTCGCGCATCCCGATCATCCGCTGCTACCACCACTGGCGCGACATGCGGCTCTATGGTGTCGCCTATGTCGACCGCACCAGCCGCCGTGCCACCCGGCAGTGGATCACGCTCAATGTTGCTTACGCCGGTAATGTCTTTGTCGGGCCGCCCTGGTGGGAGGGCACGCTGCATCCCGGAGAATCACGTGATTAACCCTTTGATGACTGGCCGCGCTTCGCCGCGTCCGGTATGAACGAAAAACGAAACAACGCATGCTTATGAAAAACATCGCCACAACCGCCGTTCCTCTCCTTCTGGCCTCATCGCTGGCCATCGTTATCGGCTGCACCAGTTCGCAAC